>ENA-OOZY01000725-OOZY01000725.1-human-gut-metagenome-genome-assembly--contig:-NODE-725-length-22605-cov-5.142528_pt1 | contig 22605 bp, 24 predicted proteins | sample MGYA00241047_ERZ501410 | MGnify/ENA primary metagenome ERZ501410 (study PRJEB25962, sample SAMEA2042621) | human gut metagenome | biome: human gut; feature: human-associated habitat; material: faeces... | reverse complement strand
AAAAATTATCTTCTTGTTATTTACAGATACTCTAATAGCTCAATGATGGTTTTAAGTGTATCTAATTTACTTATATCTTTACCTATGCTTTCTGTTATTACTCTTAATTCTTCAGGAATACCACCTGTACCCATTTGTAATAACAATTCATTTGATAATTCAACCATAAAGTTAAAAGAATTATTCATATCTTTAAAACCTTTAATTAAACTACTAAATAGTCCATAATCAAAGTACAAATAAAGAATACCAGACGCAAAAAATGCCCATGCATTTATCGAAAAAAAAGTTAACACACAAACTGCAATTAAAAACCATTTCTTTTCATATAGGTTGAAATTAGCTTTATATTTTAACCAAAGTCCTACTGATATTACACTTATAAAATAAATTAAAATATTGACATTAAAAATAATACTTAATGCCACTATTAATAAATACCCTAAAAAAACAAAAAGTATTTTAAATTCAATTTCTATTTCTTTTTTAAACAAAACAATGATTAAAGATATAAGTACTAAAGATATCAAAAGGTTTCCCATTATACTACAACCTTTATCGAAGATTTTTTTAAGTTTTCATAATTTAGGCCTTTATACATATGAAGCTCCTTTAAATATTAATTATAAAAAAAGGAATTAAAATGACTTTATTATATTATACCGTACAGTGTCTTGAAGAAAACGGTAAAACACTTAAAGATATTATATGGATAGGAAATCAGGATTTTCGCATAGACATAAATGAATTTATCAACTATTCAATGCAGTTAGAAATGGACAGTGTTCCATTAAAATCATATATACGTCTTAAATCTATCCCTATTGACATAGTAATAGTCGGAAAAGATTTTTGGCTTTCCAGACCGATATTTTATGATGAATCATTCAGTGAATTAACAGATTTATGGATATTTAACACCATGCCGGAAATGCCGGATACAATAAAGAAAATAAGAACTCTATCCGCAAAATATCTTCCTAAAAATGTAGAATGGGAAAAATTTAATGTAACGCTTGATGATCTTGCAGAAAAATAATATATTTTTGATATATTATAACATAATTTAAAATAAATATCAACCATTATTTGGTATACATTATATCAAAAAAAACGACCGCTGCACCACGGCAGCAGTCATGTAATAAATTTACATTATGATTTAATCTTCATAATGACCTTTACAGGAAATAATCCATAAGTTTCCATTATCAATATTATATACAAGACGATTTGCATGATCAATACGTCTGCTCCATGCTTTTCTGTATTTTAACGGTTCAGGATGACCAATGCCGTTTGATAATCCATTTCGTTCTATATCTTTAACAAGTTCATTGATCTTTTTAACAATTTTTTTATCCTGAAGCTGCCAATACAAATAATCGTCCCACGCACGGTCTGACCATAGCTTATTCATCGTCCACCTCAATCAGTTCGTGAGACTGCCCATTACCGGAAGAAAGCTGTTCAATTGACCTATCAAGCATTGCAAGATACTCAGCATTTCTTGCTGCTTTTTGCAAAGCATTCCATTCTTCCAGACTAATAAGAACTACATTTTTCTCTCCCTTACGAGTAACAATAACCGTTTCAGATTCATCGGTTACTTTATCACAGTAGGTTTTTAAATTCTCACGAATTGTCGAATAATTAACTGCTAACATATTATCATCTCCCATTATAAAAGTACGCCTTTTTGTACAATTTATTGTACCATATTATTATATGTTTGTCAATAGAAATTTAATCAAAAAAAAGAAAGGAACATCTATGAAACTAAAAAAACTATTAACCGTTATATCCACCGGAGTAATAATACTCTGCTGTTCATGTTCAGAAAACAGCAAGAAACAAGAAAAAGATATGAGCTTTGCTGAAAGTCCTGAAATCATGGTTTGCAGAGTAATTGACGCTATTGCTTCAGATGATGAAGCTGCATACAACAACTGCTGTTCAGGAATTGAAAATTCATATGATCAGTCGTTTGATGACATATATGAAAAATACGCCATGCAGTGCCGTGAATTCGGTATTGATTATGAAACAAAGCGCAGCGCTGAAGATTTTAATTTGTACATATACAACGATAAGCGTGACACCGAAGGTTTCGTTTCATTCGTCGTATATCTTGAAGATTCAGAACTTGTTAAATTCCATATCAAAACTCAGTATGACATAAATAAAAAAGGGTACTGTATTGAAGAAATAATCCCCAGAAATGCAGGTGAAGCAGCTGCGCAGCAGTCATACATAAAGGAAAATTATAGCTCAGTCGATATTGACAATATAGATTATAAATGAAAGGTATGGTATAATGGAATTCAGAAGAATAAGAGAAATAAAAGAATCTGTCAAATCCGAAAAAGAAAAACTTTCCGATACTCAGTACTGGCTGAAATTTTTGCAGACATCTTCTTACCACTACAAGCATTCATTTAACGATCAGATAATGATCAATCTGCAAAACCCTCAGTTTACTGCATGTTCGGACGCACGTTCATGGCGAAGTCTCAGCCGTGAGCCGCAGGGACACGGTGTTCCTACATTACATAACGGAAAAATACGTTATTTATTTGACATCACCCAGACGTCCGCACCGAAAGGTACTTCCCTGCCTTGGGTCTGGGAAATCAATGACAGTCAGCTGAATATTGATTACAGCGAATCAGTTTCCAAACATCTCACTGAGAAATATAATCTGGATTCTGAAACTCTGGAGGAACAGCTATATGATATTACTCTTATGCGTACGGCAAAGTATTTAAATGATGATAAATCAGACTTATACAAAGTAGTTGCAGAATCTGCCGCATATTCGATACTTTACCGCTGCTGTCCGGGAGAAGCACAGCCATCGCCCAAAAACCTTACCGGATTAAGTAAATATCCCATTGAAGAAATTGGACAGGCTGTAACAGAAATTTCAAGAAGTATTTTTCTTGAAATTGAAAGTATTGTAAGAAACACAAGGCATAATGCAATTGAAGAAATCAGGAGGAACGAGCATAATGAAACAAGAGAAAATGATAGACGGAGTGAGACACGTTCTGAATCCCAAGACAGAGGAATATCTTCCGGATACGGAAATCTTAAAGGGATGGACGTACGTTTTGGACGAGGAGAATTTCCGGTATTATCCGATTTATCTGAGGGAAGTTCCTATAGATCAGATATCGGATCAGGAAAGGAAAGAATTTCTGGAGATGGTAGCGGAATCGGAAAGACAATCGGCGGAGGAAAAAGAGATTCTGGGATTCACGGAAGCGGAGTTCGACATAGTACCGGAAGAAATGAGAGAGAATTATTACAAGACGGCATTGGGGTACTGGAAACCAATTCCGGAGGAACTTCTTCAGGAGATCCCTCACGGGAGGTACGTAACAATGCGCAGGAATTATCTTCTCAATCAGGACACCAAGGAATTTATATGGCTGAAAAACAGCGATCAACTGAACAAACATCTGATAGCCGTCAATCTTCAGGCACACGAAATGGAAGATATGATAGTGGAAAAACTCAAGGAGAACAGTCAGGAATACAAAGAAGCGGAGAATCAGGGAGATTACCTGAAAACAGTGCAACTGAAAAACAGTTTTCTGAAAACAGCAGAGGAAGAAATTCTGACAGAACTGATATACAAATAATCGGCAATACTCCGTACAGATACATTCCGCAAAAGACTTACAGAAAGTATGATACCGATATTGCTGCTAAAATTGCTGATAAGCTTGGGGAAAGCGGAATAAAATTCTCCGGTAAAATTACCGCTGAAACAACAACTATTACAGTCAGCAAAGCTGATATTGAACGTCTGGAGGAGATTGCACACAGCTTTACAGCTGAAAAAGAAAAATTCGCCATTGGCGAATTGAAGCTTCAATCAAATATTGACTATATTACTATACTCGAAAATGAAGCTGAGGATTTTATACAGGCAAATCCCGATAAAATAGTTTACTCTATGGATTGGAACGATAAACCTAAAGCAATTGTTAAAACCGTTCAGGAAGTTCGTGAACTCGGAAATATCTTTGCTGTTTCCCAAAATGATTGGAATACATATTTAACGGACAGATATTCCGCTATTGATTATTCCGACCGAAATAATCTTCCCACTATTACTGTCGAATGGAGCGAACACAATAATATAGAAGATGGTAAAACTTACTCTATAACTGAATTCGACAATCTGATGAACAAGCTTGATTCAGAATGGTTAAAATTATGTGAAGAAGAAATCAATACTTACGGCTCTGCAGAAGCGGCAATGAATGCAGACGACGCTTTTCATCTAGGTTATGCAAAAACAAAATTTACCGTCAATATGCCAAACGGGGATAAATTTACCGAAAGACTGGATATTGGCGATGGCGACGGAGATCTGATAGCGTTTCTAAACAAATATCCGAAATATGAAATTGTTGCCGATGTTCTTAAAAAGACAGAAGAAGCCGAAAATACAATGCAAGCTGAAAAGTCAAATATTAGTAATACTTATGATATAATAGAAGTCGCAGTTGAAAATAAAGATAAATTCGCCATTGGCGAATCACATAAGCAATCCCATGAAGTACAACTTTCCCGTGCAGAATTTATAGAATACGCTACGGATAAGCTAATAAACGACATAACAGTAAGAAATGCTCATGAAAATTCAGATTTAGAAAACTTTAATAATGAAATAAACAAAAGTATATCGGAACTTTTCACTGAACTTATTGTCGGAAAAGAACAGATTGAAAATTATACTATTAACGAAATTGCACCTCTATACGATAAATTTCAAAGCGATGAAGCTTTCAGGGCAGACATTTGCAATATCATTTCCGAAAATGTTGATATTTCTCTGACACAGCTTGAAATTACAAGAGATAAAGCCCAAGAACTTGGCATACCATTTCAGGTCAATGAAATTGTGGAGCTGTCAAAAAAAGAAAATCCAATGGATAGGGTTATCCGGTTAATCAATGAATACTGTGAAAAAGAATTTGGCTCTCCCGGTAACTTTTCAAATATGGATCACATTGAACTGGCATATAAACCGGATAAAGAAACCGGTCTTGCAGGTATTGAAGCCTATGCCGATCTTGAAACATACCGTATCGTAAAAGAACAGGATGGTAGAGTCGTTGATGAACAGCTTTTTAATTCTCTTGATCATATGAATACTGTTCTTAAAAATCTTGATTTTGACAAACTTATTGAATTGTCAGATAATGATAAATCTGAAATAAAAACTACTGACTTTGAAAACACAGAAAAGAAATCTCCAGACGTTTCTGAATTATCTGTCGGCGATGTGATTCTCTATGACGGTAAACGCAGAGAAGTTGAACAGATCAGTGAAAATAGTATCAGTCTGAAAGACCTTGACGCTCCCGATTTCGGCGGTATTCTGCTCGGTACTTCCGATGTACTTGCATATAACGGCTGGCAGCAGGATATGAATGAAAAGGGATTTGAAATTTTGTCAAAAGCTGCGCCGCAAATTACATCAAAAGATCACCAATATGTACCGTCACAGCTTTCTCTGTTCGGAGAACCTGTAGTTTATGAATCTGACGTAGAAGAAAAGGCAATCTATGCAGCTTTAATGAGAGGAAGCGGATTTGAGGACGGTAAATTCCGTATTGAAGAATTCTGTAAAGAAAGCCACTCTATAAATGAATTCGCCCAAATGCTTAAAGAGGAGTACGGTACAGGCGGTCGTCCGGGAAACGAATTTTATGCCTATGAAAATCACGATTCAAAAGGAATTGAAATTATTCTCAACCGTAAGTATGACAATGAAGAAGGTAAAGAAATTCATCTCAAATGGAAAGAAGTCGCTGAAAGAATTTCAGAACTGGTATCCAAAGGCGAATATATTACCAAAGCCGATATAGATGACCGTATATATCATGCAAAATACACTTTGAAATACTACAATTCAGATAGTGAATCTGATAAAATACATACGGAAAGAGCAAAGAATATCCTTAAAGAATACGGCATTTTGCCTGAAAGCAGTAAAATCAGCAGAGATTTATTCGATATTGAAAACGCCTATATAAATACAATTAAAAATAAAGGAACTCTTTCAAGAATCGAAATCAGAGCAAATACCAACTTGAAAAAGCGTCTTTCCGAAAAAGGTCTTAATCCAAACGCTGACAGCAGTGATAAAGTGATTTTTAATACTGATGGGCAAAACTGGAATAAATTCGTAATTCCTGACAAGTGGGGAAATTTAACGAATAATATTGACATATCAGAAGTTCTTACAGCTGACGAATATGATGAGATTTCTTATGTGATTTCTAAGGTCATACCTGAATCTGAAATAACATTTACAAAACCTGATAATAATTCCGATTTAAAAAATAATATTGAAGAATCAGATGCAAAAAATCCTGAAGAAAATAACAAGCCAGATATTCCGCAGAAGATTACTGTAGGTGACAGATTTCGTCATAAGATTACGGGTAATATCAGCGAAGTTGTTTCTCTGACAGGCGCATTTCCGTGGATAACCGACGAGTGTACGGTCACAAGGGACAGCGGCGCTTTTTCCGTCACTGAAAATATCTCATACAACCAACTGCTGAACAGCGATCTTTATGAATATATCGACCATACTGACAAAACCGTTGAACAAGCTAAAAAATCTATGAAGTCTGACATGAAAATTGAAAACTTCAAAATTACTGGTGATTTTATCATCGAAGGCGGCGCTAAATCGAAATTCAAGGCGAATTCCGAAGCTATCAGAACGCTGAAAATGATTGAAAAGGAAAATCGGCCTGCAACACCGGAAGAACAAGTAATACTTTCCAGATACGTTGGCTGGGGCGGATTGTCCGCCGCTTTTGATTCAAAAAATGAACAATGGTCTGCGGAATATTCAGAGCTTAAAAGTCTCCTTACTGACGAAGAATACAATGCCGCACGTGCTTCAGTTCTTGATTCCTTTTATACTCCCCCGTTCATTATTGAATCAATATATTTGGCTCTTGAAAATATGGGGTTTCACGGTGGTTCTGTTCTCGATCCTTCTACAGGCACAGGAAATTTCCTTGGTAAAATGCCGGGATCAATGTCAGACAACTCACGTATTTACGCAGTTGAAAAGGACAGCGTTTCAGGGCGCATTGCAAAGCTTCTTTATCCTGATGCTGACATTCAGATCACCGGCTTTGAAAAGCGTGACTTCTCAGACAATTTCTTTGACGTCGCTGTAGGCAACATTCCTTTCGGAGGTTTTAAAATTTCAGACCGCAGATATGACAAATACAATTTTGCGGTCCATGACTATTTTATTGCAAAAACTCTGGACAAGGTACGTCCGGGAGGTGTAATTGCTTTTATCACTTCTTCCGGTACTCTTGACAAGGCTAATCCGTCGGTAAGAAAATACATTTCTCAGCGTGCAGAGCTACTGGGCGCTGTCAGACTTCCGAATAATGCTTTCAAATCCTATGCGGGAACGGAAGTTACCTCCGACATTATTTTTCTCCGGAAACGTGAAAAAATGATAGATATTGCGCCCGATTGGGTGTATACCTCAAAAAATCCAGACGGTCTTGTACTCAACAATTACTTCATTGAAAATCCGAAAATGATTCTGGGAAAAGTTGTAGAGGGAAACAAGCTTTACGGCAAAGGTACTATGGTCGTTCCTTTTGAAAATTCCGATCTTAAAGTTATTTTAAATGAAGCGGTAAAGAAAATAAAAGGAAATTATACCGCTGAAAAGTCTGTTATTGCAAAACCCTCCGGAAAGAAAAAGGACAAATTTAAACCTGAAATTCTTCCTGCCGATCCGACGGTCAAAAATTTCTCATACGCTGAAATTGACGGTAAAATATTTTACCGTGAAAATTCCATTATGACTGAAATGCCGTTTACCGGAAAGAGATACGAGCGTGTAAGCGGAATAGCAGCTATTTCAAAATGCGTCCGTGAACTGCTTAATATGCAGCTTGAGGGTTACTCGGACGAAGCTATTATTTCAAAGCGTACAGAACTGAATCAGCTTTATGATGATTTCACAAAGAAAAACGGATTATTAAATGATAAAACCAACAGAGACATTTTCCGTGAGGACGTTTCACTTCCCCTTGTTCTTTCACTGGAAAAGGTCAAGGACGGCAAGCTTATCGGTAAAGCGGACATTTTTACAAAACGTACATTACAGCCGCCTGTAAGGATAACGCACGCCGATACCGCCGCAGATGCTCTTGCCGTTTCCATTTCTGAAAAAGCAGGTGTCGACCTTGATTTCATGTCCGAACTTATGGACGGAAAAGAAAAAAGTGAAATAATTTCAGATCTTAAAGGCGTTATTTACTTAAATCCTGAAACGTCTGCATGGGAAACCGCAGACGCATATCTTTCCGGAAACATCAGAAACAAACTTGCCGTTGCTAAGAGTGCAGCTGAATCAAATCCTGATTTTACTGAAAATGTTTCCGCCCTTGAAGCCGCCATGCCAGACCGTATCGAAGCAGGAGATATTACTGCTAAACTCGGTTCTCCCTGGATAGACGATAAGTACATTCAGGAATTTATGTATGAGCTTTTTGAAACCCCGAAGTTCTCCCGTAATCTGGGAATAGACAATAATTACATAGGAATTCAGCATAACCCTGCAACTGCTAAATGGAATGTTATGAATAAGTCTCTTGATAAGGATAATATCAAGTCTAATACTGCATACGGTACGTCCCGAAAATCCGGATACAGCATTTTTGAGGACAGTCTTAACATGATCGATACTACCGTTTACGATCCTGTTTACAATCCTGAAAAGGATAAAACAGAATACGTGATAAATCATGATGAAACTCTCCTTGCACGTCAGAAACAGGAGCTTATTGAAAACGCTTTCCGTGAATGGATATTCAAAGACCCTGAAAGAAGGGAATATCTGGTCGAAAAATACAATGTTTTGTATAATTCTATACGTCCCCGTGAATATGACGGTTCTCACCTGACTTTTGCAGGAATGAATCCGGAAATAACCCTTAAGAAACATCAAAAGGACGCTGTCGCACACGCCTTATACGGCGGTAACACTCTTTTTGCACACAAGGTTGGGGCAGGCAAAACCTATGAAATGATAGCCGCCGCCATGGAGGGAAAACGTCTGGGACTGCACAATAAATCTCTCCTTGCCGTTCCAAATCATATGACCGAACAGTTTGCAAATGATTTTCTTACACTGTACCCTAATGCAAATATTTTAATTGCACATGAAGACGATTTCAAAAAAGAAAACCGCCAAAAATTGTGCGCCAAAATTGCAACAGGCGAATTTGACGCCATTATTATTGGTCACTCTCAGCTTATTAAAATTCCCGTTTCAAAAGAACGTGAGGAACAGTTCATTAAAGATCAGATCAATGAGCTTATCAATGACATTGCTGAAATGAAAGAGCAGAATGCCGAGAGTTTTACCGTCAAGGACATGGAGCGCACAAAACGTGATTATGAAGCTAAGCTTAAAAAGCTTATTGAAAAGCCGATAAAGGACGACGTGGTTACCTTTGAGGAAATGGGTGTAGACAAGCTGTTTATTGATGAAGCCGACATGTTCAAGAATTTAAGCGTTTCAACTAAAATGCGCAATATTTCAGGAGTTGCGGCTAACAGAAAAGTTCAGAAAACTCAGGATCTATACATTAAATGTCAGTATCTTGACGAGCTGACAGGCGGAAAGGGTATCGTTTTTGCTACGGGTACTCCGGTAAGCAACAGTATCACGGAACTTTTCATTATGCAGAAATATTTACAGGCTGACTATCTACGTGAAAGCGGTCTTACCCACTTTGACGCATGGGCGGCAAACTTTGCGCAAAAGGTCACAAAGCTTGAATATGCTCCTACAGGCAAAGGCTTCAGGCAGAAAACCAGACTTTCAAAATTCAGCAATCTTCCTGAGCTTATGACCGCTTTCAAGGAGTGTGCTGACATAAAAACCGCCCAGGACTTAAATCTTCCCGAACCTGAATGTGAACGTCACATTATTGCTGCCGAGCCTACGGAAACACAGAAAAATTTAATACAGTCCCTGTCGGAACGTGCGGAAAAGATTCACAACAAGCAGGTCACTCCCGATGTTGACAATATGCTTAAGGTTACCACCGACGGTATTAAAATCGGTCTTGATCAGAGACTTATAAATCCTCTGCTTCCTGATGAACCCAACACTAAGATCAATATGTGCGTAAACAATGTAACCGATATCTGGAAAAAGACAGCGGACGAACGTCTCACTCAGGTTATTTTCTGTGATTATTCCACGCCTAAGAAAGACGCTTTTAATCTTTATGATGATGTAAAATCCAAGCTTATCGCTAACGGAATCCCTGAAAATGAAATCGCTTTTATTCACGATTATGAAAAACCGCAGGACAAGGAACGTCTTTTTGACAAAGTAAGAAACGGAGAAATACGTATTGTTCTGGGTTCAACGCAAAAAATGGGTGCCGGAACTAACATTCAAAACAAGCTTTATGCTATGCACCATCTTGATGCGCCCTGGAAACCCCGTGACATGGAACAGCGTTTAGGACGTATGAAACGTCAGGGAAATATGAACGACAAGGTTCACGAGTACATTTACGTTACAAAGGATACCTTTGACGCATATCGTTTCCAAACCCTTGAAACTAAGCAAGGCTTTATTTCTCAGATCATGACAAGCAAAAATCCTGTGAGAGTCTGCGAGGATGTTTCACAGTCGGAAATGGAATTTGCAGAGGTCAAAGCGCTTTGTGCAGGAAATCCGCTTATCCGTGAAAAAATGGAAATTGATATAGAAGTTCACAAGCTTCAGACTTTAAAATCGGCATATATGAATCAGCGTTACAAGCTTGAGGACAATGTTTTAAAGCATATTCCCGAAAGTATTGCAAAAGCAAAAGAAAATTTAAATGCCGTTCTGGCTGATTCAAAAATTACCGAGCAAAACCCTCTGAAGCGTGACGGTGAAGGAAATGTTATATTCTCCGGAATGACAATAAACGGTCAGACTTATGCAGACAAAAAAGAAGCCGGAACTGCTCTGATAGAAGCTGCTGCAAAAGCGCTTACCGGAAACCCAAATGCAAGAACTGAGACCGGACAGTACAGAGGATTCAGGCTTGAGGTTTTCTTTGACGCACTGTCAAACGACATAAAAATGGACATTAAGGGTAACGGCATCTACAGAATCACTCTCAGCAGCAGCGATACAGGAAATCTTACCAGAATTGACAATGCCATTAATCACATTCCCGAAAAGATCGACGAATACAAGTCTGAAATTGAAGCTCTTAATACTCAGCTTGAGAACTCAAAGGCTGAGCTTGCAAAGCCGTTTTTAAAAGAACAGGAACTGAAAACAAAGCTTGCAAGGCAGTCTGAACTGGACAGACAGCTTAATCTTGACAACAAGGAAAATCTTCTGGGTAAGGACAATGTTAAGTCCTTTGAACTGGAAACCGAAGCTGACAGGCAGAAACTTAACTCTCATAATTCCATGCAAAAGAAAGATATCAAAAGTTATGATTTGGAGCTTTGATCAATTCGCCATTGGAGAATTACAAAAAAGGAAGTCTTACACACTTACGCAAGGACTTCCTTTTTTTGACTTTATTCGACGATTGTGGTATAATGAATTTGCTGCCTTTCTCCTGCCTTAACAGGGAGGAGGTGAACCTGAAATGGAGTTAATAATATCTTTTTTTATTTCTGTTGTAGCAAGTATATTAGCAAATTATATTTGCAAGTGGCTGGACAGGAATAATAAGAAAAAATAAGGCAGTCAGCACAAAAGCCAAAGGAGTAGCAGTCCTTTGGCTTTTTTTGTGAACCTAAATGGAGCACAATAATATCATTTCTGTGATTATTATACATCACTTTCTTATTATTGTCAAGTATTGTTTTAACATTCGCCAATGGCGAATTATGAATAAATTGACAAAATTCGATATCTATGATATAATTTAATACATGGGCATACTCTAAACGGTAGGCGGTTGTTCCCTCCTTACGCCATAAGCTAATTGATCGTCCCCTAATGGGCAGGCGAAATAAGCTGGCAGGGAGGTGATAGGTATGGAACTTACATATTTAGTTCTCACTATCCTGCTTCTTGTTACTGTTAATGAAGTAATCAAGAACATAAAGAAATAAACCGCCGGTCTTCCAAACTTAGCGGTTTATTTATAAACTATAGTAAGGGAGCGACCGTCTATCAGTGTGCCCCTTTTTTATTATTATAACAATATTTTTATGTAATGTCAAGACCTTTCCTTAAATTCGCCATTGGCGAATTTTTATTTATTCACTACAATCACATCAGCTGATTTATAAATAGGACAATTATTTCTTTCCGGACAATTCTGCTTATAAAACTCCTGATATACACATTCCATTGAGACCTTTTTATATGTATTCACATCGCTTATTTTATACTTTACATTGACAAAATATTCTGTTTTCTGTATCGGACAATAATCAAAATGTGGTTTTATTATATACATTTACTATAATCCCCTTAATAATTTTATATATTTAATTATATCACTTTCGCTATATTTTGTCAATAAACTACTTTTATTTAATATTATACATCAAAAGCCCGGTTATCCACCGAGCTTCAATGCGTAGAAAAAATATTTTGCTTTCTTATAATATTTCAGCTTTCGCTGATATTTATATTATATCACATATTTTTTACATAGTCAACACTATTTCATCATTTTATTAGAAATTATTCTTACCACATAATATATAACTGATAATTTCCTCCGCCTAGTTCTTTCCATGTAACTACCAAAGAAGCGTATTTGGCTATATCTTCATTAGTTTCTCCCTGAGCTTTCCACTCCTCCACCATCATATATAAAGCACAGTAAGATTCACTTACCAACTCATCAGCTGTAGTTCTAAAACCTGCCGGAAGAATAGTATCATTATGCTCCTTATAATAGTCAATGTTTGGAATGTATTCAGCAGGAACATTCCAACCATAACCGTCCCATGGATCTACCGTATCATCATATATAATCTTCGTAATTCCGTATTCTGCTGCCGCCTTATACTTTATGCAATCATTTACATACTTCTTTATTCCGCTGAATTTATTCAGGTCATAATTCTTCTTGTTTGGTTCTTTAAGCTTTACTGTGGTTTTTGTAGTTTCTGTTTTATTTTCATTCGGTGCTGTGGTGTGTTCTATTATACTTAACTTTGCTAAAAAACGTGCTATTTCTGCACAGTCCAGCGCTGTTACTTTTCCGTCTCCGTTATAGTCTGCCGCCCATTTATTGAGGTCCGAACTTCTTCCCTCTGCAAGCTTTCTCGCTATTATTGCTGCGTCCAATGCGGATACTCTTCCATCGTCATTGACATCTCCGACTGTTATTACAATATTTCCATGTTCATCTGTTCGTTTGGTTATCTCCGGAGTTGTAACCACTGATACCGTTGTTTCAGCCGATGTGCTTACCTGACTTACCGTTGTTATTACTGGTTCACTGGTTGTAACTTGAGATACTGATGTTTCAATCTGACTTACTTGTGTTTCTTCTGGAGTTGTCATTTCTGTCTGACTAACTGTTGTTACCACATCTTCACTTGTTGTAACAGCTGTAGTTACTTCCGGTGTTGTCACTTCCGGTTCTGCATCTATAGCAGAAAAGTTATATTCATACTTCTCCGCATATTCATGAGCAGTAGAGTTTTCATAACCGTATATCGTTCCTGTAAACTGATACATTGTAAGATATGAATCATATATTTCACATTCAGGATTTAATATTGTGATACTTTCCGCTGCAGTGCAGCTGTTAAATGCATTTTCGCATATATACTTTACACTTTCCGGTATTTCTATGTTCTTCAGATTTTCACAGAGCATAAATGCTGCCTCTTCGATTTTTTCCAGACTACCAGGAAGTTTTATGCTTGTTATCTGACTTTCTGAAAATGCATACGGTGAAATTTCTGTAACCGGCAGACCGTCAATTCTATCAGGAATTATAACACTTTCAGCTGTAACATATGTTTTATCATACAATATTGTTATAGAATCCTCAACTCCGTCACCGTTGCTGTCAATTTTTTCATAGCTTATGCTTACAGGAATATATGTTTCGTATGCGTTTATTACTGAAGTTCCGAACATCAATGTTATCATTGCAGTTAATATAAAAGCTTTTAATTTTTTCATAATCAAACCCTCCATATATTTTTATTTCTTTATATATTATATCATATATGTTTTGTTTTGTCAATATAAATCATACATTTTTTGTCAATTATTTTCTGTACTTTATTATACTCTCTGCTGTTTCCTTTATCAGATGGTCACAAGGAAATTCCATTTCTTCATTAATATATTCAGAGCATTCATTTAATGTAAATTCCATTATATCAATCGGCGTTGCTTCTGGATCTTCTTCAGCTAAATATTCAAGATATACATCGTACCCTTCTATTTCATCTTTAATAAAATGTGTCCACCTTTCCGAAAATCTTTCAATTGCAGACGATTCAACTTCCCTGTCCTTCCATTTTATAGTCTTGTATTTATCCATGTTAGCTTCATCTTCGGTTTTCTCTCGGTTAAAAGACACCATATCTTCAAGCATTTCTGATAAATATTCCTCTAAGGATAAATCCAGTTCGTATGCTTCCTGTTTCAGCATCGCTAATTTATCAGGATCAAATTCAAGCCAAAAACAATCTGTCATTATCTTTTTCCTTTCTCATTCGCCATTGGCGAATTTTCATTTTTACTCTTGACTTTTTATGATAATATGTTATAATTATAAATGAAAAAGGTGACTGCGATAAGCGGTTCTCCCAAAGATGTTTAGTGTAAAGAAACACCGCCAATCTGTAGGAGGAAGGGCGGTGTTTCTTTTATTTAGAAACTATTTCTTGTTTTTATAAATATTATAAAACAAGGAGATAGCAGTTAGAATTACTAAAGTGTACTGGAACAGTCCATCATATGTAACCATAGCTATCACCTCCCTTACTGGGAGAAACCGCCTTTTCGTTTTCACGTTTATGCAATCACCTTATGATGATTATATCATAGACAGTCATATATTGTCAACCTTGGAAGTCTTTACAGACTTCTTTTTTTTCAATTATCATCAATACTTTTTCCGGTTTAGTATCTTCATCAAAATACTTTAAATAAAATTCAGAAGGCAGCTTTAAAGACTTCATTTCTGATTTTTTTGCTTTATAGTCCCCTATAAGCAATTCCGTCATTTTGCTTTTTGATAATTTTTCGACATTTTTATACGCTTCTCTTAGCTGTTTGGCTTTCCTGATATCCATCTTTATAAGCATTCCGTTATCAGGACTTTTTACAATGCTGTATAAAAGCTTTTGTCCTTCTTCAGGAATATATGAAAGCTCCACTGCCGCTCTGACTGCAAGCTGCTTTGAATCTACCCACGGTTTAAGTTCCGGTATAAGCTTGTCAACTCTCAGCAGTCGTGCTACCGAATCCTTTTTCATACCGTATTCCTCTCCAGTTACTTCTAGCTTACTTTTGGAATGCTCATTACCGCCCAGCCTTTCTAATTCCTCATTTATGGCACGACTCTTTTCCTCGCTGAACATTTTTGAGTGCCGCATTGCCAGTACTGCCGCCTGTTCTGATATTTTCAAATCGTCAAATCCACGCTGTCTGAGATTTGTTTCTATCATGTACATCTCTGCTTCGTCATCTGATAGACGTTCTTTGATCACTGCCGGAACTGTTTCAAGTCCTGCAAGTTTTGCTGCATTTGTGCGGTTATGACCGGAGAGAATTTCATAATTCTCTCCATAAGGCTGTACAATTATAGGAATCAGTATACCGTTTTTCTTAACGCTTTCAACCATATCCTCCAGACGTTCTCCGGAGTACAATTGAAATTTATGGTCATGATAAGGAACCAAACTGCTTATCGGAATATTTTTTATCTGATTTTCCTGTGACATCATTGTGCCGATATCAAATGTTGCAAGCATCTTAACACCTCATCATAATTTCTTCTGCAAGCGCCTTGTATTCTTCTCCAAGCTTGCTTTTGTTAAGGCACAAGCTTCTGTTTCTTTCCGAACTGTTTGCGGCTTCTACAGATTTATGTATTGCAGTTTTATACAAAAGGTCTTTATAGTTTGTGTCAAGCATTTCAAGGGTATTTCTGCTCATTTTTGTATTTTCTGCCATTGTAGCAATTATTCCGGAAACTGCAAGACTTTTATTGATTGTTTCTTTAACCTGTTCACAAATGTTGATAAGACCTCCCAGTCCTTCATATGCAAACTTTTGAGTTTGGACGGGAATAATAACATTATCCGATGCAGTCAAGGCATTGACTAACAAAATTCCCAATGACGGCTAACAGTCTATAAGTACATAATCATAGTTACTCAGATTTTCATTTGTAAGGATACGCTTCATAACTGTTTCTCTGGACAGTGCATTCATCAGATAACTTTCAGCATTTGCAAGATTAATATCTGAAGGAATATAGCTGATTTTGTTTGCTCCTGATACTCTTACACAGCTTTCAAAATCTTCTTTACTTACTTTCATTCCCTTTGCAATACTAAGCATCATGTGACTGATCGTAGGATCATCGTCACCCTCAAATCCAAGATAGCTTGATAAGTTTGCCTGCGGATCAAGGTCTATAAGCAAAACCTTAAAACCTTTTAATGCAAGTGCTGTACCCAGATTTAGCGTTGTGGTAGTTTTACCTACCCCTCCTTTTTGATTTGCTATTGATATTATTTTTCTCATAATTTTTGTCCTTTCTTTAATTCGCCATTGGCGAATTAATTTATAATTTTTAAGTCATATTTGCACTTAAGTCCATATTCGTGCATATAATCGTATATTTTAATAAGCAATCCTTCATCAAGACTTTCTTTTTCATCTATATCGGAAACCTTAAAATAAAACTTATCAAACGTTAGAGGATTTTTATTTTCGCTATTATTTAATTCAATCATAACCCTTACTTCATAAACGTCCATCTGCTGTTTTTCAAAAGAATGATGATGTACTTCAAATACTAGTCTTTTAATACTTTCAATATGCTTATTAACAAATTTACTTTGCGGTGTGATTTTATCCATACTTGAATTTAGTGCATTCATACTGTTACAAAAAGATAAACAATCTTCATAATTCGGACATTTTCGTATATACTCGTATTCTCTGCTCAGTAATTCATGTTCTAACTGGTCAAATGTGCTTTCATTGTAAGCATTTATATATTCCCATACATGATTCATTTTCTTTCCTCCATTCAGTTCGCCATTGGCGAATTTGTCTTTTGCGTTTTTCCATATTTAAATTATAACATATAGCCGTGTATATGTCAATACTTTTTTACAAAAATGTTTAACAAACTTTTACAGTAATTTTTGTGCAATATATTATATAGACGTGTATACAATATTTATGGTATAATGTTTAAAAGGCGGTGGATAAAATGTATAATGAAAAATCTAAAGAACGTACAATGAGGTATATGAAAGAAAAACGTGAAAAACTTACTTTAAATTTTCCTTTAGGATATAAAGATAAATATAAACAATTTGCTGATTCTCAAGGAATAAGTTTAACATCTCTTATTATAGAACTAATTGATAAAGAAATAGAAAAACAAGGCTTTAAATATACTGAAGAAAAAAAGTAACTTTCTCTTTCCCCAGAAGCTATTCGCCAATAGCGAATTTTAAACTTGACATTTTCAGCAGATGTGGTATAATATATATGAAAAAGGTGACTGCGATAAGCGGTTCTCCCTAGATTTTGGATATTAAAGAAATATCGCCGATCTGGCAGGAGGGGCGGTATTTCTTTTATTTAAAAGAAATTATTTCTTGTTATTATGAAAAATCATATAACAAAGAGTGATAGTATTGAGTATTACACTAGTGAACATTAATAGTTCTTCATATGTAACCATAGCTATCACCTCCCTTACGGGAGAAACCGCCTACCGTTATGCAGTCACCATACATTGATTATAGCATATACGGTCATATTTTGTCAATTATGGAAGCCCTTTACAGGCTTCTTTTTTTATTCGCCATTGGCGAATTTTTTTGAAGGGGACAGTGTTTTTCTTTAATAATTATTCTTTTCAATTTCTTTTTTTATAAGTTCTATACTTATGTCAATTCCATCATTATATTTATTTATCCAATAGCCCTTAATTTCACACAAAAGAGTTGCTAAAATATTCGTGATTAGAAATGGAGTTAATATAATGCTTAAAATAATTTCTCCAACTTGTTTATATGTGTAACTCAAACCGTACATCATATATGGTTCAATATCTCGGTCTGGAAGACATAGGATTATAAGATCTTTAAAATAAACTAAAATCCCGAAAAATGTAGCTAAAATCAAATTAGTAATTCTTGCAACTTCATTATTAACTATAAGACTTAAAATTAACCATGTAATAAGAGTAGAAAATATTATTATCATAGTATCCATTGTACTATTAATGTTTTGAAGGCTTACTTCTAATATTTCTCTAGATGCAAACATTATGGAAAAAGATAAAAAAAACTCAATAAAAAATCCATACTTTAAAAATCCTCTTAATGATGTAAATGTGGTATTTATAATACTTAAACCATTAATAAGAAGATAAATACATGAAATGAATAAAAAGCAATATGTTAAAAATATGCTTCTTGTAAATGCAATAAGGAAAATAAATATAGCCATTATTATGTTTAAATAATTAATAATTTCTTTTATAATATACAATCTTTTATATAAGTAAATATGTACTTTAAGCTGACAGTCAAAACATTTTTTTAAAAAAATCACTATTAATCACCCTATAACAAACAAATTATTAGAATGAATGGAATTAATAAATAGAATATTTTTTTTGAATCTGATATTATTTTTACAATATTTAAATAAATAAGGAAAAATGTAGTTGTCAATTTTATATAAATAGCATTATATAAAACACAACTATTAAATATTATTATTAAACCTTCAAACAGCACAATATACATGTCATACTGAGTTTTTATTTTTTTCATTTCAGCAATACTTTTACGATGATTATAAATACGTAAAATACAGTATATAGTCGATATGATAAAAATAACTGTCATTATTGTAAAAATATAATGTGTGTTTATAATTCCATTTGTAAACATTCTTGCACCTCCATTATATAGCAATATTATAAATTTGTCAATTTTTGTGATTTTTTATAATTCTGCGATAAATTCTGCAAATAACAAATCAACACCAGACATCTCAGCCAAACAAATACATCTCCAATATAATAATATCATAAGAATAATTAATAATATATTTTTTATAATATCTAATATTGCTATGGTATTTACGGAATAATCCCCCAATTTAATTTCAACCATAAAAATATACATCAAAGAAAATGCAAATATTATTGTCATTGCTAAAAAGTTATTGCTTAATATTAAAGATGTAGGAGTAAATAATATAAAAGTGTGTTTATTGAAATCTTTATAGCCAGAATAGTCACGTTTACTTCTTTTACGTCTATATAAATATAGAATACTAAAAATGACAAAAAAGCAATATATAACGCTTATTATAAGCATTTTTATCTCCTTTAATTTTCTTTATTTTTACTTGCATGATTTTTTAACCATATAAAAATTTTATCATATATTTTTATCAAAATTATAATCCAAATATCTACGCACCCTGATACCAGTAATATTTTAAATATCTCTTTTTCGCCATTGGCGAATTTTATAAATTAAAACGGTTCTTCATCTGTCAGCATTTCATATTCTGAAAGTTCTTCCGGAAGATCCTGCTGCACAGGTGAAGCTGTAGACTTAATCGGTTTATCCCCTCCAAAGTAAACATGATTTGCTTCAACCTGCATTCCGTAATGTTTTATGTTTTCCTTTTCGTAATTATTGTTTTTCAATCTTCCCTGTACAATTATAAACTTTCCTTTGGTGAAATTACGTGATACAAATTCTGCTGTTTGTCTCCATGCTATCACTGAAATAAATTGTGCTGCTCTCTTTCCGTTCTTGTCTGGAATATCTTCCTCTACTGCTACCGTAAATTTGCACACTGAAATATTATTCGGCGTCTGTCCTAAATCCGGATCGGCAGTCAGACGTCCCATTATTGTTACTGTATTAAGCATTTTTATTTCCTCCTGCTATTATTTTTCTGTCTGCTTGTCCGGATGATTTCATCAAAGCCATTGTAAATGTACCGAAAACTCCTCCGGCAAATATACCTATTATAAATCCTAACATCTTTATTCACTTCTTTCTCTGATTTTTTCTGTACCTTTAAAGTGAGAATCGCACACTGCTTTTATTACCTGATATGTTTTCTCAGACTGCAATCCAGCACGATATTCTATTTCATCACAAAACAAAATTATAAGATTACACAAATCCATTATTATATCTTTGATTTCTCCATCTAGTTTAAGTTGTATTTGCTCATTACCAATTTTAGTACTTAACATTTTACTTTCCTTTCCAATTCGCCAATGGCGAATTTTTAATTTTCTGAAGAAGCCTTATAAATTATTCCTGTAAGTTCCTGAAACAAAATAGTTAATGATATGATTCTTTGGTGTATACAAGTCCATTTATCATTTATCCGTTCCATAACATACTCTTGGAAGTTCTGATTATTCAATATATCATACAAATCATGCACACAGTTAAATTTAATTTTATTTACTTGAACATATTTTAATAAGTATTTCAAAATTAACTTATCAAACTGATTATCAAAACTATTTTGTGAATTCTCATTAATCAGCCTAATCTCATCAATACTATTCTCTACAGTCAAAATAGCTACATCAAATGTTTCTTCATTTAACAGCATTTCTTTTATGTATTTTTTGGGATTAAAGCTTGAATGTTTGTTAATTACCTTATCGTTAACAACTTGATAACAATTATTATAATCAACTTCACATAATGTATAACCTATACCTTGATTTTCAGCACCGTTATTAAGTAGATCCCTTGTAAAATCCACAATATTATCCTTTATCTCATCTTCACTGCTAAAGCCTGACTCTCTCACATCAACATCAATTACAATATTTATTCTCATTTTTTATTCCTCCCATTTTTTGGTTTATATTCTTTGAATTCACATTTGCCATTTCGTTTACGGCAATGATATTCAAGATCGTTTGTTTTCAATGTGTAACAATACCGACATTTCAAACATTTTTGTAACCAATCCGGTAATTCTTCCATTATTCTAAACTGCCTCCACTAATTCTATAATCTTATTATTTTTAATAAAGTGTGATTTCATTGATCTGACTGACTTCCAATAGGGTTCATACCAATCATAAGAGGATTCTTTCAGAATTTTCTCTCTAAAATCTTTTTTCTCACGCTTCAGACGTTTTTTCTGCTTGGAATCCAGTAAAGAACTGGTATGCTTCTGATAAAATTTGCGGCGAATCTCACAGTCCTGACTAATCCATTCACCTTTAATTTTTCCATCAACATATACTGCAAGACAATAATGCAGCGGCTTTTCCACAACGCATATTATTGTTATATCATAACCGTCTATTTTAAATTCAACTCTGCCGTATGGACTTGATAAAGCATCCTCAACCATCTTCCAATCTTCAGGTGTCATTTTTTGTCCTTTCCATTCGCCATTGGCGAATTATTTTTATTCAGTAGATTTTTCTTCATATTCTTCTTTAGAAATAACAGATACATCATCTATTTGAACACTGAGTAACTCTGCCATTTTTTCTATTTCTTTATCCAAAAACTTAGCGATAGATTTTTCACTCAAGTCAATTTTATCAATGTTGTCTTTAATTGTATATCCGACTTCTGAATAACCTATAGAATTAATACCTCCATACAATTCCGCATTACGTATTTCAAAATATACTGTAATTTTCATATCCTGTTTACTTTCTTCGGTACATATCATGTTTTTAATCATTTGAAACCTCCTTTAAGCTTGATTTATCAATGAAATTTTTACAGCTTTTTATATCATTTTCATCATTACCAGTAATATAACAAACTTTTTTATGTATACAATTTGAACATTTACGTTTAGTTGATTTATATTTCATTCGCCATTTATTAACTATTTTGATTGCACCTGCAATAAGAAAAAATAAACCTTCAGAAATATAATCAATTAAACATTGTTGATGAAGAAAGTCAATATTTTCTTTAGATGAAACTATAAAGCTGAACATATAAAATACAAACGCTAACATTCCATATACAATTCCCATATTACAGAATGCAAAAATTGATAATGAGTAATCTTCTGTTTCCATAAATTTTTTTAAATTTCTATAAAATAAATAACAATTAGCTAATAACCCTACTATGCTTATAAAGCATAGTGTTAAATCAATTATTTCAGATTTCGCCATTTTTTACCTCCTCTATTTACGAATTTTAGGTTTATACATATAATCTGTACACTCCTTCATACTTTCCTGTATTTTCTCTTTACGCCGTCTGCGGATACTGTTGTAAATAATGTGCTTCACACAATTGTCATGACACGCCGGATATCTTGCTGCACAGTTCCAGCATGGA
>ENA-OOZY01000721-OOZY01000721.1-human-gut-metagenome-genome-assembly--contig:-NODE-721-length-22670-cov-3.761132_pt1 | contig 22670 bp, 18 predicted proteins | sample MGYA00241047_ERZ501410 | MGnify/ENA primary metagenome ERZ501410 (study PRJEB25962, sample SAMEA2042621) | human gut metagenome | biome: human gut; feature: human-associated habitat; material: faeces... | reverse complement strand
CTCACTGACAGGTGAATAGCAAGCCACTCTCTATGACTTTTTTCGCTGTGACACCACTGCGCTGTCAAAGGGAAAAGCCGCGCATGGCTGCTCTGCCAGATTGTGAAAAATGCGGATCACTGGACCGGGTGTGGTTCTGTATATACATTATCAACCCCGTGAATTGAATCATATACCCCATGAATATGAAGAACAGCCTCACTCTTTTTGTCAAGCATACAGAAAACTTTATCTGGTTCTTCATAAGAAAGCGTAGACAATCCGGTGGCGCACTCCAATAACCGGTCATAATTGGTAGTTGCAAATACATCCTGCGTAAGCAGGAGCTTTTTTAATGTATCGGACAAACATCACATTATATCAGAAAAATCCGTTCCCAGACATGCTCTGGCAAAGAATTGTCCAAACCCCCGTATCATTATTACGTATTCCTGGTACTCCACCGTATATTCATTCTTCTTCAATATTTCTTTGTTCATTTCTACAAATTCATTTACCGTATTGCGTATCGCAGACTTTAATTCGGTATATCGTTCTTCAGCTGCATATTTTTTATTTTTAACTACGTCAATAATACAGAGTCTTTTCAAATTTTCAAGAGAAATCTGTGTCTGCACAAGCGGATGGGTCTCTAAATCGGTAAACACGACATATTCACTAATCGGATATGACTGTCCTGTTTTCTTATTTTTGTATACCACATCCATGCACGGAATAACCACTTGCTTACAAAGCTCGCGAAATACCAGCGCATCATAAGGCGACATCTGGCGGATAATCTCAACATATGTCGGATGCACATTCCCGACCGTTTCCGAATTCATAGCTGTAGCCAGCAGATCAGCATACATTTCACGCAAAACCGGATCGTCCATACAATAAGCTATCGATTGAAGCTTTTTTGCCACATACTTTTGAATCGGCAGGCTGCCGCTGGTAAATTTACGGAAAGGTGCCGTGTCTTCGTCATCTTCACACCGTCGGCCTGCTATCTGATATACTCCCTGAAAAATATCTCTGTATAGTTCCTCTTTTTTTATACTGGTGTTACCCGCCAAAGGCTCATGCAAAATCTGAAATACCGTTTGGAAATTAAATTCGCTCATAAAGTCCACCTTATATAATGTCCTACCAAAATGCTATTAATGATTCCAGAGAAATTATGGATTACCTCAATCCGCTTTTTGCAGTAATTGCTTTATATGCTCCATCTGTTCTTCCTGCACATCAGAACAAAATCCATCCGGAAGAGTTGTCCCTGCAAGACTACAATTATCAAACCTGCATCCTGTAATATTCGCTCCGGCCAGGCTGGAAAACCTGAAATCTGCATTCTCAAAATTACAGTTTGTTAATCTGGCATTTGAAAAATCTGTGCTTACAAGCACCGTATCTGAAAAATTGCAGCTCAGGAATTTCGAATGGTTAAACATCCCATACCGTAAATCTGCCTTTTTCATATCATATAGATTAAAATTCGCATATCCCGCAACCGGAATACAGTAATCAGACGCTATTGTTACCGGCGTTCTAATAAAAACAGGTTTAAACAAAAATGGCAGACCTTCCATATCATTCATCTCAGACCCGGCATTAAAAAACCATTCCAGCCGCTTTTTCCCTCTTACAACATAGGGCTCATAAATATGCCTGTATATCTGCACAACGCATTTCAATACATTTACATTCTCCTGATACAGATTTCGTTTTCCATCATAGTGGTAATCATGGATTGCACCATTAACGAACATTTTTTCAAAAAAACAGCCCAGGAACTGATATTTCAATTCCTGTTGTATAAACTCCTCTTCTTCATGGGACACCATTTTATACAACGATCTATAATAGATAAATTCGGATACTTTATCATTCAAATCTGAACAGGCAAACAACTGGCTGAAACAATTAATAAACTGTTCAATGGTTTTATTACATTTCTCGTTATCTGTCATACAGGCCGGCTCAAAGGACTGATAAATCTTTTCAAGCTCGTAAAATATCTTTTCGCATAGAAAAAAGTCCCTTATATTATTATGGTAAAATTCAGCCACACCCCGTTCTCCGTCATTTTTCCAGTAATTGCAAAGTGCATAACACCGCCTGACAATCTGACCGGTCTGCCTTGATTCCAGATGCAATTTACGGATCACTTCTTCAATATCACTCTGTGTTACATAAAGCTGCTTATTCCCAGATACATACATTTTATATGCAATCTCAGCACTGACCTGATACAGAATATCCTTATAGCGGCTGATCGAATGTGTGTAGGATTCGCCGGAAAACAGTTTGTTATATTCCGTATTACTCAGTTCCATACGGAAAATCTGATGGTATAAAAGCCATGGATTTTCCCAGGCTTCATCTGTGATTTTCCCTGCCGCAAGCATATACAGAGCCAACGGAGTATCACAAATCCCATTGGAAGCATCCTCGTCAATCATAAGGATTCTTTCAAGCCGCGGATTCTCTTCCCTGTCACATACCTCTCGATACTGTTTAATCCATTCTGCTCTTTTAAATGTATCAAAATGTTTTAACAGGATATAAGCGATCCCCGTGCCAATTCCTTCTTCTTTCAATTTCGAAACACTTAAAAATTTAGGCCTTGTGGTTATGATAATATGCTGTTCTGAAAAGCCTCTGATGATTTCTCCCAGAATCTGCTCCGCAAAATCTGTCATGCCGTCTATCATACATATTTCATCAAACCCATCCAACAAGAGGACGGCCTCTCCTATGGAATCTGCAAGTTCTTCACAGGACCGGAATCCTAATTCTTCAACGATATTCTTAACCGGTGCATCAATAAATCCCTGATTCATTGTCAGATTCCGTAAACGCACACACAGCATTTTCGATGTGCCGAATATCCCACTGCCAGTCTCCTGCCGGGCTCTTTCATTGCGGAACGCAAGATAAGAAAGCAAACTGCTTTTTCCCACACCGGCATCTCCCTCAATAATCATGACCCGATTCTTTCTATCCGCAGAAAACCCAACCAGGAATTCTTCAATATCACCCGGGTCATCCTCTGCTTTTATGGCACTGCGTGCCGCTATATCATAGTCTGGCTTAACATAAGTATCTTTCAAGGTGATAGCCCTTTTATTTTCTGATTTATGCAAAAAAAGCACGCTGCCAAAACTCTTGACATACCCATAATAGTCCTGATTTTTCCCTGTGCAGTCTTTTCCTGACAGCATCCGGTATATCTCATCACACACAATGGAGGCATGAAGGCTCCGTAATTCCGCATCTTCTTTTACCAGATGGTCCATCTTGCAATAAATGAAATCAACTTCTTCCATGGTAAGCTTCCTGCCTTCATCCCTGCCGTGCAAGATCGGAGGAAATGCGTTCTCTCTTGGAAGAAACCCCTGTGCCAGCCACAAGGTATAATATTCAATATTTTTTTGCCAGATAAACAAACTGTCATCCTTGCATTGGTATTCTTTCTCATATAATTTTTGTACAGTTTCAATTACATTTATCACACGATCCTGTAATGTCTCTTCTGTAATATAATCAAATATACCCTGTATCCCATTGGTTATAAGACCAGCTACAATACTGCTGATATAACCGCCTAATTGTTCATTCATATTTTTCCCCTTTTCAGGATATCTTTCCATATATAATTTATAAAATCTGTCATATCCTTATTCCTTACATGATTTCTCTGTTTATAGGTAAATTATAATACACTCCGTATAAAATATCTATTATTAACGCAAAAATCGCATTCCTCATATTCCTGAAGGGATTTGCATAGAGTTTTCTTCCTTACTTTAAGTCTCCCAGTTTTAGTGCTGGAAGCAAACCAGCTTTAATCAGTCACAAAAGTCACGGCATAGAGCAATTCAATGAAATCTCCATCAGATTAATTAATGCTGCTCCTCTTTTTAATTTGACTGAATGTGGTATGGTTTGGTGCCAGATAAAATGCCGGACAACACCAAGTCTGCACCGATAAATGATATTAGTCAAAGCTAACCCATGTGTATAAAAATACCCCGTGGCTCAGATATTCAGCTTTACACTATATATCTGATTCACTGGGGGCTTCATCGTCTATCTGTTCTGGAGTCATCTCATCAAAATGTTTTTGCTGCCATTTTGTATAATCAAATTTCTCCCTTATTATGATAGAAATAAACTGTTCCGCTTCTGCAACGCCAAGTTTTTCCAATAGACAATTTATTCCCTTATTCATAATCGCTATTGTATTCGAACCCATACATTACACCTCCAATTCCCTGATAAAGTCTAACGGATTCATCATCTTCAGCTTATCTGTTCGGTACTTTAACAGTCTGCGGTCTGTAAATTCTGTTATGGCATTTTTTCTCATCTCATACGGTCAGTTAAAACAACAATTATCCAAATAAACTCTCATCTGAGCAAACCGCCTCATTTTCCACAGAAGCGAAGGCACTTACTAACCGAAAATTCGCAAACAAGACTGTAGAAATTCAAGCCACATTCCCGTCACATTAATATGATACCCACAGGTGGCTTATATTTACCACATCCACTGTTTTTAACCAAGTTTATTTTCTAAATCTGCGTTCTCCTTTTTTTCGCAATCTGTGATGGTTTCAAATTCTCCACTGTACTGTTTATTGTACCCAAGAATTAAGCGCTTACTATGCAACTAACACAGATATTGTCAAAAAATTAGATACTGTTGAGCAGGAAGTCATCTTCTATGCCGAAAATAAGATTTCCGATGGACGGAGCGTATTGATCTGATCGATGCAATCATAGAAATAGACTGCAGTCTATTCCGAGACATGGATTTAATATGAAAAGTCCTCTGCTGTCCAGCCAACATAAAAAATAAGCATCCACCGACGAGAGAAAAATTCTTCTTTACCAGCTTGATATTCTTCCTTTCAACGGTTAATATATAAAAGAGGGTCAGGAATTCATGCCCGTACAATGCCCTCAGATTGGAAGTGAATGGAATGAATTATGCACAGTTGCCTCAGGAACTTTTCAAACTGATTCAAAATGGCGAAAATACAGAAGTTGAGTTCAAAAAATCCACTACAGATATAACCAAAGATGTATATGATACAATCTGCGCTTTCTCTAACAGGAATGGCGGCCACATTTTTCTCGGAATCAAGGATAATGGGACAATTCTCGGTATCCAGCCAGACTGTGTTGATGCAATGAAGAAAAACTTTGTTACGTCGGTCAATAATGAAAATAAGATGTATCCTCCCCTTTATCTCACACCGATTGAATATGAGTACGATGGAAAGATTATCCTATATATCCGCGTGCCGGCCTGCTCCAGTGTATGCCGCTGCAATGGCCGCATCTTCGACCGGAACCATGAGGCGGATATTGATATTACCAACCACTCGAATGAAGTATATCGACTTTACGCCCGTAAAAGCGGCTCCTATTTTGTAAATAAGGTCACCCGTTTCAGTATGGACGCTCTCCGTCCCGACCTGATTGAACGGGCCAAAAAAATGACCCGTGTCCGCGGTGAAAACCATCCGTGGCGTTCCATGTCGGATGAAGAACTTCTGCGCAGCGCAGGATTGATTCTGACAGATGAATTTACCCAACAGGAAGGAATTACGATTGCCGCCATTCTCTTGTTCGGAAAAGATAGCACCATCATGTCGGTCCTTCCACAGCACAAAACAGACGCGATCTTTCGCGTCCAGAATCTGGACCGATACGATGACCGGGATGTTGTTATTACAAATCTTCTGGAAAGTTATGACCGCCTGATTACATTTGGTGAGAAACATCTGAACGATACCTTCCATTTGGAAGGGATGCAGAGCGTCAGCGCACGAGATCATATCCTCCGTGAAATTGTTTCGAATCTCCTTATGCATCGAGACTTTTCAAGCGGTTATGTTGCCAAAATGGTTATTGAAAAGGATAAACTATATACCGAAAACGCCAACCTCTCGCATGGATATGGCATTTTAAACCTTGCAACATTCGATCCATTCCAGAAGAATCCACCGATCTCAAAAGTATTCCGAGAGATAGGGCTTGCCGATGAACTGGGGTCTGGTATGCGAAATACTTATAAATATACTAAGATGTATTCCGGCGGAGAGCCACAGTTTGTAGAAGGAGATGTGTTCCGCATCACAATCCCACTGACTGACGTGGCGACCGCTACTGTGGGACCAACACCTCAGGACTTAGTCACAAGTAACCAAGTCAACTTAGTCACTGACCAAGATATTGATACAAAAATTCTTGATTTTTGCCAAATAGCCCACAGTAAAAAGGAGCTTTGTTCTTATTTAGGATATAAGAACCTCACATATTTTACAAAAAAATATCTTATTCCTCTTTTAGATTCCGGGAAACTGGTCATGACTATTCCTGATAAGCCTAACAGCCGGAATCAGAAATATGTAACGGCAAGGAAGGCATAAAAAATCCCCTCTGTTGGAACAAACTATATAGTGCTATTCCAAACAGAGGGAATTTATTTTAATCTTCCCACAGCTTCATCATCAACCTGACTCCAGTTGTATATTACAGATAAACTGACCATCACTCACGGTCAAATTGACCACCTTTCACGGGGATTATTACGATGCGGCGGGGTTCTTCCGCATATTTGGGTATTTATATATCTGGACGATACATAAGTTTGGCCTCTAATAATTGGCGGCTGCATCGACCATACATTGTGCGTTTTACCATTTTTACTTTGTTGTTTGTCCCTTCTACAAATCCGTTGGAAAGAGGACTTGCAACCGAATTTTCAACCGCATCAATATCCTTCTCAAGTCCTTCTGCAAAACGGGATGAGTCTTTTAATTCTGACTGTTTATACTTTTCAATAAACAGATAAAGCAATACCATGTTTCTCTGTTTGTATATCTTTCGGAATTCACGGATACATGTATCTAATTGACGGATTTTGGGGTATTTCTCCATGATATAAGCGCAATGCGTCTTACTCAGGTCGGCATTCATCCATAGAAAGCGGAAAACTCCTGACCTTAAAACGTGGTCATATTTCTGCAGTTCTTTCCGCTTTTGGACTGCTTCCGCACTGGAACTTTTATAAATGGCTATATCAATATGAGCACGTTTTATTATTTTATTCATGTAATCATAGGCAGCCGTCTACTTACCTTTGTAACCTTTCAGGAGTAAATGGCGGTAGACATCCTTTCTGCTTACACCTGCGGTCAGCTCTTTTACAATGTAATCATAAAATTGATCCATACCGCTTTTGAAATCTCTCCTGCACAGGGATTCATGACCACCGTTAAGATACTTAGTGACTGTATTGCGTCCACAATGTATAATTTTTGCAATTTCTCTTTTGCTGTACCCAGCAACTGCATATTCACGGATACCATAATATAGTTGTATACTTTTAGAATTGTATTCTACTGAATTATCCACAGTCTCAGCCATTTTTTTACCATTTTCTACTGGAGTACCTAAAGGAATTGCTTCCGTATGGGATGGAGTATAATCTGTTGAAATTTTTATATCTACCGGCACTGTTGAGTTTACCACATTCCTCACCGCCTCCAGAAGATTCTGGTATAAATGGAAACGGTCAGCTATCTGCATACAATTGGGAAGGATTTCTTCCACCGCTTTTGCATAGGCAGACGCATGGTCACGAGTCACTGTGGTCACCTGTTTATTTCTGGACAGCCATGTTCTCAGGGCTGATCCATCCCGTCCTTCCAAAACAGTAACAGGCATATGGGAATCCTCATCAACAATAACAGTTCCATACGTATGCCGTTTCTTAAAAGCAAAATCATCCACACCAATATGACTCCCACATGATATGGATGATTGGGCATGATATCTTTTCAAAAGCATGCGGGTTACCGTGTCACCACTGATTTTAACATTCATAGACTGCATGATGCGTGCGCTTGCTTCACAACTGGTTTCAAGGGCAAGTATTGTTACAAAATCCGCCAAACGTTCTATCATCCGGCTATAGTGGTTCAGGAATCCATGATTTCTATACGGAATACAGTTTTGTATACTCTTCGTTTCTTCATAGGTTTACTCCAGTTACTTATATTATTCACTTGCATAGATTTCCCTTTATGGGTTCTATAATATATACAAATTCGACACGGGAAAGTAACGCATATATTTAAAAAAAATACAATATTATGTATTGTTTTTCATATTCATACTCCTCGCAGCCTTCCTTACAATCTACATCTTAAGAAAATTGAAATACCCCTATTCAAAGGTAGTTTGACAATCCTTGATAATTAATCAAACCACTTTCCCGCACTCTTAACAATCTCCACCTCAATTTTCTCTGCGGCTTCTCTATTCTCTGCACTGACAGAGACATATATTTTCAGTTTCGGTTCTGTGCCGGAGGGACGCACTACGATCGAACAGTTATCCTCCAGCAGAAATTTCAACACATCAGACTTCGGTAATCCATCCAGTCCTTCTGCATAGTCCAGCAGCTTTATAGCCTTTTTCCCTCCAAACTCTGTAATTCCGCCACGAAAAGTCTGCATAATTGCCTGCATCTTTGCAAAGCCCGCGCTGCCGTCAAACTCGTAGCTGTGCAGCGTGTTCATGCAGTAGCCGTAGGTCCGGTACAGTTCTTCCAGCTTTTCCAGCAGGCTGACGCCATTGGTTTTATAGTAACTAAACATCTCGCAGATCATGTACGCGCCGTCCACGCCGTCCTTATCGCGGACATAGGAGCCGGTCAAATAGCCATAGCTCTCCTCGAACCCAAACACATAGCTGTCCGCCTTTCCCTGCTGCTCCAGTTTTCCAATCTGCTCGCCAATAAATTTGAAGCCCGTCAGCACATTGACTGTGCGCAGACCATAATGACTGGCAATCTGCTCGCCCATATCCATCGTTACAATGGTTTTGACCATGACAGGATCGTCAGGCATTTTGCCATGCTTGACGCGCTGGCTGCAAATATAATCCAGAAGAAGCAGCCCTACCTGATTTCCAGTGAGCAGTTCATACTCCCCTGATTCATTTTTGACAGCAATGCCCACACGGTCACAATCAGGATCAGTAGCCAATAACAGGTCGGCATTGCACTTTCTAGCATATTCCATGCCAAGAGACATTGCTTCCTTTATCTCAGGGTTAGGATACGGGCAGGTAGGAAAATGGCCGTCCGGTTGTTCCTGTTCTTTGACTACAGTGATATTTGTATACCCCATCTCTTTCAAAGTGCGCGTGACTGGTTTCAGGCCAGTACCATTTAACGGAGAATATACAATTGCTACATCCTTACTTACTTCTTCCCCAAACAGTACCGACTGCTGCTTAACCTCATCCACAAAAGCGGTGTAGACGTCATCTGAAATATAACGAATACTGCCATCTGCCATGTCGGCCTCAAAGTCGCCGGTGTTCACGTCTGCAAAGATGTCCAGCTTCTCAATTTCAGACAGAATCTCGGCAGCGGCTTCGGTGGGGGTCTGGCAACCGTCCGGGCCGTAGACCTTATAGCCATTGTATTTGCTGGGATTGTGGGATGCTGTAACCATTACACCGGCAGAGGCGCCCAAATAGCGCGTCGCAAAGGAAACCGTAGGCACCGGCATCAGCGTCGGCCAGATATGTACCTGCACCCCATTGGCCGCAAACACCCCCGCCGCCACCTTGGCAAACACATCACTCTTGATGCGGCTATCATACCCAACGACAACGGATGGCTTATCAAAATGCTTAATCAGATAATCTGCCAATCCCTGAGATGCCTTTGCAACTGTATAAATATTCATGCGGTTGATTCCCGCTCCGATTGTTCCGCGAAGACCGCCCGTGCCAAATGCAAGGTCACGGTAAAATGCATCCTCAACTTTCGTATTGTCCATCGATTTTAACTCGGCTGCGTCATCTGCGTCCGCCGTGGCATATTTCAGCCAACGTTCATATTCATCTCTGTAATTCATACTTTTATCCTTTCTACAATCAACTTACTTTCCTAACAACCTTGCAACACGTAAAATACCATTTGCAGAGCTGCTGCATCGAATCTCATTATCCATAACCATTTCTATCGCTTTTTCAAACGGAACAACAATTACCTGTATCTCTTCTACTTCGTCAAGATTTTGCTTACCAATTTTCCTGCAATTGCTTGCAAAATATAAATGCATTTGATTTGTTAATTTAGCAGAACTTTCAAAAACAGACCCAAGATACTGCCAGCAATCAGATACATATCCTGTCTCTTCTAATAGCTCTCGTTTCACTACTTCGAGCCCATCATCATCATTCATTTCAAATGTTCCAGCAGGAATTTCGATTGAACAGCACCCGCAACAATATCGATATTGCTTGACCAGAATGATGTTCTTTTGATTATCCATTCCCACAATAGCTGAAGCATCGTTCAATCCTACTTTATAAAAGTCTTCAACGTGCATCCCATTAGGAAGTTCAACAGCATCTTTATAAACTTTTATCCATTGAGTATCCAGAAGCTTCTCCGTCTTAATTGTTTTCCAGTCTTCCAATATATCGCCTCCACTTTTGACGAAAGTATGTATGTTTAAATTTACTTGCTGCTCTTATTTATTTTCTTCTCCCCAAGCACCAAAGGACAAACTCTCTTTATAACATTACACACAATTAGCGATAAAACTATTGAAATAGCCATGACTATGATGCCAGTGCTAATTCCAACAATCGAATTTGAATCTACCAAAGCCGCTTTTGTAGGGGGGGGAAAAGCTCCTGAAAAAACAAAACAGGAAATTTATGTACAACAAGTATGGACAAGCTGTTTCGTCCACAATATTCTAATATTTTATTTTTCCCTATTCTCTGAGATAATAAGGAAAATCCCATAATTCCGAAAAACGCACCTAAATAGTACAAAACATGAACGCCATAAATGTCCTGTCTAACCTGCAGGGATGTTTTTATAATATCCCGATTTATAAACCCTAACAATGCTCCAACTACAAGAAAAATAACGATAATCACATTTTTAAATTTAATAGAACGGTCAAAGAGCTTCTTTTCCTTAAATGTTATTCCTAGCTCAAGCCAAACAAGCATGGAAACAGCGGTTTCCAAATGCCATGGTAATGTAATCGACGGTGTGGAATCCCCCCCCCGATCAAAATAAGGCAAATTATAATAATCTCTCTTACATAACGAACATTACGGAGGAAATCGACAATTTTTTCAACTATAAACGCCAAAACAAGCACACTAAAATAGCAAGTCAAAAACCACAATGGAGAATTATACTTCATCACATCCGGTTTAGAATTTCCCCATAGCATTACCAGAATATTATCTTCAAGAGAGCAATTCATGATATTACTAATTTGTGGCATTATCCTGCCTGCAACCGCAAATACAAGTATGCTGATTAGTGAAAAAGAGAAATATGGAACTACAACTCTCTTTATTTTGTTAATAAAGTATTCTATTGAATCATCCGGTTTTCGATAACACAGTCCTGACAGGAAGAAAAACATAGGCACATCAAAAGACAGTGCATAGGTTCTTATGAAGCTGTTATGGTATACATGACCGATAACTATCGAAATAATGCAAATTCCTTTTGCTATATCTATCCAATGGATTCGATAAGATTTCATTATCTGACTGCTCACTTCTTTTTCCACCTTCCATGAAATACAGGAATTTTGAATTGTTGTGCTTTTACTAAGTAAAATCCCGCAATAATGACATAAACGCATCCTCCAGCCAAGATTTTTACAGCCAAATTAATTGCGCTACTATCAGATTCCGGCAACACATTAATTACAATGACCATTATTACCCCAATAAGTGCAAAAATAGCTTCGTATTGGGCATATTCTTTTAAGTTTAACTCTTTTCGAATGGAATAAAGTTGGTAAAACAAAACACAAAATTCTGCTGCAATCGTACCAATAGCGGCACCTATAGAAGCATATTCTGGAATCAACAACCCATTAATTACCAAATTCACAACTGCGCCAATAATCGCAGAGTATATGTAAATTTTATCATGTTTATTTGGTATAAGATATTGAGTTCGTACCACATTTCCACACCCCAAGAACACTATTGTTACAGCAAGTAGAATCATTATTATTCCTGTTTTTTCAAAATCTTTACCATAATAAACAACCGCAAATAACTTTCCTACGGCGAAAATACCAAAAGCCACAGCATTAGAATATGCCAATACAAGTGCCATGCTCTTATCAATATATTTTCTGCTCTCACTAATATTATTATTTGAAATTAGGGCAGTCATCCTGGGAAGCATTACAGTTCCAACCGCTGTAATCAGTGTTAAGGCAATGTTGATTATTTTTTCTGCATTTTCATAATAGCCAACCTCTGTCATTGTACTCATGTATCCCAGCATTACCTTGTCCATAATTTTATATAAGCTAACAGCTATAACCGGAACAAACAATGTCAGATTAGGTTTAAAATGTTTTAGTACATTTTTCAAGGACGGTCTAGAAAAATGTACATACCTCTTAACAAAAGGCCATAAGCACATTTGACTTAAAAGTACGCTCGTAGCCATAATCAAAATGTATTTATAGACATCGCTTCTTTCCTTAATAAAGGCAAAAATACAAATTGCAGTACCAATTTTTATTACAGCATTTCTTGTAACTGTCAGCTTAAAAAGCTCCATTCCAAAGAAAAACCAGTTAATATCAAAAAGCGACGATAAAACCATAATTCCCATCACTGTGGCTGCAACTTTATCTACAGAAAAAAACAACACATAAATACCATACATTAAGGCACTAATACAGAAAGAGATTATTTGCATGACATATATTTCGCAAAACGTATCTGATCTTTTTCCTAAGTCGTTCTGTGTAGAAGCTATGGAGCGATTGCCATAATTATTTAATCCGAGCATCGTAATATAAGTAAAATATAGAGCGACCGAATATGCAAATGAATAGGTTCCTACACCATCTGGCCCTATCACTCTTGAAAGATACGGTGCCGTAATAAACGGAAGAATCAAAATCAATACTTGATAAGTAAAATTATAAACAATATTTTTCTTCAAATTGGCCATTATACTATGTGCCCTTTCTTAAAGCTAGTCTTTATTTTATCCTTTTTGCCGGAACCCCCGCAAAAACTGCTCCATTTTCAACATCTTTCAAGACAACCGAATTAGGCGCTATCACAGCATTATCTCCAACATGAATTCCCCCTAATACTTTTGCGCCAGGATAAATCACAACATTATTCCCTACAATTGGGTATTCTCCATTTTTTTGTCCCAGCGTTACCTGCTGGTATATTGTACAGTTGTCACCGATCACGGTGCCCAATCCAAACACGATTCCATTAAAATGTTCAATTTTTAGGTTGTTTCCTATCTTTACATTTTTTGCTATTTCCATACCATATTTTAACATAAGTTTATTTGCCACTCGTTCTTTCATAAAAGGGCTATTAGTAGAAATAAGCCATCTTATCAGCACACGAACTCGGTATTTAGGCATTCTGTAATAGCATATAATAGCGTACAACAGTTCAAACTTTTTTCTGCCAACCATGCTCTCATATTCACAAAGTAATGCACTAATCATTCCTCATTCTCCCCTTCTCTGTCATATTTCTTTCTAATGAAAACAAATGCATAAAGGAAAGTAAAGGAGTACGAAGCCACTGAAAAATACACACGGACAAAGGATAAAACCATAGCCTGTAAAAGCAACAAATAAACAAAAACCTGTCTTTCAGATTTCAATCCTACCTTTATTCCTTTTTTCATTCGTTTATAAACGGAGGTACATACTCCGCCAAATAATGCCCCTCCCAAAATGATTCCAATCATTCCGGCATCTTTATAAAAATAATAAAACATTGTTGTGTATGCATTGGAACGGAATGAATAGCTTGCATTACGCACCTGGATAAACATTTCTGTATCTTGAATGGCCTGCTGCCCAGCTTGGTACCATTCCAGCGTACTGCCATTTAATATGGATAGTGCTGTTACAGGAAGTTGTAAAATACCATAAAGAGAAGTCGCCCCATATGTATACTCCGTACCTTTTGTCATCATTTCGGAAAGCCAATGATCCCATAATGGAATGCAGCATGTAAAATATAAATATATCTCCTCAAAGAGGGTTTTTTCCCCAGTACTAATACGGATATTTGAAATTACAAATATAATCAGTATCGCCGCAAGGATTACTAAACGTATCCGTTTCTTTGCCTTTTGGGATAAAACGATTTTTTTTCCGTATATCACCATAGCAAACAAAAGATAGATCATAAATGCAAATAACGCTACCCTGCTTCCTTCTTTGAAGCTTTTCAACAATAGACATCCTACAGACAGGAGAATCAATATTTTATCTTTTTTCCCCGCAAAAAGGTCTATGCAAGAAATAATTAACATCGCATTATATATTGGAAGAATTGCCCATGTGTATAATGGGCCTATCATGCTTCTTAAAACATATAAATTATCCGAAAAACTATACTGTGCATATCCCTGCAGGGAGGATCTAATGTCAAAAAGCGATATTCCCGAACGAGCCAGCACTAATGTCTCAATTGCCTCTTCTGCAAAAAAAGCGAAAACAATAACCCCACAGATCTTTAAAAGCCTATAGTTAATGTATTCTTTAACTTGACTGTGATTCCGCTGGGTAAGGACGATTTGTCTTTTTCCGGCTGTGCATACTATATAGCCAATAAAAAAACAAAAGAGCCCCAATGCAATAGTGGCATAAGCAGTACCCTCAACATCATAAATTCCATATAATTTTAAGGAATACAAAAATAATACAACTGCCCAAATACTAAAAATAACTGTAGCCGGGTTATACCAGTTCTTTTCAATTTTATACGCAAAAATGGCTATAAGCACACACATAATCGCAATTATGTAACCCACTATCATCTCTCCTTTAGGCAAACCAAACAATCGCAGTTACCATATTTCAGCGGTAATGTATTTTTTAGCTGGTTTTACGATACCGCTATAACACTTCAAACAATACATTTCTTTATTGACAATCATCACAATTAGGCACTTATATTAGAAAAGCATTTCATAAGTCTCTTATAGTACATTTCAAATGAATTATTACTGCGCACACGATTTTGCCCGGTTGTTGTAATTTTCTTATATTCATCTTCTGAAATCCCATATGCTAATTCAAGCTTTTCAACAATATCAGCCTTATCAAGTACATTGAAGATAAACCGCTCTGTTCCTATGATTTCTCTCATTCCACCACGTTCAGATCCTAACACCAAGCAACCAACAGACATTGCTTCTAAAGCAGTATTGGGATAATTCTCTATCCATAATGAAGGGATTACTACCGTATGTACTTTGAGTAACTCCATAATCATGTCATTGTACTCTAATTTACCAATATATTGGATCTTTCCCTTTCCATACTGAGAAAGTAGCTTGTCTAATGTTCCTTTATATACTTCTGGCAGCATTCCAGCAAGATGCAACTCTACATCATCCTTATCCTTGCTAAATTCAGAAAATGCTTCTATAAGCTGTTCAACACCTTTAAACCCAATAATTTGCCCATAATATAGGAATACTTTTTTCCTAAAATTTGTATTCTTTATCTTTCCATCCAGCATTGAAAAATCAAAAGGGTTATTGACGCAGGTCGTTTTTAAGCCAAAACGGTTGCAATAATCAGTTAACATCTGGCTTGGACACGCAAAATTAGTTATTACTTTCTTTTGGGCAGAATTTCTCCGCTTAAAGCATATCCATTTCCACAATCCCTTTAAACCGGATTTTTTACCAAGCCAACAATTTCTAATACACTTCGTACAATGAGTATACCCATCGCACACAGTTAAATCAGCACATATAGACTGCGAGTTTGGACAAACTGCTCCATAATCTCTGATAGTGCGCATGCATTTATACCCTTTTACTGCTTGGAATATAGATAAAGCGTGTTCTTTAGAATTATTCAAATGGATATAATCCGGTTTAAACTGCTTTATTATTCCTCTTATTTCTTTCACAATGCTTCTATCAACAAACAGCATTTGAAGTTTATGCTTAATTACAGACTCATTTAGGGAAATATTATAATGGTATTCCGTGTTCCAGCCCAGCGTAAAATTAGGGTCTAAAGTCAGAACCATCGACTCATTTCCAAATTGCCTTAATAGTTCGCATTCCCTCATGCTTTGCATTTCTGCTCCGCCTGATTTTGCCAATTCATTTATTATTAAGATCCGCATTTGACACCTCATCTAACTGTTTCTAATATGGACAGGAGACGCTTAGCGCTGTCTTTCCAACTGTATTTATCAAGAACCTTCTTGGAAGGAGCTACTTTTGACCCCATTATCTTTTCCATGTCAATATCAGAATAATCAAACGGATCTATATAATGAGCAGACTCACCGCATACTTCATGCATCACTGGAATATCTGATACAACCACTTCCGGTGCCCCGCAAGCAAGCGCCTCCATAGGTGGTATTCCAAAGCCTTCGTAATAAGAAGGAAACAGGAATGCCTTGCAGTCCCGCATCAAAAGTTTGGCATCTTCATCTGACACTCTTCCAACATATTTAACATTTGGTGCCTCATTTTCAAGCGAACTTATACCAAAAGTTTTGGGGTCTGTCCCACCTGCGATAATGAATATGTGATTCCTGTTTTGTTTCGCAGCTTCAATCACCCATTTAAAATTCTTTGTCGGAGCTACACTGGACATAGAGAAAAAGTAGGTTCCTTTTTCCACACCAAACTTCTCCTTAGAATCACCAGTAACCCGAATCGATGCCATATGCTGCCATGCGCACGGAACAACTGGGAAGTCCTCAGCTTTACCTCCAATGTACTTTTCAATCTCATCCGCAGAGAATTTTGAAATAGTAAACACTTTCTTTCCTCTCTTGACCGCCAATTTTTTTTCTAACTTTGTTTTTACATAATGATACTTGCTAAAAAACTGGGGGTTCGCTATGGAGTTAACATCATAAATGCAGACAATATCCGGTTTCAGCCATGGTACATTTACTCCCAGATGAATTCCTATTGCGTGTTCTTTTCTCAGATAATTCAGGAATGATATATTAAGCCAAAAAAATTTGACATTTTTACCATAATGAATAATTCTAATATTTTTATACTTTTTTTCAATCTGCACACCAACCGGGATGACAAAATCAACAGTTATGTCTTTGCCCTCAATGAGCTGATCAAGCTGATCTATTATTTCCCATGAATATCTGGTTACGCCGGTCAGGGATCGACCAACAAACACTCCTGGAATTGCATACCTCTTCATATGCTGCCTCCTATTTCAATTTATCTATATCTGACAGGAATTGGTCATAAAACCTTTCCCTCTTTTCCTTCAAGTTGTTTTTTTCATACTTGCGGGCCTTTTCAAAATTTTCTGTAGCAATTTCCGAAAGGTCGCTTCTTAAGATTCTTTGCAATGCTTTTACAAAATCTTTTTCACTACCCTTCTTAAAAAGAAATTGCTCCTGCACCAACTCCGGTATCCCAGCAATGCTTGTGCCAATTACAGGGCAGCCCCGGCTCATTGCCTCTATTACAGCTCTTGGCAGCCCTTCCTGTTTGCTGGGCTGTACGTAAATGTCAAGTGAATCATAGTATTCTGGCATTTGGTTCGAGGCAAGGCTGCCACAAAATATGACCCGTTCAGACACGCCACATTTATATGCCAGTTCTTTTAGGAAAGAATTTTCTTTCGCCCCCGTCATGCCTCCGGCAAGATGGTATTCAACATTATATCCTGCTTCCAGCAACCCCCTTATCGACCTGATCACATATTCCTGACCCTTATAACGTGTGTCAAGGGCGGCCGCTGTCCCTAATACCAACTTTTCGTTTGGATTAAACCGATGTATTTTTTCTAATCTCTTGTCCAATGTCTTTCCTTCCAACTTGTCCAGAACCACATTAGAACAGCTCACTGACTTTCCATGTGTCGGATAGCGTTTCTGAAGGAATTGTGTGGTCACATAATACACATAACCCGCTTCTGCTATTGCTTTCTTGGTTTTGTAATACATATATGGTGCCACCATTTTACCCAACATTCCGTGGTTCCAGTAACTATCCCATGAACATCCTACGCTTTCTATAATGTAAGGCTTCTTAAGCTCATGAATATATTTTAATGCGAGCTGGGCAATGGAACTCTGCGTCCTCAATACCACAATATCTGACTCTCGAACCTGTTTTTCTACAATTTTCTCCGCTTTCTTCCTCTCTGTCAGATAAAGCTTTGGGCTCTTAAAATTTGGCACACCTACCACATGAACTGCACTTGGAACAGGTGTAAATTTTCTATCACCGCTTATCGGTTTTGTCCTCATCATGAAAGTAATATCATCCGCAAGGTATGCGTATCTTTCTAGCAACTCATGGTATGCAAATTCATAGTATCTGCCCTCAGAATCATAGAATAAAGGTCCATCATGTATAAAAGTAAGTTTCATCTCTATCCCTCCTATTACGCAGCATCAGGCAGCCAGCAATTCTCGCGGCCATACATACCTGATATCTCCGCAATATTCGGAATTTCGAGAGTTAGGAAATACCCCCCCCCGAATTTTATTGTATATTTTTTCAAACTGTTCCCTTTGTGATAATAAAGAAAACTGTCTTAATTTTTTTTCCATCGCATTTACCATTTCCCTCGTCAATTTATGTTCATCCATATACGTTAATGCCTGCACCAAACTATCCACTGAATTTTTCTCTATTATCAGGCCGGTGACTCCATTTTCAATCAATTCAGGAATACCGCCGCAATTTGTCCCAATGACAGGAACGCAGGATTTGTATGCATCAATAATCACTCTTCCAAATGGCTCATCCCAAATTGAAGGGCATACAAGCATATCCATCTTCTCCATCAATTCATTCAATTTATCTTCGGATAGGAAACCTTCAATTACTATGTTCCCGTTTTTTTCAGCGGCTTTCTGTATTTCAGGCAACAATCGCCCTTTCCCAGCGAAGTGGAACATCATCTTCCCATTGCATTGCTCTATTGCTTTAAGCAGAATCTGAATGCCTTTCGTTTCAATGAAAGAACCTATATATGCAACATGCATGGTTTCATTCTGCATTGACATTTTTAATTCTGCCAATTCTGCAAACCTATCCGCATCATAATCTATTGCGTTATATACCACCTGTTTAATGCTATTTTCAAAGTAGCCATCATCCAGAAACCGGTTTAAGGTAAATTCGGAAGGAGCTGTTACAGCACTAACCTTCAATGATTTTCTCTTGTGAAAGGTTCTGAACACCTTACAGGCGATATTGGGATTCTCGCATTTTCCACCTTTTCCCGGCATCAAATTCGCTTTCGGGCACATCAGATAATAGTCCCGAAGCGTTTGAACAACAGGGATTCTCAAAGATGATGCACAATCCCATATAGCAGGTGTGATCCCATAAATTGTATTCGTATGAATTACATCAGGATTGACAAGCCGCAACACTTCCATAATTGCCTTTTTATTAAACGGGTTGTATAAATCCAGCAATTTATAAGTTAACCGTTTCCCCGGCGTACTACGCTTAAACTCCCAAAACGACATGATATTAGTAAACCGTCTTCGGTAAATCTTTACATTATTCGCTTGTTCATAATTGTCCGATTCACCTGTCGCCAAAACGGCAACCTCATGCCCGGCTTTAGCAAGTTCCTCAGCTAATTTCTGCGAACTTATCTCCGCCCCGCCTATAACATATGGGGGGTACAGTGAATTCACTATCAGAATCTTCATCCTATTTGCTCCACTCCTGTTGAAAATCAAGTCATCAGTTTTTGTTTTATGATAAAAATCTCCTTCAAGCTTCCTCAACTAATCTCTTTATATTTTCTTCAAATGTTCTTTCTGTGAAATTATCCAACACGCGTTGTCTGGCGTTGTCCCCATATTCTTTCCTTAATGCATCGTTCCCTGCCAGCTTCATCAATGCCTGCGCATAAGCATGGCTATCGCAATTCGGGCACTCAATGCCTGTCACTCCATCAAGGTTTACATAGTTCACACCACTGCCTGGAATCGTAAAGGTCACAGCAGGTTTCCCAAAATACATACCTTCTGCAAGTGCAAGCCCAAAGCCCTCATTCCGGGTAATGGACGGAAAACAAATAATATCTGCCGCATAAAGATAAGACTTTCTTTCTGAATCCGATATCCGTCCCAGAAATTCCACCTTTGGATCGCCTTTTGCCTGTTCTTTCAGTCCCTCTGTCAACTCACCTGATCCGGCGATAAAGAAATGTATGTTCTCATCGCCCATTTCTTTTGATGCATCAATCAAGTATTTTAGTCCCTTGTAAGGCACATGCCGTCCAATAAAGAATCCGATTTTCTCACCTTCATGCTGCTTTCGGATTGCTTCCGCTTTATCAATTTCATCTTGTGTGATAATCAAGCTCTTTTCATCAATTGTATATGGAAGTATCTGCTTTTTACCTTCAAATAATTTGGTAAAAGCAGATTCGTCCAAATGCTTCGGCGTCGCGCCCAAAATCTTATCTGCTCTTTGTATCAGATCAACATTCTGTTTATGGAACAAATGCTTTAATATACGTTGCTTGGTTATATCAAGATGCCAGTATACCCATAACTTAAAATTCTTTTTTTTATATTTAAGCAAAAAGTGAGTAACATAAGGATTTGGATAATGCAGTATGACAATATCCGGTTTGAATTCTTTCATCAGTTTATCCAGCTCTTTCCCATAACTAAAAGAAATCGCTTGTGATGAAACCTTCAACTGATAACCGCATCGGATAACCTCTATGCCGTCAACAAAATCATGCACTGTTTCATTATTCCGACACACGTGTTCTCCTATTGCCGCTGTCTCATTGAAACAGATGATTTTCTGCTCCACACTATCCATTTTCTGCATGGCAGATGCCATATCTCTTGCAACCTGCTCAGTACCACCGAGAAACGGATAATAATACTTTGATATTTGCAACACTTTTTTCTTTCTCATAACATTTTCAACTTTCTCTATAATACTCAAGCATCTCTTTTAAGGCATCAAAAACTGTATACTGCGGTTCCCACCCCAACTCCTTTTTTATTAGGTTATAATCACAGCAAATCACAGGCTGGTCTGTCGGCCTGAACCGACTCTGGTCAATTTCTACTTCAATTTTCTGGCTGCTCATCTTAATAATATACTGGAGCATATCCTCAAGGCTATAAGCCGTCCCAGAACCAACGTTATAGATAAGATCACAGTTCTCACTCTCGACAATCATACGGTAAGCCCTTACAATGTCCTTCACATGGCTGAAATCCCGCTTAACCGTCAGGTTCCCTACTTTAATCTTCCCAGAGTTTCCGCTCTTTTCAATCTCAGCCACCTGCTTGCAGAAACTCGGTAATACAAAAGAATCCCTCTGCCCGACCCCAGTGTGGTTAAAGGGCCTTACACAAAAAATTTTTAAACCATACTGCTCTTTATATAATTTTGCAAACTGCTCCTGTGTCACCTTGGAAATGCCATACGGATTGCTTGCATTAAGCTGCCGGTCTTCATTCATTGGGAAATCGGAAATAACATATTCTTCACTTGAACCAACAAACAAAATTTTCGGCTTTTTCACGCTCTTTCTGGCTGCCTCCATAATATTAAGTGCCCCGACAACATTCACCTGAATCGTGAACTGCGGAATATTCCAGGAAGCCCCTACACTGCTAATTGCAGCAAGGTTCACAATAATATCCGGACCAATTTTATTAACCAGCTTTTCTACTGCTTCTGAATCCATCAAGTCAGCAGACTCAAAATCAACTTCAGAGGGCAGCATTGCACTATGCACCTTATCGCTGCCAAAGACATTATATCCATGTTCTATAAATTCTCTCGAAAGATAGCTGCCAACAAAACCGCCTGCTCCAAAAATAAGTACATCTTTCATCCCTTGTCTCCACTCCACATCTATAAAGTAAGATAAGGCAGACCGACCCATTACACAACGCTGTGTCTGCCTGCCTTATACTGTGTTTTATTGAATTCCAGCTTCTTTCTTTGCAAGCTGCAGATCATGCTCCGCCATAATTGCACACAGCTGCTCATAGCTCGTCTTCTGCGGATTCCAGCCAAGCTTGGTTTTTGCTTTAGTCGGATCTCCCCAGAGGTTAACAACATCAGTCGGACGGTACCACTTCGGATTAACACAAACCAACAGCTTTCCAGTCTTCTTGTCGTAGCCCTTCTCATCCATGCCTTCGCCCTTCCACTCAAGCTCAATGCCGTCGTTCGCAAAAGCAAGTGTGGTAAATTCACGGACGGTATGCTGTACCCCCGTTGCAATGACATAGTCATCCGGCTCATCCTGCTGTAAGATCAGCCACATGCACTCCACATAGTCCTTGGCATATCCCCAATCACGCAGGGAGTCCAGATTGCCCAGTTCAAGATGATCCTGCAGGCCGCAGGCGATACGTCCGGCGGCAAGCGTAATCTTACGGGTAACGAAATTATCGCCCCGGCGTTCTGACTCATGATTGAACAGGATGCCGTTGCAGGCAAAGATTCCGTATGCTTCCCTGTATTCCTTAATCATCCAATAGCCATACTGTTTTGCTACAGCATATGGGCTGTAGGGATGGAACGGAGTATTCTCATTCTGGGGAACTTCCTCAACCTTTCCATACAGTTC
>ENA-OOZY01000711-OOZY01000711.1-human-gut-metagenome-genome-assembly--contig:-NODE-711-length-22909-cov-4.453487_pt1 | contig 22909 bp, 19 predicted proteins | sample MGYA00241047_ERZ501410 | MGnify/ENA primary metagenome ERZ501410 (study PRJEB25962, sample SAMEA2042621) | human gut metagenome | biome: human gut; feature: human-associated habitat; material: faeces... | reverse complement strand
CGGGGCCGTAGCCCATGGCGCCGTAGTGCCGGGCGATGACGCCGGCGTAGGCGGCATCGTCCACCGCGCCCAGCTCCTCCAGCCAGTCCGCCGTGTCGGCGGCATCCTCCGGCAGAGCGCCCTTTTTCGTCAGCCGCTCCGTCAGCTCCTTTTTGGAGAGCATCCGTCCGGAGGCCATGCTGGCGCCCCGGCGTTTGGTGTCGGAACGGCGGGCCGCGGCCTGCAGATCAGCCAGCACGTCCGGCGGCAGGTCGAGGCCCTGATATAAGCCAAATTGCAGAAGCTCCGCGCCGGTGATCCGGAGGATGCTGCCATCCTCCAGATACACCAGCACGCGCTCCTGCTTGTGTTTGGAATTTTCCAGTCTTTCGATGCGCATCAGTCGGCGTCGTCGAAGTCGTCGGCGGACACGTCCACCGCGCGGCCCGCCGCCTTGGCGGCGGTGCGGGACTGGGCGCCCATCAGCTTGTGGAAGTTCTCCCGGACGGCTGCCTCCAGCTTGTCCGCCTCCTCGGGATGGTCGCGGAAATACTGCTTGGCGGCGTCGCGGCCCTGTCCCAGACGGATCTCGCCCATGTTGAACCACGAGCCGCTCTTCTGCACCAGATCCAGCTTCACCGCCAGATCCAGCAGATCGCCCAGCTTGCTGATGCCCTCGCCGTACATGATATCGAACTCCGCCTCACGGAACGGAGGGGCCACCTTGTTCTTCACAACCTTGGCGCGGGTGCGGTTGCCGATGACCTCGCCGCCGGACTTCAGCGTCTCGATGCGGCGCACGTCGATGCGGACGGAGGCGTAGAACTTCAGGGCCCGGCCGCCGGTGGTGACCTCGGGATTGCCGTACATAACGCCCACCTTCTCGCGGAGCTGGTTGATGAAGATGACAATGGAATTGGTCTTGTTGATAACGCCGGTGAGCTTGCGCAGCGCCTGACTCATCAGCCGGGCGTGGAGGCCCACGAAGCTGTCGCCCATCTCGCCCTCGATCTCGGCGCGGGGCACCAGCGCAGCCACAGAGTCCACCACCACCACGTCGATGGCACCGGAGCGCACCAGCGCCTCCGTGATCTCCAGCGCCTGCTCACCGGTATCGGGCTGGGAGATGAGCATATCCTCCACATTGACGCCCAGCGCCTTGGCATAGGTGGGGTCCAGCGCGTGCTCGGCGTCCACGAAGGCCACCTCGCCGCCCATCTTCTGGGCTTCCGCCAGCACATGGAGGGCCAGCGTGGTCTTACCGGAGGACTCCGGCCCGTAGATCTCTACGATACGGCCCCGGGGCAGGCCGCCGATGCCCAGCGCCAGATCCAGCGACAGGGAGCCGGTGGGGATGGCCTCCACGTTCAGGGTGCTCTCCGCGCCGTAGCGCATAATGGAGCCCTTGCCGTACATCTTCTCGATCTGCTGCATGGCTGTTTCCAGCGCCTTTTTCTTGTCGGACACCGCCGTGTTCTGGACCGCAGGTTCTTTCTTCGCTGCCATTGTTCCGTCCTCCTCTGTTTGTTGTGCCGCTATGTCTACATTTTATAGAAACCACTGTCCCGAAATCCGGACAGTTCAGATCTCCGTGTGCAGGATGCCCCAGACCACCCGGGGGATGCCGTTGAGGTCGGGGAGCACCTCGATATCGCCGAAGCCCACGGCGCGCATGATGCGCAGCACGTCGTCAGCCTGACCGATGCCCACCTCGAAGTACAGCCGTCCGCCGGGACGCAGCACCTCCCGCCAGTTTTCGCAGATGGCCCGGTAGAAATCCAGTCCGTCCGCGCCGCCCTTCAGCGCCAGGTGCGGCTCATAGTCCCGCACCGAGGCGTCCAGCCCCTCTATGTCGCCGTCGGGGATGTAGGGCGGGTTGGACACGATGCAGTCAAACTCCCCCAGCCGGGCAGGCGCCTTCTCCAGTGCGTTGAGCTGCATGGACACCACCTGACCGGACAGTCCGGTGCGGCGGATGTTCTGGCGGCAGACGCGCAGCGCCCCCTCGTCCAGCTCGCCCAGCACCACATGGCTGCCGGGAACATGCTTCGCCACAGCAAGACCGATGCAGCCGGAGCCGGCGCACAGATCCAGCACGCGGGGGCTTTCCGAGCCCCGCAGGCCCTCGATGGCCGCGGCGGCCAGCACCTCCGTGTCCGGGCGGGGGATGAGCACCCGCTCCGAAATGTCCAGCGGCAGGCCGTAGAACTCCCACTCGCCGATGAGATAGGCCACCGGCTCACCGGCCAGATGCCGTGCCACCAGCGCCCGGGCCTGCCGCTCCACCGTATCCGGCACATAGAGCCGGCTGTCGCGGGTCAGCTCCTCCCGGCTCTTACCGGCGGCGCAGCACACCAGCTCCCGGGCCTCCAGCGTGGCGGCGGGCAGCCCCGCCGCATGGAGCTGCTGGCGTATATCCAAATACAGATTGTTATATGTGATCGCCATAATACGTCGCGTTATCCCCTTTTACCACTGATCTTTCCCCTTTTCGTCGGGGATCACCAGCTTCATGGCCTCAATGGCCACCTCGATCATGGAGTCGTCCGGCTCGTTGGTGGTGAAATTCTGCATCCACATGCCGGGAGCGGACAGGATGCGTGTCACGGCGTTGTCATGGGCGCCCACAAAGCGGTTGAACTCATAGGTCACGCCCACCACCGGGATCAGCAGCAGCAGCTTGACGCCGATGCGCACCCAGATGTTCTGCCAGTTGATGTAGGGGAACACGATGCTGGACACCAGAATGGACACGATGATGACCACAAACAGGAAGCTGGTGCCGCAGCGGGGATGGTGCTTGGGCTGGGGGCGGACATTCTCCACCGTCAGGGGCAGGCCCGCCTCATAGCAGAAAATGGTCTTGTGCTCCGCGCCGTGGTAGCAGAACACCCGGTGGACATCCTTCTGTTTGGAGCACAGGATCAGATAGGCCAGAAAGACCGCCACCTTCACCACGCCCTCGATGATGTTGTGGACAGCGGCGCTCTGTGCATGGAACAGCCCGGCGATGAACGTGGGCAGCAGCATGAACAGCACCAGCGTCAGTCCCAGGCTGAGGATGACGGAGAACGCCACCACCAGCGACTGCAGCTTCTCCGCCGGGATGTGCTTTTCCATCCACTGGTCGAATTTGCTGGGCTTGGCGTCCTCGTCATCGGGGAAATAATCCGCCGAGAACATCAGCGCCTTGACGCCGGTGATCATGGAGCTGATGAATGTCACGGCCCCACGAAGGATGGGCACCCCCAGAATGGGGTATCTGTCCTTGATGAACTTCCGCTCCGTCACCTTGGTGACCAACCCCTCCGGAGAGCGGACGACGATAGCGTCCTTCTCCGGGCCGCGCATGAGAATGCCTTCGATCAGCGCCTGTCCGCCGATGGTGGTGCGGAAGGTGCCCTGTTTCTTTTCCATATGCCTGAATGATCCTTTCTGAGGCAAGCATATCACAGCTTACCGAAAAATGCAACAGTTGTTCGATTTTTTTACAGTTCTTTTTCTGTCTCCCGCTTCAGCGGCAGGCGGATGGTGACCACCGTACCGCCGCCGGCGGCGTTGCCGATGTCGAACTGTCCGCCGTGGAGGTGTACGATCTCATCGCAGACCGCCAGTCCGATGCCGCTGCCCCTGGCCCTGGAGGAGCCCTTGTAGAACTTCTGCTTCACATAGGGCAGCTCCGCCTCGGGGATGCCGGGGCCGAAGTCCCGGATGGTGATGATGTATGTCCCATCCTCCTGGGTCAAGTGCACCACGATGCGCTTGCCGGAGCCGCCGTGCTTGGCGGCGTTGTCCAGCACGTTGCAGAACACCTGCTTCAGCCGTTCCGGGTCGCCGGTGATGGGTTCGTCGTACAGGGCCTTGTCGCTGGTGTACTCCAGAGAGATGCCGTCCTGCCGGAACAGCTCCCGGTAGGTGTAGACCGCGTCCTCCAGTTCCGCCTGCAGGTCGGTGTCCTCCACCTGCAGGGTGAAGCGGCCGTCGGTCATCTTGGAGAAGTCCAGCAGCTCCTCCACCATGTTGGTCAGGCGGCGAGACTCCTTGAGGATGATCTGTACGCCCCGGCGCAGCTGCTGCTCGTCGCAGGACTCGTCCTCCAGCAGCGTCTCGCCCCAGCCGTTGATGGCCGTCAGCGGCGTGCGCAGCTCGTGGGACACGGAGGAGATGAACTCCGACTCCATTTTCTCGCTCTGGCTGATCTTCAGGGACATGTCGTTGATGTTGTCCACCAGCACGCCCATCTCGTCGGTGTATTTGTTGGGGATCTGGATGCCGTAGCTGCCACCGGAAATGCGCTTGGCCGCCTCCGACACCGCCGAGACCGGCGCCACCACGTTATTGATGAAGATGGAGCTGGACAGGAAGATCAGGCAGATGACGGCGGCCATGACGCCGCAGACCACCAGCACCGTCAGGAACACCTGGCGGTCCAGCTCACCGATGCCGGTGACGTAGCGCATGACGCCCACCACCTGCCCGTTGAATTTCAGCAGGCTGGAGGCGGCGATGATCCGCTCGCCGGTGGTCTCGTCCCGGCCCACGAAATCCTGCACCGTGCCGGTCTCCACGGCCCGGGCGATCTCCGACGTGCCGGGATAGGTGCCTGCCGTCAGGCCCCGGGTGGTGACCTCCACCCGCCCGGCGCTGTTGAGGAACTGCAGCTCGATGCGGTCGGACTCATCAAAGGTGGCGGCGTACAGCGTGGCGCTGCGGTAGTACTCCTTGTAGCCGGTCATGACGTAGGTGTTGAAGTAGTCCGCGCCGGAGGACGCCTTGGCCCGCAGGGTGGAGCGGGCGCTGTTGTAGTAGTTGCTGGCAAAGCCCACGGAGATAAGGACGCCCACCAGCAGCAGTATGGCGGCCACGGGGCCGATGCTCCCGGCCAGCCAGCGGCGGCGCAGACCCTGCACGCGGGGCAGCTTGGCAGGCATATTCCTCAGCTCCTTTCAGATAAGATGTGTTCCGCGCGGCAGGTATTTTTCGCTGAGACGCTGCGCACCCTGACGGCGTGAGATTTTTCGTTGAGACAAGGCGCAAAGCCGCCGCTGTACTTTGTATACAGCAAGGCTTTGCAACGCAGTATCAACGAAAAAGATCCGCCGTCAGAAGCCCCACTTGTAGCCATATCCCCAGATCGTGGTGATATAGGTGGGATTCGTGGCGTTGTCCTCGATCTTGAGACGGAGGCGGCGGATGTTGACGTCGACGATCTTGAGCTCGCCGAAGTAGTCGTGGCCCCAGACGAGGTCGAGGATCTCCTCGCGGGAGAGGGCTTTGCCGGGGTTCTCCATGAACATTTTCATGATGGAATACTCGACCTGGGTGAGCTTGATGCGCTGGCCGTTCTTCTCGAGGGTACGGTTGCGGGTATTGAGAAGGAAGGGGGGCTGCTCGATCTCGCCGGCATCCACGGCGGCGCCGCCGGAGCGGCGCATGAGGGCGTCGACGCGGGCGGTAAGCTCGGCGGGAGAGAAGGGCTTGGTGACGTAGTCGTCGGCGCCGGTCATGAGACCGGTGACCTTGTCCATCTCCTGGGAGCGGGCGGTGAGCATGATGATGCCGATGGAGGCGTTGGTGGCGCGGATGCGGCGGCAGACCTCGAAGCCGTCGATGCCGGGAAGCATGATATCCAGCAGGGCGACGCGGACATCCGTGTGCTGTTTTAGCTTGTCCAGCGCCTCCTCGCCGGTCTCGGCCTCCACCACCTCGTAGCCGGCGCGGCGGAGATTGATGACGATAAAGCTGCGGATGCTGGATTCGTCCTCCAGGACCAGAACCTTTTTCATAGCGGGCTCCTTTCTCAGGAATTGTTCCATGTGCCGAGGATAAGGCTGAAGCTACGGCGCAGCAGATCCTCATCCATGCCGTAGTAGGGGGCGATCTCGTAGACCTCGCCGGCGTAGACCGTAGTCGTCTGGCGGCGCAGGACGATGCGGTCGCCCATGCGGCTGCGGTTATCCCGGTTCTCACCGGTGATGGTATAGATGGTGAGCACAGAGTCTCCGTTGATGCGGAGGGTCATCTGGCTCTCGTTCTGGATGCCGCCGGTAACGGCGTCCACCTCCCAGGCCCACCAGCTGATGGGGATGGAGAAATACCAGCCGCCGGAGAGACTGTGGTAGGTCTTGGCGGTCTGCTCAAAGCGGCCGTCGGACTGCCAGCTCATCCAGGAGACGAGGCCGTCCGTCTGTTCGGCGGCACTGTCGCCCAGCGGGCAGGGTATCTCGGTGATGCCGTCGCCGTCGATGTCCTGGGGCGCCAGCTGGCGGTAGGGATAGACGGCGGCGGAGACGCCGCTGGTCTTGTCCAGCGCCACGTTGACCAGTCCCGCCTCCTGCCGGTAGATGAGGATGTCGGTGACGGCCATGCTGGTGGTGTCCACGCCGGTGATGAACACGGCGGGGATGTCCTTATCCACCATGCCGGTGACGACACTGCCCCGGTTCAGGGCGGTCATGGAGCTGGACAGGCGGCAGCGGTAGGACACGCCCATCTGCTCCTCCTGCCAGCCGTAAAACTCCGCCACAGGGCCAAGCTCGCCGTCGGCCCGGAGCACCAGCAGGCTGGGAACGCCGTCGCCGTTGAGGTCCTGGATGCTGAAGCGGCTGTATCCGCAGGACATGAGGGCCACCGGCTCCGGCTCGATGGAGTAGGCCGCCAGCGTCTGGACATCGGCACTGATGCGCCAGCCCACGATCAGCTCCCGGCGGCCGTCGCCGTTAAGGTCCTGATAGTACACGCTGTCCACGGCGGTGCCGCTGCTCTCGATGGTGCACAGCAGGCGGTAGCTGTCGTTCCCGTCCAGCCGGTACACCATGATCTTCAGGGGCTTCTCGTCGGCGCTGCGGCGCAGGAACACCAGCGCCTCCTGCCGGCCGTCGTCCTCCAGATCCACCATCTGCACGGACTGGATGTTCCGCCCGCCGGAGGGGGATGCGTACTCGTAGCCCTGTGCGATGAGGCTGTCCAGCTGCTGGGAAAGGCCGGTGTACTCCGGCGCCATGCGGGGCAGGGTGAACAGCTGCTCCACGGAGGAGTCGAACACAGTGCAGCCGGACAGAACGGCGGCCAGCGCCAGCCCCGCCAGCAGCAGGATGCACTTTTTCACGGCGCGCTTCACGGCGGCTCCCCCTTTCGGCATAGATTATCAATATATACTATACCACAGTCCGCGGCGTTTTGGTAGTGCTTTTTGCGTTTTCCTGCCGGGTATCGGCGGCAAAAAAAGAGAACGCACAGGTGCGTTCTCCTTTTTTGCCGTATCATGCGTTCTCCGCCAGATAGCGGGCCACATAGACGCCGCTGGCCGATGCGTGGGACAGGGAGTGGGTGACGCCGCTGCCGTCGCCGATGACGAACAGGCCCTTGTGGGGCGTCTCCAGGTTCTCATCCAGCGCCACCTCCATGTTATAGAACTTCACCTCCACGCCGTAGAGCAGGGTGTCGTCGCTGGCGGTGCCGGGGGCGATCTTGTCCAGGGCGTAGATCATCTCGATGATGCCGTCCAGAATGCGCTTGGGCATCACCAGACTCAGATCGCCGGGCGTAGCCGCCAGCGTGGGGGTCATGAAGCCCTTTTCGATGCGCTTGGGGGTGCTGCGCTGGCCGCGGATCAGGTCGCCGAACCGCTGCACCATCACGCCGCCGCCCAGCATGTTGGAAAGCCGGGCAATGCTCTCGCCGTAGCCGTTGCTGTCCCGGAACGGCTCGGTGAAGTGCTTGGACACCAGCAGGGCGAAGTTGGTGTTCTCCGTGTGCATGGCCGGATCCTCGTAGCTGTGGCCGTTGACGGTGACGATGCCATTGGTGTTCTCGTTGACCACCGCGCCCCGGGGATTCATGCAGAACGTGCGTACCTTGTCCTGATACTTCTCGGTCTTGTAGACGATCTTGCTCTCGTACAGCTCGTCGGTGATGGGGGCAAACACCTCGGCGGGCAGCTCCACCCGGACGCCGATGTCCACCCGGTTGGACTTGGTGGGGATGTCCAGCGCCTCGCACACGGACTCCATCCACTTGCTGCCGCTGCGGCCCACGGAGATGATGCACCTGCTGCCGCAGAACGTGCCCTTGTCCGTCTCCGCCTCGTAGCCGCCGTCGGCCGTGACATGCAGCGCCTTCACCGGCGTCAGGAAGTGGAAGTCGATGTGGTCCTTCAGTCTGGTATACAGGTTCTCCAGCACCTTGTAGTTGATGTCCGTGCCCAGATGGCGCACAGAGGCATCCAGCAGGTGCAGGTCGTTCTGCAGGCACAGGCGCTTGAAGCCGCTGTCCGCCGTGGAGTACAGCTTTGTGCCGGCGCCGCCGCAGGCCACGTTGATCTCGTCCACATAGCGCATTAGCTCCATGGCCTTCTGCTTGCCGATGTACTCGTACAGGGTGCCGCCGAACTCGTTGGTCAGGTTGTACTTGCCGTCGGAGAAGGCGCCGGCGCCGCCGAAGCCGTTCATAATGGCGCAGGTCCTGCAGTGGATGCAGGCCTTCACCTTGTCGCCGTCAATGGGACAGTGCCGCTTTTCCAGCGGATTGCCCGCCTCCAGCACCGCCACCTTCCACGCCGGTTTCCGCTGCATCAGCTCGTAGGCGGAGAAAATGCCGCCGGGGCCTGCGCCGATGATCAACACATCATATTTCATCAGAAGAATACCTCCTTCACGTTTTGGACCAGCGTACAGTATACCCGAAAGGCCGGCGGGACACAATTTCTTTTTCCTTATCCCTCACATTTGTGTTTCCAATCGCCGCCGGATCTGGTACAATGAGGAAAAACACACAGGGGGTACGCTTATGAGCCGTGCAGACCAGATCTTCAAGGAAAATTGCCGCGACATCCTGCAAAACGGGGTGTGGGACACCGACCAGCAGGTGCGTCCCCACTGGGAGGACGGTACGCCCGCCCACACCGTGAAGAAGTTCGGCATCGTCAACCGCTACGACCTGCGCCGGGAGTTTCCCATCCTCACCGTGCGCCGCACCTACTTCAAGACCTGCATCGACGAGCTGCTGTGGATCTGGCAGCAGAAGTCCAACAACATCCACGACCTGCGGGGCCATATCTGGGACAGCTGGGCCGATGAAAACGGCTCCATCGGCAAGGCCTACGGTTATCAGCTGGCGGTGAAGCACCAGTACCCCGAGGGGGAGATGGATCAGGTGGATCGGGTGCTGTACGATCTGAAGCACAACCCCGCCAGCCGCCGCATCCTCACCAATATCTACAACTTTCAGGATCTCCACGAGATGGCGCTGTATCCCTGCGCCTACTCCATGACCTTCAATGTCTCCGGCAACACCCTCAACGCCATCCTCAACCAGCGCAGCCAGGATATGCTGGCCGCCAACAACTGGAACGTGGTGCAGTACAGCGTGCTGGTGCATATGATGGCGCAGGTGTCCGGTCTGGAGGCCGGCGAGCTGGTACACGTCATCGCCGACGCCCACATCTACGACCGCCATGTGCCCATCATCGAAAAGCTGCTGGAAAAGGACGAGCGTCCCGCCCCCCGGTTCGTGATGGACACATCCGTCACCGATTTCTATCAGTTCACCCGGGACAGCTTCTGGCTGGAGGGCTACGACCCCCAGCCCTTTGACGACAAGATCCCCGTGGCCATTTAAGGAGGAACGCCCATGTACGCCATCGCAGCCGTAGACCAGCACTGGGGCATCGGGCGCGACAACGCCCTGCTGTTCCGCATCCCCGCCGACATGCAGCGCTTCCGCACCCTGACGGCGGGCAAGACCGTCCTCATGGGCCGCAAAACGCTGCAGTCCCTGCCCGGCGGCAGGGGTCTGCCCGGCCGCCGCAACATCGTGCTCACCGGCGACCGCGGCTTCACCGCTGAAAACGCGGAGATCGTCCACTTCCCGGTGGAGGCGGTGTTCCAGGCCGGGGAGGATGCGTGGGTCATCGGCGGCGAGAGCATCTACCGCCGGTTCCTGCCGCTGTGCGACCGGGTGTATATCACGAAGATCTTTGCCGATGGCCATGCCGACGCCTTTTTCCCCGAGCTGGACAGTGATCCCCGGTGGCAGGCGGACAGCGAAAGCGAGGTCATGGAGTCGGATGGCCTGCGCTATCAGTTCGTGGAGTACGTCCCCGCCGCGCCGGAGGAGGACGATCCCCTGACCGCGGCGGAGCCGGCGCAGGAGCCGCCCCTCTTTGCCCCGCCCGCCGACTTCTCCGCGTTCAGCGGCTTTTGACGCCATGGCCGATCTGCACACCGACATCCGGTACATCAAGGGCATCGGCGAGACGCGGGCCAAGGCTCTGCAGAAGCTGGGTATCGCCACGCTGGAGGACCTGCTGTCCTACTTCCCCCGCCGTTGGGAGGACCGGACGCTGACGCGGCCCATCCGGGAGCTGGCGCTGGGCGAATACGCCTGCGTCCGGGCCATGCTGGCAGGCGATCCCACCGCCAGCCGCATCGCCGGAGGCCGCACGCTGGTAAAGGTGCGGGCCGTGGACGACAGCGGCACGCTGGACGTGGCCTTTTTCAACCAGGACTACCGGAAAACCAGTCTCCACAAGGGGGAGACGTATATCTTCTACGGCAGGGTGGAGGGCGACCTGCTGCGCCGACTGGAGGAGCAGGGGACAGATCCGACGCCGAATTTGCTCGGGGAAGAGGGGCGGCAGCTGCTGACGGGGCGCATCATGCCCATCTATCCCCTGACCGCCGGCGTCAGCCAGACCATGCTGGCCAGAGCCATGCGGCAGGGACTGGACGCCTGCCGCGACCTGCTGCCGGACGTGCTGCCCGATGAGGTGCGGCAGGCCCATCACCTGTGCTACACCGGCTACGCCTACGAGAACATCCACTTCCCCGACTCACCGGAGGCGCTGGACATCGCCCGCCGCCGTCTGGTGTTCGAGGAGCTTTTCGTACTGGCCTGCGGCCTGCAGCTGCTGCGCTCCCGCCGGGAGACGGGCAGCGGCCCCGCCTGTGAGAACGTGAGCCTCGCGCCGTTTTATGACGCCCTGCCCTTCGCCCTCACCGGCGCCCAGCGCCGTGCCGTGGAGCAGGCGGTGTCCGACATGACCTCGGGCCGCCCCATGAACCGCCTGTGTCAGGGCGATGTGGGCAGCGGCAAGACCATGGTGGCGGCGGCCTGCGTCTGGTTCGCCGCCCAGAGCGGCTGGCAGTCGGCGCTGATGGCTCCCACGGAGATCCTGGCCCGCCAGCACCATGAGAACCTGACGCCGCTGTTTGCCCGGTTCGGCCTGCACTGCGCCCTGCTCACCGGCTCCACCCGGGTCAGGGAGCGCCGCGCCATTCTGGCCGGTCTGGCCGACGGCACCATTGACCTGTGCATCGGCACCCACGCCCTGCTGACGGGGGACGTGCAGTATGCCCGGCTGGGGCTGGTCATCACCGACGAGCAGCACCGCTTCGGCGTGAGCCAGCGGGCGGCGCTGTCCAAAAAGGCCGACTCGCCCCACATGCTGGTGCTGTCCGCTACCCCCATCCCCCGGACGCTGGCCCTCATCATCTACGGTGATCTGGATGTGTCCGTCATCGACGAGCTGCCCCCCGGGCGGCAGAAGGTGGACACCTTCGCCGTGGGGGAGAAATACCGCCAGCGGCTGAACGCCTTCATCCGCAAACAGGTGGACGAGGGCCATCAGGTGTTCATCGTCTGTCCGCTGGTGGCGGAGGAGGACGACCAGCTGCCTGACGAGCGCAAGGCTGTCACGGCCTACGCCGAAAAGCTGCGCAGGGAGGTGTTCCCCGACCTGCGCATCGCCGTGCTTCACGGCCGCATGAAGTCCAGGGAAAAGGAGGCGGTCATGGCCGCCTTTGCCGCCGGAGACAGTGACATTCTGGTGTCCACCACCGTGGTGGAGGTGGGCGTGGACGTGCCCAACGCCAATTTGATGGTGGTGGAGAACGCCGAGCGCTTCGGCCTCAGCCAGCTCCACCAGCTCCGGGGCCGCGTGGGCCGGGGCAGCGCCAAGAGCTGGTGCGTCCTGCTGTCCGACAGCGACAATGAGGACACCCGCCGCCGTCTGAAGGTGCTGACGGAGACCAACGACGGCTTCCGCATCTCCGAGGAGGACCTGAAACTCCGCGGCCCCGGCGACTTCTTCGGCCAGCGGCAGCACGGTCTGCCCGCCCTGAAGGCCGCCGACCTCAGCTGCGACATGCGGCTGCTGGACGAGGCCCAGTCCGCCGCGCGGGATCTGCTGGCCCGCGACCCGGCGCTGACGGATCCCGCCCACGCCCCGCTGCACCGGCGCATCGACCGGCTGTTCGCGGTGAACGAGGGCGGCCTGAACTGAACAACGCAAAAAAACGGACGGAGCGCCTTGCGGCGTTCCGTCCGTTTTAATGCCGGGCAAAAGGGGGGTGCCCGACAGGGGGAAGAGCAAATTCCGAAGCGCGTCACACACCAACCCGGCGCATCACTATGCTTCTTGCATATTGTACTGCAAGGTTTTTTTCTTGTCAACGTTTTTCGACAGATAATTTTTCCTTTTTCTGACACTTTTTTCTCGCCGTCCCACCGTCCCCCGCGTCCCCCACTTGCCTGCCCTGCCCCGCCGTGCTATACTGGGAAAAACGCATTCCGCAGGGAGGTGCCGCCATGACAAAGGACGAGCTGCGCGCCAAGGCCAACGAGCTGCCGCTGCTGCCCGGCGTCTATCTGATGATGGACAAAACGGGGCAGGTCATCTATGTGGGCAAGGCCAAAAAACTGAAAAACCGGGTGAGCCAGTACTTTCAGGACACCGCCTCCCACAACGGCAAGACCCGCCGCATGGTGTCCCAGGTAGACCGGTTCGACACCATCATCGTCCGCTCGGAGTTCGAGGCCCTCATTCTGGAGAACTCCCTCATCAAGCGGCACATGCCCCGCTACAACATCCTGCTGAAGGACGACAAGGGCTACCCCTTCGTCCGGCTGGACGAGCGATCCGCCTATCCCCGGTTCTCGCTGGTGACCCGCCCCGCCCAGGACGGCGCCCGGTACTTCGGCCCCTTCGGCGGCCGCAGCGAGACGCGGCAGGCCATCGACGCGGTGTGCGCCGCCCTGCGGCTGCCCACCTGCTCCCGCCGGTTCCCCCAGGACATCGGCAGGGAGCGCCCCTGCCTCAACCACCACATCGGCCGGTGCGACGGCTTCTGCCGCCCCGACGGCCCGGACGCCGATGAATACCGCCGCCGCATCGCCCAGGCGGTGCGGCTGTTCGAGGGACGGCTGCGGCAGGTGACGGCGGAGCTGACCGCCCAGATGAACGACGCCGCCGAGGCGCTGGACTTCGAACGGGCCGCCGCCCTGCGGGACCAGGTGCGGGCGCTGTCGGTGCTGTCCAAGAACCAGAAGGTCATCGCCGGCATCTGCGCCGACACCGACGTGTGGGGCGTGTACACCGGCCCCGCCCGGGCCGGCTGCGCCGTACTGCACATCGAAAACGGCGACCTGCTGGGCCGGCGGGTGGAGGTGCTGCCCGCCGCCGAGGATGACGCCGCGCTGCTGGACGCCGTGGTGACGCAGTACTATCTTGACCGGGAGCTGCTGCCCCGGGAGATCCTGCTGCCCCTGCCGGTGGAGGACATGGACACCCTGTCCGCCCTGCTGACGGAGCGCTGCGGCCACGCCGTCACCCTCCGTGTGCCCCAGCGGGGCCAGCGCCGGGAACTGCTGGACATCGCCTGCCGCAACGCCCGTGAGGAGGTGGAGCGCGTTACCTCCGATGCCGAGCGCACTGCCGGCACCCTCCGGCTCCTGCAGGAGCTGGCGGGCCTGCCGGTGCCTCCCCGCCGCATGGAGAGCTACGACATCTCCCACACCGGCGGCGCCGACCAGGTGGCCAGCATGGTGGTGTTCGTGGACGGCCGTCCCCTGAAGCGGGACTACCGCCGTTTCCAGATCAAAACCTGTGACGGCGCCGACGACTACGGCGCCATGGCGGAGGTGCTGGAGCGCCGGTTCCTCCGGTATCTGGACGGCGACGAGAAATTTGCCCCTCTCCCCGACCTGCTGCTCATCGACGGCGGCGTGCAGCACGCCCGCGTGGCCGAGGAGGTGCTCTCGAAGCTGCACCTGTCCGTGCCCGTGCTGGGCATGGTGAAGGACGACCGCCACCGCACCCGCGCGCTGGTCACAGCCGCCGGGATGGAGATCGGCATCCAGACGCCCCCCGCCCTGTTCGCCCTCATCGGCCGCGTGCAGGAGGAGGTGCACCGCTTCGCCATCACCTACCACCACCAGAAACACGCTAAAAACGCCTACCGCTCCCAGCTGGACGGCATCCCCGGCGTGGGGGAGGCCCGGAAAAAGCTGCTCCTGCAGCGGTTCGGCACCGTAAAGGCCGTCCGGGCCGCGGAGCTTCTCCAGCTGGAGGAGGTGCTGCCCCGGCCCGCCGCCCGGGCCGTCTATGACCATTTCCACAGGGCGGACGCCCCAAAGGAGGACACCCCATGAGATACTACGCCACCCTCGGCCCCGCCTGCTGTGAAGTGTCCGTGCTGTGCGCCCTGCTGCGCCGGGGCATCACCGGCTTTCGGCTCAACCTGTCCCACACGCCGCTGGCGGCGCGGACGGACTGGATCGCCGCCCTCCATGACGCGGAGCGGCAGACGGGTCTGTCTGCCCAGCTGATGATCGACCTCCGCGGCCCGGAGGTGCGCATCGGCGCACTGCCCGCCCCCCTGCCGCTGGCGGAGGGCGGCACGGTGACGCTGGGTGCGGACATCCCCGTGGAGGCGGACGTGCTGGCGGCGCTGCGCCCCGGCATGACCGTGCTGCTGGATGACGGCGCCATGGCGCTGACCGTGCTGCATGGCGGCGCGTGCCGCGTCACCCGGGGCGGCGTCCTCACCGGTCACAAGAGCCTGACACCGGAGGGTATCGACCTCCGCCGTCCCGCCCTGTGTCAGGCCGATCTTGCCGATCTGGCGCTGGCGGCGGAGCTGGGCGTCGGCGCCGTCATGCAGCCCTTCGTCCGCAGCGCCGACGATCTCCGCACCGTCCGGCGCGCCATGGCGGCGTGCGGCCTGGCCCACGGCGAGCTGTTCGCCAAGGTGGAAAACCGGGCCGGGCTGGACACGCTGCCGGACTGGATGGACCTGTGCGGCGTGGTGACCATCGCCCGGGGCGATCTGGGCAGCAGCCTGCCGCTGGAGCAGCTGCCCGCCGCCCAGAAACGCATCGCCGCCCTGTGCCGCAGCCGCCAAAAGCCCTTTCTGGTGGTGACCCAGCTGCTCCACAGCATGATCGACCACCCCGCTCCCACCCGGGCGGAGGTGCTGGACATCTACAACGCTGTGCTGGACGGCGCGGACTGCCTGATGCTCACCGGCGAGACGGCTCAGGGCCGCTACCCGTTGGAGGCGGCGGACTGGCTCCTCCGCGTGGCCCGCGAGGCGGAAAAAGCCCTTTAGCTCCCACAAAAAAAGGAACGCACCCACAGGTGCGTTCCTTTTTTTGACTTATTCGCCGTCACGGCGCTTCCGGCGCAGCAGCGTCAGACCCGCCAGCGACGTGACCGCCGTCACGGCGCAGACGCCGATACCGGCATCAAAGGTGGCAGGGCTGGCCTTGCCGCCCACGCTGTCGGCCGTTCTTCTCCGCCGGGGGATGATGGTGTCGGACTGGCTGATCTCCTTTGCCCCGTTGGCATCGGCAAAGTATTTGCCGCAGGCACTGCACTGCCAGTATTCGATGTGTCCGCTCACAAAGACGCCCGGCTCTTTGGCCGCCGTGCGCTTCAGGTCGTGGTTCCCGGCATCCTTCTGGCCGTAGGGCTGCCCGCACACGGCGCACACCGCCGCACTGACGCAGGTGGCCGTACCGCCGGAGCAGCTCTCCGTCTCCGCGCCCGTGCAGCCGGCAGTGCCGCACCTCCGGGTATGGGTGCCGTTCCCGTTGGATGTCCACGCGCCCCATGTGTGGCCCGCAGCCTTGATGACCGTACCGCTCTGCAGCTTGACGCTGCAACCCTTGCAGTAGGTGTCGCCGGTGTAGCCGTCCGCCGTACAGGTGGCCGCCTTGGCGTTCTTCAGCTCCGTGCCGCCCGTATGGTTGGCGGCGTCCTTGTCGCCGTAAGCCTTGCCGCAGTAGTCGCAGACCGCCCCGCTGGCGCAGGTGGCCGTGCCGCCCTCATGCTCGGTGGTCAGCTTCTGCCACGCCAGCACCGGCAGGCGCATATCGCTGCCGGACAGTCGCTTGCTGCCGCAGTCGGTATCCCACGGATGCTCACTGCGCCCCGCGATCAGTCCCGCCAGCACCGTGCCGTCGGCGAACGCCGCGGCGGTCCTGGCCGCCGCCTCGCCCACCACGGTGTAGTCGCCGCCAGCGGCCTTATCCGCCGTGGTGTCCAGATAATAGCAGTTCTCAAGCCGGTAGCGCTCCGTAGCCAGGGTGTAATTCGGTATCACTCTGCCCACGATGCCGCCGGTGCGATACACTCCTCCCTTTTTCAGGGCGCCCACATTGTAGCAGCTCCGGAAGGTAAGCGTTCCCGTGGGATCATCATTACCCAGACTGGCCCACGCCGCGATACCGCCTGCATAGGCATAATCCTCTGCCTCGGAGCTTTTGATCTCACCGGCATTGTAGCAGTCGGCTATCAGTCCGACGCCGTTGATCTGGCCGATGATGCCGGCTCTCAGCGACTTGGCGGTCACGGTACCGAGATTGGCGCAGCCCGTGATGGTAAGGATGTCGGTCTGGTCTTGGGCGGTGAATATCCCCACAAGGCCGGCCGCCTCGCTGCTGGTCACTGCGGCGGCGTTGATGCAGTCGGTGATGGTGATGGTGCCTGTGCCGATCCCCAGAAGGCCGCCGCTATAGCTGCCGTCTGCGTGGGCGGCGGTGACGCTGCCCGTTATGGTCAGGTTCCTGAAAACCGCATTACACGCGCCTCCGAACAGGCCTGTATACGCCTCGCCGTTGTTGACATACAGGTTCCGGATGGCATATCCGCCGCCGTCAAAGGTGCCGCTGTACGGTTGCTGGATGCCCTGGTCCTGCCAGATGCCTATGGGCATCCAGAGCTGGTTCTCCAGGTCGATGTCCGCCGTCAGCACGGCGCAGGCAGCGGTGTTCTGCGTCCGGCCGTTCTTGCCGTTGACGATGTCGCGGAACGCCTTCAGATCCTCTGCGTTGGAGATGCGGTAGGGATTGCTCTCCGTGCCGCTGCCCGGAACGACCTTGCGCCACTGGGCCTTGAGGGTCACCGCGTCGAGGACAGGCGCATCAAAACCATACGGCGTTCCGTTCTCAAGCCGCCAATCGACGAACTCGTACCCCTCTCTGGTGGGATCGCCGGGTCGGGACGCCGGCTGTCCCCGCAGCACCATCTGCGCCGCTATGTTGTCGCCGCCGTCGGTGTCGAACAGCACCATTGCCTTGGCGCTGTCATCGACGGTGCCCCTGTTCTCTATGCTGCCCTCAAACACCGTGCCGGACTGTCCTTCCGCACGGATGGTTCCTGCGTTGTACAGCACGCCCTTGTATCCGCTGCAGTCCGAAACGCGGCCGCCGTTGGCGATCATGGTGCCCGCCCTGTCGTTGTACACACCGCCGCAGCCGTCGACAAACCCTCTGGACACGCAGCCCCGGATGCTGCCGCCGTTCATGGTAAACGTGCCGTTGTTGTACACGCCGGCGGTGCCTCTGTCACCTCGATTGGTGGTGCATCCCACGATATGACCGCCGTTCATGGTAAAGCTGGCGCCGCCGTTCACTCACACCCCGGCAGCCTCGGCGTCCTGCGTGGGGGTAACGCCGCCGGTGATGACGCCGCCGCTGACGGAAAGGCCGCTGTCCGTGGCCGTGTCATCCCACGCCCACACGTCGCCGTTATTGGTGAAATAGTGGATCTTTTCGGGATCGCTGTCCTCCAGCGTCAGCGCCGCGCCGCTGGAGATGAAAAAGATGGTCGTGCTGCCGTTCCCCTGGAGCACATGACCGTTCAGATCCACGGTCAGAGTCCGCTCGACCACCAGTCGGCTGGTGATGCTGACATCCGCCGTCAGCGTCACCTTGTCCACATTGCTGTCGCGGATGGCGTCGTACAGCTCGTCTGCCGTGGCGGCTTTCCGCTCCACTGCGCCGGTGCCGCTCGCCTGCACCGATACCCCGGCATCCTCGCCCACGGCGTAGTTCGCCGCCAGCACCTGCACCGGCAGCAGCGTCAGCGCCATGCACAGCGCCATCAAGGTGGAAATCATCCGTTTTCTCATGCCTGCTCCTCCTTTTCCTCTGCGGGCATCTCGCCCAGATGGAAGTCGTACCGCATCTCCAGCGCGTGGAACAGCCGCTCCATGATGCGCTGGGCCACCGCCCGGATGTCCATGGTGCCCAGAAACGCCAGCACCCGCTGCAGCTCCTCCTCCGGCACCCTGTAACCCCGCAGGCTCAGTGTCAGAAAACTCTCCAGCTTCTTCTCCAGCGGCAGCGTCTCATCGCAGGGCTTGGCCATATAGCCCCGCATCAGCCCCGCCGTCCCGATCTCCATGGCGTAGAAGTCCTCCGCCGTCAGCTCCGGCTGGTACGGCCCGAAGATGGCGTACAGCTCCCTGGCCGTCTCCCGGAAGATGTACTCCGACGCCTCCTGCTGGGAGTAGGCCTCGATGTAGATCTCCCGCAGGTTCTCGTTCAGCTCCGTCAGCGTCATCTGGATGGCCGTCTCCGCCGCGTAGACATACACCGGCGGCAGCTTCTCCCCGATGGCGGCCCGTGCCGCACCGAACTGGCTGGAGAACATGAAGGCCACCAGCTCTGTCAGTACGCCGTCCTTGGCCCGGAAAATGTTCTGAAAGCTGCTGTTGGACACCCCCGCCCTGTGCACGATCTGCGCCACGGTGGTTTTCTTGTAGCCCTGCTCCAGAAACAGCTTGACGCATACGGCCAATATCCGCCGCTTCGCCGGCAGGCTCGCGTTGGTCAGCGCCATGTGGGCCACCCCCTTCTCTCTTGTATGGCATGTGTGCCATCATCATACCATATACCCGTCCGCGGGCGCAAGGGCTTTTACAAAATTTCCCGTTTTCCCGCAAAAAAAGAACACCGCGCACAGCTTTGCTGTGCGCGGTGTCGTTCTTGTCGTGTTATTCCCCGATCTGATTCTCGATCAGGTCGGCCAGTGCGTCCACGGCCTCCTTCTCGTCGGCGCCGTCGGCGATCAGCGTGATGGCGGTGCCCTGCACGATACCGAGACTCAGCACGCCCAGCAGGCTCTTGGCGTTGACGCGGCGCTCCTCCTTCTCCACCCAGATGCCGCTCTTGAACTCGTTGGCCTTCTGGATAAAGTAGGTGGCGGGTCTGGCGTGCAGACCGACTTCATTCTTGACAGTGATTTCCCGTGTATACATGGAACAGCACTCCTTATGCAGTAATTTTTTCAGAAACGGTGAAAAAGGTCACTTACAGTATTTCTATTATACCGAAAGTGCCGCCGTAATGCAATGGGCATTGATACGAAATTTGTATCGCCCCCCGTGTATTTCCCCCGCCGATTCGTCGAATTAGACAAACTTCGCCGGTCATTTCAGCTCCACCACGGTCACACCGGCCTCGCCCTCGCCGTACCGGCCCAGCCGGAAGCTCTTGACGGCCCGGTTTTTCTTCAGCATCTGGTGAACAGCGGCACGCAGGGCACCGGTGCCCTTGCCGTGAATGATGGTGACGGTGCCCAGCTTGGCCCGCTGGGCCGCGTCCAGATAGTTCTCCACCACGCTCTCGGCCTCCAGCGTCTCCAGCCCCCGGATGTCCAGCTCGGCGGAGGCCCGTGCCCCGGTGCTGATCTGCACCGGGCCGGAGCCGGCAGAGCGGGCCTTGGCGGCCTGCTTTTTCTTCTCCTCGATCTCCTCCGCCGTCTCCAGCAGCCGCACCTGGGCGGCCTTGACGGTCATTTTCATCTTCCCCGCCTGCAAGAGCAGGGTGCCGTCGCCGTTGACGGCCAGCACCGCCGCCGCTGTCCGAACGCCTGCCAGCTCCACCGTGTCGCCCACGGCAATGGGACGGCTGGGCGCCGGGATGGGCTCCGGCGTCTCGTCATGCTGGTGCAGCGCCGCCTCCGCCTCCTTCAGGCGGCGGCGGACGTCGGCCTTGCCGTCGTTCACTGTCTGATAGTCGCTGCGCTGCTGCTGCTTCCGCAGCTCATCCAGCTCGGCGAACACCTGCTCCGCCTGCTGTTGGGCCTGCCGCACGATACGCCGTGCCTCGGCCTCGCCCTTGGTGCGGGCGTTGTCCTTGGCCTTCTCCATCTGCTCCCGGAACGTCCGGGCCTTGCGGGCATCCTCCTCCCGCTGCTGCCACAGACGATCTGCCTCAGTCTGGGCCTTTTCCAGCCGCTGACGCTTCTCCTCCAGCTGGGTCAGCACGTCCTCAAACTGGACGGATTCACTGTCCATCTGCGCCTTGGCCGCCTCGATAACGCTCTCATCCAGCCCCAGCCGCCGGGAGATGGCGAAGGCGTTGGACTTGCCGGGGATGCCGATCAGCAGCCGATAGGTGGGCCGCAGGGTCTGTACGTCGAACTCACAGCTGGCATTTTCCACCCCCGCCGTGGTCATGGCGAAGGTCTTCAGCTCCGCGTAGTGGGTGGTGGCCGCCGTCAGCGCCCCCTTGCCCCGCACATCCTGGATGATGGCGATGGCCAGTGCCGCGCCCTCCACCGGGTCTGTGCCGGCGCCCAGCTCGTCGAACAGGATCAGGCTCCGGTCGTCGGCCTGCTTCAGGATCTCCACGGTGTTGGCCATGTGGGCCGAGAACGTGGACAGGCTCTGCTCGATGCTCTGCTCATCGCCCACGTCCGCCAGAATACGGGAGAACACCTGCACGGCGCTCTGATCCCCGGCGGGGATATGCAGGCCGCACTGGGCCATCAGGCTCAGAAGGCCGATGGTCTTGAGGGTCACGGTCTTGCCGCCGGTGTTGGGGCCGGTGATGACCAGCGTGTCAAACCGGCCGCCCAGCTCCACCGTCACCGGCACGGCCTTGGCCTGGTCCAGCAGCGGGTGCCGCGCTTGCTTCAGGTCGATGCCGCCCCGCTTGCGCACCATGGGACGCCCCGCGTCCATGGCATAGCTCAGCTGCGCCCGGGCAAACACGGCGTCCAGCTGCACCAGCACATCGTAGTTATAGAGGATCGTCTCCCGCTGGGCGGCGCACTCGCCGGACAGGATGCGCAGGATGCGGTCGATCTCCTTGTCCTCCTTGGCCTGCAGCTCCTTCATCTCGTTGTTGGCCTGCACCACGCCCATAGGCTCCACAAACAGTGTGGCGCCGGAGGAGGACACATCGTGGACAAGTCCCGGCAGGCTGCCCTTGCACTCCGCCTTCACCGGCACCACGAACCGCCCGTCACGCTGGGTGATGAGTGCCTCCTGCAGCACCTTGGCGTAGGAGGGAGAGGAGATGATGCGCTGTAAGATCTGGCGGCCCTTGGTGGCCGCTACCCGCATCTGCCGCCGGATATCCGCCAGCTCAGGGCTGGCGGTGTCGGCAATGGTCTCCTCGTCCAGAATGGCGCCGCGTATCTTGTCCTCCAGATACTTGTTGGGCCGCAGGGCGGAGAACAGCCGGTCGATGGCCGTCGGCTCGCCCTGCCGATCCGCGTCGTAGTCGCTGACCCGCCGGGTAGCGGTCAGCACCCCGGCGATATCCAGCAGCTCGCGGGTATTCAGCATGCCGCCGTGGTCGGCGCGGTTCAGCGGCTGTGCCACGTCCTTCACCCCTGTGAAGGACGGACTGCCGTGCAGTCCCAGCCGGGCCTTGGCCGCGTCCGTCTCGTCCAGCAGATGGCTGACCGTCTCGGGATCGGTGGAGGGCCGCAGCCGGCGGCACCGCTCCTTGGCCTCGTCGCTGACGGCCCGCTGTGCCAGCATCTCCAGCACGGCGGGCAGCTCCAGCGTCCGCATGGATTTTTCAAATAAATCGCTCATATGTATGTCCTCATATTATCCCAGAAGGGATTTGTAGTAGTCCAGTGTCCGGAAGCTCCGCTCCAGCTGGCTGGCGGCGAAAGCCTCTCCCGCGTGATCCAGCTCCCGCAGCGCCGTCGGCTCCAGCGTGAAGCTGTACAGCTTCCGTCCGTCGCAGTACAGCACATGCCGCAGCGCCGCCAGCCCCGCCGCCGTCAGCGGCATGCTCAGCCCGCCGGGCCGTTTGCACCCGCCGCAATGCACCACGCCGTGTACCACATCCAGCATGGGCGCCTCCGGCTCCTCCCGGCCGCACACGGCGCACCCCGATGCCAGCGGCTCGAATCCCGCCAGCGCCAGCAGCCGGAACTGGTACGCCGCCTTCACCAGCCGCGGCTCCTTGCCAAGATAGCACAGGGCGTACAGCGCGTTCAGCAGCAGCGACAGGATCTCCGGCGCCGCCGTCTCCTCGGCGCACACCGCCTCCGCCAGCTCCGTGAAATAGGACGCCAGCGCCAGCAGCACGATGTCCTGCCGCACGCCGTCGAACAGCTCCACCGTGGAGGCCTCGTCCAGCATGTACCAGTTTCCCCGCCTGTACAGCGTCAGCTCCGAGTAGGCCAGCAGCTGACAGGCGGCGGCAATGCGGCTGTTTTTCCGCCGCGCGCCCCGTGCGATAAGGGGGATCTTCCCCATGTCCGGCGTCAGCACCGTCAGGATCTTGTCCGCTTCTTTTGTCTCCGTGACCCGCAGCACCAGGCCGGTGGTCACTGTTTTTCCGTTTTGCATACCGCCTCCTGTTGGCCGCGCCACAGCAGATACGCCTCCGGTGCGCCGGTGTCGCAGAACAGCTCCCAGTAATCCATGGCCGTCACCTCCCTGCCATTAGCATGGAGGCCCGCAGCGGAATTATCACAGGGAATGATTGGTGTCGGTTTCTATTTGACCGCCCGCGGCAGAGGATGTTTCGCTCTCCGGAGCGACCCACTTTTGCCAGCAGCGGCAAAAGTGGGCAAAAACGCCGTTCAAACCTGCGGTTTGAAGATCCGCCC
>ENA-OOZY01000702-OOZY01000702.1-human-gut-metagenome-genome-assembly--contig:-NODE-702-length-23015-cov-2.678876_pt1 | contig 23015 bp, 17 predicted proteins | sample MGYA00241047_ERZ501410 | MGnify/ENA primary metagenome ERZ501410 (study PRJEB25962, sample SAMEA2042621) | human gut metagenome | biome: human gut; feature: human-associated habitat; material: faeces... | reverse complement strand
TTGTGGCGTTTCCTGCGTATTCGTCCGGATAATTTTCCATATGTCCGTTTGGCACAGTTAGCATCGCTTTATCATAAAGAGCATTTTCTGTTTTCCCGCATTATGGAAGCGGAAACGTTGAAAGCAGTCCGGCGAATTCTGGTTGCCCGTACTTCTCCTTATTGGGAGGAGCATTTTGTTTTTGGCAAGCCGTCTGCCAAAAAGGAAAAGCCGATCGGTATAAATGCGCAGAATCTATTGATTATAAATACGGTGATTCCTTTTCTTTATGCTTATGGGTTGCATAAAGCGGATGAACGTCTTTGTGATCGTGCCGGCCGTTTTCTGGAAGAACTGAAAGCGGAAAACAATTATGTCACCCGCATGTGGAATGGTGCAGGCTTGTCTGTACATTCGGCTGCCGACAGCCAGGCTTTATTACAGCTTCAGAAAGAATATTGTGATAAAAAGAAGTGCCTGTACTGCCGTTTCGGATATGAATATTTACGGCGGAAATGATTGTTTAAGGATTTCCTACATAATATCCCTGTTCGGATTCTTTTCCATCCACCATCTCTTTCACGATTCCGTTTTTGACATTAAAGTCTTGGAACAGTTCTTCGTAATCGCGGGTGTAATCTGCATCCGGCACAACATTGACGTCGAATTTGATTTCTGCTTTTCCCGCAGGGAGAATATTTCCGTAGATCCGGATACAGTGAGTAACCAAACCGATGTTTTTTATGCTGTTATATGTTGCCCGGAACTGTTTGGTTCCGTGCTCCGGAATAATGACATGCGAACTTTTATCAATGATGATACATCCGCAAGAGGGCTGTATGTCGGTGATAAGCAGGGGAGTATTGCCCGTATTTGTTATTGTGAACATGATATCGAGCTGCTGCCCTTGTTTGATGGGGTAATAATGCCTGTCGGGGTCTTTTATCTCTATGCTGGTAGGACGCACTTCTTTTCGGCACGATGATAGTAAGAGTGCCGGTATCAGCCATAAAAAAATATAGAATACATATTTGCTCATTGTTACTGCTTTTTATTTTTGAGGTATAAATGATATCTCGTCTATTGCGATCTGGGCTTTTTTCTTATCGGCCCGTTTAATTCTCAGCGTCAGTTGTTGATTGCTTTTTAGTTCCACCGGGAGGCATGACTCTGTAATTTCTCCCTTTTCACCGGTATTGCCTGGAAGTCTTGGAAACTTTTTGTAAAATTCCCCGTCTTTTAGCAATTCAATGGATTGCGGTGTATAAATTCGATGTCTCGGCAGATTCAAAAAACGAATGCAGAGTTTTCCGGTTCTATCGGCCGCTTTTTTCGGTAAATTTAATATTAAATCGCCGGATGAAGAAATAAACCAGCCGAAATGATAGCTTCCCGGTAAACCGCGTGTACCGTCGGTGAGTACGGAAAGGTCGGTGTAGTTCTCATCCAGCTTGGAACCTGCGGTTAGTTTTTCTCCTAACAGCAGGTTGGGAGAACTCATTGGTTGGGCTATATATTGTTCCCATTCTTCACAATAATTGTCGATTCCGTCGGAAGCTTCATTGTAATATCTCATTTCCGGGAATGCCTCATGTTCGTTCAGGCGGTTTAGCCAATCTCCGGTTTCCGGTATAGTCTCGATTTTTTCTCCTTTCCGGCATGCATATCCATACGGTGTGAAATTATGGATACGCCCCAGCTCCAACCGGGTGAACGAAAGGGCGGTTCTGAGCATATGGAGCTTTTTCCGTTCATCGCCTTTCGCTTCATCCGTAAGTGTGCTTAACTCATTGTAGAACTTTACAAATTCTGCTGCCGGCAAAAAAGCCTTCTCGGCTTCTTGTACTCCGGCATACATATGAAGCCTTTTACCCGGTTGAATCCGGTTTTCCAGGTTACAGTAGTAAGAGGTTAGCAGTTTTTGGGACCGAGGGTATGCTTGAACCGTATATTTTCCGATCAACTCTTCGACTGACAGTTCCGGGTTGATGAGCAATGCTGAGAGTGCAAAGGTTTTTATATCATCGAAACTGGAGTAGTCGTATCCGCTTCCATTGAAAAAAACACCGCTTACACCGTTCTCCCGGAAGAAAGCCAGTCTGTCACGGGCTATTCTCAATATAGGAAAGGGGGTCAGGTAATCATCGAAATTATTGATGTAGTCCCATACATAGATTTGCTTTGTTACATTTTTCCACTGCTTTAATGATTGTATGAATTGCTTCTCTTGTGTGTGTTTTTTGTTGACAAGGCGGAGGGGTAATTCGATGGCACTTATGAGGACACCGACGTTGGATGGTAATTCCATTGCCGGGACTTGCCGGGTACTCAAATAAGAAGTGGTGAAAAAAAGATGGTGGGGAAAGCGTTTGGCCAAACGGGTAATTAGTTGTGTTACAGCCGGCGTAGCGTTTCCGGAAGTGTTGCCTAATGCTTTACAGGCCGGACACATACAGGCTGAAGGGTCATCGTTCGGAGCAATGACGAAACGCGTTGTTTTCTTTTCTCCATAGTTGTCTATGATGTAATTCTCTATACGTCTGTATATGGCATCGGAAGAAAAGCAAAGCTGCTCTTCGTATTTTTTCTTGTCTATTGTGGCATAGAATTCATCGAGATCTTTTCCCAGTACTTTTCCGAGGTTGTGTCCCCAGATTCCCCAACTTTCATCGAAGTTATCCAGTCCCGTTATTCCTGGATAGTCGGGATGTAGTCCGGTCGGTGAATAAATGCTTTGGTATTTGAAGGCAAAAGAACCGCAAGTGTCATTCAGGTTGACCAAAGCTGGGGGGAGATCAGAAGACTCTATGCGTTTATCCATATCGCCGATTTTTTTCATGATCTGGTATTGGAGCCATAGCATTTTCTTGGGTCCGGAGGTTATGAGTTTTATACCGTTGGCATGGGTTTCTACCTTGAAATCATTTTTGAGTGCCGGGTCGATTTGTACGATAATACGGAACATGTCTTTTTCCGAAACGCCGAATGCGATCATATCCTCGTCTTCTGCACGTTTTTTAAGATGATCATACAGGTATTTGGCCCAACGCGTATCCTCTTCCGTTGCGTAGTCGGATATCGAGACGAGATAGCCTTCCTTGGACAATAGTGTAGGCTCGGTATGGCCCTGTGTGCCGCAGCCTATCAGAAAATAGCATAAAATTACGATCTCTATAATAAAAGATACTTTGTTAGAATGAAATATAAACCTGTGCATAAATATTGTATAAATTCTTGTATCGTGTCGATACTTTGTCTATATAATTGTTCTGCCCTCCCGTTCTTGTATTGGTTTGATTATAATAAGTATTCCATGTGCCCATTACACCGATTGTAATATTCGGGGTTATCAGATATTGCCCTCCAAGTCCTACTATTGTATTTGTGTGTGAGAAAGAACCGGGAAGTGCATAATCCAATACGGCTGTTTCGGGAGCCGATCCCATACTTGCCGTTGCCATGATGTTTGTTTTACCATCATCCGCCGGGAAATATTTAGCCCCTATCTGAGCATTGTAGTAGATGTCCGAATTCAAGAGATACAGATCCAGTTTGGTATTTAGCCAGACCTTATCGATGGTTTTGGCTACTCCCGCGCCGGCAGAGAACAGATTGGTTCGTGACTTCTCCCACGAATCGAATTCCCATATTCCATTGTGCCCTGTTTCTTCATTTAGAGCGTTTTCATTGAATCTGAAAGACTTCTTGAAAGCTGTAGTGCGCCTGTATCCGGCATGAATGTCCAGTTCCCAGTCATTTTTGAAATATTTGGTTACCGCAATATTGGCAGCTATCTGCGGGAAATATTGTGTGGCGTAGGCAACATTTGCCATGCCGGAGACTGTCGATGAGAATCGGTGCGTCCACTCACCCTGTATCTGTATGCCGACTCCTCCCGGAGTCTGTTCTTCTGCAGTCATGTCTTTATTGGCCGATCCGCTTCGTCCGGCATAATTGATCCTTCCGATATAGGTGTTTTTATGGGCTTTCCGGGTATATTCCAAGCTGGCAACCGAGGTTATGATGTCTTCTTCTCCATAGCGTGCGCGCAGATATATCAAAGCAATCTCATTCTTGAGCATTTGGCTTTTCAAACCGTTCAGATGACGTTGGAAAGACTTGTACTCCATGAGGGACGGTTCATAATACTTCTGGTAGTAATAAGCCGAATCTGCCTGTTTATTGTTTTCGTACACCAATCCTTTGGTATATTTAAGTGATTTGTTTTGGCTGTCGAATTGGATCGCTGTATCGAGTACGGCGATGGCTTCTACGGCCTTTCTTGATTTTGATAACTGTAAAGCGCGGTATTCGCTGCTTTGTGAAAAGGCCCCTATTACCTCTTTGTTGTCCGGATACTTCTGTACGATCGGGTGCAGGAGTCCGATGGATAGATCGTACTGTTTGTCCCGGTCATAGATAGTAGCCAGTTTTGTTTGGTAAAACGGCTCATTCGGGTAATATTGAAGTCCTTGTTCCGTGTATTGCTGGAACTTATCATACTGCTTTAATAATGCCGACGTGTTGATGGCATACCGTAAACCGAGGTCGCTCGACGGGTTGAGTTGCACGAGTTTGCATGCCGTGTCATGTGCCCGTTGTGTATTTCCTGCCTCCATGCACTTTTTGATATAAGGAATTGCAAGCTCTTCGTAGCCGATAACGTAGAACATGCGCATGTCTTCGTCACTGTGCTCGATGGCTGAAAGATAGATGTCCAACGCTTCTGCGGTCTTATCCATCTTGTCGAGTATGAAGGCTCTCTTCCAGATGCCGTTTTCATATTCGGGATAGCGGGTGGTGAGCGTGTCCAGCGCTGCCAATGCCTCATTATATTTTTTCATACTGATATAACATCCTAAGGCTCTTTCCCAGGCTATTCCGGTGATTTCACTGTCTACCTGTTTCTGAATAATAAACTGGGTGTGAGGGAGTGCTTCCGCGTGCAATCCCAATTCTATAAGCCTTTCGGCTTTTTCCATATGTTGTTCGCATATGGCCAGCAGAATGTCATAATCGTCCGGATATAACTCGTATAATTTGTTTAAAGTAGAAAAGGCACGGTCTTTTTCGTTCATCTTACGGTAAAGTAGGTACTCTTTGTAGAGAATGCCTTTGTCCGTATCGCCGTATTTCTTTTTTGCTTCCCGTAAATAGTAGAGAGCATCATCGCTATATCCCCTGGTGACAGAAGTGTTTAGCAGGTAATCCAATGCTTCTTTGTTGTTTTTTCCATTGTCGTACACAATGCCGTACAGGACGTACGGATCACGCTGCCTTTCTGCCTGTGCCGCTTCTAAAAGGATATGGTTGTATAATTGCCGTAAAGCCGCACTGTTGTTTTTTCTCATCTGATCGCGCATGAAAACCAACGCTTCCGGATAACGGGCCAGTTCGCCCAGAATTCCCACTTTTTTGCTTATTAAAGAATAACTGCCGGGTATTTCGGACAAACCGTTGGAAGCCCATCCTAAAGCTGCTTCCTGATTTCCCTCTTGCAATTGCAGATTGATAATATCCAGATAGTATTGTTCGTTTCCCGGTGCCGCCTTGATCAGTTCGGTCAAGGTGTTGATAGCCTCTTTCCGGTTACCGCCTTTTTTCATGTGCTGATATCCCAGTTCCATGCTGTAGATATAGTCTTTTCTTAAAATGGTGTCGTTGGGATAAATCTGATTGATGCGCTTTAAAAGGCGGTCGGCTTCTACATCGTTGCCCTGTTTGCGGTAAAGATCAATTTTTCGGCGCCATAAACCCCGCCAATACGGGTTTACTTCCAATAGTTCGTTTACATAGCAGATGGCGCTGGAATAATTTTGAGTGTTCTCTTCTACGTCTACCAGCAATTGTTTGGCGTTTACATTATTGTAATTATCTTCTATTGCTTTTATCAAATGATAGCGTGCCTGGTCATAGTCTTTTTTATGATGCCAGTATTTTCCCATCAACCATTGCAGATCGGAAACCTTCGGATATCTTCCGAGTCCTTCTTCCAGAAGGGTTTTTCCTTCTTCCCACTCTTCATTTGCAAAATGTTCCTGTACTATTTTTGCATAATCTTCGGGCAATAGGGGATCGTTGTTCGTACCGATTGATGAAGTTATCAAAAGGAACAAACAGCCGAGCATGATAATTTTATGATAGAGTTCTTTGTTCATAGGTTCGTAATAGCTAAGTGGCGGGACTTTGTACTGTAGAAAGTTCACTTTCCCGGACTACTTTTTTCTTCTGTTTAAATCCTTTTCGTTCCATATTCTTCCATTTGAAATTTCGCTGTGTCAGGTAGCTGAAATAACCTCTCAATGAAAAGAATGTGATGATGGGATGGTAAATAATCGGTTCCAATATGGAAGCCAGGATAATCCATAGATATTCATATCCTCTCTTATATAACATGCCCACATAGTAATCGTACGTGATTACCACAATGGATAAGAATTGGCAGAATATGTATATTGTCAGATATATCATCCAGGCTGTATTCCAGTTGACGGCTCCCGTAAAGGCCAGATACAGGAATACGGTGAATCCGACGACTTCGATAATCGGTGCTAAGAATTCGAATACAAACATATAGGGCAACGTAAGCAACCCCATCTGCTTATAGGTTTTTTTGAAGATCATTTTGTGGTGGATACTTAGTGTCTGGAAGAGTCCTCGCGCCCAACGGGTACGCTGTCTGTAAAGCATTGCCAAATTGGATGGTCCCTCTGTCCAGCAACAGGTATCGGGAATCTGCACGATCTTGTACGGCCGTGAGAAGTCACACATATATCCCACCATACGCGTAATCAAATCCATGTCTTCTGCAAAAGAAGTACCGTCATATCCTCCGGCAGCGATTGCTACAGAACGATCGAAAAGCCCGAATCCGCCGGACACGTTCGGCATACCGTTAATGGCCGACCAGCCCATTTTGCCTATCAGATAAGAACGCATATATTCTAAGTTCTGGAAGAGGGGAATGGGAGTATGGGGCGATCTTACATCTACTATCTGTCCTTCGCTGACAACGCACCCATTTGCCATGAGCATTGTACCACTGACGGCAATTACCTGTTTTTCAGAAGAAATAACCGGCAGTATGCAGCGGTGAAGTGCATATTTTTCGAGGATGCAATCCACATCGGTACAGATGAAATAGGGGTACGAAGCAACATTGATTCCCGCATTGGATGCATCGGCTTTCGTCCCTCCGTTTTCCTTATCTACCAGAATCAGCCTTTTATATTCGGGATTTGTGGATTTGAATAATCGGCGGAACGGTTTGGTTTTAATACGTTCTATATAGGCGAATGGTACTTCTACCAAATCGAAATGCTTGACCATTTTTTCTAAAGTCTTATCCGTACTACCGTCATTCACGATGATTACTTCAAAAACAGGATATTCCAGGGCGAGCATGGAACTGACATTGTCTATGATCGTTTTCTCCTCGTTGTATGCGGGGGCAATAACGGAAACCCCCGGTGTATAGGGAGATTCCTTAATCGTTTTCCGGATATAACTCTCTACGTAGTAGCTTTTTCTTCGTTTTAAGGATATAAAAGACAAGAAAGCAAACAAGATAAAACAAGTTGCGAGAGTGCTTGTATAGAAAAATACGAAATAGTTGAAAAAGTCTAATATAAATCCTCTCATATTTTGCTTAGCTTATTTGGTTAATTAATAAGTCCTTAGTATGGGCAAATAAAATAGCTGTGTGAGCATTTGCCTGGGTCTCCAGTACATTAAACATTTGTCTGCCGGCTTCATTGTATCCATAAAGGGCTTTGAGAATAGATCGCTTGGTACTCCAGTTATCTGCTTCTTCATATGCGTTCTTAAGAAAATCTACCGCATTGCCCGTTCCTAATTCTAAAACAGCAGCAATGATGTTCTGTTTTACATCTTCCGGCTGCGTGTTATACATTTCGAATAGCTTAGGTTCGATTTCTTTATATTTCAAAGTCCCTAAAGCCCGTATTATTTCACTTCGTATTTCCGGTGAACGGGCATTTATCTGTTTTGCCAGTATAGGGGCGCTCTCTGTCTCGTTATAAAATCGGATTTCGTTGATAAAGAATTTTTTTACATCTTCTTCTGCCGAAGTATTTACCCATTTAATGAAACTGGGCGTTGCATATCCTGCTTTTTTGCGATGTTCCAAAATGGCATGGAGTTCCATCATGTCCCACTTTCGTAATTTCATGCCGATGTCTTCGTCGAAAAAGCGGAAAGGATTACCTTGACTTAACCACATATAGGCATACCGGGCAGAGTTTCTTAACTCTAATTCACGATGATATAGAAACCGTACTAATACTGCTTCAGAAGCGTATCCGTTGATGGATTGGATTAGTTTCAGGGTTTGGATTTTGCTTCTTTGCGGCCCAAACTGAAGTTCCCGCTCAAAATAGCGGGTAATTTGAAATACGTTTTGTATGCCTTGGAAATTGAGTTCATTGATTTGATCTTCAAACTCTGTTTTTATCTCAGCCAATAATTGCGTGATAATGCGGATCTCGTTTGATTTTATTCTTTTTTTCTCGTTATATTCTACTATGTTTGCTATCTCTTCATCTGTTAAATGGTTTGTATTTAAAGATATCTCTTTAAGCTTTTCGTAATACCGTTTATGAATCTTGGCATACTTGCGTTTTTCTCTTTTTCTTTTGAATATACCATAAATGATATTGATGAGAAGGCAAAAGTACGCAAAGATACACAGCATTACTACAGCGGTACATATTCGTATGATCAGCGGATATCCCATGAACTTGTAATATATCCAATAGAAGTAGTATTCCAAGTAATCTATGCCGTATAAGACTTCATTCATAAGTTGTATATTCTAAAATCGAAGTTGTATATTCTGATAAAAAGTTGTATATTTGATACAAATATAACCGATTATTCATTATTCTGTTCGGGGAACATATTTGGATTAAAATGGTTCTATTACAGTGCGTACCGTTGGAATGGATAGAAATAGTCAATTCGAGTGGCTTTTTATAAGAGGAATATTAAATTAATTTAATTCTTATTAACTGTGTGCGATTCGAGAATGCTTTATGGATGGATGATTGTTCGGTGCTTTTATTTATTGCTTTATTTTCATTTTTATATGGGAAGCATTCGGATTGAAAGGTTATTTAAGAAAATATAAGTTGTATTTTATTAAATAATATTTTTTATAAAAGGCGTTTGGTTTAATGGTAAACGATTGAAATATAGTAATTTTAAAATATGCAATGATGAAAACAAACAATTTAATGTATGTTCTTGTAGGAGCTTTTATGATCTCTTCATGTTCCGATAATGTCGAGGGAGTAAATGGCAGTAATGAGAACCAAACGGGTTCAACTGAATATACTGCATCGGCAGGGTTCGATTGGGCAACCAGTCGTAATGTTTCAGTGTCGGTCTCATCGCCGAAAACTACAGTAGTTTCTATCTATTCGGACAAGGACTGCAGTGAGGCTACTTTGCTTGTAGGTGACTTGCTTGTCTCTTCTACAACAACTTCTCTTGAATTGAATATTCCGATTCATTGCGAAACGTTGTATCTGAAGTATAACTCCGTATCGGGTAAAAAGACGATGCCAATAGCTTTGAACACCAACACAAGAAGCGAGGTTGTTGCGGCCATAGTGCCGGAAGATTGTGTGCAGCCTACAAGTGAAGAAGATGCAGGTTTCCGCTTTTATCATAATACGGGAGTGGCAATGTTTGAAGACACTTGGCCGAATGAATCGGGAAATGACAATGACATGAATGATGTGGTGTTTGAATATGATTTGAAGGTTACGGAGTGTCAGAAAGAGGACTTATTGCCGGCTCAGGGATATAAAGAAGGATTACTGATGACGTTGGATGTACGTGCAAAGGGAGGCAGATATCCTACTAAACTGGGTGTTGTATTGGGTGGTTTGGATAAAAAGTATATAAAGAAAACCACTGTCCGTATAGTGTTGAAAGGCGGACAGGGTACGGAGCAGGAATTGGCTACTGGTACGGATATGGCGGAAGTAAGAGAGGTGAATGGGCAGGCACAATATTGTAAAGTGACAATAGATACTAAGGGGGACTCTCCGGTCGTTATTTTGGACGGTTTGTCTGATCTGGGTGATAATACAAATTTCTTCCAGGTAACTCCCGGTTATGTAGAGGAAGGACGTCCGATGTTGAGAGCGGAAGTTAAATTGACGGGAGTAAATCGTTCAGATGCAGGGGTAACAAAGGCCGAAAGCGATGCGCAACTTGCTGCTTATCGTGAACTGATCACAGATACGAAGAAACAGAACTTCTTTATTGTTACTCATGATAATAAGGAAATCCATATGAAAGGTTATAAACCGACTTATTCATATACAAATTATGATACCGATTCAAAGGGATTGATGATGGATAATGTACCTTATTGTAATAAGAATGGTTTTGTCTGGGGGATCAAAGTTCCTGTAGGTATAGCACACGCTTCTGAAAAAGTTTTATTTTCGACAGCATACCCGAAATTTAAAGAATGGGTGGAAAGTGATGGTGCCAAGAATAAAGATTGGTATTTGCATCCGGCTGCCGGTAAGGTGATCCGTTATTGGTAAGTGTATTCCGAGCGGGTAAATAGATTCGTTCCAACGATATGCTCCGGTGAAATAAAGACTTGGTCTTTACTTCACCGGAGTTTTTTATTGGAGAAAATGAAAGGGCAATATATATTTTCTTGTTCTTTTTTGCTGGATCGGGATTTTCTTGATAACTTGCATTACTTTTTAGAAGTGAGAGAAAGAGAGTTGAATATTCAAACATTAGACAGTTTTTTATGAGAATCAAGAAATTTGTATCCGGATTATTTGCTTGCATTGTGTTTGCAGGCATACTATTGATCTCCTGTGCCAATCATTCGAAAGCGAAAGGGGAAAACGTAGGAACGGAAATTGAGGATTTTGAGTCTTTTCTGGAGAAGTTTACTTCCAGTGCGGCTTTTCAGTATACAAGAATAAAATTTCCGATGAAAACTCCCATTACATTGATGACCGATGATGGAAATAGTGAGAAAACATTTCCTTTTACTAAAGATAAATGGCCTCTGCTGGATAGTGAGACTTTGAAAGAGGAACGCATCACTCAGGAAGAAGGAGGGATTTATGTTTCAAAGTTTACGCTTAATGAGCCTGGTCATAAAGTTTTTGAAGCCGGTTATGAAGAATCGGAGGTAGATCTTCGCGTAGAATTCGAATGTATTGACGGTAAATGGTACGTGACCGATTGCTATACAGGATGGTATGGGTTTGATTTACCTATAAGCGAGTTGAAAGAGACTATACTGCAGATTCAGGAGGACAATAAGGCTTTCAAGGAAATACATCCTTGATGTGAGGTGCTGCTCTGAATTATACACGATGGGATATTTTGAATAATTATTGTAATATTCTGTACGATTTGAACCCTGCTTTTTTCAAAAAGTGGGGTTTCTTTGTAACCGGTAGTGATCTTTAAAACTAATACATATATTCATGAGACGAACTTTGATCCGATATTCAGTTTTATTAATTGGGAGTTGCCTGTTGGTTGCTTGCTTTTCTTCTAATAAAAAAAGTAATCCGATTCTTGAAAAATGGGTTGCGGAAGATGAGTCTGCGGCAATGCAACTGTCATTGATATCCGATACGATGGAACTCGTTGTACCCGCCGGGCTGACTTTGTGGTATAATGAATTTTTGACGGGCGATTATGAGATTAGTTATCAGGTTGCCATGCTGATGGAAGGCGGTGAATTCGATCGTTTGAGCGATCTTAACTGCTTCTGGGCAGCTAATGATCCGTTGTATCCTGATCATATTTTTGCCCGTAGCGAATGGCGGAACGGAGTTTTTAAGAATTATAATACATTGAATCTTTTCTATGTGGGTTATGGCGGAAATGAAAATACCACCACTCGTTTTCGTCGCTATTATGCCGAATACAATGGTGTGGATGATGCTCGCGTAAAGCCATTGATAGCAGAATATACGGATCCGGAGCACCTGTTGGTACCGGGTAAATGGTATCATATTGTGATTCGTGTAGAGAAAGAATATACTACTTATTCTGTGAATGGCGAGGAATTATTCCGTGCTTCATTGAAACCTGGAGAAGGTGACGGTTATTTTGGCCTGCGCTTGCTTCAGAATCATGTATTGGTGACGGGTTTTGAAGTACAATCGATTTAATAACTGACATTTAATACTTTGAATAATGAAGCTGCTTTTTATCAGATTGGAAATAGCACTTTTTCTCTCTTTCGGAGGTTCTTTTTCTTTATTTGCCCAGTTCGTGGGAAATGCAACAGTCATATGTATGGCCTTTTTCCGGGTATAATTTCGGTAGTACGGACGGGTCGATTCTAAACCCCTGGATTACAGGGAAGAGTGAAAAGGTGGTGGGTAATCCGGATGTTACTTGGGAGAGGAAAATATCTTATAATATTGCAGCGGAGATACGTCTGTTTCGCGATCGTCTCTCTTTTACTGCTGATTTTTTTAATGAAAACAGAAATAATATTCTTACAACTCTTGAGACTGTACCGGGGATAGTGGGTATCGATGTGAGTGTTTTACCTCCGGTAAATGTGGGTAAGATGAGCAATAAAGGTTATGAAATGTCGGTTTCTTGGCGTGATGAAATTTCTGATTTTAATTATCAGATTGGGGGGCAGGTATCTTATGCCAGAAACAAAATAGACTATATGGCCGAAGCTCCTTATGAATATACCTGGATGAATAAAACCGGCTTTTCATACGGACAATATAAGGCGTATGTAAACAGTGGTTTTTATAATTCAGCGGAAGAGGTAGCCAACCATCCGTATAATACAGTGGATGGGAATTGTGTGCAAGCCGGTGATCTCCGGATTATAGACGTGAATGGAGACGGGGTTATTGATAACCGCGATATGACGCCTACCGGTTATTCGAATGTGCCACGTTGTGCTTTCAGTGGAAATTTGTTTTTAGAATATAAAGGTTTTGAGATATCTGCTCTCTTTACAGGTTCTTTGCAGGGGACATTTAGTATGGCGGGATAAAAGTAATGCACTTGAATATATGTATGATGGACGTTGGACAATGGAAAACTATTTGAGTGGAAAGGCTATTAGCTATCCACGTATGTCACTTAATACTACGGGTTCTCAGAATGGACCGTCTAATTCGTTTTGGTATCGTTCTACTGACCATGTTAAATTAAAAAACCTGGAAATTGCATACACTTTTAAAACACAGAAATTTTTGAGCCGGTTAAAAATATCAGCATTACGTCTCTATTTTAATTCAAACAATTTATTGACTTTTGGTGGGAAAGATTTGATAGAAGGTATTGATCCCGAACTGTCGCAAGATGAGAAAACGACTGAAGGGGTAATTTATCCGATAACACGTGTATATAATTTCGGTTTCAAAATTCAATTTTAAGATGGTGATTATGAAAAAGATAAAATATTTATTTGCAGGAATATTATTAATTATAGGATTTGGGGGTTGCATGGATGACTTTATAGAAAAACCTTCCGTGACGGGGTTGACTGTTGAAGAGGTTTTTTCATCTGCAAAAAACGTCGAGGGAGCTATCGCATTAGCTTATTCTTATAACCTGTCTTCTGGACTTCCTATTTATAGTTGGACTCCTCCGTATCTTCCTTATGAAGCTACAGAAGCTATCATGGGAGGAGAAGATGTCGATTCGAGTTGGGGATACATGAAGGATAATTTGGTTAGTTCCGGTATGTCGGCTGCTGATAATTACAACGAAGGAGCCGGACTTAGTGATGATTATTTTCCTTATAATTATAAATACATTCGTCATGCCTTTTTGGTGATTGAGAATATTTATAAAGTGCCTGATATGTCGGATGAAGAAAAAGAGATTGTTGTGGGAGAGATGAAAGGGTTGATTGCCTTTCGCTATTTGGAAATGTTGAAGCGCTATGGGGGAGTTCCTTTAGTAAAAAAGACATTAACAATGGTGGAGACCGCAGAGCGTGCCAGCGTACAGGAAACTTTGAATTATATCCTTGAACTATGCAATGAATCGGCGGCGGGTCTTAGTAATGCCAGATGGTCGGCGGATTGGACCGGGCGTCTTACCAAAGGCGTGGCATTAGCAATCAAAGCCGAAGCTTTGATGTATGCGGCAAGACCTTTGTTTAATGCAGAAATACCTTATCTGCCTTATGGAGCGGATAATGATAAGATTTGTTTAGGAAATTACAAGGAAGAACGCTGGCAGGAGGCAATTGATGCTAATCTGGCTGTATTGGAATGGGGTGCCCAGAATGGTTATGAACTGATTGATACGGATCAACCGTTTGAAGATTATGGAACAGCAGTTGGTGTTCCTTGCAATAAGGAAGTTTTATTGGCTTATAAGCATCAAGGAGTGGGACAAGGCCCTTCGGGATTGTACAAGAACTATTGTCCCAATCCTCTATATATCCGTACTGGGGGAGGAACCGCTTTATGTGAATATCGTGGGATGTCTTATGAGATGTTGCTTAACTTTAAAAAAGCAAATGGAGGAGAACAAACTTGGGCTGGCGTGGAAGAACGTCCTTATCAAGAATATTATGATAAGGTACAAGAAATGGAGCCACGTTTTAAAGCTTCTGCTTTTGCCTATGGTATCAATCCTTGGAATAATGAGGGGAATAACAATTGGAGCATTACTAATCCGGCTTCTTGGTTGAAAGCGAATAAAAACAAGCAAGGATGTGCCAGAAACATAAAGTTCTGGTATAATACAGGAACCAGGGAATGGTTTGAATTTCCTATTTATCGGATGGCAGAGTTTTATTTGAATCTTGCTGAAGCTTATAATGAACTGCAACAACCGGGAAGTGCTTTGACTTATTTGAATATAATAAGAGATCGGGCTGGTTTGCCGGATGAAACGGTAACGGATTACGGATTATTAAAGAAGAGCATTCAAAGAGAATGGGCCGTTGAGTTTTATAATGAGAATCAGTATTATGCCCATGCCCGTCATTGGAAGTTGGGAAACGAGATGGTTGCAGGAATAAAGCATATATTTACTTTTAAGTTTGCTGGTACCTTGACTGATGCCCGTACTCCGGAAGATTTTGTCAGTTATAGACTTGACGAGGCGGCCAAAACATATGTCTGGCTACAGAAGATGTATCTGAGCCCAATCACTTTATCCGAAGTGAACAAAGGGTATATACGGCAAAATCCGGGTTATTGAGATAAAAACAGAATGTGAACTAATACGAAAAGAAAATTCTATGATAACCAGTAATATAAAACGAATTCCGGTCTTGAAGGCTTTTATGATATCTGTTTTTTTGTTCTGTTGCGGTTTGATTCAGGCACAGGATTTTACAGAGAGTGAAACGGATTCTGTGAAAATGTATAATTATTTGATTCCAGGTACGGATATGACGGTAAAAAAGACATTGTCCACGTCTGCCATTTCTACTGTAACCGGGGATGAGATTAGTATTCCGACGGCAAGCCTTAATAATATGTTTTTCGGGTATCTCCCGGGGTTGACTCCGCAAGGGAAAACCGGAGAACCCGGTTATGATGCGGCCACTTTAAATATCAGGGGAATAGGAACCTATAACAGTGCGGATATCCCTATTTTTGTGGATGGTTTCCAGACTAATATGTCTTTTTTCCAATATTTATCTCCTGGTGAAATAGAATCCATATCCATTCTTAAAGATGCAGCTGCTTTGGCACCGTTCGGTATGCGTGGTGCAAATGGAATTATCTGGGTTACTACAAAACGCGGAGCGATTTCTAAGCCGGTCATACAATTCCAAACCCGTTGGGGAATACAACAACCGGTGTCAATTAATAAACCTTTAGGTACCGATGGATATTCGAGATTGTTTAATGAAGCTGTAAGCAATGATAATCATAATATTTGGAGTCCGGTTTATTCGGAGACAGACATAGCCTCCGCACCCAATGTGGATTGGTATGGCGAAACATTGAAAGGAAATACACTGTATGGAGATGTCGATATTTCGATTAAAGGTGGAAGTAAGGTGGCAAAATACTATGTGTTTATGGGTTATATGAATCAGAATGGTTTGTATGACGTTCCAACGAATGACACGCTGTCTAATGCCGGTATAAGACGGTTCAACATCCGAACGAATTTGGATCTTAGTTTTTTTGATATTTTTGAAGCAAGAATTGATTTGGGGGGACGTATCGAAGATCGCCGTTATCCCAATCGTGCTTCTGGAGATCTATGGAATGATATGGCACGTTATCCGAGTAATATATATCCGGTTAGAAATGCGGATGGCAGTTGGACGGGAACGCCTACTTATCCAAACAATCCGGTTGCGGAGATTAATTCAACCGGCCGTTTGTCTACGCACGATCGTACTTTACAGGCAAATTTCAGCTTGAAACAAAAGTTGGATTTTCTTTTGGAAGGATTATATTTAAAAGAAGCGGTTTCATTTAGTAATTGGACGCGTGACGGTGCTTCAAACTGGCGGACATATGCGCGATACATAGATGGGGTACAGCAGACCACCGACCAAAATACGCCATATACCAGAACAGAGAATAGTGGAACTAATCAATGGAGTTGGCAACATCTGAGTGCTACTGCCGGTTATGATAATAGCTTTGGAAAGCATCACGTATCTTCCTCTGTAAATATATTGCATAATACGTATAAGACGGATTTGTCTGCCAATGGAGATGCGGGTATGATGCTCAATTATAAGTATATGAATATCGGTGGAGGGATTAATTACTCTTTTGATGACCGCTATGTCGGCGAGTTCGGCTTTTCTGCCAGTGGTTCGGATAATTATAAGCCAGGTAATAAATGGGGATTTTATCCTGCATTCTCTTTGGCATGGGTTATATCGAATGAACGATTTCTAAGAGATAGCAAAGTTCTGAACTTCTTGAAACTCAGAATATCTGCCGGAAAGAGTGGGTGGGATCCGATGGGAACAAGACGTTATTTGTATCAGACTTATTATCAGAGTGGTGGTGGTTTATATGTCGGTAATGATGCTCCTGTGTGGAAGAACGGTTTAGGACTACTTTATGAACCTAATAATGAGATATTTGCAGAAAAAAGTTTAAAGTATAATGTGGGGCTTGATGTGAGACTTTTTAGAAATTTGGATTTTACGTTGGATGCTTTTCTTGATAAGCGGACCGGGATTGTTACTCAGGATTATATGATGGTTTCTACTTATGGCATTGAACCTCCTTACCGTAATATCGGTAAGGTAACCAATAAGGGTTTTGAGGCAAAATTGGTATATTGTAACAATATTTGTAAGTTTAATTATTATTTGACGGGGTTAGTGACTTATAACAGCAATAAGATAGATTATATGTCAGAGGTAATAACTTCTGCAGCAGCAGCTCGTACCGGAAAAAGTATCAATTCTTTATTTGGTTATGTTGCCGATGGATTTTATGATATATCGGATTTCGATTCTCATGGTAATTTGAAGGATGGATTGCCGATCCCTACTTTAGGAACAGTACAACCCGGAGATATTAAGTATAAAAACATGAATGGAGACAACATTATTGATGAGAATGATCAGGTGAAGATCGGAAATCCGGTTATGCCCGAATGTGTTTATTCATTGGGTTTTGGTGGTGATATCAAAGGGGTTGATTTCAAAGTTTTATTTCAGGGAACAAGCGGACGGGATGTAAATCTCTTGGATGCTCCATTGCAAAGTATTGCCTTCCGAAACAATGGGAATGTTTATAAAATTGCGGAAGATCGTTGGGCTTATTACCCGGAATTGGGTATTGATACACGTTCATATGCCCGATATCCACGTTTGTCTACACAGGATAATAATAATAATTATGTGAACTCTACTTTATGGAAACGTAATGGTGACTATTTGAAATTGCGTAATGTGGAAATTGGATATTCTTTACCGAGTAAATGGTTACATGGTATGGGTATCACTCATACCCGAATCTTTCTTCAAGGGATTAATTTGTTGACAATAAGTGATTTGATGAAGGACTATGACATGGATCCGGAAGTATTGTCTGGTTATTCAGCCATGAAATCATATAACATAGGTATTACGGTAAACTTCTAATATGCAGAACAGAATGAAAAGAATAACTAAAATAAATAATTGGGCGATAGTTGCTATTTCAGCTTTGTCGATATTTTCTGCGTGTGATGATTTTTTGGACACAAAAGGAGATATTTATTTAACTCCGGAAATGTTGGAGACACAATATGAACAAATGTTTTCTTTGGGTTACAAGGCTTACACCAATGTGGTGAATGGATTTACAATGATAGATAATAATTTGTTTGCGGCAGTATCTGATGAAGCGCAAAATGTAACTCCGGTATCGGAAACCCAACGTTTTAATGAGGGGAGTTGGAGTGCTTATTACAATCCGGATGATTATTACTCAAAGGCATATGAGGGAATTCATGATGTGAATTATTATCTTGAAAATTCTGTCAATTATGTAAAAATATTAGCCTTGAACAGAGATACGATGAACGCAACGGGTCTAACTCAATATCAGACAGATGTAAAGAATTGCAACTGGTTGCGTAATGAGGCAAAAGCCCTTAGAGCCTATTATTATTTTGAATTGATGAAGCGCTATGGAGGGGTCCCGTTGATAACACGTACGTATGGGTTGAATGAGGATGCTAATTTACCCAGAGAGTCGGTTGATAATATTGTGAAGGCGATAGTGAAAGATATTGATGAGGTAAAAGATGAACTTGTTGTGAACTGGAAGTCGGTTGGTTTCTCTGATATGGAGGGGCGAATTACCAAGGGAGCTGCTTTGTCTATTAAAGCGCGTACATTATTGTATGCAGCAAGTCCTCTATTTAATCCGGATAATAATTTAGAGAAGTGGGCAGCGGCAGCTCAGGCTTGTTATGATATTATTGATATGAATGAATATAAATTGCATACGAGTTATGCTTCTTTGTTTACTACTAAAATAACGAATACAAGTAAAGAAACTATTTGGGCCATTAGAATGGGGCAGACTAATGCCTTTGAACGAGCTAATTATCCAATTGGTACACCTGGAGGTGCGACGGGTATATGTCCTTCTCAAAATTTGGTATCGGCGTATGAATATAAAACTGATTCCGATCCGGATAATCCTTATGAAGGGCTCGATCCTCGTTTTGGATTTTCTATAGTATATAATAATAGTCAATGGAATGGCAGAACTATTGAAATATGGGCCGGAGGACAGGATGATCCGGCAAAACTGAAAACATCCCCTACCGGATACTATCTGAAAAAGTTCTTGAATGAGAATCAGAATCTGGTAAACGATGCAAAAGAGATAAGAAGTTGGATTGTTTTTCGCTATGCGGAGACACTTTTGAATTATGCTGAAGCAATGAATGAAGCCTATGGACCGGATAATGATCCGAAAGGATATGGAAAAACGGCTCGTGAGGCAGTCAATGAAGTACGAAATCGTTCGGGGGTCAGAATGCCGGCAGTGGAGGTTCCTATCGGTGATATTGCAGCTATGAGAAAGGCTATTAAACATGAAAGACGTATTGAATTGGCTTTTGAAGATCATAGATATTGGGATTTAAAAAGATGGGATGACGCGAAAGATGTGTTGAATGAACCGATTAGAGGTGTAAAAGTGACCAGAAAGGTAGAGAATGAACATCCTATATTCTCATATAATGAATATGAGGTTTCAAAGAGGGTATTTGTTGCTCCTAAAATGAACTTATATCCTATTCCTCAGAGCGAGATAGTAAAATCGGGAAATGTATTGGTACAAAACCCTAATTGGTGATTTAAATTTAATATTGATTATAGAAAACAAAAGGATATGAATAAGAAAAAAATGATTCTTATAGTTTGGTTGCCTTTGATTATGGTAACTTTCTGCTCCTGTGGGGAGGCGGATAGTGAAAAAGAATGGGGAAGTGCACGAATTTATATGCCCCAAGCTACTTATGGTGATAATAAATACATAGTGCCCAATGACGGAACTGCTACGCAACATAATCTGAACTATGCCGTTTCAGGTGACCGAGTAAATATCTTTTTAGGAGTTTACCGCTCGGGACTGACGGCTTTGGAGGCTTATTCGGTAAAAATAAGTTCGGGAGATGCCGGGCAGAGCGGATATACTCATTTACCGGAAGACGTATTTACGTTGCCGGAGAGTGTTTCGGTAACCGCCGGCAATCGGGAAAAAATATTTTATTTATCTGTGGCGGCGCGTTTCCGGAGCTGGATGAGATTATCAAAGAGCGTTTAAACCAGCAGTCGTCTATCGGATTTGCAGCAGATTTAAAGGATAAATATGATGAAGACCCGAACCTGCTGCAACAGGTAACTTTAGAAGACCTGCGCAATTTTGGCATGATACCGGAATTTTTAGGCAGACTGCCCATTATCTTTTCGTTGGAAAACCTGACAAAAGATATGCTGGTTAAGATTATGAAAGAACCACGCAATGCGATTTTAAAGCAGTATGAAAAGCTGCTGGAACTTGATGAAGTAAAGCTTGAATTTGCGGATGATGCACTGGAAGCAATTGCCCAAAAAGCAATGGAGAAAAAGACCGGAGCGCGTGCATTGCGGTCCATTCTGGAAGATTATATGCTGGATATTATGTATGAAATTCCAAAGGACAATAATATCGGAACAGTCGTTATCACAGGCGATTACATTAAAAAGACGGGTGCGCCGGTAATTCAGATGCGCGGCATGGAAATACCGGCACTGACACAGCAGAACGGATAAAGCAGGCTGATGAAGTAAATCCATAGGATAAAGCAGATATAAAACGGATACATAAGCAAAGGCACAACTGAATATACTATACAAAAAAGCGGGAGCAAAAAAAGTGCCGGATTGCAGTTCGCTCATTGTATCGGAAGAAACGGGGGATTATATTATTGAATATAATTCCCTTTATTTTGAACAAATCCAAAGACAGGACGGTGTCTGTATTTCTTGTATTAATGATACGTGGTGTATTTTGTATACAAATTATCCGGGCAGCCGGAATATTAATATACAACAGGGATATTATAGCGTGCCGAAACTGTACGGACTGATGGACACGACCAGCTTTGATGCATCGGGAATTACGGCAACACTGAATCAGCCCCTGTTAAATGTGCGTGGGCAGGGTGTGCTGATTGGCTTTTTAGATACCGGAATCGACTATTTAAGAGAAGATTTTAAAGCGTCAGGCGGCAGAACCAGGATTGCGGCAGTCTGGGACCAGACGATACAATCTGTAAATTATGAAGAAGATACAGGAGAAGCAGCAGGGACAGAGCAGTATGACAGAGAACAGGTACAAGGCATGGTACAGTACGGCACGGTGTATACACGGGAGGACATTAATGCGGCACTCGCGGCAGAGCGTGAAGGACAAAATCCCTATGATATTGTGCCGTCAAGAGATGAAAACGGACATGGAACATTTCTTGCAGGGGTTGCAGCCGCATCGGAAACCGCAGATTACATAGGAGCAGCGCCGGAGGCGGAGATTCTGATGGTAAAGCTAAAACCTGCCAAAAAATATCTGCGGGACTTTTATCTGCTGCCGGAGCGGGTAGAAGCCTATTCGGAAACGGATATGATGATGGGGGTGCGCTTTTTACAGCAGTATGCCATCAGAGAAAAAAAGCCGCTGGTTATCTGCGTCGGACTGGGAACGGCTTCCGGTTCAAGAACCGGTGCGCTGCCGTTTGCAGATTTATTAAATACATTGGCAAGGCAGGTCAATACAGTAGTTGTAACCTGTACAGGAAATGAAGCTAATAACAGAACACACACATCCGGTCTGGCGGTATCAGATACAGAACCCTCCGAAATAGAAATTACCGTCGGTGCAGATGAACGCGGATTTGTGATGGAAATATGGGCAGAAAGTCTTGATATCTTATCGGTGGCAATTACCTCTCCTTCTGGAGAGCGGATTTCACGGATTCCGGCAAGAATTGATACAGGAGGGGTCTACAATTTTTTACTGGAACGTTCACAGGTTGCAGTGAATTACAGAGTAGTGGAATCTGCATCAGGTTATGAAGTTATTTTTATGCGTTTTATAAATCCGGCACAGGGAATCTGGAAAATTCATGTATACAGCCTGACTAATATTGTGGGACGGTATAATGCATGGCTACCATTAAAGCAGTTTTTATCAGGGGATACGTATTTTTTGAATTCCAATCCTTCCACAACACTTACAGAACCCGGTGCGGCAGAGCGCGTAATCAGTGTCGGGGCATATAATCATATTACGGATGCATCTTATGTAGCATCCGGACGCGGTTATACAGCGACAGGTCTGATAAAACCGGACTTTGTCGCGCCTGGAGTAGACGTCTATGGTGTCCGGGCAGGCGGGGGATATACGACACGGACAGGAACAAGCGTTGCAGCAGCCCACGCGGCAGGTGCTGCTGCCCTTCTTCTGACATGGGGTGTTACGAACGGCAATCTGCCCTATATGGGAACAAACGAGGTTAAATCGGTGTTAATCCGGGGGGCAAAGCGCGAAAACAATACGGTGTATCCGAACAATATTTACGGGTATGGGAAAATGGATGTCATTGAAGCATTTTATAAACTGCGGACCGGTTAAAACACGAACTTCCGATTGAAAAAAGAAGCAGGGAATGATAAAGTAAATAAATGCATAGTGACACTAAAAATTGGAATTATTGCAATAAAAATATAGAAAGGATAATGCAACTGCAGGAAATAAGCAGTTTATGGAACGGAGAGAAAATGAAATATAAAGCACTTGCCCTTGATTTGGACGGTACATTAATTAATAGTGAGAAAAAACTTTCAACCCAAAATAAAAAAGCGGTTATGGAGGCGGCGGAGCGCGGCGTGCATATTATTCTGGCATCTGGAAGACCGCTGTTTGGCATAGAGCCGGTGGCAGAAGCGCTGGAACTTTCCCGTGTTGGCGGTTATATTCTGGCATACAATGGCGGCAATATTATCAACTGTAAGACCAAAGAAGTCATTTACAGCCGGAATTTCCCGCCGG
>ENA-OOZY01000700-OOZY01000700.1-human-gut-metagenome-genome-assembly--contig:-NODE-700-length-23066-cov-2.694929_pt1 | contig 23066 bp, 26 predicted proteins | sample MGYA00241047_ERZ501410 | MGnify/ENA primary metagenome ERZ501410 (study PRJEB25962, sample SAMEA2042621) | human gut metagenome | biome: human gut; feature: human-associated habitat; material: faeces... | reverse complement strand
ATTAGCCTTCTGAATAAAGAAAGTTGCCGGACGAGCGTGTAAACCGGCTTTATTCTGTACTAATACTTCCTTAACATACATTTTTAAAACCCTCTTTGCCTTTAAATTTTTAACCACCAATGCCTGCAAATTGCGGCTCAATTTAATATGTATTATAATCTTTTTTCCGAACAAGGTCAATACAATAAATTAATTTCGTGTTAATATGCACCTTGAGAGAATTTATTACCCTGTTTATTGTGCATTTTTACAAAATAATATGTTTTCCCCGTATTTTCCCCGTAAACACACGGTATTTCATGTGTTTTTTCTTGTCTTATTTTATGTAAACACACCGATAATATACTGCAAAAATTACTTTTTGTTATATTCTTCAAGCATTTCGGGACGCTTGAGGGCAGTCACCTCTATGCTCTTTTCTTTTCTCCATTTTTCAATATTTGCATGGTGACCGCTCATAAGCACTTCGGGAACTTCTTTGCCTCTCCAGACTGACGGTTTTGTGTACTGCGGATACTCAAGAAGTCCGTTAAAATGGCTTTCCTCGGTAAAACATTCGTTGTTGGAAAGCACACCCGGAACCATTCTTGAAAGTGCGTCCGCAAATACCATTGCGGGAATTTCTCCGCCCGTGAGAACATAGTCGCCGATTGAGATTTCTTCGTCAATAAACTCGTCAAGAAGTCTTTGGTCAACACCCTCGTAATGACCGCAGAGAATACAGATATTTTCAACATCGGCAAGCTCACGAAGTCTTTGCTGTTTCAATGTCTTGCCCTGCGGTGACATATAGACAAAATGCGGTCTTTTGCCGATTTGTTTGCAGATATCCTCAAAGCAGAGGGCAATGGGTTCGGCTTTCATAAGCATTCCCATTCCGCCGCCGTAGGGAGTGTCGTCAACTCTTTTGTGCTTGTCAAAAGCGTAATCACGCAGTTGGTGACACACGATTTCAAGCACACCGCTTTTCTGTGCTCTGCCGATTATGCTTCCGTTTAAAACAGGCTCAAACATTTCGGGAAAAAGCGTTATAATATCAATCCTCATCGTCGAAAATTCCTTTCATGGGAACAATAAGAACATAGCCGTCATTGACATTGATTTCTTTTACAACATCGTCAATTACGGGAGCAAGGTATGTCTTGCCGTCGGCGTCTTTGATTTCGTAAACATCGTTTGCGCCTGTACGCAAAACATCGGAAATTTTGCCGTAGACTCTGCCGTTGTCGGCGTCCTTAACCTCAAGACCGATAAGATCCTGAACAAAGTGAACGCCCTCCGCAAGATTGATGTCGTCACGGTTGATATACACAACCTTGCCTCTGTATTTTTCGGCTGCCTCGATTGTGTCAACGCCCTTGATTTTTGCAAGAGCGATATTTTTGTGCGGACGGGATTTTACCTCGATGAACTCTGTTCCGTTTTCGTCAAGCCACAGCTTTTTAAAAGCGCAGAGAAATTCCGGGGAATCACACCACGGATCAATTCTGACCTCACCTTTTATGCCGTGTGTACCCACGATTTTTCCCGAATCAAGAAACTGTTTTTTCATAATTACCTCAAATTTCACAAAATAAATTCAGTCGGATTTTACTTTAATTCAATGATTGTAACACCGTCTTCGCCCTCACCGAAAACACCGAGTCGCTGACTTTTGACGGATTTGTTTGTTTTAAGATACTTGTTTATTTCACGCTTAAGCACACCCGTGCCTTTGCCGTGAATAATCGTCATTTTGCTCACACCCGAAAGCACGGCATTGTCAATTGCCTTATCAACAATATTAATTGCGTCAAAGGCGGTTTCACCACGGACATCAACCTCTGTTTCGGGACGGACATCCATTCTGCTCGGCACATTTCTTGTGCTTGAAAATCTGTCCTTTGCAGGCTTATTGTTTGATTTGAGCAAACGAAGATTCTTAATATCAACCCTCGTTTTGATTATGCCCGCCTGAACAAGCACAACACCGTCCTTGTTCGGTGGTGCAAGTACAGTTGCGTTTTTGTCGATATCGTAAATAAGAACCGTGTCGCCGACTTTGAGCGGTCTCGGCAGCTTGTACTCCTCATCGGGAGTATTGCGAGCCTTGACAGGATCGGCATGAGCCTCCATCTTGTCAATATTTTTCTTTAGCTGTGTTCTTGCCTGAACGCTCATATCTTTGGCTTTTCTCGCCTTTTCAAGTTCTTCGGCAACTGCGTCGGCCTGCGCTCTTGTGCGTGAAATAATACGCTGAGCCTCCTGCCTTGCCTTTTCAATCTCACGCTCTGCACGCTGTTTTGCCTTCTGCATTTCGTTTTCTGCTTTCTGCTTTTCGGTATTAGCCTTTGCAGTAAGTCTGTTTGCATTTTCGAGCTGTTTTTCAAGGCTTTGACGGCGCTTTTCAAGCTTTTCAACAACATCTTCAAACTGTCTGTTCTCGTTTGAAACAAGTTCGCTTGCTCGGCTGATTATCTCATCATCTATTCCGAGTCTTTTTGAAATTGCAAACGCGTTGCTCTTGCCGGGAACACCGATGAGAAGTCGGTAAGTCGGCTTGAGAGTTGCAACATCAAATTCGCAACTGCCGTTTTCAACTCCGGGAGTACGCAGAGCAAATTCCTTTAACTCCGCATAGTGGGTTGTTGAAGCGATTTTTGCGTGTTTGTCACGCAGTCTTTCAAGAATTGCAATTGCAAGAGCCGCACCCTCGACAGGGTCTGTTCCTGCGCCGAGCTCGTCAATAAGGCAGAGCGAACCCGCATTTGCAAGCTTTATAATCTGAACGATATTTGTCATATGTCCCGAAAAGGTTGACAACGACTGTTCAATGCTCTGTTCGTCACCGATATCCACAAGCACCCTTCTGAACACGGAAAGCTCGCTGTTGTCGGCACACGGAACAAGAAGTCCGCACATTGCCATGAGCGTGAGCAGACCGATTGTCTTTAAAGTTACGGTTTTACCGCCCGTGTTAGGACCTGTGATTACAAGCGTGTCAAACTCTTTTCCGAGCATAACATCAACGGGAACAACCTTGTTTTTGTCGATAAGAGGATGACGAGCCTGTTTAAGCTCAATCATTCCCCTGTCGTTCATAATCGGCTTTGACGCTTTCATTGAATACGCAAGGTCGGCCTTTGCAAAAATCAAATTAAGCTGTGCAAGGTTCTTGTAGCTGTGGATAATGCTGTCGGCAAACTCGCCTGCATTTGCGGAAAGCTCAAAGAGGATTCTTTCAATCTCCTGTTCTTCCTTTGACTGCAAAAGCTTGATGTCATTGTTTGCCTGAACAACGCCCATAGGCTCAATAAACACGGTTGCACCGCTTGACGAGGTGTCGTGTACAAGACCCGGAACATTGCCTCTGCATTCACTTCTTACGGGAACAACATATCTGCCGTCACGCTGTGTGACGATAGTATCCTGAAGATACTTTATGTATGTTGAGCTGTGAATAATTTTATCGAGTACCTCACGAGCCTTTGAGGAGGCTGTGCGGATTTTTCTTCTTATATCCGACAAAACAGGGCTTGCCTTATCGGAAATTTCCTCCTCGCTTATAATAGCCGAGGTGATTTTGTCCTCAAGAAACTTGTTGGAAACAAGTCCGCTGAAATAGCCGTCAAGAGAGCTTGCTCCTCCGCCCGAGCGTGAGTGCCACTCCTTGACCGTGCGGATTGTTCTGAGCGTTGATGCAACCGACAGAAGTTCGCCTGTGGTAAGGCAACCGCCTGCCTGTGCTCTGCGTAAATGTCCCGAACAATTTCCGGCACCGCCGAATGACGGAGCACCGAATCTTCCGCTTAACGCAACTGCATCATCGGTTTGCTGTAAAAGCTGTTCAACCTTTTTCAGTTCAAACACGGGTTCGAGATTCAATGCCATTTCACGGGCGTCCTCAATCGAAGTCATTCCCGCAAGTCTTTCGAGGATTTTATCAAGTTCAAGTGTTTTATAATGTCTGTTCATAATTCTACCAATTCAATAATTGCAATTTTGTGTCAAATAATATTACAGTAAAACAACCGATTTATCGCATTGTTTGCAGGGGCGAACCGTGTTCGCCGATCAATTAGTGTTTAAACACTAATTGAATAGGTAATCACACAAAACTGCATTGTCCGATTAACTGCTTATTGTTTTGTAAAAAACAAGCGTTTTAAAGTCTTTTTCAAATCTGTATTTAAGATAACTTTCGCTCGCCGCATTCAGCACAACAAGGTCATTCTTCGGCAATGCAAACGAAAACAGCTTGTCATCATCAGCATAAACCGTGTGCCTAAGCGCCGTGAGCGTTCCCTCATTGAGAGCGATTGCAGGTTCCGACACATCCGTTCTGCAATCGGCACATTCAAGAGCGCCTATGCGTGGCAGAAAGTACATAAGCGGGGTAATATATTCTCCGCATTCTCTGCACATTCTCAGGTCGGGCATATAGCCCGCCATACTTGCAAGCCTCATTTCAAGACACGGCTTGATGAGGTCTGCACTGCGTTTGTTCTCTGACAAAAGGTAGAGCGAATTAAGCACAAGGCTCAGAAATGAGTCTGCCTTTTGCTCACGGGGACAAATTGTCAGAGCGAGTTCGCAAAAATACTGTGCAAGGCACATTTTTGTAACATCACTGCGGAGCTTTGAGAAAATGCGAATCGGCTGTGCCTCGCCGATTATGTAACTTTCCCGACCTTTATAAATTGTAAGTCGGGAATATGAGAGGAGAGATGCCGCCGCACATTTGCCGTTTTTGATGTTTTTTGCACCCTTTACAAATGCACGGATTACACCGTTTGACTTTGTGAGAGCAAAAACGAGCTTGTCCTGCTCACCGATATTCTGTTCCTTTATAATCAGTCCCTCTGTTCGGAATTTCATCGGTTTCCTCCCTGTTCACGGTGATTGCACCCGTGTCTTTGGCATCCTGAATACTTTTGTAGCGAATGTAATCAAGAACGCTTCCCGTGGTAAAGAATATTTGCCACGCACTCCAGTTATCCATAAAAACACCTCCGCAGTTAGTGTTTCACGGATGCCGTTTATTATATTATGAAAAATCTGACATTGTGTCAAATCGTGTACCCGAATCGCTTTTAATCGGATTATCAGTCAAAATTCTTTTCGTCATAGCCGAAATTCTGAAGAATCTGGGCACGGTTTCGCCAATCCTCTTTTACCTTTACCCATGTCTGTAGGAATACCCTGCAATCGAAAAATCTTTCGATATCCTGACGGGCAAATGTGCTGATTTTCTTGAGCATTGAGCCGTTTTTGCCGATAATAATACGCTTGTGGGTTTCTTTTTCACAGAAAATAGTAGCGTCAATATCAAGCATACCGTTATCCCTTGTTTTCATTTTTTCGATTACAACAGCCGTGCCGTGCGGAATTTCCCTGTCGCAAAGACGGAGTATTTTTTCACGGATAATTTCGGCAACAATAACTCTTTCGGGCTGGTCTGTAAGAGTATCGTCATCAAAGAAATGACCGCCCTCGCCTGCCTGCTTTTTAAGCTCATCAAGAAGTTCGTTCATACCGTTGCCGTCCTGTGCACTCACGGGAACAACTGCGTCAAAATCGTAGAGCAGACTGTAACGGGCAATCTGTTTCATAAGTTCTTCTTTTTCTTTGAGAGTGTCAATCTTGTTGATTGCAAGGATTGCCGGCATTTCCATTGACTTGAACTTTTCAATAAGGTTAAGTTCTGTGTCACCCGGTTCTTTTCCTGCCTCAACAACGAGCATACAGCAGTCAACACCGCCCACGGATTCATTGACGGAACGCACCATATACTTGCCGAGAGAGGTTTTCGGCTTGTGCATCCCCGGTGTATCAAAGAAAACAAGCTGATATTCGCCCTGAGTAAGCACACCTGTAATTCTGTTGCGGGTAGTCTGCGGTTTGCTTGAAACAATCGCAATTTTCTGTCCCATAAGTCTGTTGAGAATTGAACTTTTGCCCACATTAGGTCTGCCGACAATGGCAATAAATGCGGATTTATCTTTATTATCTGTATTTAACATATTACCTCACTATACAAAAATCGGGGGCAAGCAAAATGCCGCCCCTTTGTTAATGTTTATCTTTTCTTTTAATGCCCAAAATTGCGTTCTTGACTTTTACGGGACCTGCACATACAAAGACGGCAGAAATCACCGCAGATAAAATCAGCAAAACGAGCATAACGGGATTGTTTACAAAATACAAAAATATTTTTCCGATTACTTCAAAATCAAGAAAGAACAGCACCGCTGTAAACACAGCCGAAAATGACACGGCAAGCACGGCTGCGGCTGCAATGTCCTTGATAATCTTAACGGAAAAATCGTATCTGTCACAAAACAAATCACAAAGCTTTTCAACACAGGTGTTGATCATTTCAAGTGCAATTATAAGCGCACACAAAACAGCGAGCAACGCCCATTTTGCGGCAGAAAAATCGTAAAAGCAACCGAAAACGAAAACATAAAATGTCGCAACAAGGTGAAATCTCATATGACTTTCGCTTTTTACGGCAAAGCAGAAACCTCTGAATGCACTTTTAAAACTTTTGATTTGCTTTTTCATACCCCGTAATATAACTACTCTGTCAAGCCATATCGTCATCAACTATGTAGCTTGATGATGCAGGAAGACCGAGCTGTTCCATAACAAGCTCTTCTTTTTCTCTCATTCTTACCCTTTCAAGCTTTTCCATGTGATCATAGCCGAGAAGGTGCAGAACACTGTGAGCGGTAAGATAGCCAACCTCTCTCTGGAGGCTGTGGCCAAAGAGTTCTGCCTGATCTCTTGCCTTTTCCATAGAAATTACAACATCACCGAGAATCTGTGCGCCTGTTTCGGGATTGGTGTCATAAACACCGTTTTCGCCCATTGGGAAAGAAAGAACATCGGTTTCAATGTCCTTGTCACGATACTGCTTGTTAAGAGCCTTGATGCCCTCGTTATCCGTGAAAGTAACGCTGATTTCAGCAGAACCTTCAAATTTTTCAAGTCGCAGAACTGCGTTACAACAACGACGAACCAACATTCTGATACCTGTCGGAATCTTTACTGCTTTTTGTTTGTTTGTGATAATTACCCTGATTTTATTATGCTCTGCCATTCATGATCATCCTTTCATTATTTTTAACCCGATAGCGTGGGATATGTGAAAATTAAGTAAATTAATTTTTGGAGCCGTTGTTTTTGGAGCCGTTGTTTCGTAAATTATTAATGTCAGTGTTTTCAAATTTTGCGTAAGCCTTGATGATATCCTGAACAAGGCGATGACGGACAACATCCTTTTCGTCAAAGAAACAGGTGCCGATATCGTCAATGTTCTTGAGGATTTTGATGCAGTCTTTAAGACCGCTCTTTGCACCGTTCGGAAGGTCAATCTGCGTAATATCGCCCGTGATTACCATTTTTGAGTTAAATCCGAGTCGGGTAAGGAACATCTTCATCTGTTCCCTTGTCGTATTCTGAGCCTCGTCAAGAATTATAAAGCTGTCGTCAAGTGTTCTTCCTCGCATATATGCAAGCGGTGCAACCTCAATGTTACCTCTTTCAACATACTTTTGATATGTTTCCGCACCGAGCATATCAAACAACGCGTCATACAGGGGGCGAAGATACGGATCGACCTTGCTCTGCAAATCACCGGGCAGAAAACCGAGCTTTTCGCCTGCCTCAACAGCAGGTCTTGTGAGAATTATTCGGTTAATCTGCTTGCTTCTGAAAGCCGTGACCGCCATTGCAACGGCAAGGTAGGTTTTGCCCGTACCGGCAGGGCCGACACCGATTGTGACGGTATTTTTCGCAATCTGCGAGCAGTAGCGCTTCTGACCGATGGTTTTCGGCTTAATAGGCTTTCCCTTTGAAGTAATACAGATGCAGTCGCCTGCAAGCTGTTCTATTTTGTCCTCACTGCCTTCATTGACAAGCGAAATGCAGTAGCGGATATTTTGCTCGGAAAGTGCTTCACCACGGTTGATGAACTGCAACAGGCTTTCAATAACCTTGCAGGCCTTTGATGTATTTTCGGCATCACCCTCAACCTTAAGCTCACTGTCACGGCAGGTAACACGAACATTAAACTCCTTTTCAATCAGCTTAATATTTCCGTCAAAACTGCCAAAAAGTGCTACGGCATTTTCCATTCTGTCGATATTTATAATTTGTTCCGTAAAGCAAAACTCCCGTTTCTTCAATAATTCAAAACAATTATAACACATTTTACTTGAAAATGTACATTAAAAATAGCTTTTTTCACTAAAAAAATAATTTTTGTGAATTTTGACGAAAACTAAACTTCACATAGCCACTCATTTGTAAAGGATAGAAACACTTTTTTTACTCTTTCGTAATTATACTCAAAATCGCATTGCAATCGGCTTATTTTAGTTATTTAAATCTTCCGAAACTACCACAATATTGCCGTTTTTGTAATATAACTGTACAAATTTGATAACTTCCCGAAAATTAAAAATTTATCAAAATTACTCTCAGTCGTAAAATCGGCTTAAAATGCTTGACAAACGGGCAATTGTATATTATAATTCACAGGTGTAAAGAAATTTTCTTTACACGCAGACCAGAATCACGGGAGCTGTCAGGTATGGAAAAAAACATTGAAGTATCTCTCTTGTTTGATTTTTACGGCGAGCTTTTAAAGCCCTCGGGCAAAAAGGCGATTGACCTTTATTATAATGAAGATTTGTCGCTTGCAGAGGTTGCCGATGAAACAGGAATAACAAGACAGGGTGTGCGTGACAGTATCAAGCGCAGTGAGCAACAGCTTTTTGAGTTTGAAGAAAAGCTCGGTCTGTTCAAACAGTTCAGTAAGCTTGAGCAGGGGCTTGACGAAATTTCGGCTCTTGCACTTGAAATAAAAGAACTTTCACAGGATACACAAATCACAGAGCTTGCGGATGTTATCATCGAAAAATCAGGCTCGCTGAAAGATTAAAGGAGTTTTCATGGCATTTGAAGGACTTGCAGATAAGCTTGGCAATGCGTTCAAAAAACTGAAAAACAAAGGCAAGCTTTCTGAAAAAGATGTTAAGGAAGCAATGCGAGAGGTTCGACTCGCACTTCTTGAGGCCGATGTAAACTACAAGGTTGCAAAGGACTTTACAAACAAAGTAACAGAGCGTGCTGTCGGTCAGGATGTTATGCAAAGTCTTACTCCTGCACAGATGGTTGTTAAGATTGTTGACGAGGAGCTTACAAGCCTTATGGGCGGTGAGGACGCACGAATTGAGTTTGCGTCAAAGCCTCCGACAGTCATCATGATGTGCGGTCTTCAGGGTTCGGGTAAAACAACCCACACGGCAAAGCTTGCAAAAATGCTGAAAAAGCAAGGCAGAAATCCTCTGCTTGCCGCCTGTGACGTATATCGTCCCGCCGCTATTGACCAGTTGAAGGTTGTCGGTGAAAAGGCAGGCGTTCCTGTTTTTGAAATGGGAAAAGCAAATCCCGTTAAGATTGCAAAAGAGGCAATCAAGCGTGCAAAGGACTACGGCAACGATGTTGTTATTCTCGATACCGCAGGCCGACTTCATATTGATGAGGCTCTTATGGATGAGCTTAAAAACATCAAAAAAGAAGTTGAACCAAACGAAATTTTGCTTGTTATCGACTCGATGACAGGTCAGGACGCAGTTAATGTTGCGAAGAGCTTTAACGAACTTCTTGACATTACGGGTGTTATTCTCACAAAGCTTGACGGTGACACTCGAGGCGGTGCGGCGCTTTCGGTAAAGGCTGTTACAGGCAGGCCTATTAAATTTGCAGGTACAGGCGAAAAGCTTGACGATATTGAAGTTTTCCACCCCGACAGAATGGCAAGCCGTATTCTCGGCATGGGTGATGTGCTTACTCTCATTGAGGACGCACAGAATAAAATGGATGCCGAAAAAGCCGAAGAAATGGCTCAGAAGATGATGAGCAACAAATTCGACTTTAACGATTTGTATGATCAGTTTGAGCAGGTCAAAAAAATGGGACCGCTCAAGGGCATTCTCTCAAAAATTCCGGGTGTCGGAAAACAGCTTGAGGGCGTTGACATTGACGACAGACAGATTGACTGGGTTCAGGCAATTATCCTCTCAATGACACCCGAAGAAAGAAGTCATCCGCACATTATGAACCCGTCAAGAAAGCGCAGAATTGCGGCAGGTTCGGGCAGAAGCATTGAAGAGGTCAACCGACTTATCAAGCAGATTGACCAGATGCAGAAGATGATGCGTCAGATGACAAAGGGCGGAAAAGGCTCTAAGAAAAGGAGAAAAATGAAAGGCCTTCCCGGACTCGGCGGTATGCCGATGAACGGTATGGGACCTGCAGGCGGAATGGGCGGACCGGACGGAATGCCTCCGTTCAAATAATTAACATTAATCAAACATTAAACAAAGTTTTTCATCCAATTACGGTTGGTGAATATAAATTAACAATTTTTATGAGGTGAACATTATGGCAGTAAAGATCAGACTTAGAAGAATGGGTTCAAAGAAGGCTCCTTTCTACAGAGTAGTAGTAGCAGATTCAAGATATCCGAGAAACGGCCGTTTCATTGAAGAAATCGGCACATATGATATTCTCAAGAAGCCCTCTGAGTTCAATGTTGACGCTGAAGCAGTTAAGAAGTGGATTGCTAACGGTGCTCAGCCAACAGACACAGTAAAGGCTCTTCTCAAGAAGAACGGCGTAATTGAATAATTGCGCTTCGGAAAGGACAAACAATGAAAGATTTACTTGCAGTTATCGCAAAGGGTCTTGTTGACGATCCCGATTCCGTATCAGTTGAAGCAGACGCTCCCAACGAAGAGGGAACAGTTGTTTACCACATTCATGTTGCAGAAAACGACATGGGCAGAATCATCGGTAAGCAGGGCAGAATTGCCAAGGCTATCCGCACAATTGCCCGCAGTGCCGCTATCCGCAGTGAAGAAAAAATCATGGTTGAAATCGACTGATTAACGGTTCATAACCGAACAAAAGCCTCCCACCACGGGAGGCTTTTTTGTTTTGTCAACAGACAAAAACACACTTTTCAATGAAAATTGAGGGGTAAAAAACACACTTTTCAATAGAATTTAGGGGTTAAAAACTACACTTTTCAATGAAATTTGAGGAGCAAAAGTAACACTTTTCAAATTATGAACAGAAATTTGATATAAAAAACACGGTGCAACCTATGTTTTATGGTTACACCGTGTTTTGTAAAATTGTTTAAATGTAGGCAGCTCTATGCTGTGATTATTTTATCAGTTCTTCAAGTTGCGATTTATTATATTTGCTCTTATAGATATCATAGCCTGCCGTGTCAAGGTTTATATTTGCGTGCCTTTTGTCAGCTTGAACATAGACATCATCGCCCTTGACATATATCAAAACCCAAATGTCACGGCTGGTATCTTTCAGGTATGATAAAAGAAGAACATAACTCGGTTCAACATCTATCGAATCCACCTTATTATCAGATGTCATATATATCAAATCGTCAGATGCCTTCAACTTTTCGTTAAGGTTGTTTTTGTTTGATTTTGAAATAAGTTCGTTTGTTTGATAGTCATAAACTTCAAATGAAAATTGGTTTGGATCAAGTGTAGGTGTAGTTTCAACCAAAGCCGTAGTATTAACCTCATCAGAAGTTTGAGCATTACTTGATGCAACCTCACCACAACCTGTAAATAAAACAGAAGTTGACACGATAACTGCTAACAAGATAATCGAGATAATTTTTTTCATAATTAATATCCTCTTGTGTTTTTGTCGGATTAATTATACACCTTAAATTTATTTTGTCAAGATATTCAAAACAAAAAAATCAACCGCAAAGTTTTTCACTCTGCGGTTGATTTTATTTTTATTAAGAATTACGCTTAGTTGGCGTTTGCTGTTGTAAAGGTAAACTGACCGTCTGCGAAATCGCAGGTAACTACTGCACCGTCCTTGACCTTGCCCTCGAGCATCTGCTCTGAAAGCGGATCTTCAATCTCGTTCTGGATTGCACGGCGGAGAGGTCTTGCACCGTAGTTTTCGTCAAAGCCCTTGTCGGCAATCTCGCTGATTGCGTTGTCTGTAAAGCTGATTTTAATATTCATCTTATCAAGACGGTTTTCAAGAGTTTTGAGCATCTTAACGGCAATCTGCTTAATTTCGTCCTTGTTGAGCTTGTTGAACACGATAATATCGTCAACACGGTTCAAAAATTCAGGACGGAATACCTTGCGGAGTTCGCCTGTTACAAGCTCCTTGATGTCCTTTTTCTCGCTCTCTTCGGCATTCTCATTTTCGGAATTAAAACCGAGTGAGCTCTGCTTTTCGGTGATAAGTCTTGCGCCGACATTAGAGGTCATTATGATAATGGTGTTCTTAAAGTCAACCGTTCTGCCCTGTGAGTCGGTAAGTCTGCCGTCCTCAAGAATCTGGAGGAGCATATTGAATACATCGGGGTGAGCCTTTTCAATCTCATCAAAAAGTACAACCGAATACGGTTTTCTTCTTACCTTTTCGGTGAGCTGACCGCCCTCCTCAAAGCCTACATATCCGGGCGGTGAGCCGATAAGCTTTGACACGGTGTGTTTCTCCATATATTCACTCATATCAAGACGGAGCATTGCATTTTCATCGCCGAACATTGCCTCTGCAAGAGCCTTGCAAAGTTCTGTTTTACCGACACCCGTCGGACCGAGGAAGATAAACGAACCTACAGGTCTTTTCGGGTCTTTAAGACCTACTCTGCCTCGTCTGATAGCCTTTGCGATTGCAGTTACAGCCTCGCTCTGACCGATAACTCTTTCGTGGAGAACATTCTCCATGTTAAGAAGTCTTTCGCTTTCTTCCTTAGTAAGCTGAACAACAGGGATACCTGTCCATTCGGACACAATCTTTGCGATATCCTCGGCAGTTACCTCGCCGCTGTTACCCTTCTGCTGTTCCTGCCACTTCTTCTTTGCATCGTCAAGCTTTGTCTGAAGTTCCTTCTGCTCATCACGAAGTCGTGCAGCCCTTTCAAAGTCCTGCTCGTTAATTGCGCTTGCCTTTTCTTTTTCATAGTCTGCAATTTCATCTTCAAGCTCCTTTACATTATCAGGAGAGGTAAGAGATGCAAGCCTTACTTTTGACGCACCCTCATCAATAAGGTCAATTGCCTTATCGGGGAGGTAACGGTCTGCGATATATCTTGATGACAATGTTACTGCGGCATTGATTGCCTCATCGGTAATCTTAACCTTATGGTGTGCCTCGTAGCTGTCACGCAAGCCTTTGAGAATCTGTACAGCCTGTTCGGGAGTAGGTTCGCCAACCTTTACTGGCTGGAAACGACGCTCCAAAGCGGCATCTTTTTCAATATATTTTCTGTACTCGTTAAGAGTTGTTGCACCGATAACCTGAAAATCGCCTCTTGCAAGTGACGGTTTAAGGATATTTGCGGCGTCTGCACTGCCCTCTGCGGCACCTGCACCAACGATAGTATGAAGTTCATCAATGAAGAGGATAGTGTTCTTTGACTTTTTAACCTCGTCAATAGCCGCCTTAATTCTCTCCTCAAAGTCACCTCTGTACTTCGCACCTGCTACCATACCTGTGAGGTCAAGGCTGACAACTCGCTTGTCTTTAAGAATTTCAGGCACATTGCCCTTTGCAATTTCAAGTGCAAGTCCCTCTGCAACCGCAGTTTTACCTACACCGGGTTCACCGATAAGAACAGGATTGTTCTTTGTACGACGGGAAAGAATCTGGATAACCCTCTGGATTTCCTTTTCTCTGCCGATTACAGGATCAATTTCGCCGTTCTTTGCGGCTTGAGTAAGATCTCTGCCGAATTTATCAAGAGCCGAACCGCCTTTCTGTGAACCGTTCGGAGCGGATTCGTTTTCAAAACCGCCGAAACCGTCATCTGCACCGCCCTGCATACCTTTTGACACAGCCTGTGCAAGTCTTTCAACAGATACACCGAGTTCTTCAAGAAAAGCTACTGCGTAGCTGTCGCTCTCCGAAAGGATTGCAAGGAGCAAATGCTCTGTGCCTACATAGGTGTAGCCTGTTTTTGAAGAAATGATAACTGCGGCTCTCAAAACTCTCTTTGTACGGGGAGTAAAATCATCGGGAGTAAGCTCAACGAGCGACATCGTACCGTTAATGGATTCAAGCTTTTCACGGAGAGCATCTTCCGTTACTCCGCACTCATTAAGAGCTGTTGCGGCAACACCGCTGCCCTCTTTTACGAGTCCGTAGAGAATATGTTCTGTACCGACATAGTTGTGGCGCATCTCCTCTGCACTTTCAATCGCAAGATTAAGCGCCTTGTTTGCTTTTTCTGTAAAACCTTTGAACTGATACATAAAATCATCACCCTTCCTTGTGGATAATGTATTAACTGCTTATTTTCTATGAAAGAGCCTCTCTTAAAATTTTTGCCCTTTCAATATCTCTTTCCTGTGCGGAAAGATTTTTTCCTGAGTTTACCATAAGCGTTGCAGGCTCAATTTTTTCCATAAGAGAGTCAACAACCTCTGCGGTAACATCTTTTATCTGTCCCGACAAAATGCCGAAACGAACATTTGACAACAGCTTTAAAGCCTCGTCATGAGTCATAACCATTGCCGATTTCAACAAGCCTAAGCTTCTGCTTACGCTGTCCTGAATATCAATACTCTTTGCAAGTCTTTCTCTTGCCTGTTGTTCCTGAGAAACAAGCTGTTTTGTGATTTTCTCAAGATTTTCAATTGCGGCTTTTTCGGAGATACCGAGCGTTACCTGATTTGAAAGCTGATAAAGCGAACCGCTGGGTTCTGAGCCTTCACCGTACGCACCACGGATTGTAAGTCCGAGCTTTGAAAGGTTGCCTGCAATTCAGTCAAGTTTGTACTTACAAGAACATCCATGCCTGCAATTCTGCCGATTGTACGGCTCTTTTCAAGTGCCGGCAGATGGAGCATAACAGAGGCTCTCATGCCTGTGCCGAGGTTTGTAGGGCATTGTGTAAGATAACCGAGCTTGTCATCAAAAGCAAATTCAAGGTTTTCATCAAGCAGGGTGTCAAGCTTATCGGCTGTGTCATATGCCTGTTCAAGCGACAAGCCGTCTGTGATAACCTGAAGTCTTATGTGATCTTCCTCGTTAATCATAATGCTCATGCTTTCATCCTTGCTCAACAGCAATGCTCTGCCCTCTGTTTCGCTGATGAATTCGGGACTTACAAGATGTCTTTCAACAAGCGACACACCCTGTGCCTCTGTCAAATCATCAAGCTTAATCAAATTGAAATCCGAGGCAATTGAGCTGTTGCTGTCCCTGATTGCACTTGTAACCTTTTCAATAACCTTTTTTCTGCCCTGTTCGGACAGTCGGCACGGAAACGGGTAATCTTTCAGGTTTCTTGCAAGTCTTACTCTGGTGGAAATTACTTCGTTACTCATAATTAAGCCTCCATTTCCTTAATCTGATCTCTTAACTCTGCGGCATGTTCAAAATTCTGTTCCGAAATTGCCTTGTCGAGTTCCTTTTTAAGTGCCTTGATTTTATCTTTCTTTGTCATCTCGGCACTCTTTTCGGCTTTCTTTGTACCGAAACGGCTGTTCTTACCGCAATGGGTTGTGTTGCCGTGGATTCTTCTGATTGAAGGAAGAAGCTGGTCGCCGAAAATTTCGTAACATTTTGCACAGCCTACATGACCCGATTTTGCAATATCGGAATATGAGCTTCCGCAGAAGTCACAGCGTGTTGCCTGAGTTCTTGCGGGAAGGCTGTTGCCGAAGAAACTTCCGAGAAGTCCCGAAAATTCGTCCTCAAAGTTACCGAAGATGTTTGTGTATCCCATTTTCTTTGCACATTCACTGCACAAATCATATTCTTTAATTTCACCGTTGATAACGGTCTTTACATGAGTATTAGCATTGTTAGCACCGCATTTTTGACATTTCATAATAACTGCCTCCGTTCAAAATCAACTTAATGTGAGCAACATATTCTTGAACAAGTCCGCTCGCACGGCATCTCGTTTACTCTGTTCAACATTTGTAAGCGTTCTGTCGGACAACGCCGAGGCTATCATTCTTGCCGATGTAAGCTCAATCATATCTCTTTGCAACATATTTTTGAGCATTGCCTCTGCACTTGCCTTGTCAAGTGTTGTTCCAATCGAATTTATTATATGCATAAGCGCCGTACCTCTATCCATCTTCACACGGCTTATTCGGATAAATCCGCCGCCGCCCCTACGGCTCTCTACAATGTAGCCTTTTTCGGGAGTGAATCGGGAGGTTATAACATAATTGATTTGGCTCGGTACACATCCGAGGTTGCCGGCGAGTTCGTTTCGCTGAATCTCCGCACTGCCGTTTTCACGGTCAAGCATCTCTATAATGTACTGTGCCACCAAATCGCTCATTCTCATTTTGGTCGCCTCTTTTCATTTGTTTGACTACATTATAATATCAAGGTCAGAGAAAGTCAAAGTCAATTAAAGTCAAAAATTAAAGCATAAGCTTTGAAATTCTCACGAATTCTCGCTTATGCTCTCGTTTCCTAATATTTTAAAATATTTTTGACTTTTTCTGACTTTCAATTTTTATCCGATAAAGTCTGACTTTTCAAGCAATTTGACCTTACATAATCACATTAACCGTGTAATCAACATCGTAAATTTCACCGTCAAACCAATTTATAAAACCTATGTAGATGCAGATTTTATCATCATGTTTATTCATATCACGAACAACCTTAAAGCACTCCGACCAACCAGAAAAGCGTTCAAGTCTTTTGACTGTATCAACATCGGCATTGCCGTTTACAAACACACACATTGCAAGGTGACGGGTTGACGATAACATTCTTACAAAATCGAGGAACATCATATTAACCTCATCGCCCGAACATTCAATTTTAAGAGCGTCTTCCTCGATTTTGTTTCCGAAAAAATCAAGCACATTGTCAAACGCTGAATCAAAGTCATCGGTTTCAGCGTTCTTTAGTCCCTGCGAAAACTTGTAAATTGCGGTAGATGCATAAATTCTCTTAATTTTTTCAATCGTCACGGCAATCACCTTCTCGGTATCGTTACTTTTATTATTATACATTATATAAGCAAATTTGACAATAAGTATGTTATTCGGGCGGTTCAATACAATTTTTGTAATAAAAACATTTGAAATTAAACAAAAATTTTGTGTTTTCCGATTGACAATTGTACAGAGATATTGTATTATATAATTGTACTAATGAATTAGTTCAATTGCTTGATAAGGAGCGTGATTTTATGTTGAAGTTTATCTTATATATGTTACTTGCCGTTGTAATTCTCAGCGGAGGTATCTTTAAAACCTTTGCGATAAACTATGGTATTTCAAAATACCTTTCTAAAAAGCCATATAAGGGCGATTTTGAATTCAAAAAAGTTGCGTTACATACTTTGAAAACGAACTATATTTTGTTGGCATTAGTTGTTCTGATCGTTTTAGGTATAACGCTTTGCAGTGCATCGAGTTACATTAATATAGTAGAAAATTTAGTAGAATTGATTTTAGGATTTTTTATTGCACTTACAATGTCTCTTTTAGGTCCATGGTACAATGCAATCGATAATGAGTACGGTGCGTATGTTATACCTTTCTTTATTTTAGTTATCATAAGCATTCCAACGCTGTTTTTCATCAATTACAAGTTCGTTTACAAAGATTTTGAAGTTCCTAAAAATAAGAAAATGAAACTTTCATTTCTTACCGCACTTGCAAATGCACCGTATGAATTGTTAATCCCCTACGGTCAGTTTGGAACGATGATTTTCAAGAGTACAATTTTATGATTTAATGTTAAGGAGGCTTGGTTATGAAATACACATACATATATGTTATACTCGGCATTTGTGCCGTTGCAGTAAGCATAGGAAAAGCTTTAGCAGTAAATTTCGGTATTTCAAAATACCTTTCTAAAAAATCTTACAACGGTAAATTCAAGGTCATAAAAACAGCTTCTATTTCATTCGGAGTCGGATACATATTATTGGCTTTAGCTTCTTTATTTATTGTGACGATGGTGATGGATGCAATTTACTCACACATAAGATTTGACGAGTTATTGCAGGACTTCTTATCTATATTTTACATGGCTATTATCGGAGCAAATTATGAATTTTTGGATAGTCCATACGGTCTTGGTTTGATATATGTTTTTCCGTTTATTTTCGTTATTATCGTAAGCATAGTGGTATTGATTTTTGTGAACTACACATTTGTTTATCGCAAATTTGAAATACCAAACAATAAAAAATGGAAACTCTCATTTTTCACCGCACTTGCAAACGCACCGTATGAATTGTTGATCCCTTACGGACAGATTGCAAGTATGATTATCGACCGTATGATGTTTTGATTTTGTGTTTAAGGAGAGATGATTTATGTTTAACTCGGCAACTCTCGCTGTTATATTATTATTTATACTTTCAGCCATACTTTTTACATCTACTACCGTTTCGATTGCTATATATTATGCAAGAAAAAAAGCTGATACAGAAGAAAAAACACTTATAACAAAAAATGATTACAAAAAAATAATTCTGATTTTTACAATTATAAACTTCATTGCATCATTTGCCGCAACGGCTGTTGCACATATTGCAGACTCAGGTGATTACAACCACCTTTCAATAGGACAATTTTCTTATTTATCTTTAATATTTGTGGCAGGCGTAGTTGAATTTTTTATTGCAAAGTCAACTATATTCCAAAGATTTTCCTGTTCAAAGGCAGACAAAACGGAAAGAGCCGCAGTCTTTGCCGCAATATGCGCACCGTATTACATATTTATTGTAAGCTCACCGATAATTCCGTATATAATCGCAGTAACTCTTTACCCCTGCTGATTTTAACGAAGTGATATTATGAACAAAAACTCAAATCCCAAAATCTTAATCACTATAATTATTTTATCTGTACTTCTTGCCATACTTTCTGTTACAACAGCATTTTGCCATACGGAAAGAAGTGCGGGTTACAAAAACAAAGTAAACATCGGCAAAAAGAATCACATAATAATTTACCCGATATTTTTTGTTTTGCATATGACAGCAATACTGCTTTTTAACCTTCCGTTTCCTGACTTAACTTGCTATCTTTCATTCAGCATAGGAAGTATTGTTTTTATATTTTTGATTCAAGCTGTTATTGCTTATTTTACGATGTTTAAAAAGTTTGAATGCGATACGGGTACAAAAGTCGGGAAATCAATTGTTTTTTCGCTCATTTCAACACCATTCTACAGTATCCTTTTTGGTGTGGCTTTTGCATTCTTTTTCCCGTACAGTGTCGGTATTCCGATTCTTATGATAATCGGCTTATTCATTTACTGCATTACAAGTTATAGGTGATATTATGAAAAATGGCAATACAATTTTTTTCATTTTGTTTACGGCAAATTTTATTGTTGCTATTCTGTCGGCTTGTGCTTATATATTTTCTTGGACTTTACTTATTCCGTTTATACTGCTGACAATTGTTGTATGCGGTTTAAATTGTGCAATGCTCAAAAGTCCGAAACAAAACGCAATCTGCTTTATACCGACAATTGTGTCTGCAGTTGCAACTTCAATTGTGGGTGTGACAATAAGCTTTGATTTGATTACTTTAATGTTCTTAAGCAGTCAAATAGCCATTTTGCTGTTTATGGCATTAATTTCAACCATAGTAAAATTCAAGGCAACTCACAATGACTTTCAACTTCAAAAATCAACACAAATTATAATTACGATAGTGCTTTTTTTGCTGAATATTTGTTGGGGGCTTTGTTACTTGACCGACTCTGCAGGATGTTTGATTCCTGCCGTTTATTTTACCGGACTTGGAATTATGACGCTCAACTGCATACTTCTGAACAGAATTAACTTCATGCTGTGTTCCGTTATGATGTGCATTTCAAGTATTGTAGGTTCAATATTTTTGAACTTGAGGAATATTAGCGACTTTACATTTGGAATTAATAATATATTCGATGTTCCCGATGTTCTGAATATTTTATTTAACACTTTGCAATACTTCACATTTTACATCATCATCCTAATCGTCCTCGCACTTTACAATTATGCAACACACCCGAAAGTAAAAATTGAACAGTCAAAGTATCCAAACGCAAAAAAACGGTGAGCAACGCCCACCGTTTTTTGAATTATTTAGTTTTGGTAATTGATATGGTTGTAATGCCGCCAGTATATGAAATTGATATATCGTAACTGCCTTATTCTCCAAGATAGTTAAAAATTGGATTTTTCTTATCGTCAGTAACTTGAGATTTTACGGTAGAAACACCTGTTTTTTCCAATGATTTAACATACTGCTTTGTGCTTTCCAAATCAGAATTATCAATAATAGCCGAACAGCATTTTCGACTGTCATCAATCAGATATTGGCTGACATTCCACTCTTTCTGATTTGGCAAAACAGATGTATATTCATTGCCACTCCAGTCAAATTCACCCCTGTTGACCTTATAGGTTGCAACGGTGCTTTGCGTTGCATTTGTATTGTCACTCCTCGAATTGCCGTTGCCGCAACCCGACACGGACATCACAAGAGCAAACATACAAATAACAGCAATAAAAAGCTTTATTTTTGAATTGCACTTATGTTTTAAAAATTGTTTAATCATCTTAGCCTCCATAAAATATATGTACTTTAACTACTCATGGTTCATACATTTATTCTCATTTGATGATAATATCAAATAATTGCATAAATTGCAATACTATCTTAAAAATATAAAAAACGGTGAGCATATGCCCACCGTTTTTGTGTTTAGCTTTTTAAATTTGAAATTAGTCTGAAGATAATCAAGCTTTTAAAATTAAAATATTTAACCTCAGTTACGAGAAATTAAACTAAAACAATAAAAATTCAATTAATTATTCAGCTGCTTTTCTTTTTGCAAAACATTCGCTGCAATAGTAGCTTTTGCCTTCAACAGGCTTGAAAGGAATCCTTGCAGTTCCGCCGCATTCAGCGCAAACTGTTTCAAAGAATTCTCTCTCTGTCTTGGCAGCATTTTTACGAGCCTGTCTGCAAGCCTTGCAACGCTGCGGTTCGTTTGTAAAACCCTTTTCAGCGTAAAATTCCTGCTCTCCTGCAGTAAAAACAAATTCGTTTCCGCATTCTTTGCAGACAAGTGTCTTATCTTCGTACATTGGTATTTACCTCTCTTTTTCTACCTCTCGGAGGTTAGTTTGTTGCCCCGTGCGGAGTTGCACCGCAATACTGTTAAGGACAAATATTAAATTTCGGTTCACCGCTCAGCCGACATTCAGACCGCCGTGAACCTTTTTCCTTGCCCTTTGCAAGGCATTGTCAACCGCCTTTTCGGTTACGGAAAGCTTTTCTGCAATTTCCTTATAACTCAAGCCGTTGCCGTAGAGCATAAGAACATCGTATTCGGACTTTGACAGCACACTTTGAAGTCGCAACAGCAACTGGTCAAGCTGTTCTCTGCACATCAAAAGTTCTTCGGGAGTTTTGGCGGAATCTTCAATTGACTCGCCCACATCGTCCATCGGAACAATGCTTGATGAGGGAATAGCTTTTTTCTGCTCTCCACGTCTGATTATAGAAATAAATCTTCTTTCAACAACAACCGACATATAGATTTTAAAGCTTGCACCGCCGTTTTGGTCAAAGGCTTTGCAGGAACAAAGCAGTCCCACAAGTCCTTCCTGAACAAAGTCATTGTGTTCATAACCCTCTGCCGAAAACTTTCGTGCAATTATGCTGATTGTGTCAAGATATCTTACGACAAGCTCATCAAAAGCACGGTCATCACCAAGACTCACAAAATTTGCAAGCTGTGCGTCGGATAAAGTACCGTAGGATTTTTGCAATTCGGTCATAACCTGCCCCTAATACTTATTCTTATACGCTTAATAGTATAACAAAAACGCACAAATGTCAACAACCCGAAAGCAATTTCTGTAATATTGCATTATGATATGGAAATTATTTGTGCAAAATAGCTGAAATAAAGTCGGAATTACATACATTATGAAACTTGTTAAGAGAAACAGAAAATGTTATACTTTATATTATTAATTTATTACGATTTTTATTTATCGGTTCGGGGGAATTTTTATGGTTGTTACCTGCAACAGTTTTGGCGTGAGCGGTATGGACGGCTACAAGGTTGAACTTGAGGCATCAATGTACAACGGCACACGGGAATTTGATATGGTCGGTCTGCCCGACACCGCCGTGCGTGAGAGCAAGGACAGGGTTCTCAGTGCATTAAAGAACTGCGGATTCAGATACCCTGCCGCACATATGACCGTGAACCTTGCCCCTGCCGATATCAAAAAAGAAGGGCCTATTTACGATTTGCCGATTGCGGTTGCAATTCTTATACTGCTCAATCAGATTAAGAGCAACATCTCCGACTGCGCATTCATCGGCGAGCTTTTCGGCGGCAGGGAAACTCGCCAGGCGTTAAAGTCCGGATTGGGTTCACTGCTCGGCTTCCTGTTCGGCACGGTGGTAAAATGCGTCCTATGCGGGTACTTCACATGGGAGTTTGTATCGGCGTTAGTCCGGTAATCGCACGCGCATCAAAGAGAAGAATCCCCCCCTTCACCTTTCACATCCCTTTATTGATGCGGGATAGCGGGTGAAGGCCGGCTTTAAAGCGTTTTGTTCTGATTTGTCTCGCGGGATGAATGATTTCGTTCCGCGGGATGGATTTATCCGTCTCACGGGACGGATATTTTTATCTCGCGGGACGGTTTAATCCATCCCGCAAGACGGTTTCACCCGCTATCCCGCATCAATAAAAGGATGTGAAAGGTGAAGGGGCTACATGCAAACCGTTTTTTCATACGAAACACACCGTCTGTCGCACCCGGACAGACTATGCGTTCACCTCGGACAGACAGTGCGTTTCGCCCGGACAGACCCTGTATTTTCCTACGATGATAATCCGGTTTGATACGCTTGAAAAAAAGATTTGCTTATAGTGAAAACTTGTTTGGATGTACATCAAAACAAGCCGGCACAAAACGCGTCGCAGCGCAACGCCCGCATTGAAATAAATCTTAATCTTACGCAAGTGAGACAAAAAAACAGCTTCATTTC
>ENA-OOZY01000696-OOZY01000696.1-human-gut-metagenome-genome-assembly--contig:-NODE-696-length-23208-cov-5.242388_pt1 | contig 23208 bp, 18 predicted proteins | sample MGYA00241047_ERZ501410 | MGnify/ENA primary metagenome ERZ501410 (study PRJEB25962, sample SAMEA2042621) | human gut metagenome | biome: human gut; feature: human-associated habitat; material: faeces... | reverse complement strand
GGTTTTACAGGCCTCATCACATATTTATCGGCATAACTAATTACCCGGCATTAAAAATATTAGACCGATGTCGGTCTAACGTGTTCAACGCGCATTAATCAGGAACGGACGTGACGGCAATGAGAAAGAAAAACACAAGCTGGAAAGCAAAACCACGAAAGAAGTACCGGACGCTGCGCAAGCGGAAGCCCCGGCGTCAGGGAAGCCGGAGTCAGACCGGAAAACGGCTTCCTGTCTGGTACGTGCTTCGCAGAAAAGGAGGATAACCGATGGCTTATGTACCTGTTCCTAAGGATCTGACCCGCGTCAAATCCAAGTTCCTGTTCAACCTGACCAAGCGGCAGGTTGTCTGCTTCGGTCTGGGCGCATTGGTTGGTCTGCCGGTGTTCTTCCTGACAAAGGGAGCTATCGGCGTGAGTATGGCGGCGGCGCTCATGATTGTCATTATGCTGCCGTTCTTCCTGTTCGCCATGTTTGAGCGCAACGGCCAGCCTTTGGAGGTTCTGCTGAAGTATTACATTCAGGCCCGGTTCATCCGGCCAAGGACGCGCGTATTTGAAACGGAGAATTTCTACGCCACCCTTGAACAGAATACGAGAAACAGACGGGAGGTCAGAAAGATCCTTCATGGCAAAGAAAAACGAAAAGCTTAAGCTGACGCGGGCTGAAAAGAAGCAGCTGCAGGAGCTGATGACGCGCAGCCAGCAGCAGAACGCGAAGAAAGTCCCGCGGACAGCGCAGGCCACCATTCCATATCAGCGGATGTGGCCTGACGGGATCTGCCGCGTCACGGATAACTACTACACCAAAACCATTCAGTTTCAGGATATCAACTACCAGCTGGCTCAGAACGATGACAAGACCAGCATCTTTGAAGGCTGGTGCGATTTCCTCAACTACTTTGACGCATCCATTCACCTTCAGTTTTCCTTCCTCAACCTGACCGCCAGTGCGGAATCCTTCGAGCAGAGCATCATCATCCCGGACAAGGATGACGGGTTCAACGATGTGCGGCATGAATATGCCGAAATGCTCCAGAACCAGCTGGCCAAGGGCAACAACGGTCTGACCAAGACCAAGTTCATTACCTACGGCATCGAGGCGGAAAACTTCAAGACGGCCAAGCCCAGACTGGAGCGCATCGAGATTGATCTGCTGAACAATTTCAAGCGTCTGGGGGTAGCCGCCTCTCCACTGGACGGACGGGAGCGGCTGAAGCTGATGCATGACATGTTCCACATGGACACGCAGGCTCCGTTCCAGTTCGACTGGAAATGGCTGGCCCCGACCGGGCTTTCCACCAAGGATTTCATCGCTCCGGCAAGCTTTGACTTCCGGGCCAAGAACACCTTCGGCATGGGAAGCAAGCAGGGCGAGGTCAGCTTCTTCTCCATCCTGGCCGCCGACCTGAACGACCGGTGTCTGGCGGACTTCCTCGCCATGGAATCCAGCCTGATCGTTTCCCTGCACATTCAGGCCATTGACCAGGTGGCCGCGATCAAGGATGTGAAGAGGAAGATCACCGACCTGGACAAGATGAAGATCGAGGAACAGAAAAAGGCGGTACGCGCCGGGTATGACATGGACATCATTCCGAGCGATCTGGCCACCTACGGCGGCGAGGCCAAAAAGCTGCTGGAGGATCTGCAGAGCCGGAATGAGCGCATGTTCCTGATCACCTTTCTGGTGATGAACACGGCAGACAATGCCAAGCAGCTTTCTCTGAACGTGAAGCAGGCGCAGAGCCTTGCTCAGCAGCATAACTGCCAGCTGATCCCGCTGGATTTCCAGCAGGAAAGCGGCATGGTTTCCTGCCTGCCCCTCGGGCACAACGCGATTCGGATTCAGCGCGGTCTGACGACATCGTCGACCGCTATTTTTGTGCCCTTCACCACGCAGGAGCTGTTCCAGACCAGCAAGGAAGCGCTGTACTGCGGCCTCAACGCCCTGTCCAATAACCTGATTATGGTGGACAGGAAATGGCTGAAGAACCCCAACGGTCTGATCCTCGGTACGCCTGGTTCCGGTAAATCCTTCGCTGCCAAGCGTGAGATTGCCAACGTGATCCTGCTGACTGACGATGACGTCATCATCTGCGATCCTGAAGGCGAGTATTATCCGCTGGTCAATATGTTCCACGGTCAGGTGATCCGGATTTCGCCCACCAGCGATTCCTACATCAACCCGATGGATATCAATCTCAACTACAGCGACGATGAGAATCCGCTTTCCCTGAAATCGGACTTCATCCTGTCCCTGTGTGAGCTGATCGTTGGCGGCCGGGACGGCCTGCAGCCGATTGAGAAAACCATCATTGACCGCGCCGTGCACATCATCTATCAGCCGTATCTGGCCAATCCCTGCCCGGAGAACGTGCCGATCCTGGAAGATCTGTACAACGCGCTGCGGCAGCAGGAGGAAAAGGAAGCGCAGTCTCTGGCGACGGCTCTTGAAATCTACGTCACCGGTTCTCTGAACGTGTTCAATCACCGGACGAACGTGGACGTGAACAACCGGCTGGTCTGCTACGACATCAAGGAGCTGGGCAAGCAGCTGAAAAAGCTGGGCATGCTGATTGTGCAGGATCAGGTCTGGGGCCGCGTAACTGAAAACCGCGCTGAGGGCAGATCCACCCGGTACTACATGGACGAGTTCCATCTGCTGCTGAAGGAAGAGCAGACTGCTGCGTATTCAGTCGAGATCTGGAAGCGCTTCCGTAAATGGGGCGGCATCCCGACCGGCATCACGCAGAACGTGAAGGATCTGCTGGCCAGTCAGGAAATCGAAAACATCTTTGAGAACAGCGACTACATCTACATGCTCAACCAGGCTGCCGGTGACCGTGAGATCCTGGCAAAGAAGCTGGGCATTTCGCCGCATCAGCTGTCGTATGTGACGCAAAGCGGCGAAGGCGAAGGTCTGCTGTTCTACGGCAATGTGATTCTGCCGTTCCAGGATCGTTTCCCGAAGAATACCAAGCTCTACAGCATCATGACGACCAAGCCCACCGAGGTTCATGCGTCCTGATCGCTGGGAAAAGGAGGACGACAATGACCATTTTCCTGATCATCATGATCCCGGTGGCCGCTATGCTTGGCTTTACCCTCTGTGCAATGCTTCAGGTGGCTGCGCATGCAGACCGGCAAGAGGAAAAGTATTTCGCTGAGCAGGCAAAAAAAACGCTTGAGGAGGGACAGAACTGATGGATGAAAACCGCAGCCGGGGCTCTCCTCGGCTCCAGTTCTCCAAGGAGGAGCTGGAGAATGACGCGCTGAAGCGGCCGATTCAAAAGGCGGAGAAAGCGGCTGACAAATATGAAGCCGCCCAGAAGAAGCTGAAGCGCTATCGGGTCAGGCTGACACTGGAGAACAGGGAAAGCGAAACTGCGTCCTCTGCAGATGCTCAGCAGAGCATGCACGCGGAAGACCTTTCTGCAGCTCAGATAGAGCGCGATCCCGGGATTCAGTCAGATCCCAGTGCGCCGGCTGTTCAGAACACACGGCAGAAGTCAAAGCCTGAAAAAGCCACCCTGGGCAAGGCATCACTGTCTGATAGTAAGGCGGGCATCGAGCAGTCCGGTTCTGCTGCTGTCTCGGAATCGATTCACCCTGATACCGCGGTTTCCGGCACAAAGAAAAAGGCGCTGCGGCTGAAGTTTGAGGAAGCGCAGAAAAAGAAGCCATCACAGCTTACGCATCCTGTGCAGAAGGCTGTCCGAACAGCCGGCGATCAGCTTCACCGTCAGGCGAAGAACGCGAACGAGGATGACAACGTAGCTGTCGATGCGGTGCTGCAGGCAGACCAGAAAGCAGAATTAGCTTTGCAGATGGGTGAACACGCCTATCACGCCCACAAAATGCGGCCATATAAGCGGCTGGAGAAAGCGGAAAAGCGTCTGGATCAGGCTAATATCCGCGTGATGGAAAAGCAGTACCGGGAGGAGCATCCGCAGTTCACCAGCAATCCCTATTCCCGCTGGCAGCAGAAGCGTGCCATTCGCCGGGAATACGCCGCAGCCAAGCGCGGGAAAGGCGGCAGAACCGTACAGAACACAGCGAAGAACGCTGAGAAGGCTACAGAAAAGGTCAGCGATGCCGCCGGAAAAGCCGTTGAGGTCATCCGCCGTCATCCGACCATCCTGCTGATCCTCGCCCTGGGCGGCATGCTCCTGATCGTCATGAGCAGTCTCCAGGCGTGTACGCCGCTGGCGCAGTCCGTGCTGGAGTCCGTTGTGATCGGCACCTATCCCGCAGAGGAAGAGGATGTCCGGGCTGCTGAGCGTGTCTACGCGGAAAAGGAGCGACAGCTGAAGGACGAGATGGATCACTATGAGCGCTACCATCCCGGGTACGATGAGTATCATGTCGAGGCAGATGAGATCTGGCATAACCCGTATGTGCTGATCGCCATTATCTCGGCCTATTACGACGGCCAGGAATGGGACATTGATTCGGCTATGCCGGTCATTGAGAAGTATTTCGCCCTCCAGTATGTGGTCACGGAAACGGTAACCACCGAAACCCGATACCGGACGGAGCGTCAGACCGGAACGCGCCTTGTGACCGATCCGGATACCGGACGGACCTATACGGAAACCTACACCTATGACGCGGATGTGCCCTATACCTACACGATCTGCAACGTAAAGCTGGAAAACAAGGATCTGAGCCATCTGCCGGTCGTCAGCATGAGCCATCACACCATGGGCATGTATGCTCTGTACATGGCAACTCACGGCAACATGGAGGGTATCTTCCACGGGCCGCACGCGGTTCCGCTGAAGGATCCCATGCTGTATGACATCCCCCAGGAAACGCTGGACGCGGATCCGACCTTCGCGAAGCTCATGGAGGAAGCCACCAAGTATATCGGCTACCCCTATGTATGGGGCGGCGCGAGCCCGGAAACCAGCTTCGACTGCTCTGGCTTTGTCAGCTATGTGTTCACGGCAAGCGGCGTCTATAACACCGGCCGGCTGGGAGCCAAGGGGCTGCGGAGCCTGTGCCGCGATGTTCCGGTAGATCAGGCAAGGCCCGGGGACATTGTGTTCTTTGACGGTACCATGGGCGAAGGCGTAGCCGGTATTACTCACTGCGGCATCTATGTGGGCAACAACATGATGATCCACTGTGGTTCGCCTCTGGGCTATGCCAACCTGAATGATTCCTATTGGAGACAGCACTTCCATTCCTTCGGGCGTGTCCCGAACTGATCCCGGGAGCGGAGCCTTGCCTGGCAGGGCTCCGCTTTCTCTACCAAAAACAATCAAGGAGATGCAGAAAAATGATTCGCATGTATGAAAAGCAAACCGCTTTCACCGCCAGGCAGGTGCTGGCAGTGATCATCGCACTGATTCTGATGTCGGCTTTCTTTCCGTCACAGGCTGCTGTCGCAGAGGATGAACCCTTCATCGAGATCGAGGATATCGAGTGGGATGAAAATGCCTTTGTCATCCTGGATGATCCGATCTACTTCATGGGAGATGAGGATGAGGAGATTCCAGTGATTACATCCGCGGGCAAGACGAATGTGAAGGTCAACGGCGTAAAGTCCAAAAACAAGCTGGTCAAGTACACGATCCCGGAAATGCTCCTGAGGCTTGATCCGAACTTCATGGATCTGATGATCGAGGCGGAAAAGTACATTGGATACCCTTATGTATACGGCGGCTCCAGTCCCGAAACCAGCTTTGACTGCTCCGGCTTTGTATGCTGGGTGCTCAATCACTCCGGCGTGTACAGCACCAGACGCCTGGGCGCTCAGGGGCTTTACTCCCTGTGCACGGATATTCCCCGTGAGGAAGCACGGCCCGGCGATCTGGTGTTCTTTGAAAAGACCATGGGAGCCGATGTGAAGGGCATCACCCATGTGGGAATCTACGTGGGCAACAACATGATGATCCACGCCGGTGATCCCATCGGCTTTGCGGACCTGAAAAACGCGCAGTGGGCAAAGAAGATTTACGCCTTTGGCCGGCTGCCGATTGACTGAGGTGAAGAGAATGACCGAAAAGAAACAGAAAAGGTATCCCACGGACCGGCTGAAGCTGCACGCGCTGCTTGAGAAAAAGCAAAAGGAGCTTGTCGACCTTCGGGAAGAGGTGGAAGAGATCCGGAAGCTTGTTCAGCAGGCGGATGCCTCGGCGATCAATGCAACAGCGGCGCAGTACAACGTTACGCCTGAGCAGCTGGCTGAGATCATGAAGAAGCTGTACGGCGACAAAACCAAACCCGTGCCGGAGCTTCCCCAAAGTGTGAAGGACGCGGGCAGGCAGCCCGCTGAAAAGGAGGAATCCATTGATGATGAGAACGCATAAGCGCGGGCTGCGGCTGATTCTGCTGCTCCTGATCGCTTCCATGCTGACGGGCATCTGCCCCGGTATGGCGGAAACCGTAAGTGATCCCGTGGCAGCAGAAACGGAAACGCCGGTGCTGCCCGGCAATCCATACCGGATTGTGCTGATCGCGCCCGGCGGATGGACAAACAATAACGGAGCCGAAATCAAGGCGACGGTGACCGACAAGGAAAGCATCGGCTGGCAGAAGATTGAGTACCGCATGAACGGCGGTGCCTGGACGGACTGTGAGGATCTGTTCGACCAGGGCAAGGCTGAAATCACCGTTCATGAGAACGGTACCTTCATGCTACGTGTGACCGATCCCTACGACCGGACGTTTGATGAAACGGCGCAGGTCAGCACCATTGATCTGGCCGCTCCACTGGTGAGCGCGAACATTGCAAACTCTGTCCTGCACATTGATGTGCGGGACGAGCTTTCCGGGATTGCCGGTGTTCAGATCAACAGCATGCTGTTTACAACCGTGGAAGGCAATCAGCTGGACGTCGAGCTGGATGACAACATGAACAAGTTTGAGAAGCTGGCTGTCCGCGCTTTCGACTTTGCCGGAAACTTCTCCGATCCGATCACGCTGGACAATCCGGACTATGTGAAGCCGGTTGATCCCACGCCGGAACCGACCGCGACACCGAAGCCCAGCAAGAAGCCGGGCAGCGGTGCTTCCGCGACAGATGCTCCGGCCTCTGCGGAACCCGAACCCGATCCAACGCCCACTGCTGTGGTTGTTCCGGCTGCCACGGAGAAGCCGCACGGTCTGGGCAGCTCTCTGATTTATGTTTCCGACGATGACTGGATGGAGCCCACGCAGGCTCCGACTGCAGTGCCCACGGCAGAGCCGACTGCAGCTCCGACACCGGAGCCCATCATCCAGACCGAGTACATTACCATCGGCCCGGGCATGCCGTATCAGGCGGATGGCAATTCCCATACGCTGGATGTGCTGTACAGCCCGGCCACCAACAAGCAGTTCATCACCCTTCAGTCCAAGGCCGGCAACACCTTCTACCTCGTCATTGACTATGACAAGCCGATTGACGAGGAAGCCGAGATGTATGAGACCTACTTCCTGAACCTGGTGGACGAGCGGGACCTGCTGGCCCTGATGTCCGATGAGGAGAAGGAAGAGGTTCCGACGCCTACGCCGGAAATCATCTATGTCACGCCCGAACCGACTGCTGTCCCTGCGCCTACGCCGGTGGTCACTGAGCCTGAACCGGAGAAAAAGCCTGATCAGATGACAGCGATCATCGCACTGGTGGCCATCGTGTTGCTGGGCGGCGGCGGTGCGATCTTCATGCTGAAGAACAAGGGCAAGGGCGGTAAGAACCGCGCTGACAATGACTTTGTTCTGGATGATGACGACGACGAATCGGACGAGGAAGAACCGAATCAGGAGTAATAACACGAGCCCTGCGGACTGAACCCGCAGGGCCGTTTGCATGGAGGGAAACATGGAATTATTCATTGCTGAAAAGCCGAGCGTCGGCAAAGCCATCGCGGCCGCAATCGGCGCGACGGAATCAAAGAATGGCTACATGGAAGGCCATGGGTTCATGGTCACCTGGTGCCTGGGACATCTGGTCGAGCTGGCCATGCCCGAGGACTACAACAAGGAGTTTGCGACCTGGCGCTATAAGGATCTGCCCATTATCCCGGACAAGTGGAAATACAACGTATCCGCTGACGGCGCGAAGCAGTTCAACATTGTCTGCTCCCTGATGAACGATGACAAGGTGAATGGGATCATCTGCGCGACAGATGCCGGACGCGAGGGTGAGCTGATCTTCCGTCTGGTCTACGAAAAGGCAGGCTGCCGGAAGCCGGTTCGGCGCTTATGGATTTCCTCCATGGAAGAAAGCGCGATCCGGGAAGGCATCCATGTTATGAAGAACCAGTCCGCCTATGACAATCTCTATCAGGCAGCCCTGTGCCGTGCGCAGGCCGACTGGCTCATCGGGATGAACGCAACACGGCTGTATTCGCTCCTGTATGGGCCTACGCTGCCCATTGGTCGGGTTATGACGCCGACCCTGGCCATGCTCAGTGAGCGTGAGGACGCCATCGAGCATTTTGAGCCGGAGACCTTCTACACCGTCAAGCTGGATCTGGGCAACGGCCTGATCGGGCATTCCGAGCGCATTCATGATCTGAGCGAGGCCCGCAGCCTGACGGAGGCCTGCAACAGGGACAGCGCTGTGGTCAGGCAGGTTGAGCACAAGGAAAAGAAAGAGAATCCTCCGCTGCTCTACGACCTCACCACGCTCCAGCGGGATGCCAACCGCATCTTTGGCTATACTGCCCAGCAGACGCTGGAATACGCGCAGGCCCTGTATGAGAAAAAGCTGCTAACTTATCCGCGTACAGACAGCCGGTTCCTGACCCATGACATGGAAGAGAAAATGCCGGAGCTGGCCTCCCGTGTCAGCGGCACGCTTCCTTTCGCTGCCGGACTGGAGCTGGGCGGTCACGCGGAGACTGTGGTGAATGACGATAAGGTAAGCGATCACCATGCCATTATCCCTACGGATTCCATGCCGGGTCAGGAGCAGGTGATCAATTCACTGGCATCCGGCGTGCGGGACCTGCTGACGCTGGTCAGCACCCGGCTCCTGTGCGCCATGGATGAGCCGTTTGTGATTGACGAAACGACCGTTACTGTCGCCTGTGCAGGGCGTGAGTTCAAGCTCAAGGGAAAGAAAATCCTGCAGATGGGATGGCAGCGGATCTGGCAGGCCTTCCGCGGTAGTATCGGCGGACGGGCTCCGGAAGAGGACGATGAGAAAATTGCTTCGCTTCCGGATGACCTGAAGGAGGGCGATGAAATCGCTCTGCCCCGGGCTGAGCTGGCCGAAGGCAAGACGACCCCGCCTGCGCATCATACCGAGGACACCATTCTGCACGCCATGGAGACAGCCGGCGCTGACGATATGCCGGATGACGCGGAGCATAAGGGCATTGGTACACCTGCAACCCGTGCCGCGATCCTCGAAAAACTGCTGGAAACCAAGCTGGTTGAGCGCACCGGCGACCGGAGAAAGCGGATTCTGACACCGACAGCCAAGGGAAAAGCCCTGGCGTCTGTTCTCCCGGAAAAGCTGATGTCTGCTCAGCTGACAGCTGAGTGGGAGCAGCGCCTGAAGCGAATTGAAAAGGGCGAAGAAAAGCCGGAAGCCTTTATGGAGGATGTCCGTGCCTTTGTCCGTGATCTGACCAAAGATACCACTCGTGCGGAGAACGCGGATCAGCTCTTCCAGCCCATGCGACAGGTGATCTGCAAATGCCCAAAGTGCGGAGCAGCCATCACGGACCGGCCCAAGGGCTTTATGTGTGAAAACCGGATCTGCGGCTTTGCGCTCTGGAAGACAGGCGGCATTCTGACCGGCGCGGAGCATCCGCTGACATCCAGTGATGTAAAGGCACTGGTGGAAAAGGGCTCTATTCATAAGACCGGGCTGCTGTCAGCCAAGTCGCATATCCGCTATGAGGCAACACTGCACCTGGATTACAAGGACGGGAAACCCTTTCTCCGTCCGACCTTTGACAAACAAGGAGGGAAATAGATGAAAAGGCTTGTAACGCTCTTCCTGATTCTGATGCTGCTGTGCGGGAAGGCCATGGCAGATAACGGAACGGTTATCACCATGGATACCTCCAACGTGCCGGAGATCCCCGAGGGCACGCTGTCTGCCGAGGTGATTCCCTTTACGGGCAATCAGACCTACGCCGTGTTCTCCGCTCCGACCAAGAAGAGTATCCGCGGCGCGAAGGGCCGTGCCCGAGTGAGCACCAATGGCTGGATTCAGGTTTTCGGCGCGGAGGACGACTGGATCCTCGTGCAATATGATATTTCCGATAAGCAGAACCGCATCGGCTATATCTACATCAACGCGCTGCCCAAAGATGTTACCGTACCTGATCTGAACCTGAAACGCGCGGCTGCCGTGGTCAACTATGATGTGGAGGTCACGGATGATCCGCTGGTCAGCAAAACCCCGCTGGCGAAGCTGACCGAAAACACCAAAGTAACCTGCCTCGGCACCATGGGCACCTGGACATACATTGAGGGCACGGAAAAGGATGTCCTCTTCCGGGGCTTTGTACCGACCGAATGTCTTTCCGGCACCGTCACCACACTGCGTGAAGCGGAAAAAGCCATTGTGGGCAGCTGGAAACTGTACGCCGGCACCTCGATTGACGCCAGCCGAATCGTGTTCCATGAAGATGGCTCCGTGACTGGAAGATCCACGCTGGAAAGCGGACGCGAGGTGGAATGGAATGGCTCCTGGCAGTTGGACTATTACGACAGCAACCGCAGCCGCTATTGGAATGACTCCGAGTTCGAGCTGACCCTTTCCCGTGGCACATCGGTGGAGCTGTACGGTCTGCGCATCTGCAGGCAGTCGGCTGAAAATGGGAAGATCAAATACGCGCTGGTGCTTTCGGATGGAACAAAGACCAGTGGCATGGTGCTGACGGAATAACCCCTTACAGGCTGGATGCTTTGATTGGCGTCCAGCCTGATCTCTTATGGAGGTGACGATTTTGCAAGATAACAGTTATGCGATTTATCAGGTGAAGGATGGCCAGGATTATCACCTGCTTCGGTTCGCCAGCATGGATGAGCTGAGACGGGATGGACAACGCCTGCGGAAGGATGTCCACAAGGTTCTGGACGCTGCTGAAAGCACGGTCTTTCCTGATAAAGCTGCTGCTGAACAGTTCCTTCGGGATGAGGGCTTCCTTGTGATTCACAATGATGATCCGCAGATGATTACGGTCAGGAACATGACGAAGCAGGAAGCGATCCTGTATCTGAGTCTGGGAGACGGGTGCTGCTGGTTGGAAGGCTGTGATACACGGAATGTTGATCAGACCGTGAAGCCTGACAACTATGAGCTGGTTTATTCGGCCTCTCTTCCTCCAATGGATGTGCGTGATCAGGCTGCGATTCTTGAAAGCCTTTACGCCCGGTTCAATCTGGAGCGTCCCGAAGATTTCCATGGGCACAGCCTGAGCGTCAGCGATGTGATTGCTCTGAAGCAAAACGGACGGCTGTCCTGCTATTACACGGACAGCTTCGGTTTTCAGAAACTGCCGGATTTCATTCCGCCGGCAAACGCGCTTCGCAATGCGGAGATGGCGATGGAAGACGATCTGAACATGATCGACGGGATCATCAACAACGGACCGAAGGAAGAGAAAACGCTTAAGGTTTCTGATGTTCCTGAGCATCTGCCCCGTCCCAAACACCGGAATGATCCTGAGCGATAAGCAAGGAGGTACAGCATGATTGAATCTACCCACGATTATGAATCCTGGCGCGACAGTCTGCATGACAATCCCATGCCGGAAGCGGATGAGCATCAGGTGAGATTCTACTCTCATGACTACACGGCGGATACCACCCTGGAATACAACCGGCAGGGAGACCGGGCGGAACTGACGCTTTCCTTCAGCTCTGAGGATCCTGACATGGGGGTTGAAGAGATGATCTACGGCGGCGAGAACCGAGAGAGCATGGCTGAGCTTGTTTCTGATCTGAAAGATGAGATCACCGGTTATCTGGATGCTGTTGATTCTTCTTCCTTCTATGAACAGCAGGGACTGCCCATGGAAGCGTCAGACGCCTACGGTGAGTATTCCCGAACTGCTCTGTATGCCTTTGAAGCCATCCTTGGTGAAACAGAAAAGGAGCTTCAGGGTGAACTGACCTGGCGGCCTATTGAACCGGATAAAACCGATTGGCTTTATTCCGGCAGCAGTGAGCAGGATCTGGAACGCGGCTGTGTGGGACACCTGCGCGGTGACTTCGGAAAAAGCGGCGGCGAGTTCTGGACGAGCTGGTTTGATCACCAGCCAGACCTGAAGAGCACCGCCTTCCATAAGGAGCTTCAGAATGTGGTGAACGCACTTAGGAAGCAGGATGGTCTGCTCCGTAACTTTGCCAGCATGAGCAGAGGGTGCCGTGACGGGCTTGCCTGCGAGGACAGCTTCGGCTTTAAGGCTGAATCTCCCCATTACACCTATTGCCTGCGCTGTACCCCTCGCAGAGGCGATTACAACTTCTACCTGTATGCCTATGACAAGGACGCTCAGCGTGAGCACGCGATGCTGAAGGGCCGGAAAGAGCCTGAACAGCAGCAGATAGCGAAACCCAAAATCAAAAGAAATGAAATGGAGCGATAAGAATATGTATCTGATGAATCTGATGAATAAGAAGTACATGACCCGCGCTGACCTGAGCATGATGAGCGGCGTGCCTGATTCCACTCTGCGGGACATTCTCAGCGGAAAAGCGCAGATCGATCACTGTGAGGCTGCGACGATCTACGGCATCGCGGACGCGCTGGGCACCTCTGTTGAGGATATCCTGGATCATTACTGGGATGAATATCTGGAAGATGAAGATGATGAAGCCTGGAAGCAGCAGCCTCTTCATGATGGGCATACGCTGCTGCTCTTCTATTCAACGGTGGACAAGCTGGTACAGCTGCGCCAGGCTGTGGAGGACGCCAATCTCGCGTCCTGCTTCAGCAGCGAACTCTTTATCGATCAGCTCTTTAATGAAGGGTACTATCGGGAGGCCTTCTTTGTGCTGGGCCTTGCCGATTACCTGAACAGGAAGCTTGGGAAAAAGAAGGATCCCCGTTTTGATGCTTATCGGGGATATTGCCTGGACAGTCCGGTTTATTCTCTGAGCACGCTTGAGGAATACGATGACCCCGCCAAGCTGGAACAGGCCAAGGCTTACGCCGAAGTCTATGCCATTCCTGAGCTTGCTGCTTTCAATATCTTCATGACCGAGGAAGACATCAGCCTGGATGACTGATGCCTTTTTCTCTGCTGGGATTATTCCCCGCAGAAGAAACGAGGTTCCATGACTGATAAGCAGATTTTGAAAAGCATCAAGGCACTGGCCAGGGGCGAGTGTGCAAACTATGACCGCGGAAACTGCCTTCTGACAGATCAACGGTGCCATCTGGTGAACCCCAACTATGAAAGCATCCATGACGGAGCGATCGACTGCGATTATTTCCTGGAGTGCGTGCTTCCCGCGGACTGGAATCTGAATGACCTGGTGTCCTATGCGCTCTGGTATGACGAGGCGGATGATGAAGCCCTTCCGCACGGTATGAAGCGCTGTGAAATCTGTCAGAATCCCTTTGTTCCAACACATGCCAAACAGAAATACTGCAAGGGCTGTGCCGAGACAGCGAATCGGAGAAAGACAAGAGCGCGCATGTACGAACAGCGTCATAGCCTGTGAAACAGCAGCCAAATGTTTGATTTAGCATCTTCCCTGCGTTCACAAAAGCCTTATATTTCAACACTTCTTCGATAGCCAATTCCCTGTTTTTGAGGCAGGATGACCTGTTGGTCGTCCTGCCTCAATTCAGCTCTGTAAATCAAACATGGAGGTATAGTGATGACTACGTTTACGACTGAAGAACAGAACCTGTTCTGCCTTTACGATCCCGGCAGCCGGGAAGGTCTGATCCATGAGCTGCATGAAATGCAGAAGGATCTGATGCCCGATGAGGATGATCTGGAAGCCCTGACCCGCAGTGTGCTGGCAAAGCTGGAACGCATGACGGATGCCGAATACTTTGAGGTTGTGGAAGCGTTGTCCCCATTTTATCCGCTGGAGGATGAGGTCTATCCTGACGAGGATTCCGCGTTCGGGTGGACGGACAATCCTGAATGGGACGAGATTGATCCAGACGCAGAGATTGAATAATCCGTGAGGAGGTAATACCCGATGCCCAACAAAACACAGATCTATGCACAGATGGCGGATGATACCGCCCGAAAAATCACCGGGGATTATCTGGACTGGGCGGCTTTCCTGAATACTTCTTCAAGGCTGTACAAGTATCCCTTCCATGATCAGCTGATGATCTATGCACAGCGTCCGGATGCCACAGCCTGCGCGACCTATGATCTTTGGAACGACACCATGCGGCGTTATATCCGGCGCGGCTCCAAGGGTATTGCGCTTCTGACCCCCGGCCCCTATGGCATGGATATCCGGTACGTCTTTGATGTATCCGATACCGGTACGCGCAGGAACTCCAGAAACGTAGAGCCGTGGGCGCTGTCGGATGCCGCCAGGGAGCCGGTTCAGCAGATGCTGGAGGATCAGTATTATGCCGATGCGGCGATGGGACTGGAGCAGCAGATTGATCAGATCGCACAGCAGCAGGCACTGGAATACTGGCGGAATCATGCCCGTGACATCCGCGACAGCGTGGACGGATCCCAACTGGCCGAGTATGATGATTTCAGCATCGGAGCTTCCTTCCGGAAGGCCGCTGCCGCCAGCATCTCCTACAGCATCCAGACCCGGTGCGGACTGGATCCGGAGCTGTTCCGGGAGGATTTCACAGAGGTGCTGGACTGGAACACCCCAGCCACAGTCGCAGAGCTTGGCAAGGCTGTCAGTGAGATCAGCGGCCAGGTGCTGCGTCAGATTGAAACGACTGTCAGAATGACTGAAAGGAGCATGAGCCATGAGCGAACTGATTTACAAGAGGAACGGAGACTACCTGCTGCCGGAGATGGGATTGACCGAAGCGGAGCGCAGACCCCTGGGCAAGTACGGGATCATGAGGCAGCAGTACCTGGAGCAGAACCGCCCCGGCCTGTACACGAGGCTAATCCTGAGCGGGAAGCTGATGGAGCATCTCCAGGAGATCGACACGATGGCCCACAGCCGTCTGGACAGCCTGATGAGCCTGCTGACGAAGCAGGCGGGCGTGACGGAGGAGCTGAAAGCCCGAGACCAGATGAAATGGGTCGGGACGATGAACGCCCTGAAGAATCAGGCCGAGGAAATGATCCTGACGGAACTGATCTACGCCTGAGCCATCCGGAACCGGAAGCCGTTCAGATTGCCTTTGAGCTTCCGACCGAAGCGGAACAGATTGAAGCAATCGACAGGCAGGCACTGGACATCCCCAATACACCACACCGTGCAGAGGCTAAGCCCTCTGCATTTTCATTTTCCGATGAGGAAATCGATCATGTCCTGAGCCGAGGCTCCGGCTTCTCCGGTGGCAGACTTCGGATTGCCGCTCTGTACGACAGCCATCCTTCACCCAAGGCGGCTCAGGAATTCCTGAAAGAGGAATACGGAATTAGTGGGCACAGTCACACCTACCTGGACGGCTCCTCCGGCTTTGTGGATTACAACGGTCAGGGACTCCGACTGACCCGCCGGGGCTTTCAGGAGGAAATGAAGCTGCGATGGCCTGCTGTTGAACAGCATGTCCGCCGGTTGGTTGAAAGCGGAAACTATCTGGATGACGCGGAAAGGCAGCAGCTGGACGATATGCGCAGCGCCATGGCCGGGCAGGATCTGCCCGTGCCTGTTCCTCGCTTTGCGTATCAGCCTGTCGCGCCTGTTGACGATGAAACAGTGCCGGAAGCGTCTGATACAACCGATGTGCAGGAAGAGCCGGATGAGGCAGACCCTCTGGATGATATTGATCCTGCCGCAATCCGTGAAGAGCTTGCACGAAACGACATTGTGAACGGTGAAGTAGTCGATCCGGAAGCGCTTTCCCGGAATCCGTTCATTCAGCAGGTGGAGGCGGATGCGGCTGTGATCGCGGCTGAGGAATCGTCCGCAGATGAGCAGGAGCCGCAGGCAGAACCGGATATCCCGCCCCTACGTCCCGGTGAACGCCGCATTCCTGAGCATGACGGCATTCCCGCTATGAGGGAAGTCACCATTGACCTGACGCTGGATGAGCCGCTGCCACCGCCCCGCCATCCCCAGAGACCGCCACAGGAGCCGCCCTTTGCCTATGATCTGCATCCCGGCGATACGATCTATATGGATGGACGCCCCTTCAATGTGGATGAGGTGCGGTTCTTTGACGTGACCTTCCGCGACCCAGAAATGGTTTATCCGATTTTCCGTGCAGAGAGCAAGAGCATTCTGGGGCCGCTGCTGGACCGTGATGAGCGGAACCTGCCCTTCAGGACAGCACCGCTGGAGCAGGCGCAGACGGAAGAAGGCCAGGAAACGGAGCTACCGCCGGTACAGGAAACTGCTTCTGAGCCTGCGGTCAATTTTCGGATCACAGATGACCACCTGGGTGAAGGCGGTCAGAAGACCAAGTTTGAAAACAACATGCGCGCCATCCGCACGCTGAAAACACTGGAAAAGGAAAATCGGCCGGCATCTCCTGAAGATCAGGAGGTGCTTTCTCAGTATGTGGGCTGGGGCGGTATTCCGCAGGCGTTTGATGAACGAAACGCGGCCTGGGCCGATGAATACCGGGAGCTGAAATACACGCTTACGCCGGAGGAATACGAGATGGCACGCGCCTCCACGCTCAACGCGCATTACACATCACCAACCGTGATCCGTGCGATCTATTCCGCCGTAGAGCAGATGGGCTTCCGTACCGGTAACATTCTGGAGCCGTCATGCGGTGTCGGCAATTTCTTCGGCCTTTTGCCGGAAACCATGCAGAACAGCAGGCTGTACGGCGTGGAGCTGGACAGCATTACCGGCAGGATTGCGCAGTATCTGTACCCGCAGGCGGACATCGCCGTCACCGGCTTTGAGAAGACGGATCGAAAGGATTTCTTCGACCTGGCCATCGGCAACGTGCCTTTCGGCGCGTACAAGGTTGCCGACCGGCAGTTTGACCGCTACAACTTCCTGATTCACGATTACTTCTTTGCCAAGGCGTTGGATCAGGTGCGGCCCGGCGGTATCGTTGCTTTCATTACCTCCAAGGGCACCATGGACAAGCAGTCGCCGGAGGTACGGAAGTATATCGCTCAGCGGGCTGAGCTGCTGGGAGCGATCCGCCTGCCCAATAATGCCTTCAAGGCCAATGCGGGCACGGAAGTGACCTCAGACATCATCTTCCTGCAGAAGCGCGACCGTGCCATCGACATTGAGCCGGACTGGGTGCATCTGGGTCAGACAGAAGATGGCGTGCCTGTCAACAGCTACTTTGCGGATCACCCGGACATGATCCTCGGCAAGATGGTTTGGGATGACTCCATGTATGGAGCGCACCAGGAGACAGCCTGTCAGGCGCTGGAAGGCGCAGACCTGTCCCGGCAGCTGGCGGAAGCGGTCACAAAGATCTCCGGCACCTATCGGGCCGAGGAAGCACCGGAGCTGTCAGAGGGCGAAGCGATCCGGGACAGCATTCCCGCTGATCCCAATGTGCGGAACTATTCCTATACCGTTGTTGATGACAAGGTGTATTACCGGGAAAATTCCGCGATGGTGCATCCAGATCTAAACGCGACAGCGGAAGCGCGCATCAAGGGCATGGTCGGCCTTCGGGACTGCGTACACCGTTTGATGGAAGCTCAGCTTCAGGAATCGGATGACTTCACGATCCATGAGCTTCAGGCAGAGCTGAATACGCTGTATGACAGCTTTACGGCCCGGTTTGGTCTGATCAACAGCCGTCCCAATGCGCAGGCTTTCTCAGATGATTCCTCGTACTATCTGCTCTCCTCGCTGGAAATCCTGACGGAAAACGGTGAGCTTGAACGCAAGGCGGATATGTTCACCAAGCGGACGATCCGTCAGCAGCGGACCGTGGAGCATGTGGATACATCGGTGGAAGCGCTGGCGGTTTCCATTGCGGAAAAGGCGGCTGTGGATCTGCCCTTCATGGCGGAGTTGACCGGAAAGAGCGAGGATGAGATCGCCTCTGAGCTGACCGGGGTAATCTTCAGGCTGCCTGCGCCGGTAGATGAAAACGGGAGTCCCCGCTATGTCACGGCGGACGATTACCTGTCCGGGAATGTGCGTCAGAAGCTTCGTGATGCCCGTGCGGCAGCAGGGATTTCGCCCATCTTTGAGCCAAACGTCAGTGCTCTGGAAAAGGCACAGCCCAAGGATCTGGATGCCTCCGAGATTGATGTACGCCTTGGCGCGACCTGGGTTGACAAGAAGTACATCCAGCAGTTTATGGAGGAACTCTTCGAGATCCCGTTCTATCAGCGCCGCGCGGTTCAAGTGCAGTATTCCAACTTCACCTCAGAATGGCGCATCAACGGGAAAAACGTCCTTTCATACAACAACGTACCCAACAATCTGACCTACGGTACGGACCGCGCCAGCGGTCTGCGAATTCTGGAAGATACGCTGAATCTCCGGGATGTCCGCATCTACGATACCATCGAGGATGCCGAGGGTAAGGAAAAGCGCGTGCTGAATCAGAAGGCAACCACACTGGCGCAGCAGAAGCAGCAGGCTATTAAAGATGCCTTCCGGGACTGGATCTGGAAGGATCCTGACCGTCGGGAAGCGCTCGTTACCCAATACAATGAGCTCTTCAACAGCGTCCGCCCCCGCGAATATGACGGACAGCACATTACATTCTCTGGCATGAACCCGGAGATTGTGCTCAGAGAGCATCAACGGAACGCGATTGCGCACACGCTCTATGGCGGCAACACGCTGCTGGCTCATGTGGTTGGCGCTGGCAAGAGTGTGACACGTTCGCAACTGAAAAGGTTACGCACAAGTCAGCTAACAATAGAATCGGGAACTGGAAAGGAGTCCCTGAAAAGACTTGGAGAACTAATATTCCGATAAGTGGAATGATGGGGTAACGCCCTGAAACGCCTACCTTATAAACTGCGATATGCGGCAGTCCTCTGTAACAAGGATTGCGGTATAACGCTCGCTAAAGTCGGCGGAAATGTACCCAAACAGGTTATGCCGTGGAAAGCATCTCAGCGGTGGGATGTGTGCATGATACGCCGGAGGTCTAAAAACTGCCTATGGTCAGAATGTCACGATGACTGACGAAATCCCGAATGTACGGGTCTAAAAGGCGCAGGAGCAGAAATGTTCCTTTCCGATTACGGAAGTATGTGAGGATGAGTAAGAATTTTTACTATGAAAGTCCTTGCGGTGTTACAGGCACCGCCCAGCATACAGGCTCAGAGGGACACCTAAGGGCAGATATGTACAGATAGGAATATTGGAACGTGGAAAGGCTGGAACACGGAGCCAGTTACAGGCTATGAGGTGTTGGATTGGAAAGCGCATTGCGTATAACAATCCTTTATCCAGCTGAGAGAGATGGCACAGTACCGTTGAAGCCGTAGAAATACGGTGGAGGGATGGCCATTAGTCGTCAGCAATCAATAAATTGAAAACTATACAGACACAAAGGTTCGAGTATGACTAAGAAAAGCGAAATCCCCCATACAAGGAGGAAAGTACCTGACTTTGGCAAACAAGAAGAAACCCTTGAAGAAACAAAAAATCCGCAATTCCGAATACTACGATATGCAGCTCGCTCTTGACGAATTGTATGCCGCAAGTGTCAAGGGGCAACGGTTCTGCAATCTGGTGGAACTAATAAAACGCCCCGAAAACATCAAGCTGGCCTACAGAAATATCCGAAAGAACAGCGGCAGTCGAACGGCGGGTGTGGATAATAAGACAATAAGCGATTTGAACAAATGGAACGAAAATGCTCTGGTCGCCCATGTTCAGCGTAAGCTGGACTGGTATGTTCCTAATGCTGTCCGTAGAGTGGAAATACCAAAGGACAACGGTAAAACCCGCCCCCTTGGAATCCCTACGATTATGGACAGGCTCATTCAGCAATGTATTCTGCAAGTATTAGAACCTATCTGTGAAGCAAAATTCTTCAAGCGAAGCAATGGCTTCAGGCCAAACCACAGTGCGGAAAATGCCATTGCCCAAGCGGAAAGAATGATACAGAACGTCGGTTGTCATTACGTCATTGATATCGATATTAAATCTTTCTTTGACAATGTGAACCACGGCAAGCTGCTGAAGCAGATGTGGACACTCGGTATCCGGGACAAAAAGCTGTTATCCATCATTTCTACCATGTTAAAGGCAGAAGTGGCTGGAATCGGTTTTCCCGAAAAGGGCACGCCGCAGGGCGGTATCATCTCCCCGCTGCTGTCAAACATCGTCCTGAACGAACTGGACTGGTGGATTGTCAGCCAGTGGGAAGAAATGCCTACCCAAAGGAACTATGTACACAGAATCTATGCAAATGGAACCCCTGATAAAAGCAGTACCATCCGAACCCTGCGCAACTACACGAATCTGAAAGAGTGCTATGTTGTCCGCTATGCAGATGATTTCAAAATCTTCTGTAAAAAGCGGTCAGATGCAGTCAAGCTGTTCGAGGCAACGAAACAATGGCTTTTGGAACGTCTGGGACTGGAAACCAGCCCGGAGAAATCGAAAATCGTAAATCTGAAACGCCATTATTCCGAGTTTCTGGGCTTTAAGCTGAAAGTCCGAACAAAGGGAAAGAAACCTGACGGGCAGCCACGGTATGTAATAGAAGCGCATATCAAGGATAAGGCATTGTTGAAAATCCGGAAGAAAAGCAAGGAAATCATTGGGCAGATACGGCAGACCTATGACCCAGGAATGGAATACCGTCTGATACAGACATACAACTCCTATGTTATGGGCGTTCATAACTACTACAGCATTGCAACCCATGTAAATCCTGACTTCCACAAAATCGCTTTCGATGTAAAAAAAGAGCCTTTACAACAGATTGAAGCACAGGCTGCAGAAGAGCGGTCAAATCACAAACAGGTATATCAAGGAAAAATACGGCACGAGCCGGGAGGTACGCTACCTGAATGGTCACGCTATCGTCCCGATTGCCTATGTTCAGCACAGAGTACCCATGGACAAGAAAAGTCGGGTAAATAAGTACACGCCAGAGGGACGGGCTGAGATTCACAAGAATCTTGCCGGTATCAATATGGCAGTTCTCTATCATCTGATGAACAATCCATGCGGTAAGCAGAGTGTGGAGTACAACGATAACCGCATCGCACTCTATGTTGCACAGAAAGGAAAATGTGCTGTTTCCGGTGTGGAACTGGAAGCAAATCAAGTGGACTGTCACCACAAAAAGCCGTTGGTGCTTGGGGGCAATGACAGTTATCAAAACCTGATTATTGTTTCCGATGTGGTTCACATCCTCATTCATTCCAGCAATGAGTGCACCATCCGAAAATACCTGAAAGTGCTAAATCCTGATAAGAAGCAGTTGGCAAAGCTCAATAAGCTCCGTGTGCTGACAGAAATGCCGGAACTCGTTTTCTAAAGGGCAAATCTGTTTGATGTATAGATTGTCATAAAAATTGTTGACGATGGAAAGCCGTGTGATGGGAAACTGTCACGCACGGTTTGGAGCGGGGGAAAATCTGGAGGAACGGATATGCAGCCTGCGGCTGCATATCCTGCCCAAAGGATTACCTATCGCTATCCTATGAGATGGTTGCTTCCGCCATGGAGAGCAAGCGGCTTGGCCTGTGCAGCAAATCCATGTTCGTGGTGCCCAATCACCTGACTGAGCAGTGGGCCTCTGAGTTCCTGCGCCTGTATCCGTCTGCCAAGATCCTGGTCACGACCAAAAAGGATTTTGAGAAGAACAACCGCCGTCGTTTCTGTTCCCGGATCGCCACCGGCGACTATGACGCGATCATTATCGGTCACAGCCAGTTTGAGAAGATTCCCATGTCGAAGGCACGGCAGGAACGTCTTCTGCAGGAGCAGATCGAGGAGATCACCCAGGGCATCCAGGAGCTGAAGTTCATGCGGGGTGAGCAGTTCTCCATCAAACAGATGGAGCGCACCCGGAAGCAGCTGGAAGGCCGACTGCGGAAGCTGCAGGCTGAAGAACGGAAGGATGACGTGGTCACCTTTGAGGAGCTGGGTGTGGATCGGCTCTTTGTGGACGAGGCGCATGCCTACAAGAACCTCTTCCTGACGACGAAAATGCGGAATGTAGCCGGTCTTTCCACTTCCGAAGCGCAGAAATCCACGGACATGTTCCTGAAATGCCGGTATATGGATGAGCTGACCGGAGGACGCGGCGTGATCTTCGCGACCGGTACTCCCATCAGCAACAGCATGACGGAGATGTACACCATGCAGCGGTATCTGCAGTACGGCACCCTGAAGAGGAACAACATGACCCACTTCGATGCCTGGGCCTCTACCTTCGGTGAGACTTCCACAGCCATTGAGCTGGCTCCGGAGGGAACTGGCTACCGGGCACGAACCCGTTTCAGCAAGTTCTTCAACCTTCCTGAGCTGATGTCGATGTTCAAGGAGGTCGCGGACATCAAAACGGCGGATCAGCTGAAGCTGCCTACGCCGACTCCGCACTATGAGACCGTTGTTGTACAGCCGACAGAGATCCAGAAGGCTATGGTGCAGAGCCTGTCCGAGCGTGCCGGGAAGGTACACTCCGGCAGTGTTGATCCGAGGGTGGACAACATGCTGAAGATTACCAGCGACGGAAGAAAACTGGGACTGGATCAGCGCCTGATCAATCCTCTGCTGCCGGATGACCCGGGGAGCAAGGTCAATGCCTGCGTTAAAAACATCTTCCGCATTTGGCAGGAAGGCGCAGACGACCGGCTGACACAGCTGGTATTCTGCGACATCTCTACCCCGAAGGGCATGGAGAGAACATCCCCGCAGACAGATACAGCGGAAAAGACAGATAGTCCCAGGGACGAAGATGAACTTCCGCCGCTGGAACCGGTCGATGATCTGACGGAATTGGCCGGTTCATCCAGCGAAGCGGTCGTGAGTGACTTCAATGTGTATGAGGATATCCGGAGCAAGCTGATCGCCCGTGGTGTGCCGCCTGAAGAGATCGCTTTCATTCACGACGCCAATACCGAAGTGAAAAAGAAAGAGCTTTTTGCCAAGGTTCGTGCCGGGCAGGTTCGCGTACTGATCGGCAGTACTGCCAAGATGGGTGCGGGCACCAACTGCCGTGCGACTCGTTTGTAACTGAAAAGGTTACGCTCAAGTCAAAATTCTGCAAGAT
>ENA-OOZY01000690-OOZY01000690.1-human-gut-metagenome-genome-assembly--contig:-NODE-690-length-23305-cov-7.377849_pt1 | contig 23305 bp, 20 predicted proteins | sample MGYA00241047_ERZ501410 | MGnify/ENA primary metagenome ERZ501410 (study PRJEB25962, sample SAMEA2042621) | human gut metagenome | biome: human gut; feature: human-associated habitat; material: faeces... | reverse complement strand
TCACTAACCATGACAAAAACCATGATTAAGAAGTCACTTAGAGCATACATCTCCGTTGACATGCTTATCAATCTTAATGGCAAAGGTTGTTACATCAACGGTAGCGGTTTTCTGTTCACGGGAATTTTCAACATAAGGATAGAAGGAATAGTCAAATGTAACGGTGTTGGTTTCCTTAACATTGACTGCGGTTGTGTCGTTATTGTTAAGGGTTGCGGTGTATGTAATCACAAGCTGTTTTCCGCCGTTAGCAGACCAGTTGGCGGTATACTTGACTGTATCAACGCTTAATTTAAAGGTATAATACGGTTCTGTTGTGGTGTTTGCCGTCTTGTCCAGCGTATAAGCCTCTGTGTCTACATCTGTTCCGTCAATTTGTACTTTTATTGAAGCAGTATCAATAGTCAGTCCGTCGGGCAGAAGGTCGGATACATAAAAAGATTTGTCTACTGCCTGTGACGCATAGGTAGGAATATCAACCGTGATCGTATAGGTTACCTTTTCGTTCTTAGTTACGCTGGTTTTATCAGCAGTTTTTGTGACAGAAACCTCTTTGTGCTTCGCTCTAAAGGTCACGTCGTCGATGACATAGGCACCGGCCGACACAGTAGGCTCAACCTTTTGAAGCATCAACTGGTAAACCGAGGTCGTAGAGGTCGGGCGGATAAAGTACTCGCCCATTGCAAGATTTGCAAAGGTGGCAGCGCCGCCTGCATCAACAGTCCGAGTGTCAACAGGAGTAATTGTTCTGTTCGCAATATAGCTCGGAAGCCCTGCCAGCAGTGTTTTCAGCTCATCGGAATCATCATTAAGCGTATCAAACTGTTCTACTGTATACACGGTGGAATTATAAGAGGTAGTGCCGGCAAAATAATCGGCAAAAGCACTGTTCCACGCATATGTTATGGTGTTTGTTGTGGCGTCATAGGTAAGATCGACCACTTTATAAGCTGCAAGCGTATCGTTTTCCAATGCGTTTCCAACCGTGATCGAAGCCGTTGAATCTGCGGCGACGGTTCTCTGCGCCGCAAACACGCTCATCGGGAGTAGACCAAGCACTAAAATAATGGTGAATAAAAGGGTTGCTAATTTTTTGCTTTTCATTTTCCTTTTCCTTTCGTTATTGATTTTTACTTCTAATTCGGCTTATTTTAAACCCAAACAAACCGATTGTCGCTGCAGCCAGCAGCGTGAGTCCCGCCGCAGCAAACCAACCGCTGGTAATATTTAATCCGGAAGTGGGTATATGCAGCGTCAAATAGTTCGCAAGTTCAACATTCACTTTCTTTTCTGTAATTTCTTTAGATATTCCATCGATTAAAGCGTTATTGCCCGAATCGTCAATGGTGATTTTTTTCGCCTCGCTTAGCAAGCGATAGCCTGCAGGCGCCCTTTTCTCAATCAGGAAGTAGTCGGTATTCGGTATCAGCATACCGTCGAAAACCGCGGTTGCGGTTTTACCGTCCTCGCTTAAAACCGTAATACAGGAGGCAATCTCGGTGCATTTAATACTTTCTTCCTGATATACGACGGTTTTATCGCCGCCGTCATTCCTTTGGTATAGGGTGAATTCTGCACCGGCGAGGGGCACCTTGTTTTCCGACGTTGATTGGTCGCCGTCGATTTTAGAGACATTAAGAGTGAACTTTTTTTCAAAACGCGCGTAATAGGTTGCGTCAACGGCGGTTGTATAGCTTATTGTTACTCCGCCGTTTATAAGCATACGCTCCGGAACCTTATTACCCTCAGAGTCATACCAGCCCACAAATATATATTTTGCTCCTGCGGCGGCGGTGGAGCTGATCGGAGATCCGACCGCGTCGGTATAAGTGTATCTGTCGAGCGTTCCTATAGTATCATCGGTGGTGTTCGTCCATCCGTCGCCGTCCTTTACCTGACGAATATAGGTCTGAGTAATGGTGTTGGAAAACCGTGCGTAAAAGGTTTTTACGCTTTCCTTCGCTTCAACAAAGGCGTATTCTTCATTAGTGGTAATAAGCTTTCCGCTTTCGTCATACCAGCCCTCAAAGGTATAACCGCTGTTTGCCACCGCATTGACGGTTATCCTTTCGTCAATGGCCGCGTGGTAGGACTTGCCGCCGTTCTCATTATATGCGGCGTTATAATTTTTATCCGATGGTTCGGTTACGCTTGTAATCTCGACCGTTCCGCCCGAATTGGAAGCTATGTATGTGTTGTCGGCGGCGCTATGCACCTGTGGAATAAACGCCTGCAGCCAGCGCCATTGAGCAATCATGGTAATACCCTTGTGGACATTGGCATAGGTTTTTGTTTCGCCGTTATCGGTCCAGGTTACACCTGTAGCCTCTTCATGATCATTTTTGACGATCACCTTGGTCAAGGGAACATTGCCGTTATAAATCTTAAAATACTGTGCCTTTGTGTCCCCGTTTACGCCATCAAAGGTGTAATCGCAGGCTATGGTATGCTCGGCGGGAAGTATCAGAGTTCCTAATTGTTCTGCATTTACCTGCTTATCTTCCGGAACATTTTCTACAATGTCGCCTGTAAGCTTCCAACCCATAAATTTCCAACCGTCGTTTTGTCCCTCCGCCGCATGCGAAACATACGGGTCAATAAATATTGTGCCTGTGTTTGCCTGCGCCGCGTTATGACCCGACACAGGCTTGAAGCTGTATACATTCGCCGCTTCGTCTATATTATACGTCCTGTCAACCTTATATTCTTTACCGCCGTTGGGGTCGTAGGTTACGGTAGGGCTCTTGATAAATACAAAATGCAGGTCGGTTGCCGAAGTGATATTACCAAGATAATAGGTATAAATAATATCGCCGTCTGCATTCGTGGTTTTTAGCCATTTACCCGCTTTCTCCTCTTCGGTCAAGCTGCCCGTGTCTTCAATTACATTTCCCGCCAATTTCAAAAATTCGGTTATGGGATTTCCGTTTTCATCCTGCTCTGTGTGATACACACCTACAAATTCACAGCCGTCATCAACATCTGCCTTCTTCACAATGGCTTGAATTTTAAGGGGCTCACCGTCGGTAACAAAGGTTGAAAGTTTATTGTCAATCGTTACCTCATGACCCGCCGTAGCGCCCTCACCACCGCTTGTTCCGTCACTTCCGCCGACAACCGCACTACCGTGGGTAGAGGTACTTCCTGACAGGGGGTGGAAAATCTCAAAGTTAATGTTATCAAGAAAGTTGCCGTAGGTCTTTGCTTTGTCCGCAGTCGCAATAGAATCGACATATCCGACCGAAACAAAGCCGAACAGGGTATCGGTCTGCCCCGCCGGAACGGTATAGAAATAGTACTTGCTTAAATCCACCCCTGTATTGCCCGAGCCGTTGCCTGAACCCGCCGGGTCCTCGGCGTTAGAGCCGTAAGAGTTCCAAGGGTTTGTGCCGCTTGTCGCCCTTGAGGACGCCATAATCCATATATGCCATTCTTCGGTATAGATTGAACTGGGCGTTAGGCTGAATGCGTTGTTTCCCGCGTTATCTGCAAAAGTACCGTTTGCGGCAAACTTTTTACTGTAAACCGTAAGCTGTTCGCCCAAGCCCGCTGTGGTTTTAACAGAGGTCTTACCCTGCGCAATGAGCCAGTCAACCATCTGCATAAACTGGTCGCGCCCTTCCTTGCTGGGCTTTGACGGATCAACACTCTGTTTAGGCCCGATAACCAGCGCCATGGTATCCGTTCCGTTTCGGCCGCCGTGATCCAGTCCCCACTTATACACACTCGACGGAGTTGTTTTTACATTCTGGTAAAGGGTACTTTCCTCGTCCGCATTAAGTTCTGCGGCATAAGTTCCGTCTTTAGGTTCTAATGTTACACCATTTATATAAGTGCCTGTATTTTTTCTAAATAACTCAATTTTACCCTGAAAAGCCGTTGTATTCCATGAGGGAACAGCGCTCTGATTAGGCTGTAAATAGTTGCCTGTAAAAGTCTGCCCTTCCTCAAAGCTGCCGTTAAGCAGCTTTCTATTGTCAGTTTCGGCGGTGACTGCATATATAAGTTCCGCAAAGGTTAAGGCTATAACGCATACCATTGCAACAACTCTGCGCAGTATTTTAGATACTCTTGTTCTCTGCTTTTTATCAGAATACTGCATTTGTAACCACTCCTTTTTGATCCTCCGATTTAAACGATAGATAATCCCTCATTAAATGGATTGTCCGCACGCCAACCGGAAGCCGATATTTTAATATTTTTCATAAAAAGACTGCAAAATTCACACATTTCCGTGTGCAAACTTGCAGCCGGTCGGTCATGCGAAAAATCGTTTATATATCATGGCTTTTCGTTTCAGCCTTACTCATTTTTTTATCGACAAGCAACTTCCAAAGCTTGTTGTAACTGACCGTTAAAGAGATTTTTCAGCACCTCGCAAGTAGTATTTACTTTGTTATACTACGTTCACATCGCAAATACAAGTGGCAAATGCAATAGATTTTATCTACATTTTGTTATTGCATCGCAAAATATTACAATTTTCTGTCATACCATAAACAAAACACAAACAGCCCTGATGAGCTTCAAATTTTTGCCTGTCTCATCGGGGCTTTTTCGTTTTATCGGTTTTATAAAGATATAACCATATATTTAGGTATGTGCTTTCTACCGGTATTGTGCATAATCCATTCTCCTGCGGTGGCGAAGAAGAAATCGCCCTTTTGATCAGCATAGATATATCGTTTGACATCGTAATCGTCTTCACCGAAGAAATAGCATATTTCGCCCCAATCGTTGTTATGATCGGCGCAATATTCGTATGTGACCGAGTTATTGTCGGTGGATTTTAGCCGCAGTTCTACAATATGGATGTACTCATCTATAGCCAGTTCAATCAGCATTTTCTCGTATGCGCCGTTTACAATTTGAAAAGCGGTCTCGGGTGAAGACAACATATGCTCGGCGGCAAGGTCTATGTAGGCTTTGCCCTTGCGGAACAGCTTGACCGAATTGCCGTTTTCGTCTTTACTATGCTCATAAATACCGTAACATTCCGGGCAAAAACCAAGATGATCGGCTACCATACTGCGCTCACGGTAATCAAGGCTTTCGTAGGCAGAAAACAGTGTTTCTGCTTGCCACTGTTTGAAGTATAGCTTTTCGGGGTTTGATGTAGTGTCAACCGTCACATCCTCCGCCGTGCTTTCACCGTCCTCGTCAGCGTATTTGCGGTAAAAATCGGTGTAGTTCGTGCTGTCAATTCCGGCACGGATAATCTCTTTGGCGTCCTTAACGCTTTTTCCGATTTCGGCGGCGATTATGGTTATTGTTTCATCATCAAACTTATACTCATATTTTGCATACAGCGCCATTGCCTTTCTGAGCGTTCGGTATTCGTCCACGCTTTGAACGGAATAACCTGTCCGCATGGTACTGATGTACTTGTCAATCTCGTTTTTTACATAATGCTCTTTGAAAATGAGGAACGGAACGCCTGTAGAAATATCGTATTTCTGCAGCGCCTTGTAGATACCGAAAATATACGCTTGCTTCAAATCGGCAAAATGCCCTTGCATTGCGGTTTCTTGCACCGTCTCCATAATAATTGTGTTCAGCCTTGGCTCATAATAGTGGAAGAACCAACCGAGGTATTTTTCGTCCTTTTCAGCAAAGTAAAGAGCAATATACTCCTGAAAATCCTCCATCTTCGGTGGTGCCGGCTTCATACGGTATAAATACAAATCTTCTGTCCACTTTTCGTTTTTCACCGGCACACACCTTCTTTCATTTCAAATTCCTGTCCACTTCGGCGTATAACGCCTCTCGGCCCATATCTTTTTTGTATTGTGTTTTTGCGTATTTATCGTCATTTAATGCACGTTGCTTGCGCTCTTTCGCAATTCGTTTTGCGATTTCGGCGTATTCTTTTGTAATCGTTCCTCTGCCGCACTCGGTGCGAATAGCGGCACAGCGGCGATTATACAGTGAAACTATCGGATCATTTTCTGCTTTTTCTTTTCTGTTCAGCACGGCGGCATATTTTCGGCAAGTAATCTTCTTGCCCCGATACAGCTCAGGTGCAATGCCGTAAGAACAGTATTTCTGCCGCCGTGCGCTTTGCATAAGAAAGTACTTTCCGCAAATCTCACACTTGCGGGGATAGTGTCCGTAGTGCAACCCCTCAAAAAAATCTGTCAGGATAAAGCTGTAATAGCTGTCGAAATTAAGCCTCTTTGCCACGGTTCCGGTTACGCTTTTTGCGTTCTTCTTTACCGATATGTATCTGCCGCTTTGCGTAAAGTGATGGTCTCCGAAAATCTCCAGTGCTAACGGTAATAAATGCGCCTCGTCCAAGCGTTCCGCCTCGTTAATGCGGTTGCAGAATTTTAATAGGTTCCCGTGTGCAAGTATCAAATCATCGGCAAGAGTATTGAAGAATAACAATATCGATTTTATCTCTGCAATGTTGTTTTCAATCACAGAAAAATCCGTTGCGGTTTTCATTCGGTCTGCCGTGCCTGCGGCGATTTCATTCTGTGACAATAAACTGAGCTTTGCTTTGTCGGCAAAGTATCCGCATATCTTCTGCCCGTTTTCTTCCGTGAAAAGCGTTGTTACCGAATTGCGGATTTCTTCAATATTCATCCCGTCAAACGGTCGCAGTTTTGGTAATGCTTTTAAGGCTTCAAGAATATTGGCTCCCGTTTTTACAAATTCCGTGATGTTCAAGTATCCGTTACTTAATTGTGTAAGAATATGATAATTCAAATCATCCCGAAACACGGCGATTCGAGCAGTGGTATCGTTAATATAAAACTGATTAAGCAAATGAAGCCTGTTCGTGAAAGGCTTCGCCGTGCGGAGAAAATTCTCAAAAAGTCTCCGCATTTATATGAATTATTAAAACAAGAGCACGAGCTTGAGAGAAAAGCCCGTGCGAGATATTTAGATAGGAGTAGATGAAAATGAAAAATACTATGAAAAAACCGGTAAATATTCCGGTTTCAAGACTTCGCCCGTTTGAGGGGCATCCGTTCAAGGTTAAGGACGACGAGGAAATGAATACCCTGATCGAAAGTGTGCAGACGCAAGGAATTCTTTCACCGCTGATTGTCCGACCGATTGAAAACACAGAGGAATATGAGGTAATAAGCGGACATCGCCGCTTACACGCCGCAGTTAAGGCAGGGATAACAGAAGTCCCTGCCTTAATTTATGCTCTCGACCGAGATTCCGCTGCTATTGCGGTAGTGGACAGCAACCTACACAGAGAGCATATCCTACCCAGCGAAAAGGCGTTTGCCTACAAGCTGAAAATGGAGGCGCTTTCACATCAGGGTAAACGGACGGATTTAACTTCGACACAACCTGTGGCGAAGTTACGCACTGGAGATATTGTTGGGGAAACATTAAACGAAAGCCGTGAAACAGTACGCCGTTTCATTCGCCTAACCCACCTAATCCCCGAACTGCTTGACCTGATGGACGAAGGCAAAATTGCGCTTATGGTTGGCGAGGCTTTGTCCTATCTCGGCGACAAAGAACAATATGCCGTCTTGGAGCAATGCGAAGTGAACGATTGCACACCGTCTTATGCACAAGCTGTTGAAATGAAAAAGAGGTATCAGGATGGGCAACTTTCTGCCGATATGATTGGCGAAATCCTGTCCCGTGAAAAAGCAAATCAAAAGGAAACAATCAAAATTCCGTCAGTACGGTTAGAGGGTAAAATTCCAAGCGGATACACGGTGCAGCAGAAAGAAGATTTCATTGTTAAAGCCGTAGATCACTACAACAAATATCGCGCTCGTCAGCGTGACCGGGATTCAAGATAAGGGGGAATTCTTAATGAATAAAAGAACAAACTGGATCGTTGGCATATCCGACGGCAAAGCTCACGAATATAAAATCGGTAATGTGACTTTTACGGTGCTTTCGGAATTTGAGCCGATGAAATCGGAAAACACGATTAAGAGTCGTTTCGAGAAAAGTATCACAAGCGATTTCACAGATTTGACCGATGAAATATTTGAAGATACAATGGCAGAGGAATATGTGTGTCCGGCTGCCGGGAAGGAGGACTAAATGCAGTCGAAAAAGAAAAACGAACAAACAGGGATAACGGCGCTTTATTGCCGCCTGTCCCGTGATGACGGTGGGGATGGCGACAGCAACTCCATTGTCAATCAAGAGTTAATATGTAAAGGGTGGTTTATCCCGCCTAATACATATGACTGCGGCTCATTTGTGGTGAATGGAACAGCAGTTGTAGGAAAGGGGCAGAATAATCCTTATAAACGCTGGCAATCAACACAAAAAGGAGCTGATTCTTATGAAATCTCTATTTGAGCAAATGGGCGGCACATACCGTCAAGTGGGCGATTATCTCATTCCAAACCTCTCCTTGCCGGAAGAACCGGACTATCAGATCGGCAAGTACGGGCGTATGCGCCGAAGCTATCTGAAAGAGTATCATCCTGTCCTCTATGCAAACTATCTCACGAGCGGAACGCTGCACCGGCATCTTGCCGAGATTGACCAAGCCTGCAACGAGCGTATGGAAACCGTCGTTTCCGCTATGGCGCAGCAGGAAGGCGTGACAGAAGCCATGAAAGCCGTCGACCAGATGGAATGGGTGCGCCGCATGAACAGTATCCGCAACCGTGCAGAGGAAATTGTCCTGACCGAGCTTGTATATGCTTGATAAAACGCCCGTTATTGGCAACATGGCCGATAACGGGCGTTTCTGCGTTTTAGTTCTTTTGCTCCGTGCTGGCTACCAGCCGGTCAAAGTCACTCTGATACAGCCGATCCTGAATGGCACGGTATTTCTCAAATTCACTTTCGGCAAAGGCTTTTGCAATGGCCGCCGTCACTTTTCCTTTGTGATGCAGCACTTCTTCCTCGTTAAACTGCAAAAACGCATCCAGCCGTGCGACCCAATCCCGCATATACATGATGTTTCCACGGCGTGCCTGTCGCTCGGCGTAATCAAGATACATCGTGACGATCTCGTTCAGGCTTCCCATCTCGGTTTCGTCCAGATAGTTCTTTGCGATCACAACATCAGATTTGCGGATTCTGCCGCTCGGTGCATTTTTCCACGTTGTCAGGCCCATATTCGGTTTCGTGCTGTCTGCCCGGTCATAGATGATCTCCGCTGCGGTGTGCTTTGTAATGGCGTAATGCAGTTTGTTTTGTACGGTGGCGAAAAACTCTTTTGTAACAGGACTGTCCACATCATAGTCAGCGCTGCATTGCGAATAAATGTCCGTAATCTTTTGATAGAAGCGCCGTTCACTGGAACGAATGTCACGAATGCGTTCCAGCTGTTCCTCAAAATAATCTTTTCCAAAGAAATTCTCCGGCTCTTTCAGGCGCTCATCGTCCATGACATAGCCTTTGATAATATACTCTTTCAGTATTCTGTTGGCCCAGATACGGAACATGGTTGCCTTTTTTGAATTAACCCTGTATCCGACTGCAATGATGGCATCCAGATTATAGTATTTCGTGGGATAATTCTTCCCGTCTGCCGCAGTTGTTTCCAAAATGGAAACAACTGAATCCTCCATCAACTCACCAGAGGCAAAGATGTTTTTCAGATGCTTCGAGATGGCCGCTTTCTGCACTTCAAACAATTCTGCCATCTTTGCTTGCGTCAGCCATAGATTTTCCTGATATAACAGGATCTCAACCCGGACATCACCGTTGTCTGTTTTATAAAACAAAATCTCTCTTGTTTCATATGGAGTAAGTGTCATATTCTCATCCATTTTCTTCATCCTCCTGTCCTCTATTCTTCCCCCGGCTTTTATAGACATTATACTGATTCTTACAGCGGGGACTGCAAAAAGCGGAATTGGAGCGGCTGCTCAGGAATACCTTCTGGCAGTGCTTGCACAGTCGCAGGGGCTTCTCTCCATCCACCAGCATGAAGCTGAACATCATCTGAATGCCCAGCAGTAGCGAATGGAAGTCCCAATAGATGGTCGGCTTGTCCAGCAGCTCAATATGATAGCTGGGCGCAATGCCGCCGAAAGCGGCCATGCCCTTGCGGTACAGGTTCCGGGTGTCCTCGTCGATCAGGTCATAATCATTGTAATACAGAATGGATGTGGTCAGGGTGAAGGCCCAGTCCTTGAACTGCTGCGCCACCCATTCGTAAGGCTCGGCATACTCCCGCTGGAAGCTCATGGTTTTTGCCATAGGTTCGTCCGCAAAGGTCATGGTCAGCGCCACCATTGTTCGGTCGCTGGACACGCTCCAACTGGACTCAACACCCTGTTTCACCACATCCAGCTGGTCAAAGGGATAGAACAGTGCCAGATAGTCCTCGGTTTCCATGGACTCCGCCTTGATGAAATGGTTTTTCGGCAGATACACCTTTTCGTAGTCCATGAAGGACGGCGTGGTGGGCAGCGCTGTCATCAATCCCAGCAGACCGTAATGGGTCACAAACTCCAGAACGGCTTTCTGCACTTCCTCCTCCGGACTGCGGTTCATCATCAGCATCCCCACATTCAGCGCATCCAGCACGATTCCCGGCGCTTCCTTCAGAGGGTTATAAATATCGGGCTTGGCATTCTTTCCCGGCGTGATATACCGCTTACCGTCTGCGGCGGTTTTCAGTTCATAGCAGTCATACCGCACCCAATGGGAACGGGACTGCTCAAAGAGATTCTTCATGACGCTGTTCCTCTCAATTCGTAATCCAACTATATATTAACCATATTACTATTGTATCCACCGTCCTTGACCTCGTCAAGGGCGGTTTTCTTTTTCCTCGGAGGCGTTTTGTTCTCCGGGCGAATTACCGCATTCTTGCCCATGGTTTGCAGCAGCTCTCCGAATACACGGAAAAACTCCTGTTCCCGCAGCGTCAGGCTGTTGCCCGCCTCCTGCTTTTCCTGCAAATTCTGGTAGAAAGCTCTTTGCAGCTTCTTGTGAATAGTCAGGCGCAGCTTGCGGATGTTCCGGTCGGACTGTCCCCGCAGCACTGCCAGTCGTGTGGCGCTGTATAGCCGCAGGGAAAGGTAAAACAGGACTTCCTTATGCTCCTCGCTGAGATCACGAATTAAATCGGAGATGAATTTGTCCGCCGTCAGCTCGTGCATCTCATAGGGGCAGTCAAAGAGAATGTCCAGAAAGAAGCCGCTGCAAAGCTGACGGTAATCCGGGGCGTTCATCCACAGCGGCACGATTCTCGGCTCTGGCACAGCCTGAAACTCCAACGGCACATCCCCGCGCAGGTTTTCGTGGTCACGCTCCCGGCGTTCCCGATTTCTGTCCAGCTTGTTCCACTCGTCTACCACAGTCAAAAAATCCGATTCCGTCCGGGCTGCTTCCTCCAGCCGCCGAAGAGCCTCTGCGCGAATTTCCCGCTTGAGCCGCTTCTCACTGGTGGGCGCGGCTTCTTCCACCTCGTCCTCCAGCTCGGCGGCATAGTTTCTGGGATGCTCGTCCTGCTCCAGCTCGCTTTCCAGCTCCAGAGCGCGTTCCTCTGCCAGAGTCTCCTCCAAGCGCTCATCCTCCGGCGCATCCTCCCAATCGGCAAAGCTATCCTCATCCATTTCAAGGTCGGCTTCCTCTATTTGCTCCTCGGTATCTTCTTCCTCATCGGAAAAATCATCATCCCACAGCAGTTCATCCTCCCATGGTTCCACGACAGCTTCACCTCCTCGAAAAAATATTTTTCTTTTTCTCAAAAAACAGTTCCGATTTACACCTCGTTTTTCTCCTATTAGTGAAAGAGTAATCTAAACGCAAGTTACTAAGGTTACTGCCTTAAAACACAGAGGACAGAAAGGAGAAATGAGTATGGAAAATCAGCGCAAAGACGCAGTTGGCTTACAGCCAACGGAACCGGACTTATTATATCAAAAACCAACAGATTACGCAAGGAGGAAGCCTATGGAGCAAACGAAACAGGAACAGTTCATCATTCGGCGCATCGGCGGCACCACCTATAAGGTAAGGGTCGCATTCAGCGAAACAGCAGCGGAGACTATGGAGGAAAAGATTCTGCGGATGATCCGCAATGAAGGGGTTACAAATGACGGTACTTGTGCTATAATGGAAGCACCACAAATGAGCCGTCAGTCTGAAAGGAGCGCCGAATGCGCATGAAACAGACTGAGGAAAAGATCACCGCTCTGTATGAGCGGCTGTCCCGCGACGATGACAATGCCGGGGATAGTAACTCCATCGTGAATCAGAAAAAATACCTCGAAAGCTATGCCCAGCAGAGAGGCTACACCAACTGTCGGCACTATACAGACGACGGCTGGAGCGGCGGCAATTTCGAGCGTCCGGCATGGAAGCAGCTCATCGCAGATATTGAGGCGGGCAAGGTTGCCCATGTGATCGTCAAGGATATGAGCCGGGCGGGGCGTGACTATCTGCAAACTGGGTTTTACACGGAGGTATTCTTCCGGCAGCACGGCGTTCACTTTGTCGCCATCGCCAACAGCGTGGACAGTGACGATCAGAACAGCAACGAGTTTGCCCCCTTCCTCAACATTATGAACGAGTGGTATCTGCGCGACCTGAGCCGCAAGCAGAAAACCGCCATCCGCGTCAAGGGAGAATCCGGCAAGCCCACTACCAACTGCGCCATTTACGGTTACAAGAAAGACCCGGAGAACAAATACCATTGGCTGATTGACGAGGAAGCCGCCGCCGTGGTGCGGCGCATTTTCCGATTAACCATCGAGGGCAAAGGCCCCTACGATATTGCCCGTATTCTCTTTGAGGATAAGGTGGAAACACCTGCTGTGTACTTCGGTAAGCAGGGCAAGGGCATCTGGAAAAGCAAAGAGGAATTTTCCAATCCCTATAACTGGAGCGGCTATGTCGTGGGACAGATCCTCTCCAAGCCGGAGTATATGGGGCATACGGTGAATTTTCGCTCCCACAAGCAGTCCTATAAAGATAAAAACGCCGTGATGAATCCCAAGGAGGATTGGCTGATCTTTGAGGATACCCACGAGGCCATTGTGGACAGGGAAACATGGGAGCTTGCACAAAAGCTCCGCAAGACGCCCAAGCGCATCGACACGTTGGGTGAGGCAAATCCGCTGACCGGTCTTTTGTACTGCGCCGACTGCGGCGAGAAGATGTATAATCACCGCTCCAAGGGCGGCACGGAGAATAATCCCTATCCATCTGACTTTTTCGATTGTTCCTCCTATACCCTTGCCCGCCAGAAGCGTGCCGCCGCCTGCTGCGGCCATTATATCACGACCAAGGCTCTGCGAATTCTGATTCTGGACACCATCCGCACGGTCAGCACCTTTGCGATTTCCAATCAGGCGGCGTTTATGGAAAAGGTGCGTTCTGCCTCCCAGCTCCGGCAGACGGAAGCGGCCAAGGATGCCAAGCTGATGATAAAGATACACTATAAGTTTGTAGGGTATCTGGAACTGCCGAGCCTTTGGAGCAGACACAACTACCGAGAAGAAACCCGCAAGGGCGTTGCCGTGGAATATGTTCCGAACGCACAATCGGCATAACAAAATAGAGCAGGACAACTCCTGCTCATACATACAAAGAGGCGCAAAAAGGCAAAAAGAAATCGAGTGTCCTCATCCAACTCTCAGGTTGGTTAAGAACACTCGATATGGTGCCGGTGACCGGACTCGAACCGGTACGCTGTCGCCAGCGGTGGATTTTGAGTCCACTACGTCTACCAATTCCATCACACCGGCACATAACGGGGTTATTATACCGTAGGCGGCGGACAAATTCAAGGGGGAATTTCAAAGCCGGAAAACCGGGAAAACCGCAGGATCGACGGCCAGTGCGGCTCTTGCGCGGACAGAGGGAATGTGGTACAATATACAGCCGAATATGCAAGATCGAGCGAGGATGAACATGACAACGAAAGATTTCCAGACCCGCAGCCTGCTGCGGATCTTCCTGTCCTATTTCAAACCCCACCGGCGGCTGTTCGCGCTGGACATGACCTGCGCGTTCCTCATCGCCGTGGTGGATCTGGCGTTTCCCCTGGTGTCCCGCACGGCAATGTACACCTGGCTGCCGGAAAAGCAGTTCCGGGTGTTCTTTATCGTGATGGCGGCGGTGGTGGCGGCGTATGTGATCCGCTCCGGGCTGTACTTCGTGGTGGCCTACTGGGGCCACACCTTCGGCATCCGGGTGGAGGCCGACATCCGACGGGACCTGTACCACCACATGCAGGAGCTGGGCTTTGATTTCTATGACCGGAACCGCACCGGACAGCTGATGAGCCGGCTGACCAGCGACCTGTTCGAGGTGACGGAGCTGGCCCACCACGGGCCAGAGGACCTGTTTATCTCGCTGGTGACCATCGTGGGCGCGCTGGTGGTGATGTTCTGCATCCGGTGGGAGCTGGCGCTGGTGCTGCTGGTGATGCTGCCGGTGCTGCTGCTGGCGCTGCGCCGCCGGAAGCAGATGAGCGCTGCCTCCCGCGCCGCCAAGCAGAAGACCGGCGTCATCAACGCCGCCATCGAGTCCGGCCTGTCCGGCGTCCGCACCACCAAGGCCTTCGCCAACGAGGAGGCACAGCAGGAGCGGTTCGACGAGGCCAACGAGGTGTTCAAGACCGCCAAGCGCGGGTTCCATAAGGAGATGGGCTTCTTCACCGCCGTCATGGAGTTCTTTACCAACATCCTGCCGGTGGCGGTGATCGCCGTGGGCGGCTGGCTCATCATGAAGGAGCGCATGGACTATGTGGACCTCATCACGTTTTCCCTGTATGTCACGTCCTTCGTCAGCCCTATCCGGAAGCTGGCCAACTTCGCGGAGATGTTCTCCAACGGCTTCGCGGGGCTGAACCGCTTCGTGGAGCTGATGCGCACGGAGCCGACGATCCAGGATGCCCCCGACGCCGTGGAGCTGACGGATGTCCGGGGCGCGGTGGATGTGGACCATGTGTCCTTTGCCTACATCGGGGAGACGGAGGTGCTCCACGATGTGTCGCTGTCCGTCCCCGCCGGAGAGACGGTGGCGCTGGTAGGTCCCTCCGGCGGCGGCAAGAGCACGCTGTGCCAGCTGCTGCCCCGGTTCTATGACGTGGACGAGGGCAGCATCCGGGTGGACGGGCTGGATGTGCGGCAGGTGACCCAAGGCTCCCTGCGCCGGGCCATCGGCATCGTGCAGCAGGACGTGTTCCTGTTTGCCGACACCATCCGGGAAAACATCCGCTACGGACGGCCCGGCGCCTCCGACCAGGAGGTGGAGGCCGCGGCGAAGCGGGCGGAGATCTATGACGACATCATGGCCATGCCCGACGGGTTCGACACCTATGTGGGCGAGCGGGGTACCCTGCTGTCCGGCGGCCAGAAGCAGCGGGTGTCCATCGCCCGCATCTTCCTGAAGGACCCGCCCATCCTCATCCTGGACGAGGCCACCTCCGCGCTGGACAGCGTGACGGAGGCGAAGATACAGGGGGCCTTCGATGAGCTGTCCCGGGGGCGCACCACCCTCATCATCGCCCACCGGCTGTCCACCATCCGGGCGGCGGACCGCATTCTGGTCATCCAGAACGGACGCATTGCCGAGGAGGGCAGCCACCGGCAGCTGCTGGCGCTGAACGGCGCGTATGCAAGGCTGTACCGCACACAGGATCTGGGAGGTGCCTATGGACAGGCGTGAATTGCTGGACCGGGCATCCCGGGACGAGGACGAGCGCCTGCTGCTGGGCCGCGTGTGGGACAAATGGGAGCAGTGCCGCCAGCGGAACATCCCCACGGCCACGGACTTCCTGTCGCCCCAGGAGCAGGCGGCGGCACAGCGGCTGCTGCACATGCTGGGCGCGCAGGAGGGCTATGTGTTCTTCGGCGGCTACGACGGCGCGGAGCGGCAGCGGCTGTTTTTCCTGCCGGACTGGGCGGAGGCGCCGGAGCCGGACGCCGTGGCGGCAGTGGCGGCGTCGTGGTACGGCGGCGAGAGCCTGACCCACCGGGATTTTCTGGGCAGTCTGATGGGCTTGGGATTGACCCGGGGCACCATTGGCGATATACTGGTGACAGAGGGCCAGTGTCAGGTGCTGGCCCTGCCGAAAACGGCGGCGTTTCTGCTGTCGGATTGGGAGTCGGCGGGCCGGGTGAAGCTGAAAACCGCGTCCCTGCCGCTGGAGGAGCTGGAGATACCCGCCCAGACGTGTAAGGAGATACGGGATACGGTGTCGTCCCTGCGGCTGGACAACGTGCTGGCGGCGGGATTCTCCGTCAGCCGGGGCAGGGCGGCGGAGGCCGTGGAAAAGGGTGCGGTGCAGGTGAACTGGGCCGTGTGCCAGAAGCCGGACAAGCCGGTGGCGGCGGGAGATACCATCACCTGCCGGGGCATGGGAAAATGCGTGCTGGACAGTGTGGGCGGCCCCACGAAAAAGGGACGTCTGCCGGTGGTCATCCGGCGCTTTGTATAAGGGAGAGCATATATGGATCAGAAAAAGATCGACCGCATCAACGAGCTGGCCCACAAGGCCAAGGCCGAGGGCCTGACGGAGGAGGAGCAGAAGGAGCGGGAGGTGCTGCGCCAGGAGTACCTGGACGCCATTATGGGTAACCTCCGGCGGGAGCTGGACAACACCTACATCGTGGATGAAAAGGGCAACAAGCGGAAGCTGCAGGGAAAGGGGTTCAAGTCCTGATGGCATACGAATACGACAACGAAAACGGCTTCCAGCCGGAACAGCCCAAGCCGCCGCGGCAGCAGCCGCCCAAAAAAGACAATGATGTGGGCTCCTGGATCTTCATTGCCATCATGTTCGCCGTCTGGTGGCCTATCGGCCTGATCATGCTGCTGAGCAAGCTCAGCGAAGGCGGCGGCAAAAAGAAAAACGTCCGCACCTATGCGCCGTCCCAGACGGGACAGCGCACCTCCCAGCGGGTGGGCCAGTCCGCCCAGGCGGAGAAGGCCCGCAGCGCCGTGCAGCAGATGACGCGGACGCCGGAGTATACCGACAAGGGCGGCAGGACCATGCGGATCATCGGAGCCATACTGGGCATTCTGGGATGTATGGCGCTGTTTTCCGCCGTGGGGGACAACCTGTCCTATGCGTACCACTACAACGAGTGGTGGTACTTCCTGCGGCAACTGTTCTATCCGCTGGGCATGCTGGCCGGCGGCGCATCGCTGCTGCTGGGCAGCGGCGCCATGAAGCGCCGCCAGCGCCGGTTTGCCACCTATCTCCGTACCGCCGGGCAGAAGCCCACCGTGCCCCTGGACTATCTGGCCCGGGCGGCCAACGTGTCCCGCCGCAGGGTGGAGAAGGACGTGAACCTCATGCTGGAGAAGGGACTGTGGGGCGACGAGGCCTACATCGACCTGGGCAGCGGCATGCTGTTCCGCTCACAGGCCGCCGCCACGGCGTACTTTGACAAGGCCCGCCAGATGCAGCAGCCGGAGGAGCCGGCGGTGCCGCCTCAGGCGGCGGAGGGCTATGCCGGCATCCTGCGGCAGATCCGGGAGCTGAACGACCGCATTGCCGACGAGGTGCTCAGCGCCAAGATCGACCGCATCGAGCAGGTGTCCGGCCGCATCTTCAAGACCATTGAGGACGATCCGGCCAAAAAGGACGCGGCAGGCACGTTCCTGAACTACTATCTGCCCACCACCCTGAAGCTGCTGGAGAACTATGCGGACTTCGAGGAGGCGGGGGTCAGCGGCGAGAACCTGTCCCAGGCCAAGAGCCGTATCGAGGCCACCATGGACAGCATCGTGGCAGGCTTCGAGCACCAGCTGGACGAGCTGTACCGCACCGACGCCATGGACATCGACAGCGACATCCGGGTGATGGAGACCATGCTGCGCCGGGATACGGCCAGCGTGGCCGACGACTTCGGGCTGGGCGGCGCCGCCGCGCAGCGTCAGCCGGAGGAGGAATAGCATACAAGGGAGACGCAGCCCGCGGGCTGCGCTCCCTTTCGCGCTTTTCCGGCGGGCGTTACCGGTAACGGGTTTCGCCAAAAGGCGGGCCGTGTTTATTGACGGAGAAACACAAAAAGGATACAATACAGGCAAAAGACAGGCGTACCGCCCGGTTTCGCCGCCATCGGCGCGGCGGATGTGGTATGGTGCTGCAAAAGGAGAGAGGTCATGACCAAGGAGATGGAGCTGTACCGCGGCGGGAGCTGGGACAGCGCGTATACATATCTGGGCGCACACCCCGCCCCGCAGGGGTATACGTTCCGCGTCTGGGCGCCCCATGCGCGGCATGTGGCGCTGGCCGGTGACTTCAACGGCTGGCAGGGCGCGGACATGCACCGGGATGAGGACGGCGTGTGGTCGCTGACGGCGGAGAACGCCGCCGTGTACGACAGCTACAAGTACATCGTCACCGGCGCGGACGGCCGCACGGTGTGGAAGGCGGATCCCTTCGCGTTCCACGCACAGACCCGGCCCGGCTCCGACAGCAAGGTATACGACCTGTCGGGCTACGGCTGGCACGACGAGGCGTGGCGGGAGAGGTGTGCCGCGGAGCCGCCGGTGAACGGCCCGCTGCTGATCTACGAGGTGCATCTGGGCTCGTGGCGGCGGCATGAGGACGGCACCAGCCTCAGCTATCGGGAGCTGGCGCGGGAGCTGCCCGCCTACGTCAGGAGCATGGGCTACAACTTCGTGGAGCTGCTGCCGGTGACGGAGTATCCACTGGACGACAGCTGGGGCTATCAGTGCACCGGCTACTTCGCCCCCACCAGCCGCTACGGCACGCCCCACGACTTCATGGCGCTGGTGGACGCCCTGCACCGGGCGGGGCTGGGGGTCATCCTGGACTGGGTACCCGCCCACTTCTGCAAGGACAGCCACGGGCTTATCGAGTTCGACGGCACCTGCCTGTACGAGTACGGCGACCCGCTGAAGTGGGAGCACGCCGGCTGGGGCACGCGGGTATTCGATTTCGGAAAGCCGGAGGTGTGCAGCTTTCTGCTGTCCTCCGCGGCCTACTGGCTGCGGGAGTACCATATCGACGGGCTGCGGGTGGATGCGGTGGCATCCATGCTGTATCTGGACTATGACCGGCAGGGCGGTGCGTGGCGGCCCAACCGGGACGGCGGACGGGAGAATCTGGAGGCCATCGGGTTCCTGCGGGCCCTGAACCGGACGGCCTTCGCCGTCAACGGCAGCGCCCTGATGGTGGCGGAGGAGTCCACGGCGTGGCCGCTGGTGACGTATCCGCCGGAGCAGGGGGGACTGGGCTTCAACCTGAAATGGAACATGGGGTGGATGAACGACCTGTGCCACTACCTGAAGATGGACCCCTACTTCCGGCAGTTCCACCATAAAGACGTGACGTTCTCCATGATCTACGCCTTTTCCGAGAACTATGTGCTGCCCCTGTCCCACGACGAGGTGGTGCATATGAAGGGCAGCCTGCGGGGCAAGATGCCCGGCGACGACTGGCGGCAGCTGGCGGGCGTCCGGGGCTTCTACGCCTATATGCTGTGCCACCCCGGCAAAAAGCTGCTGTTCATGGGGGCGGAGCTGGGGCAGTGGCACGAGTGGGCTTTCCAGGGCCAGCTGGACTGGTACCTGCTGGACGATCCCGCCTGCCGCGCCACCCACGAGTGCATCCGTCAGCTGAACCGGCTGTACCGCCGGAACCGCAGCCTCTGGGAGAACGACCGGGACTGGGACGGCTTCGAGTGGCTGGTGGCCGACGACAACCACAACAATGTGCTGGTGTTCCTGCGCCGCGACCGGAGGGGCCATGAGCTGATCTGCGCGGTGAACTTCGCCCCGGTGCCCTGGGAGGGCTACCGCTTCGGCGTGCCGGAGCATGCCGTCTATGAGGAGATCTTCAACACGGACGATACGCAGTGGGGCGGCAGCGGCGTGGGCGCCGCAGGCCCCATCCCCGTGGAGCCTGTGCCGTCCCACGGGCGGCAGCAGTCCATCGCGCTGACCATCCCGCCGCTGGGCGCGGTGATCCTGCGGGGCCGCGGGAAAATGAAGCGCAAAAAAGAGGAAGCAGGAGGTACGCAAGCATGAAGAAAGAATGTGTGGCCATGCTGCTGGCCGGCGGACAGGGGAGCAGACTCTATGTTCTCACCGGCAATATGGCCAAGCCCGCCGTTCCCTTCGGCGGCAAGTTCCGCATCATTGACTTTCCCCTGTCCAACTGCACCAACTCCGGCATCGACACGGTGGGCGTGCTCACCCAGTACCGCCCGCTGGAGCTGAACGGCTACATCGGCAGCGGCCAGCCCTGGGAGCTGGACCGCATGTCCGGCGGCGTGCACATCCTGCCGCCCTACCAGTCGGCCACCGGCGCCGTGTGGTACAAGGGCACCGCCAACGCCATCTATCAGAACATGGGCTTCGTGGATCTGTACGACCCGGAGTATGTGCTGGTGCTGTCCGGCGACCACATCTACAAGATGGATTACTCCGATATGCTCCGCCGCCACAAGGAGGCCGGGGCCGCCTGCACCATCTCCGTCATGGAGGTGCCGTGGGAGGAGGCCAGCCGCTTCGGCATCATGTCCGTGGACGGCGGCGGCCGCATCACGGAGTTCGCGGAGAAGCCCAAGGAGCCGAAAAGCAATCTGGCATCCATGGGAATCTATATCTTCACATGGAGCAAGCTGAAGGCGTATCTCACCGCCGACGAGGCCGATCCCCACAGCGACAACGATTTCGGCAAGAACATCATCCCTACCATGCTGGCGGCGGGGGAGGTCATGGCGGCCTACCGCTTTGAGGGCTACTGGAAGGACGTGGGCACACTGGACTCCCTGTGGGACGCCAACATGGACATGCTGTCCCCCGGCTCGGGGCTGAACCTGCTGGACAAGAAGTGGCCCATCTACGGGCGCACACCCAACTGCCCGCCCACGTTCGTGGGGCCGGACGGCGACATCGGCAACAGCGCCGTGGCCAAGGGCTGCACCATTCTGGGCGAGGTGAAGAACACCGTACTGAGCTACGGCTCCTCCGTGGGAGAGGGGGCTGAGGTGTCCTACTCCGTGGTGATGCCCAACGCCGTCATCGAGGCCGGGGCCAGGGTGTCCTACGCCATCGTGGGCGAGGGCTGCCATGTGGGGAAGAACGCGGTGGTCGGCGGCGCGCCGGGCAGCGTGGACTTCGACCACTGGGGCATCGCGGTGCTGGGGCCGCACACCGCCGTCCCTGACGGCGGTGTGGTGGAGCCGAAAATGATGCTGGGAGCCAGCGGCAAGGAGGTACGGCCATGAAGGGCATGCACGGGATCATCTTCTCCTACGAAAAGCAGACGGATCTGCGGGAGCTTATCGCCAACCGCATCCACGGCTCCATCCCCTTCGGCGGGGATTACCGGGTCATCGACTTTGTGCTGTCCGCCATGGTCAACGCCGGCGTCACCGATGTGGGCGTCATCATGCACGGCAAGTGCCAGTCCATGCTGGACCATCTCGGCTCCGGCAAGAGCTGGGACCTCAGCCGCAACCACGGCGGCCTGACGCTGCTGCCCGCCTTTGCGTACAACGAGAGCCGGGGCGCCGGCGGCCAGTACCGGGGCAAGGTGGAGGCGCTGGCCGGCGTCATGAATTATCTCAAGGGCATCCGGCAGGACTATGTGGTGCTGTCGGACAGCGACATCGTGATCAACCTGCCGCTGGAGGACGTGCTGCGCCGCCATATCGACAGCGGCGCGGACATGACGGCGGTGTGCACCGCTGTGCCCGGCGATGTATCGGACACCTACTTTACAGTGGATGAGACGGGCCGCATCACCGACACCGCCTACGACGTGTTCGCGCCGGCGGGGTACCGCTGCCTGAACATGTTCATCCTCAGCAAAGAGCTGCTGCTGCGGATGGTGACGGAGTGCGCCAGCCGCAACCAGTTCAGCTTCCGCCACAACATTCTGCAGGAGATGGGGAAGCAGTACCGCTTCCACGCCTACATCTACGACGGCTATGCCGCCCGCATCAACAGCGTGCAGAGCTACTACCAGCGCAGCATGGAGCTGCTGGACCCCGCCCTGCGGCAGGCGCTGTTCTGCCGGGAGCGGCCGGTGTACGGCAAGGAGAACGATTCCCCGTCCAGCTACATCGATCCCAGCGGCCCCTGCGTCAATTCCCTGATCGCGGACGGCTGCGACATCCAGGGCAGCGTGAAAAACTGCATCCTGTTCCGCAATGTGCGCATTGAAAAGGGCGCCAGTGTGGAAAACTGTATCCTGTTCAAGGACACGGTGGTGAAAAAGGGCGCGGTGCTGCGCAATGTCATCACCGATAAGTATGTGACCGTCGGCGAGAACGTGACGCTGATGGGTCACGAGCACTATCCCATCGTCATCGCCAAGGGCAGCACCGTCTGAGGGCTGCCGGAGAAAGGAGCTGCGGTATGAAGATCCTGTATGTGTCCAGTGAGGCGTTCCCCTTCTGCAAGACCGGGGGACTGGCCGACGTGGCGGGCAGTCTGCCCCCGGCGCTGGCCCGGAATGGCGACGAGGTGGCGGTGATCCTGCCGCTGTACGGACAGATCGGCCAGCAGTGGCGACAGCAGATGACGTTCCGCCGCTACATCTATGTGGATCTGGGCTGGCGGCACCAGTACTGCGGCCTGTTCTCACTGGAGAGAGACGGCGTGACGTGGTATTTCGTGGACAACGAGCACTACTTCTGCCGCAATACGCTGTACGGCGAGTTCGACGACGGCGAGCGCTTCGCCTTCTTCTGCAAGGCGGTCATCGATCTGCTGCCCAGTCTGGACTGGATGCCCGACATCCTGCACTGCAACGACTGGCAGACGGCGCTGGTGCCCATCTATCTCAAGGACGTGTGTACCCGGTGGGAGGCGGTGCGCCGCATCCGCACGGTGTTCACCATCCACAACATCGAGTATCAGGGCCGCTACGGCGAGGACACCGTGGACCAGCTGTTCGGCCTTGACAGAGGGTGGTATAATGACGGCACACTGCAGATGGACGGCGATGTGAACCTGATGAAGGGCGCCATGCTGGTGTCCGACGCCGTTACCACCGTCAGTCCCACCTATGCCGCCCAGCTCCACGACGCGGCCTATGCCGAGGGGATGGAGAGCGTGGTGCGCATGATCGACTGGAAGTTCTCCGGCGTGGTGAACGGGCTGGATGTGGCGGGCTACGACCCCGCCCATGACCCGGCGCTGCCGGAGCGCTACGACGTGGACCACATGGACGGCAAGGCCGCGTGCAAGGCGTCGCTGCAGGCGTCGCTGGGCCTTGCACAGGAGCCGGACACGCCCCTGATGGGCATTGTCAGCCGTCTGGTGGGCCACAAGGGCCTGGACATCGTGGAGCAGGGACTGGACGGCATTATGGCCGCCGGCTGCCAGCTGGTGGTGCTGGGCAAGGGCGACAGCCGGTTCGAGGACTTCTTCCGGGGCAAGGCGTGGCAGTACGGCGGCCGCC
>ENA-OOZY01000685-OOZY01000685.1-human-gut-metagenome-genome-assembly--contig:-NODE-685-length-23428-cov-3.360886_pt1 | contig 23428 bp, 18 predicted proteins | sample MGYA00241047_ERZ501410 | MGnify/ENA primary metagenome ERZ501410 (study PRJEB25962, sample SAMEA2042621) | human gut metagenome | biome: human gut; feature: human-associated habitat; material: faeces... | reverse complement strand
TTGGCATATTCATGCCAAAACACCTCGCGGGATAGTGGTGTGTGAACAGTAACATATAGGTCCCAATATCATTTCAGCAGGCATTTAACAGAAGGCAAGTTCCCACCCACTGCTTATTGCTTTTCGCAACCACCGCAGGGGATTTACTTGATTCGATTAAATAAGTCTCCTGCGGTGGTGCAGAAAGCAAGCAATTCGGCATGCTGTCGAAAATGGAATATATGTCAATTTGTCAGTACACAGCGAAGGAATGGGAAGGGATTTCGGGCGCATTTGAGGGTTCATAGTAATTCTTGGTATTTGGGAAGCTGCGTTATTCAAAAAAATCTCACTGTCTGAGCGAAGCGAGTTTGAGATTTTTTTGAATGTTTTTAGCAACTTCCCAAATGCCTTAGAATTACATGGTTCCGAAACTAAGCCCGAAATCCCTTCCCATTCCTTCGCGTCCCTTTTGAAAAAATTAATGGAAAAAAATAAAAAATAAACCTCTTGACATATCTGCATTAGCGTGGTAAAGTAAACACATCAAAACCGATGAGAAAGAAGAGTAAACAACCAAGAATCATTCCAGAGAACGGCAATTGGTGGGAAGCCGTATGAAACTGATTGTTGAATGGCCTTTCGAGGGCGGTCCGAAATCTTGATAAGCGTGAGAGTAGGCACCGACGGGAACCGAACCCGTTATAAATCAGGAGTGTATGTTTGTACATGAGAAAGTGGACGATTCGTCAATTTGAGTGGTACCGCGATAATAAGATTCTTATTACCGTCTCAAGCAACAGATAGCTTGTGGCGGATTTTTTTATATATAAAGAGAATCTGTTATATGGCACCCCCTGTAATGCAGGAAAATCTGCTGATGGCAGGTGGGTATCACAGCAGTTGACACATCCGGGAAAAAGAGGAATCCGGGGAGTTCTTTCTCACAGACAGTAACAAGGGATTGACAAACATCCCTGAGACTATGGCAGTTAAAAAACCATGAACTGCTAAATAAGATGTAGAGAGAGGAAAAAAGACTATGAAAAAAAGAGTATTAGCAATCGCAGCAACAGCAATGGCAACTATGATGATGGCATCACCGGTTATGGCACAGGATTTCAAGATCGGTATCTGTAATTATGTAGATGACGCTTCCTTGAATCAGATCGTAGACAACATCCAGTCCCGTCTGGAAGAAATCGGCAAGGAAAAAGACGTAAATTTTAATGTGTCCTATGATAACTGTAATGCAGATGCCAATGTTATGGAACAGATCATTTCTGATTTTCAGGCTGATAATGTAGATTTGATGGTAGGTATTGCAACACCTGTAGCAATGCGTATGCAGTCCGCAACAGAAGGAACCGATACACCGGTTGTATTTTCCGCAGTGTCTGATCCTGTAGGAAGCGGCCTTGTAGAGGATCTGGATGCACCTGGAGCAAACATTACAGGTACAAGCGATTATCTGGATACAGCATCCATCATGAAACTGATCCAGGCAGTGAACCCGGATGTAAAGAAAATCGGACTTTTATACGATATCGGACAGGATTCTTCTACAACAGCCATCCAGGAAGCCAAGGATTATCTGGATAAAGAAGGCATCGAATATGTAGAGCGTACAGGTACCACAACAGATGAGGTACAGCTTGCAGCAGATGCACTGGTGGCAGATGGCGTAGATGCAGTATTCACACCAACTGACAACACAATTATGACAGCAGAGCTTTCTATCTATGAGAAATTCATTGATGCAGGTATCCCACAGTATACAGGAGCTGACTCCTTTGCACTAAACGGTGCATTTGTCGGATACGGTGTTGATTATGCAAACCTTGGACAGAAGACAGCAGATATGATCGCAGACATCCTTATGAATGATGCAGATCCTGCAACAACACCTGTTGAAACTTTTGATAATGGTACTGCAACAGTAAACACAGAAACCTGCGAGGGACTTGGACTTGATCTTGAAACTGTTAAAAAAGATTTCGAGCCGTTATGCACACAGGTAAATGAGATCGTTACAGCAGAGAGCTTTGATGATGTAGAGAAATAATAAGGATATTCGGACAGCATTTTGAATAAATTCAGAATAAGTTCTGGGTTTATGGAATCCATTGTGCCGGTTGAAAAGACTGATATATTTTCTAGATTAAAATGAACAGCAGCAGATATTTTCTGTTGCTGTTCATTGAATGTAATAAAATAAATACAAACTGGAGGAAATCATCGTGACTATTGCGACTATACTCTCTCTTGGAGAGACCGCACTGAAACTTGGCCTGATCTGTTCATTGACAGTTCTTGCCCTGTTTCTCAGTTATTCCATGCTGAATGTCTGTGACCTTTCCACTGATGGCTGTTTCACACTGGGAGCAGCAGTGGGAGCAGCAGTGGCAGTCAGCGGACATCCTTTTTTATCAATTTTTGCAGCTATGGCTGCAGGTATATGCTCGGGCTTTGTGACAGCCATACTTCAGACAAAGCTGGGTGTTGACAGTCTTCTTGCAGGAATTATCGTTAATACGGCTCTTTATTCTGTGAATATTGCAGTGATGGGAGGTTCCTCCCTGATCAATATGAACAGAACAGAGACGGTATTTTCCATGATGAAAGAAACATTGAAAAGTACACCGCTGAAAGGAAGAGGAGATATTGTAGTTGCTTTCATTGCAGTAGCCATTGTGATTGTCTTCCTTGTATTTTTCTTAAGGACAAGACTTGGTCTGGCAATCAGGGCAACAGGAAATAATGCAGATATGGTAAAATCCTCATCTATTAATCCGGTATTTACTACGATTGTAGGTCTCTGTGTTGCCAACTCCTTCACAGCACTTTCCGGATGCCTTCTGTCTCAGTCACAGAAATCTGTAGATATCAATATCGGACAGGGAATGGTTACTATTGCACTGGCTTCCCTGCTGATCGGAGGTACGATCCTTGGCAGAGGTGGAATTTTCGTGAGAGCTGTTGGCATGGTCCTTGGATCTTTTATTTTCCGTCTGGTATATACCGTCGCACTGAGATTCAATATGCCGGCATTTATGCTGAAACTGGTATCTTCTGTGATCGTTGTGCTGGCTATTTCAGGTCCATATCTGAAAAAACAGTGGCCGCAGATTAAGAGAAGAATGACTCACAGGAAAGGAGTACAGTGATTTATGCTGAAGATAGAACATATTTCCAAGACTTTTAATCCGGGTACGGTAAACGAGAAGCAGGCCATCAGAGATCTGTCCCTGAATCTGGAGAAGGGCGATTTTGCAACGATCATCGGTTCCAATGGAGCTGGTAAATCCACTCTGTTTAATGCGATCTGTGGAGATTTTCTTACAGATTCCGGTGTGATTATGCTGGATGAACAGGACATTACTTTTATGCCCCAGCATGTACGTGCAAAGACCATCGGTCGCCTGTATCAGGATCCTATGAGAGGAACTGCACCCGGAATGACCATAGAAGAGAATCTGGCGCTTGCAGCAGGGAAAGGCGGATGGCTTTCTCATGTGTCCAGACAGGAGAAAGAGCGATTCCATGAAGAACTGAAGCTTCTGGATATAGGACTTGAGAAACGTATGACTCAGCCGGTAGGACTTCTCTCCGGTGGACAGAGACAGGCGCTGACACTTCTCATGGCAACCATGAATCCGCCCAAGCTTCTGCTTCTGGATGAGCATACAGCAGCCCTTGACCCGGGCACAGCAGAGAAGGTACTGAATCTTACGAAACGAATTGTAGAGGAACATCAGCTTACCTGTCTGATGATCACCCACAATATGCAGTCGGCCCTTGATCTGGGAAATCGTATTCTGATGATGGATTCCGGAGATATTGTGCTGGATATCCATGAAGAAGAAAAGAAAGGCCTGACAGTGGAAGGACTTCTGGAGAAGTTTAAGACAGGTGCCGGTAAGATGCTGGATAATGACCGTATTCTTCTTTCCGGAGAAAAGTAATTATAAAAATAACATGTAATTGTAAATGAAAGAACCATTATATACAGAAGTTATAGTTGTTGCCTGAAGCATACAGCCATGTTTTCTGATATAATGGTTCTTTTTGTCTGGTAGCGACTCTATTGCCTGCTGTAATCTACAGAAGGCTTCTGCTCTGGTTTGAGTGTGATAAGCTTGCTTCCGACCACTGCTGCAATGAAAATCCAGATAAACATTTTAACCGGGAAGCAGAGGAAGAGAAGCATAGTTACTGCCAGTGGCTTTTTCATGATTCCACCCAGAAGTGACGCAGTAACGATTGCAGCTCCAAATACCACATGTCCCCCGTCTGGCCCGCAGGTCAGCATTGCCACGCCGTATCCCATACATACTCCGGCAAAGATGACAGGGAAGAAATGCCCTCCCTTTAAACCGAACTGAATACACAGATTTGTCAGCAGGAGCTTAAAAAATGCAATGCCAATAAGTGCCAGCGGCAGATAAGAGGTATAGGTTTTCATAAGTGTTCCCATCTGCTCTTCTCCGGAAAACATAAGTACAGGTAAGAATGAACCTGTGATTCCAAGACATAAACCTGCAAAAATTTCTCTGACAACTGCCGGGAATCTGTTGGAAATATTTCCGGTCAGTTTGTGTGTTGCCTGATAGAAGTATGCCAGGATAAGACCGCACAAAATATATAGAATCATAAGCAGATAGTCTTTTCTCTGGATTTCCACCATATCAAAGGATGGAAATCCGGAAAGCCCTGCACCAAAAAGTGCAGATAAACCTGCATAAATACCAGTGCCTGCAGCCAGCGCGATTCCATAAATAAATAATTTGGAACCCTTTGTTAAGGCTGCAAGATCTTCCTCGGAGTTTTCTTCTACTTCGAAAATGCCGAACAGAGGTGCATGAAACAGCACACTCATGGAGACTGCGGCACCAACCTGCGAATAATTTCTGGTATTCTGTTTGGCAAATTTAAGGTTGTCTCCGGCCCAGTAGCATAAACCTACGATAATACCGGTAAGTCCGGCTTCGGGACCTACACTGCTTCCTATGAGTAATGGCAGCAGTGCTGCCACCATCATTACAAGCATGTTTTTGTATTCGTATCTTTTTTCTGCTCTGACTTTTTCCATAACGGTTTCCAGATCTTCGGGATAGTCTCCGAATATTTTTCGGAAAATACCGATAATTGCCGCACCGGCTACACAGATAAGAATCGTATAATAGGGAACAGAGGTTTTTCCGGGAAGCCATTTCCACAGAAATTCAGTTCCCACTGCCATTATTTTTAGCAGGATCCATACCAGTGCACCGGCAACAGCACCAATGAGTGCACAGAACAGCCACAATTCAAGCTGATTTTTTAAAGATACGTTTTTGGGGCTTTTTGTGTTATCCATACAGTCATAACCTTTTTGTTAGTTTTCGGTCTTTCCGAAATTGATTCCAAGTACGATCATATTGATACCCTGCATCAAAACAGAAAAAGCAATCATATATCCTGCAGAGATCATGGTAAGTACAGGATGGGTAAATGAAATGATGCTGACAATTACGGATAAAACACCGCACACAATACTCAGGATACCTTTTCCTTTAGATGTTTTATATACCTTTGTGCCGGCGGCAATCTGGAAAATACCGTAGATCAGAATGATTGCACCGACCATATAAGCTGCCATTACGTCTGTGATGAACCGCTGAATGCCGCTGAATAATAAGATAATACCTGCAAGTCCTTCCAGAACACCGAGAATACATGCTCCGATTTCTTTCTTTTCTTTGGATAAAGAAAGGATTACAAGTTCAATACCATTTACAAACAGAAGGATTCCCAGGATCCATCCGATGGCAAGAAAAGTTCTCATTGGTCTTACAAGAGTGTAGACTCCTAATAACAATGTTAAAACTCCGGTGATCAAAGTGAGGTATTTTAGTGCTTTATTATCTTTCATACTGTTAAGCTCCTCTCATATTGCAAGTGAAACCGTTTTATACTATACTTCAATTAATTTCAGGCAGTATATTATTTCATTGGAGGACAAGTGCATGAAAAGAATTAAAGTATTAGGCAGTGTTTTAAAACGGACTCGCGCAGATAAAATTATCATTGGTTTTATTGTGTTTATTTTTGCTATCGCAGCAGTGATCCAGCTGGTTGAACCGGACATTAACCGATACGGAGATGCACTGTGGTATTGCTATGCGGTGATCTCCACTGCCGGATTTGGCGATGTGGTTGCGGTTACTTTTATTGGAAAAATGTGTTCCGTTCTTCTGACGATCTATTCGCTTTTTGTAGTTGCCATTGCCACCGGGGTAGTGGTTAATTTCTACACCCAGATGGTGGAATTGCAGCGAAAAGAGACACTTGCCATGTTTATGGATCAGCTGGAAAGACTTCCTGAGCTTTCCAGAGAAGAGCTGGAGAATATTTCCAGAAAAGTGCGCCAGTTTCGGTAGCTGTGGATCTTACTGATCTTTGGAAGAAAGTTCTTCTTCCTGCTTGCTGCGTACCTGCGGGATCAGAGAAGCTGCCAGCTTTCCTTTTCCGCGGTTTCGCAGATACAGAATACCGATGATAGAAAATACGACTGCGCCGATAAAGTTTACGATCAAATCTTTCATGGTATCAACAATACCAATATCAAGATAGCCTCCCAGATTCCAGGTCTCGCCGTTAACGGCCAGGGACTGAACATCTACATGGATCGGAACATTTGCACCGGTAGGATTCAGCTTCACAGAGTTGATGGCCGGTACGATCCAGTCCTTCTGCATATCCATTCCAAAAAACCAGTCCATGCTGAATTCAAAGAATTCCCACATAACACCAACAGTCATTGAAAAACAGAATGCAAAAAAAGCTACAAAATACGGTGACATTTTAATGGAAAACCTGTCGCTGCGGTTAAAAAGATCAATCAGTGCAAATCCGATGGCAGCCATCAGAAAACCGTTAGTAGTATGTAAAATGGTATCCCAGATAGGGATTTTTACATAAAAGGCATTGATTTCGCCAAGAATTTCTGCTGAAAAGATAAAGATCAGAATCACTGTTTCCAGTCCCGGTGGTATTGTGACGTTCAGTTTCCTGTCCAGAAACTGGGGAACCATAAAAAGGATCAATGTCAAGATTCCCAGAAACATATTGTGGTAATTTCCCAGGAAAAACTGACGTACAACGGATAAGATTACCAGGGCGGTAAGTACCATCTGGATCTTTGTTCTGTTCTTTTTCAAACCTGAATTAGCTTTCATTTTTCTTTTCCTCCTTCCTTACTTTATATCCTTATCCTCACTGTTTATATTTTAACATAAGTGCATCCAAACAACAAGAATTATAGGATAATAAGCTGTTTCTGGGACTCGTGGCAGAATTTTCTGCCGGTTTTCAGACACAGAAGTTTTTCATATAAATTGGAAGAAAAAACAGTTTCAGATAAAATCTGATTTCCTTCACTGTCCAAAAGATTTTGGGCGTCCGCAAGCTTGGTGATAAGAGGAATTCGGCTGTGCTGCTTGATCCGGCTTAGCAGTTCACTGCTTTCCCTGCGGAAACCAAGAACCCTGGCAAAGGGAATCTGAGTGGGTGCAGTGTGGATATTTAATATAATATGAAGCAATGCCCTCTGTATCCTTGTCTGAGTCAGTTCTCTGGTTTTTAAAACAGATACAGATTGGGAAAAGGACAACAGAAGATTCTGCTGATTTATGATTCGCCGGGCGAGATCCTCGGAAACATCCATATAGGAAGAAAGGTTTTCTACATTTTCTTTCATAAGGCAGTAAGAAAGAATAGAGTCCAGAGAATTTTCTGTGAGAAATTCACCGGAGTCCAGCGCCTTTTTGAAAACGTAAAAAGCATCTGGTGGAATCTGGGATGATAATATATTGGCAGTTTTGGTATCCGGATTCCTGACTGGATTATTTATGTCTGAGATTGCCTCTGAATGGCCACCTCCCGGATTCTGAATAAGACTGCGTATAGCAGTTGCAGATGCAAAGAAATCAGTAGATGACTGTAAATCAGGGGAGGAGCTTGCTGAATCTCCTTCAGGGACAGTGGTTTCATGATAGCCCATTCCTTCCCTGCGGATCGTGACAGGGCAGATCCGGCTGTTCAGACGGAGAAGTGCCTTGCAGTATTCGATCCCCAGAATATTATTCGGTGTATTCAGGATCTGTGTAACTTCATTTAACAGAGGAGTAAGGACTCCGTCAAAATCGTCACCATTGAAGTTGCGCGGATTCTTAAAATATTCTGTCAATGCCTGGCTTCTGGCAGCGGGAAAAGTCAGACCTTCGCTTAAAAAGCTTTTCAACAGTTTCTTATATTCTTCAGGTTCTTCTACAAGGATCTCAGCCAGTTCTTTCAGTGCACTGATCTCCCCTGACTCACTTCCAAAGCAGAGTATATCAACAATACCAAGGCTGTCTAACAGGGAAACGCCCCCCATTGCAAAGGCTTCTGCACTTGCTGTAGAGATGGATACCGGCATTTCAAGTACAAGGTCAGCACCACACCGCAGAGCCATTTCTGCACGTGCGTGTTTGGAGATGAGAGCAGGAGTGCCGCGCTGCACATAATCTCCGCTCATGGCAACAATAACGTAGTCTGCTTTTAACCTTTCCTTTGTATACCTGATTTGATATTCATGTCCTTTGTGAAAAGGATTATATTCTGCAATAATTCCTGCTGTTTTCATAAATTTACACAGATGCTCCTTCCTGAAATTTTGTAGAGTTCTCTTTTTTAACCATATTGCATCTTAAAAAATACTTTTTTATGTCATATTCTACCATTCAGATGCTTGAAATACAAGGCTTCAGGAGGTATAATGAAGACAGCGCAGAAAACAGATTACTGTTCACTGTATATATTCGGTGAATGGTAATGACATCTGGTATACAGATATTGTGATATCAGAACTGCTATATGAAAGGAGCCATTTTAATCATGGGATTTATTGACACACTCAAAGAGAGAGCAAAAGCAAACGTAAAAACAATCGTACTTCCGGAGACAGAAGATAAGAGAACTCTGGCAGCTACAGAGAAAATTTTAAAAGAAGGAATTGCAAAGGTTATCCTTGTTGGTAACGAAGAAGCTGTTAAAAAGAGTGCAGCTGAAGACGGATATGACATTTCCGGCGCACAGATCGTAGATCCTGCTACATCAGAGAAAACACAGGGATACATTGACAAGTTAGTAGAATTAAGACAGAAAAAAGGCATGACACCGGATCAGGCTAAAGAGATTCTTCTTAACCAGTATCTGTACTATGGTGTAATGATGGTAAAAATGGGCGATGCAGACGGTATGGTATCCGGTGCATGTCACTCTACAGCTGATACATTAAGACCATGTCTTCAGATCCTGAAAACAAAACCAGGTACAAAACTTGTATCTGCATTCTTCTTAATGGTAGTTCCGAACTGCGAATATGGCGCAAACGGCGCATTTGTATTTGCTGATTCCGGTCTGAACCAGAACCCGACTTCAGAAGAGCTTGCAGCAATCGCAGCATCTTCTGCAGAATCCTTCGAACTTCTTGTTCAGGAGAAACCAATCGTTGCAATGCTTTCACACTCCACTAAAGGCAGTGCAAAACATGCTGACGTAGATAAAGTAGTAGAAGCTACAAAGATCGCAAAAGAGCAGAATCCGGAACTTGCACTTGACGGAGAATTCCAGCTTGATGCAGCTATCGTTCCAAGCGTAGGCGCTTCTAAAGCTCCTGGAAGCGAAGTTGCAGGTAAAGCTAACGTACTTGTATTCCCAGACCTTGATGCAGGTAACATCGGATACAAACTTGTACAGCGTCTTGCAAAAGCAGAAGCTTACGGACCTGTAACCCAGGGTATCGCTAAACCTGTAAATGACCTGTCCCGTGGATGCTCTGCAGACGATATCGTTGGTGTGGTAGCTATCACAGCAGTACAGTGCCAGGCTGACGACAACAAATAAGATTTCAGTCAGACCGTAAAACGGACTGAGAATTATTTCATTGACTACATAATGTTAAAGGCATCGGAGGAGATATTTCTGATTCTGATGCCTTTGATATCATTACTCATATTTCCCTGGAAATGATGAGAATAATATTATAATATGAAAGGAAAAGCTGACAGAAATATTCGAAGACTTGTGTCAGGATTATGGACAGTATTCGAAATTTGCTGCCGGCAGAATATGAAAATGAACGTATTAGTAATCAACTGTGGAAGTTCATCCCTTAAATATCAGCTGATCAACTCTGATTCAGAAGCAGTTCTTGCAAAAGGTCTCTGCGAGAGAATCGGTATCGATGGAAGATTAGTATATCAGAAAACAGGCTGTGACAAAGAGATCACAGAAGCTGCAATGCCTACACATAAAGAAGCAATCCAGATGGTACTGGATGCCCTCACAAATGATAAAACAGGCGCAATCGGAAGCCTGAAAGAAGTAAATGCTGTTGGACATCGTGTTGTACATGGTGGTGAGAAATTTGCCAAATCTGTAGTGATCACAGATGAAGTAATCTCAGCAGTAGAAGAATGCAATGACCTTGCACCACTTCATAACCCTGCAAACCTGATCGGTATCCGTGTATGCTCCGAGCTTATGCCGGGTGTACCTCAGGTAGCAGTATTCGATACAGCTTTCCATCAGACAATGCCTGCAAAAGCATATATGTATGGACTTCCATATGAGTACTATGAGAAATACAAAGTAAGAAGATATGGTTTCCACGGAACATCCCACAGCTTTGTTTCCAAACGTGCTGTTGAATTCCTTGGCCTTGACAAAGATAACTCCAAAGTTATCGTCTGCCACCTTGGAAACGGTTCTTCCATCAGTGCTGTTGTAAACGGTGAGTGTGTTGATACAACAATGGGTCTTACTCCACTTGAAGGTGTTGTTATGGGAACACGTTCCGGTAACATTGATCCTGCTATCATGGAATTCATTGCTAAGAAAGAGAACCTTGACATCGCAGGTATGATGAATGTTCTCAATAAGAAATCCGGTCTTCTTGGATTATCCGGCGGATTATCCAGTGACTTCCGTGATCTGAACGATGCAGCTCAGAGCGGAAACGAAGATGCAGCTAACGCAATCGACGTTCTCTGCTATGGTATCGCTAAATTCGTTGGCGGATATGTTGCAGCTATGAATGGTGTAGATGCGATCGTATTTACAGCAGGTATCGGTGAGAATGCTATTCCTGTACGTGAGAAAGTTGTAAGCTATCTTGGATACCTCGGAGTTACACTTGACAAAGAAGCTAACGGTGTTCGTGGAGAAGAAATCGTAATTTCCACACCGGATTCCAAAGTTAAAGTTGCTGTAATTCCTACAAACGAAGAACTTGCAATCTGCAGAGAGACAGTAGCTCTGGTTTAATTTTCACAGATAATAAAGTGTCTGTTTTGTGTCCAAACGAGAGAAATATAACTGGATAAAAGTTATATTTATATAGAAGGGAAGGGTGCATCTGTCAGGAGCACCCTTCTTTGTGCCCGTAAGGCATATGGAAATTACCTGATAATAATGCCGCCGGATAATAAAATACTTCGTAAAGGAATATTACTTGACAAAATGTGAAATTTTTCTAATTTATCGTTGACAAAAGCAGAGGCGGTATGTATAATAAAATAAGTGTGGATAGGAGAAAAGTATGCAGATACATTTATCAGATATTTCATCCAGTGAAGGAATGCGTATTCAGAAGACTGCAGAGTTTGGAATGGATACGATCACCTTTCAGTCAGGAAGCTTTCCGGTACTTGCAAAAGAACCCATAGAGCTTACGATCACGAATACAGGTGACAGAAATCTTGAGATCAGAGGAACGGGTAAGATTACCGTAGGTATTCCCTGTGACAGATGTCTGGAAGAGGTTTCAACAGAGATTCCTTTGGAGATTGAGCGAAAACTTGATATGAAGCTTACGGATGAAGACCGTGTGAATGATCTGGACGAAAGTTCTTATCTCACAGGTATGGACCTGGATGTGGACCAGCTGGTCTATCTTGAGGTACTGATGAGCTGGCCTTTGAAGGTTTTATGTAGAGAAGACTGCAAAGGAATCTGTAGCCAGTGCGGGAAAAACCTCAATGACGGTCCCTGTGGATGCGTCGAGGAACCTAAGGATCCCCGTATGGCAGCTATCAGTGATATATTTAGTAAATTTAAGGAGGTGTAACATAATGTCCATCTGTCCGAAGAATAAATCTTCCAAAGCAAGACGCGATAAGAGAAGAGCAAACTGGAAAATGAGCGCTCCGAACCTTGTAAAATGCAGCAAATGTGGCGAACTGATGATGCCGCACAGAGTATGCAAAGCTTGCGGAAGCTACAACAAAAAGGAAATCATTAAAGTTGAAGACTAATTTTTAATGGTTGCAAAGTATGGCAGGTTCTCCCGTCTGGGATGCCTGCTTTTTTGTGTATTATTTTATGGATGAGGAAAAAGTAATGAATGAGAAGGAGAAGGTAAATCAGATCACAGAAGGTGTGATCTGGAAACAGCTGCTGTTATTTTTCTTTCCTATTGTATTTGGAACATTTTTTCAGCAGATCTATAATACGGCAGATACTATTGTTGTAGGCCGTTTCGTAGGAAAACAGGCACTTGCTGCAGTTGGAGGTTCTGCCAGTCAGATCGCCAATCTGATCGTAGGCTTTTTTGTAGGTCTTTCTTCGGGAGCAGCGGTTGTGATCTCGCAGTTTTATGGTGCAAAAGATAAGAAGAATCTGAGTAAGGCACTGCATACAGCATTTGCATTCTCCATTGCAGCGGGAATTGTTCTTACTGTAGTGGGGATTTTTCTGACCAGACCTGCATTGCTGCTTATGAAGACACCTGCAGATGTGGTAGAGGACTCTGCAGTGTATCTTCATATTTATTTTGGCGGAATGGTTTTTAACCTGGTTTATAATATGGGAGCCGCCATCCTGCGTGCAGTAGGAGACTCCAAAAGACCACTGTATGTTCTGATCATTACCTGTGTGCTGAATATTATTCTTGACTTGCTGTTTGTGGTTGCGTTTGGCATGGGTGTGACAGGAGTAGCTGTTGCTACAGTTACTTCTCAGGTGATCAGTGCGCTGATCGTAACAGTAATGCTTCTGAAAACCAGAGAGATATATGTGCTGAAGATCAACATGATCCGTTTTGACGGAAGAATGCTGTTTTCGGTGCTGAGAATCGGTATCCCGGCAGGCCTGGAATCTGTAATGTATAATATTTCCAATATTGTGATACAGGTATTCGTAAATAATCTGGGAACTGACACAGTTGCAGCCTGGGGAACACTGGGAAAGATCGATGCTATATTCTGGATGGTGATCAATGCGTTCGCAATTTCCATTACTACCTTTGTGGGACAGAACTTCGGAGCCGGCAAATATCACCGTATGCGAAAGAGTGTGAGTGTCTGCATGATCATGAGTATGGTCAGTTCTGCGGTGCTGATCATTTTGATGTATTCATTTGCTCCCTGGATTTATCGTCTGTTTACCACAGACAGCGCAGTGATCGCCCATGGTGTGCATATGAGTCGTTTTTTACTGCCGTCCTATTTTATTTATGTGATCATAGGAATCCTGTCCGGGGCACTGAGGGGTACCGGGAAGGTTCTGGTGCCTATGCTCCTTACCTGCGGCGGTGTGTGTTCGTTGAGAATCCTGTGGCTTTTTACAGCCGGACAGATGTATCCGGGAATCAATACGATCATGCTCAGTTATCCGGTTTCCTGGAGTATTACAGCTGTGCTGTTTGTTGTATATTATTTCATGAAATTCCCCGGAAAGGAAAAGACAGAGCACTTCCGGAAACAGAAACAGTAATGCAATTTGTCCTGTTAAAATGTATTTCGCTATGGAACTATATGCAAAATAAAAAAAGAGTGCTATAATTTCCCCAAAAACAAGAGATGGAAAACATCAGATAAAAAGGAGGAATGGAGAATGATTAAAAAATCAAAGATAACTGCGGCAGTTATGGCGGCAATACTTGCTGTAACCACTATTTTCAGTCCTGTATTAGCAGGTGAATTTTCATCACCAGAAGAAATATCAGAAGAGTTTAGTGAAAATGAGAAAATTGTGGAGTATGGAACTGAGGCTTTTAGTGATGCAGCATAGGTTCAGTATGATGAAAATGAGGAAACATTTTCGACAGAGGAAGGCGAAGAAAACAATGTAATTGTAATAGATAATAATGAAGAGTTTGGAACTGCGCTTAGTAATCCAGATATAAATATAATAAAGATTAAAAATAAGATAACAAAGAAGCTTGACGCAGATTTAACTACAGATAAAAAGATAATTGTGTTGGAAGGTGGAGAATTACAATTTGATGTATCAAGCAATAAACTTAAAACAGTAAATGCATATTTAGAAATAAATGCAGGTGCTACTTTAAATCTAAATGTATTGAATTTTATGAGCACAATCCGATTATCCGGAAAGCTAGTAAATAATGGAACTGTTTCAAGGGCGGGAAAAGGAGACGCATATATTGATTATACAGAAAATATAGGAACATTAGCACCTGATATCCATATTAATCTTGTAAAGGATATAAACAGTAATGCAAGCGTAACCATACCAGAGACGGCAACAGTAGGAGATGCAATATCATTTAAGTTGAACAATGTTGTAGATGAGGTAAAAAATCACGTAGAGGATATATTTGAAACTAAATGGAAAGATACTGGTACTTATGGAAATAATTTATCCTATACAATAGGCAGTGAACTGGGAGATCGGACATTAAAACTTAATTTGAAAATAAAGTCACCTTATGTTTTTATGTCACCTAATGGAACTTATGGAAATACTATTACATCAAATACATGTAATGTTGCGAAAAAGATAATAGAGAAGGTTTATGTAAATAGTGAGACTGGAGATGACAGTAATATAGGAGAAAAACCTGAGCAGCCTGTAAAGACATTGCATCAAGCTTTTGACAATGTAAAGGACGGTGGAACTATCATATTGCTTTCCAATTGTACACAAAGTTCTGCTAGTTTAGAAAAAACAGTTACAATTAAATCGGAAAATAAAGATAAGCCAAAAACATTGACTGGTGGCTGGCTATGGAAAATAAATGAAAACAAGAGAGTTACATTTGAGAACCTGGTAATTCAGGATTTAGAGATACAATCAAATGATAATAGTAAGAATGCAGGTAGTGTTATTTTTAATAATGTGAGGGATGCAAGCGTAGGTGGTACGCACCAACTGGAAGCAGTGGTGTTAAATAACAGTGAAATTACATGCCCTTATCTTGAATCGAGTAAAGTTGAAATGAATGACTCGACTTTAAATGGACGGTTTATGACAGACGAACTTATAGTAAACGGAGAGAATAATATTCTCCAGTATACTAAAAAGAATTCTTTGGGGAGAATTAATCGTACTGCGACAGTAAATGGAAAATTAGTAATAAAATTGTATAATGCAGATAGTATAAGAGGAGAGAAAGTTCTTCAAGTACCTGATACGCTGACCAGTTTAGCAAATATAGAACTGGATAGTTCATATGGTGAGCAATATGGTAAGCAATATGAATTAAAAATCAGAAAATACTATAATGGAAATTATATGTACATTTCCGAAGGCATTGCTCCCCAGATAGATTTATACGTTGGAAATGAACCACGGGATAAAGAAAATGTGGATATGTCGTCCGATGGAAATATTTCTGTTAACGCAAAGATAACAAATTTTTCCGGTGCACATATGTCAGTAGTTGGAAATTGGAGTGGATATGGGGGGAATACCGTTTGGTCTGGCGGTGAAGACCCTGTATTAACAGTAAAGGTTACATTAACTGACAGTGAGTATTATAATTATCATTTTAATCAGGTTCAGCAGGTTCAGGATCTTGCAAATCTTATTAATGTATATTCATGGAAAAATACAAACACAGGCATAAATGAAAAGGTGAAAAGCAAAGCTAAGGTGATTGTAGAAAATGAGCAGGGAATCAGCGCAGATGGACGATACTGTACGTTTACTCTTACATATCCGAAAGTAAAACACAGAGTCTCGATATCAATCTCAGACGATAGTTTAGATAAAGTTTACGATGGAAATGCTGTGGTGCCTCCTGTTATAACTACTGTACCGGAAGAAGTGAATACTTCTTTAAAATGGTATCAGAAAAGCGGAGAAGACTGGACAGAAATTGACGCTGCTCCGACAGATGCAGGCAAATATTCTGTTATGGCATATGCAGAAGAAAGTGATGATTATGAAGCCGGATATTCTGAACGAGTAGAGTTTACCATAAGTAAAGCACAGAATGAATGGACAGTGAATCCGGCAATCAACAACTGGACAAGTGACCAGACTCCGTCGGAACCTGCAGGTAAAGCGAGATTTGGAACAGTATCTTTTAGTTACAGCGATAAAGAAGATGGAACTTATACAGAAACTCAGCCGACTTCATCTGGCAGCTGGTATATGAAAGCAACTGTTGACGGAAATGGCAATTATGACGGTTTGAAAAAAATCATACCATTTACAATTTACACTCCATATTATCCACCAATAGTAATACCGACAGCAACACCTACTCCAAGTCCGACACCGACCGTGAAACCTGTTCCGGATAATTATCCGGATGGTTCAGAATATCTTCCGGATGGAAGCATCAAAACACCGAATGGTACGATCGTAGACAGTGACGGAGAGATTACACTTCCAAATGGAGTAATCGTAAAACCAGGCAATGAGGAAAATAAGCCAGCGCTCAATAAAGAAAATGAAGTGATCACAGGTGATGGAACTCTGGTAATTCGTCCGGGACTTTCTGAACTGGAAACCGGTGCAGGATGGAAAATATTCAGTGATGGAAGAATCGTGGATACAGATGGTAATGTTTATGCAATGGACGGAAGCGTATCAGATAAAGATGGAAACTGCGTGAAACCTGCAAAAGCGATGATAAAGAACGCATATACATATAAGAATAAAAATCAGGTAAAGTTTGTTCTGTATGATAGCTGCAAAGGTGCGCAGGGTTATGATTACGTGATCGGTAAATCTTCCAATATGCTGCAGACCAAAGAATATGAGAAAGTAAATAAAAACAGAAAAGGACTGAAAACAACATTTACATATATGGACAAAGGAACTTGGTATGTAGCATGCCACGCCTGGGTCAAAGATGCAAATGGGAAGAAAACATTCGGTGAGTGGTCGGAAGTAAAGATAGTAGTTGTTAATGCCAAAACTCCATCTCAGCCAAGAATTATCAGTGTTAAAACAAATGGTTCAACAATAACAGTCAAATTCTCCAAGACCGGAAAAGCAACAGGAGCAGAGGTTGTTCTTGGTAAAGAACTGGAGAAATTATATGGAGAAAAACGTCCTGTTGAATACAAGAGATATGTAATTGAAGAGGACGAGGATGTAACAACTGTGACATTTAAAAATGTAAAGAAAGGAACTTATTATTTAAGCCTGCGTAAATGGAATCGGACTGCTGACAATAACGAAAAAGTGTTCGGACCATGGGCAGAATATGTAAAGGCTAATGTCAAATAGTAAAAACTATGGGAGACAGTAGTTGTTAAAGTATTATAGTTGAAGTAATAAATATGCGCACTGGTGTTAAACTGGTGCGTATATTTTGTCGTATAAAAAAGAACTGTTTTGCAAGACGCGCTTGTTCATTAGCCCATTCAACAACTCCATCACGATCCGTGTGGAGCTGCGCTGATAATTCAGCGCGGAGTGAACAGTAACCATTTTTCATGAGAAAATGCAGTTTATCCTATGTCTGTTGATGAAATCAGGAAAATAAGGTAAGCTAAGAATACGGACAATTGAGAATAAAGATAAGGGATACTATTTACAGAAAACGCTGTAAAATGGTTACTGAGAACAGAGTAAACAGTAACGTAAAATGAAAGTATGGAAAAAAGCATGAGAAAACAGAAAATAACAGTTCTGATTTTTATGATAGCCCTGTGCCTGACTGGCATATGGGGAATGAAAAAAAATACCACAGTATGGGGCGCGGTGATCCGGGTAAATGATGTGATCGTACCGAAGGATATTCCTGCAGTAGCTGTAGAAATAAATAAAAGCAGCGAACTGATTACTGAGAAACTGTCTCGGGTTTTCTATACAGTTTATACAGACACAGATACACTGCATATTCCGGTGTTCTGGGATGTTTCGTCTGTAAATATGAAACTGGCAGGCGTTTACACAATGAAAGGTGTACTGAAGCTTCCGCCTGAGTATGCTTTTGATGAGAGTGAAAGTCTGCAGGTACAGACAACTGTTTCTGTGCAGTACCCGGACAAACCGGATATTAATATATATTACAGGCTGACTGCGGCAGGAATCTATATATTTCCCTGGTTGAAGCAGGAAAATTTTGACTCCATGGAAGCTTATCTGAAGAAAGAAAGCGGACAGTGGATCAACCTCACTGAGGAGGGCTTTGCTCTCTGTGAAGAGGAGGGCCTGTATGTATCTAACCAGAGTATGGTTGTGGGCAATACCTATTCTCTGTTGGTAACCTATGATAATGGAAAGAAGCAGACCAATACTCTGCGGTTTCAATACCAAAAAGACGGCAGTCTTAAAATTTACGGTTATCAGCACAATCTGCTTGGAAATACACAGAAGCCTGGAAAAATCATCTGTTCTTATGATACCGGAGATGAGAAATATCTCAGCAGATGTGCTGCCTATGCAGTAAAAACGGGGGGAAGCCTGAAGCAGATTGAGAAAGAATTGAAGGAGAATGTCAGACTGAGGGTCAGTACTGCTGAAACATTTGAAAATACAGCCGAGAATCCGGAACTGATTCTGGAATCTTCCTGGGATCTGAGCCGGGTGAATAGGGAAAAACAAGGCGTGTACAAGGTAACCGGATCATTTGTGATCCCAGAGGGATATGAAGTATCTGACAGCCTGACGCTGCCAGAGGCATATGCATATCTTTCTGTACAGAAAAAAGGAGAACCACAGATTAATACCTACAGCATGCCGATGGTAGACCTGCTGGAATTTCCTATGCTGCTGGATGGATTTTCTGCAGAAGAACGCCGGAACATACAGGTTTACCTCTCTGAGAATGAGGGAAATTACCGGAAAATTGATGATGACTTGGTGGAAGTGACTTCTGATGGAATTCAGATTTATTACAGAGAGATATTAAAGAAAGGACAGAACTACCAGATCTGTGCTGTCTATGAGAAAGGGAGCACAGGAATTTATTCTTTTTCCTATAATGATGCGTTTATTGTCAATGAATACTGGCATGAGCGAAATTTTTCGGACAGAGAGGAAAAAGATCTTCCTGACATTGTGCAGAAAGCACCTGCTTCGTCAGAAGTAGTACAGGAAGAAAAGAAAGAGAATCTGAATACGGGAAGTGCCGGATATTATTATGGTGACTCTTACGGAACAGACAATAATACAGACGGACAGAATAGCAGCAGTAACAAAGCTTCTGATGCAAAATCTGCTGAAATATCGGATACAGAGAATTTCGTGACAGAGTTAAGCACCGACACCATTACTGCAGTCAGTGGAAAGAGAATGCTTCTTATGATCCAACAGAATGGAAGTGCAAGGTTTGAGAAACAGGGAATCTCTGTGACATTTTCTCCGGATACAGTGAATGGATGGAAGATCAATGCAGAGGATGAAATCCAGATAGGAATCGAGAAAACGTCAGAAACTGCATTTTCTCTGCGGATTTTTGTCAGAGGTGAGAAAGTGACAGAGATTCCTGGAACAGTGGTGGAATTTCAGGCATCTGTGTTTGGCGGAATCCAGTTACCTGAAACAGTAAAAGCGGAGGATGTGCAGGGAAATCAATATGCAGTGAATTATCAGGAAAAACAAAATGTTCTCCGTATGGAGATCAACCAGACAGGGGATTATTTTTTGACAGATGGAGAGTCGGAAAATATCGGGGACCAGACGGTTGAGGACAGCGTGGAAGCTATTTCAGACGGAGAAGATATAGGTTTTACAGAAGAGCCAATGCCAGAGGAGGAAACGGAGCAAAAGACAGAGCAGAAAACAGAGAATTCCGCCAAACAGTTTCTGATGATAATACTTACATTACCGGCAGTATGTATCCTGGTGGCTGCCATTATTTTTGCAATTCGTAAAAAACGCAGATAAGCGACAGTGGAAAGGCAAACAAAGCACCTGAAAACAGAAGGAGGTGTCAGCAATGAAGAAGAACTGGAAATATTCATTACTACTTATAGTAGCTGTATTTGCATTGACTATGGGCATATTCTTTCTGTTTTACCGCTTTGATAACAAATATACGGCCAGGGGGGACCAGGCCATTCAGGGAATCCTCTATGTGCCTGATGATGATTCTGTGCATTATCTTGCCAGGGAATGGGAATATTATCCGGATGTATTGCTGACACCGCAGGAAATAAAGGAACAGAAGGAGGACTACTACAGCCGTTATGTTTCCATTGGCGAGTACGGTGGAATGGACCTGGGCGACAAAAATAAATCTCCTTTTGGAAGTGGTACCTATCGGATGACCCTGGTGCTTCCTGAAAAAGAAAAACAATATGCTATTGGCCTGACAGAGATTTTTTCTGCTTACAAGCTGTATATTAATGGGGAATTGATGGGGCAGATGGGAAATCCGGATCCGGACAATTACCAGGAGCAGATTCAGAACAGGGTATTTACCTTTGAGGGAAAAGGAACTGCAGAGATTGTGATCGCAGTGACAGACAAACATTCGGTGTCATCGGGAATTCAGTATGTGCCGGTTTTGGCTTCTCCTTTTAAAGTGAATATTATCCGCGGGTTGTCGCTTATGATTGCTGTGGTATTTATGGCTTTTACATTTTTTGTCCTGATTTTTTCAGTGTATATGTATATGCGAACTAAAAAAGTGGAGTTTGGACTTTTTGCCCTGCTTTGTATCTGTGTGCTGGGATATGGTTCTTATCCGATCCTGCATTCCTTTGTTGCAGTAAAAGTACAGCCTTGTTATGGAATGGAGGCATTGTTCTATTATCTGATGTTTGCCGGTGTTATGCTGGTACAACAGAAGATCCTGGGAGGTGAGGAAAGGATTCCGGAAATTCTTGCAGGTGTGGCTGCAGCAGCCGGAGTGATGGTTTTTGTGGCAGAAATGCTGTGCAGCAGAGCCCAGTCTGCAACAGGGCTGTATCTGATCTCTAAGCTTACAGAGATTTTGAAGTGGGCAGCAGCCGGTTATCTGCTTTTCAGAAGTGTAAAGGAGATAAAACAGAAGTACAGTAATGTACTTTTAGTGGGAATTGTTGTTTATGCAGCGTCTCTGGCAGCAGACCGGATATGGAGATTATATGAGCCGATCATTGGCGGGTGGTTTATGGAAATTGGTGCAGCAGTGCTTGTAGCCAGTGTGGGACTGACTCTGTGGATGGAGCTTGCCAATGCTTACAGATTTCAGCTTACCTATGGAGAATACAGCCGTCAGATGGAACAGAAACTGCAGATACAGAAACAGAATTATGAGGAACTTACAGAAAAGATGGATGAGATCAGCAGGATGCGCCATGATATGAGACACCATCTGCGCACCATCATGTCTTACACCCAGCAGGGAAAATATCAGGAGATGATGGAATATCTGCAGGAGTATGCATCCGTTATAACAGAAGAGGAAAAGCTAATCTGTTATTGCAGAAACATGGCCGTAGATGCAGTGATCCATTTTTATGCAGGAGAACTGAGGAAGAAAGGGATTCCTTTTGAATGTGATATGATGCTGCCACAGAATATTGGCATTTCAGATACAGATCTGTGCAAAATATATGGAAATCTTCTGGAAAATGCCGTAGATGCAGTAAAAGATCTGCTGCCGGAAAATAAGCCTTATGTAAAGATGCTTACAAAGGTTAAGAACAGGAAGCTTCTGATAGAGATTTCAAATCCATATTCCAATGGAATCCAGCGAAGGGAAAAAGTTTTTTATTCAACAAAGCATGAAGGCTTTGGAATCGGAACAGCGTCTGTGGTAGAAGTGGTACAACGAATGGGCGGATATGTAGTTTTTAATACAGAAGAGGGTATTTTTAAAGTAAATATCTTTCTGCCGGTGAAAACAGTACAGTAAATAAATAGTTACTGCCCGGAGGGGAAGAGGCATATCGGAAATACTTATTTATCAGAGTCTGAAGAGAATAAGTATTCCAGATATGCTTTTTTTATTGCGTTGGAGCCACGCTTGCGTACAGTAACAAGCTCCTGATTGTCCATAACAAAGCCTTCATCTGTGGATTTCTCGATGTGATCCATATTTACGATACAGCCTCTGTAACAGGAGAGAAAACATTTCATTCCCTCCAGAAGCTCTTCGAATTTCTGGAAGGTTATGTAGGAGCGTATAATGCCTGCATCTGTGGTATGTACCTGAACTGCATTGCGGTAGGTATCCACGTACAGGATGCTCCTGACAGGGATCTTTACAGGGGTACGGTCGGAGATCAGCTCTATATATCTGGAATTCTGCGACTGCCTGAACTGGATTGTTGAGAGGATCCGGCAAAGCTTCTCCGGGTCAAAGGGCTTCAGCAGATAGTAGGATGCCTGTACATCATAGCTTTCCACAGCAAAGGAATCACTGCTTGAAATAAAAATCAGAGCAGCTGTATCCCTGGCTTCGCGGAGCTTTCTGGCTGCATCCATACCGGTCATACTGCCCATATAAATATCCATAATGATCAGGTCGTAAAATCCGGGTATGTATTTAGTAAAAAAAGCTTCTGCGCTGGAATACAAATGGATGTCTGCGGATGTATTCTGGGATTCATAATAAGAAGAAATGACAGATTTTACCTGGCGCAAATCTTCCTTTGAATCGTCAAGGATTGCAATATTCAAAAGGAGTACCTCCTAAATTAACTTAAACATAATTTGTATTTTAGCGTATTTTCATGAGTTATTCAAGTACGGATTCCTTACTGAAAGCAAGTAATACCATAAGTATTTATTCATTTTTCCATATTTCATGAAAAATGTCATTTAATCCCATGTATCTTGAAAATAAGACTGAAATTTTTTATAGTAAGAACATAGAAATTCAGTTTAGAAATATGTACACACATTTTAAGAAAGGATGGTAAAAAAATATGAAAAACTGGAAAAAATATGCGGCGATCATCGCAGCAATCGCTCTGCTGGTAATTTTCTGCCTTCCGATGTATTTTGCACTGAAGGGCGACTTTTCCCAGAAGGAATTTATGGCATCTCTTTTTACGGTGATGTTTGTTGCGGTCATGTGTTATGTGATTCTGATGTTGTTCAAATATCTAAATAAAAAGAAAGATGGTCAGGAGAAAAGCAGTATGATTAAAAATGTGATTTTTGATGTAGGTCTTGTGCTTGTGGAATTTAACTGGCAGGATTATCTCGACAGCTTTGGTTTTGACGAAGAAAAACGTGAGCGTATCGCGAAGGCAACATTCCAGAGCACGGTCTGGGATGA
>ENA-OOZY01000632-OOZY01000632.1-human-gut-metagenome-genome-assembly--contig:-NODE-632-length-24462-cov-4.495186_pt1 | contig 24462 bp, 24 predicted proteins | sample MGYA00241047_ERZ501410 | MGnify/ENA primary metagenome ERZ501410 (study PRJEB25962, sample SAMEA2042621) | human gut metagenome | biome: human gut; feature: human-associated habitat; material: faeces... | reverse complement strand
GCCGTATGATATGTGATACCCGGAAAACCGGCAGCGGTGCTGTCGGGTTTCTTTGCGCATTTCTGGCAGTTTGTACAACACGTCTCTTGCATTTCGCGGCATCTGTCGTATATAATAGAAAAAAGAAACGGGTTTGTTCATAAGCAGGACATACTTTCGTGTTACGATAGGTGCATGAGGAAAGAAGGAGGGCATTGCCCATGATGATCGAAAAGAGCGGCAGTATTCGGCTGCGGGACATCCCCGTGGCCGGGAATCTGCCGCCGGAGCAGCAGGCGCTGGCCGCCGGGATGGTGCGCGTGACCCATCTCTACCGCAGCGCCCTGAAGGTGGCCGTCACACAGATGGAGATACTGGACGAGGAGTTCGCCCGGATGTACGACCACTCCCCTATCCACCACATCGAGTACCGCATCAAGTCTCTGGACAGCATCGTGGATAAGCTGAAGCGCCGGGGCTATGAGGTGACCATCGACAATATCTACGCCCACATACAGGATCTGGCCGGGATCCGCGTCATCTGCAACTACATGGACGACATCTACTACCTCCGCTCGCTGCTGACACGGTTCGAGTCGTTCCGGGTCATCCGGGAGGTGGACTACATCAAGGAGCCCAAGCCATCCGGCTACCGCAGCCTGCATCTGGTGGTGAACGTGCCCATCGTCATTTCCGAGGGCACCATGGTGCTGCCGGTGGAGATACAGCTGCGCACCATCGCCATGGACATGTGGGCCAGTCTGGAGCACGAGCTGCGCTACAAATCCGACCGGCAGTTCACCGACGAGGACGCCGCCCGTCTGCGCCTGTGCTCCGATGCCATCAGCGAGATCGATCAGGAGATGCAGGACATCTATCAGGGGCAGGAGCCCCGTTACCACGCCTGAAAACAAAAAGAGGGGGCGTACACCGGCGGTGTACGCCCCCTCTTTTTGTCCGTTACGCGGCGGCGCGGAACACCTCCACGCCCAGCTGGCTCAGCGCGCCCATGATGACGCCCGCCAGCAGTACGCCGCCCATGCAGGCCAGCACGCTCTTTTTGAAGTCCATGTCCAGCAGGCTGGCCGCCAGCGTGCCCGTCCACGCGCCGGTGCCCGGCAGCGGGATGCCCACGAACAGCAGCAGCGCCCAGTACAGGCCGCGGCCCGCCTTTTGCTGCAGCTTCCGCCCGGCCTTCTCGCCCTTCTCCAGACAGAACGAGAAGAATTTCCCGATCACCGGCTTGCCGCTGCCCCACACCAGCACCTTCCGGGCGAAGAAGTAGATGACCGGCACCGGCAGCATATTGCCCACGATGGCGATGCAGTACGTCAGCCACAGCGGCAGCCCGAACCCAACGCCGTAGGGGATGGCGCCCCGCAGCTCGATGATGGGCACCATGGACACAAAAAAGACGATGAGACAGTGTTTCAGCATAGACCGAGATTCCCCTTTTCCCAAAAACTTTCCTTATTATACCCGTTCTTTTCCGCTTTGGCAAGAACGTCAAAGCGGCGCATAAAACTCTCCGAAAATTTTACTTCTTTTTTATGCACCGCCCTGTCGACAAATGTCCATCGTTCCTGTATACTGATAGCAGTTATTAAGGTAAATAATGGGAGGGGATGCGCATATGGGCATTTCAGACGTCATATCGCTGCTGGGCGGCATCGCCTTGTTCCTGTTTGGCATGTCTCTGATGGGCGAGGGGCTGAAAAAGGTGGCCGGCAGCAAGCTGGAGCTGGTGCTCTACCGTCTCAGCAGCACCCCGCTGAAGGGCGTCCTGCTGGGCACCGGCGTCACCGCCGTCATCCAGTCCTCCTCCGCCACCTCTGTGATGGTGGTGGGCTTCGTCAACTCCGGCATGATGAAGGTGCGGCAGGCCATCGGCGTCATCATGGGCGCCATCCTGGGCACCAGCGTCACCGGCTGGATCCTGTGCCTTTCCTATATCCCCGGCGGCAGCGGCCTTGTCCAGCTGCTGAGCACCGAGGTGCTCACCGGCCTTGTGGCCGTGGCCGGCATTGTCCTGCGCATGTTCTCCGGCAAGACCTCCTCCCGCCATGTGGGCGACATCCTGCTGGGCTTCGCCGTGCTGATGTACGGCATGTCCGCCATGTCCGGCGCCGTCTCCCCCCTGCGGGAGAGCGAGGCGTTCATCCGCATCCTGACATCGTTTTCCAACCCGCTGCTGGGCATTCTGGTGGGCATTGCGTTCACCAGCATCCTGCAGAGCGCCTCCGCCGCCGTGGGTATCCTGCAGGCCCTGTCCATCACCGGCACTATCACCTTCGAGATCGCGTTCCCCATCGTCATGGGCATCGCTATCGGCGCGGCGGTGCCGGTGCTGCTGTCGGCGCTGGGCGCCAACCTCAACGGCAAGCGCACAGCCTTTGTCTACCTGCTCATCGACGTGCTGGGCGTGGCCATCTGGTCGCTGGTGTTCTATACCCTCAACGCCTTCCTGCACTTCACATTCCTGACCGTCACCATGAACGCCGTCAGCATCGCCCTGATGAACACCTTGTTCCGCCTGGCCACGCTGGTGGTGCTGTTCCCGCTGATCGGCGCCATGGAGAAGCTGGTGGTGTTCCTGTTCCCAGACAACGGCCAGCAGGCGGAGGACCAGGATATGGACCGCCTGGAGGAGCGCTTCCTCCAGCACCCGGCCCTGTCCATTGAGCAGAGCCGCCTTGTCACCAACTCCATGGCCGAGCGCGCCGCCGGCAACCTGCTGGACGCCATGGCCCTGCGCACCGACTATTCGGATAAGGGCTTCCAGTCCGTGGCGGAGACGGAGTCCCTGATCGACCGCTACGAGGACAAGCTGGGCACCTATCTCATGAAGATCACCAGCCGCTCCCTGTCCAGCGCACAGAGCGAGGAGGTCAGCAAGTTCCTCCACACCATTTCGGACTTCGAGCGTATCTCCGACCACGCGCTGAACATCTCCGAAACGGCCAAGGAGATCCACGACAAGAAGATGGTGTTCTCCGCCGCCGCCGGCCGCGAGCTGGAGGTCATGGAGTCCGCCCTGCGGGAGATCCTGTCCATCGCCATCGCCGCCTTCGTGGCCAACGATGTGCAGCAGGCCGCCCGGGTGGAGCCGCTGGAGGAGATCATCGACGGCCTGTGCGACGAGATGAAGTCCCACCATGTGGACCGCCTGCAGTCCGGCGCCTGTACGCTGGACCAGGGCTTCGTGTTCAACGACCTGCTGACCAACTACGAGCGCGTGGCCGACCACTGCTCCAACATCGCCGTGGCCATCATCGAGCTGGAGTCCGACTCCTTCGACACCCACGAGTACCTCAACAGCGTCCGGGCCATGAAGTCCCACTCCTTCGCCCGGTACTACGAGGAGTACCAACAGAAGTACCACCTGTAAAATCGCAAAAAAGGTGCGGAGCAATACCTGTCGGTATTGCTTCGTACCTTTTTATCCGGTCCCTTCAAGGGGCCATGCGGTCATTCCGCGTCATGCGCCGTCCAATACCGGGCGCCCCAATGCTCGAAGTCCCACTGCTCCATATAGGCGCTGCACTCATAGTCGATGTAGTAAAGCGTTCCGCCGCACGGGACGAAGTTGGTGGGATAGTAGTCGATGTTCAGCCCCGCCGGGTACAGCAGACGGCACATGGCCCGCACCTGCGTGAGCCAGCAGGGTTCTATCCGTCCCGCTTTCAGCTGCTCCGCCACCGTGGCTCCGGCGATGTATTCCTTCAAAATACGCTCCTGCGGGGTGTCCACCGCCAGCAGCCGGGGCATGGGGATGCCCAGCCGGCACAGCGTTTCATAGTCCCGCAGCTCCGCTTGCAGCTTGTCGCCGAAGGTGTAGTATGCGCAAGGCTCGTGATGGATCTGCTTCAGGACGTACCGCGCCGCACCGTCTGTCACCAGATAGGAATAGCCGCCCTTTCCCTTCCCAAGGAGCCGGAGCACGGTATATTCGGCTCCGTTCACGGTCAATGTGCCGCACATCCCGCCGTCTGCCGTCACCTGCGTACCGTCCCGGCGGCTTCGTCCTGCGGCGGGCAGAGCTGGAGGATCATAAGATCAAAATCCACCAACTCCCCATGGATCTTGAAAAATCCGGGGAAGGTGCACAGCTTGCGAAAGCCCAGCTTTTCATACAGCGCAATGGCGCGTTTGTTGTCGCTGCGCACTTCAAGATCGACCTGCTCCACACCGGACTCCCTTGCAAAGGCAAGGACGCCCTCCGCCAGCGCGGATGCCGCGCCGCAGCCCCACCACGCCTTTTTCAGGCTGATGCCGAACTCCGCGCGGTGGTGCATGCGATTCGGCTTGCGGTTGAGACTGGCGGTGCCGATGATCTCCCCATTCACCTTGGCCAGCAGCTGCACATGGTCGTGGGACTGCGCCTGCATGCTGAGATAGGCCTCCTCGGCCTCCGGCGCAAGCGGCACGCCCTCCGGGCCGAAGCTGAGGTTTTCCGTTTCCCCGCCGATGATCTTCAGATACGCCAGCAGCGCGGCGGCATCCTGCGCCTGTGCGCGGACGATCTCAAAGGCCGTCTGTTTCATATGCATGCTCTCCTTTCATTTCTGCCGTCTGCTCATCCGCCGGGGCGGAGATAAGCGTGATGCGCCTTGTCCGGCGGTTTTCCGCCGCCTCTATTTTCATGTATTTCAGGGCGACCTCATTGATGTCCGCAAGGAAGTCGGAAAATTCCTCGTCCGTCAGTACCAGCGTGCAGTTCGTCAGCAGCAGCATGTCCCTGCGGGGGTCGGCGCCGCCGCCGGCGAAATACCTTGCAAACGACGCGCAGATGCCCAGCAGCGACATCTGCACGGCGCTGCCGTCGGCATCCTCCGCCGCCATAGCATCCCTGTTCAGCCGGTAAACGCTTTCCACCGTGCCCCGGATCCGGTTTTCGCCCGCCACCGCAAGGATCGCGTGGTCCGCGAGGATCCTGACATGGCGGTACAGGCTGGCGCTGGGCACATCGGGCAGCGCTTTTTTGAGTTCCTTCACCGTGCCGGTTTCGTGGAGCAGGAAATACTGGAATATCCTTTGCCGAACAGGGTTCATGACCACTTCCGCTGTCTCCATCGTTTGCCGTCACCTCCCCAAGCATTTTCTGCTTCTATTATATTCTCATTTATGAGAATGTCAAGCGATAAGAAACTACCTGCACAAGGCCGCCATGCCGCTCCCGACACCGGCAGCGGTTGAAGGTGGTGGAAAAACGGGACTTTTTTCTTTCGGACAAAAGAAAAAAGTCCCAAAACCCTTGCGGTTTCAGGACTTTTTTGGTCCGAGTGTCGAGATTCGAACTCGAGGCCTCTTGAACCCCATTCAAGCGCGATACCAAACTTCGCCACACCCGGATAAATTGGCTGTCTCAAACAGCCTATTGATAATATCACAGTTCTTTCCCTTTTTCAACCCCTAATTTCAAATTTTTTCAAAAAAGTTGCGGTTCTTTTTGTTGACAAAGTACCCGCCGCATGGTATTATATTATTCGCATCTGGCATCAGGGGCGCTTTTGCATACGGAGAGATGGCTGAGTGGTCGAAAGCACCGGTCTTGAAAACCGGCGATGTGAAAGCATCCGTGGGTTCGAATCCCACTCTCTCCGCCAGCAGCTTTTATATCTGCGGAAGTACCCAAGTGGCCGAAGGGGCTCCCCTGCTAAGGGAGTAGGCCGTCAAAAGCGGCGCGAGGGTTCAAATCCCTCCTTCCGCGCCAAACCCCGGAAACCTTGTATTTGCAAGGCCTCCGGGGTTTTTGTTTTTCCTGCGTGTGCTGCACTGACTTGCCCTGAATTTGCGTAAAACCTGTTCCGTGGGCTACATTGTAGCTAACATTATGGCTAACACGCCAGGCCCGCTCCTGCACACATCCGTCGCCGGTATCCCTGCGCGAAAAAAGAGACATCCGGGCGGATGTCTCTTTTTTTCACGCAGGGTTTTACACACAGGATCAGCTGCGCAGGCCCGCCGCCTGCATGATGGCCTCCACCGCCTCTACGGGCTGGCTGCCCCATGTGATCTCCACGTCGGCGCAGCCGGCGCTGTCCAGCAGGTCCCGGGCGCCGTCGGTCAGCAGCTCCTGGCAGGCATCATCCACCAGCGCTAGCTTTTGCAGGTACGTCTCCAGGTCGTCGTTCTTCGCGGCCAGCCATGTGGACGCCGCCTCGCTGATCTCATCCGCGCCGAGGCCGGTGTCCACGCCCCAGCTCAGCAGCCGGGCCGCCGCCTGCACCGCCGACAGCGAGGAACCCGCCGTCCCCAACACGACATCGGCGTCGATCTCATCCAGAACAGGCAGCGTCAGGACGGGCTGCACATCGGCCGGCGCATCAGGCGCACCGGAGGTGGAGCAGGTCACGCTGCCGTCCCCGGAGATGGTCACATACAGCTTCTCCTGCGCGGCGTCATAGAGGAACGAGGCCTCCCCCAGCGGCGTATCATCCGCGGACTGCGCGCCGACGGTAAAGAGGACCGAGCGGTTTTCCGTCTCGGCAAGCTGTGCGATATCCTCGCCCATGAAGATCCATTCCCCGGCCTTCAGCGCCGATCCGTCCGCGTTTTCACACACTTTTGAGAAGCTGCCGCCGCGCAGGTAAACGGAGCCTACGTCGCCGCGCTCCAGCTTGGCATATACGCCGTTTGCAGCGGCAGCGGGCGTATCCGGCTCCGAGGGCGTATCGCTTTCCGCCGGTGTCAGTCTGGTGCAGCCCATCATAAGGACAGCGGTCAGCAGAGCCGCCGCAGTCAGCAAAATTTTCGTCATTTTCTTGCAGTTTTTCATAATTTCTCCTATTTTTACGCCTGTTTGATCCTGTACGCATACCACTCCGCGCCGGTCTTTTCAAAGCCAGCGGACAGGAACATACGCTGGCTCTGATGGTTGAAGGCATAGATATTGGCTGTCACCTGCTCCATTCCCTTTTCCCTTGCAAGCGCCAGCATATCCTGCACGCAGCGCCGCCCGATATGCCGGTTCTGATACGCCTTGCAGACAACGATGGCGATCTCACCGGTATCGCGCAGGGAGATATCCCCCACCAGCGTGCCCCGATATTCGATGTACCAGCAGCCGCCGTTGGCGCTGAGATAGTCGTACATGCGGTGCAGCAGCTCCGTGTCATAGGGCGTATCCCGGTCATCCACCTGCCGGCACACGTCCGGGTCCTGATACCACGGCAGCGATACGGCATCATTTCTGTAATACGGGACCAGTCTGATCTCGCTGTCCACGATCCGCTCTGTCATTTCAGCCTCCAAAAGAATTGCATATGGAACGATTTTTGCTTCCGCCTTGAAAATAAAAAGCCGCTTTTTATTTCCGCCTTGAAGATAACAGCGCAGCGCGAACCGGTTGTCCGGTCCGCACTGCGTCTGAGCGTCTGGCATGGTCCTGTTTTACACTGCGCCCGCTCCCGGCCCGATCAGCGCGCGGAACGCCGCATCGCGGTCAAAGGTGCCGGCAGCGAAGCCGGGGATCTCCTTGATAGCCTTGCAGATGCTGATGCTGAACCCCGTCAGGATCCGGCCCAGCTCCTCATCGGAGTAGGGGCAGTCGCCGGTGACGATCAGGGTGGACAGGCTGTGCACCACCAGCCACAGGTCACGGAAATAGAGGTCCGCCTCCCCGGCGGTGATGTGATAGGCGGCCATCAGCGTGGGGCGCACATGCTCCCGCAGATGCCCCATGGACGCCATGGCGCTGTACTCCTTTGACCGCGTGAGAAACAGCAGCCGGTAAAGCTCCGGCTCCTCCCGGGCAAAGCGGATGTACTGCTTTCCGACGCCCAGGAAGGGTATCTCCTCCCGCAGGCCCTCGTTGGTATAGCGGTCATACACGCCGACCGCCGCGGCATAGGTCTCCGCCCGGATGCCGTCCATGGAGCCGAAGCTGGTGAAGATCGGTTGTGTGGACGTGCCCAGCTCGTCAGCGATGTTCTTCGCCGTCAGGCCGTCGGCCCCTCTGGCCCGCACGACCCGCAGCGCCGCCTCCACCATTTCCGTTTTTGTAAACTTGTTCTTCGGAGCCATTGGCTGCACCCCTTCATATCCATGCAAAGCAACTAATACATATCGCGCGATGTGTATTGCGTATTATACACGCCGCAGACGCGGCTGTCAAGCCCTGTGCGCCGTTTCAGGCATCCAGCGTTTCCAGGAACTCCCGAATAGCGCGGATGAAAGCATCCGCCTTCAGCACGGTGGACAGGTGTCCGCCGGAGACATAGGTGATCTTCGGCTCGTGCATCAGCTGGATCAGGTCCTGCTGCATGCGGCCGGAGAAAAAGTCCTGGTCCGGCAGGATCAGGAGTATCCGCCCCGCCAGCGCCGCAAAATCATCCGCCGTTACCGGCGTCTGCTTCATCAGATCGGCCAGCAGCCCGGAGATATGCACGTCCTTCTCCCGCGGATAATCCTTGAAGATCGTCTCGAACATGTTCCGGGCATAGGCGGCCTCCTCCGTGCTCTCATTGCGCAGGTGCCCCATGCCGGCCTTGATCAGCGTGGGCTTCATCTTCTCGTAATTGCAGTGCTTCATGTACCACAGCATCAGCGGCGCAAGGCGGTATTTCCGCTTCAGGCTTTTCAGCGTGGCCGCGTCCATGCCGCCGTTCAGGAACACCAGCGTTCTGCCGCCCTCCCTGCCGCTGCAGGTGAAGCGGAACCGCGCCCCGTCCACAGTCACCGTCTCGCAGGGATGCGCCGCCGAAAAGCGCTCCAGCTTCTCTGAATATAACATCGCCATACCTCCTGTTCGTTTCGCGCCGCTTCTTTCTTACGGCCGCTTCTCCTCCGGATCGCCGATCTTCAGACAGAAGTCGCAGCAGTCACCGCCCCGGCCCAGCGTCTTTGTGCGGTGCCAGATGAGTCTGGGATGCAGCCCGACATAGCTGACATCGTCGCAGTCGCAGAAGCAGCGGCACAGCTCCGGACAGCCGTACTGCACGCAGGTGTCGTGATAGGGACAGCGCGTCATGTCGATGCGCCAGATGGTGCTGTCCGTTTGCAGCTCCGTGGCGGCAAAGCCCGCCGCCGGGCCAAAGGTCGTCCGGGTCGAACGGCCGAAAATGCCGGGCACCAGACGGTATAGCCCCGGCAGGCGCAGCATCGCCGTCAGGAGCCTGTGGATCCTTCGCCCCTTCTGCTCCAGATAGCCGTGCACCGTCTGCAATGCCTCCGCCTGCGGCATCACGGTCTGCAGCGTCTCATAGGCCGCGATGCCCGGCAGGATCTGCCGCCGCAGGTGCTGCTTCTTCTCCTCGCTGGCGGCGGCGTTTTCCGCCCACAGTTCCTGCACCCGTGCATCAAACGCGGCGCGCAATGCCTCCGCCTGCGCCGGGAACCGCCGTGTGACCGTCTCCCGGAAGTCCGCGGCGAGATAGCTCTCCTTCATGTCTGCGCCCCCTTCCTCTCTCAGAGGTTAGCTTTATCTAACCAGTATCCTTTTGAAAGGCCGCCCCGCGGCGGTCTTTTTTTGCAGGCACATTGTAGCACGTGCATACGCTTGTTGCAAGACGGTGTTTTATCTCCGGAGCTGCAAAAGCATCCGGCGGAGAGCAGCCCCTCCGCCGGATGCGTATACGCCGTCACAGGACATCCTTTGTCAGTTCCCGGCCGCAGATGATGTTCAGGTTGCCGTTCCGGCAGCGCAGCGCGTCCAGAAACTCCTTGGGGATCCGGTCCTCCGGCAGGGTGACGCGGTACTCCAGCTCGTACAGCGTGCCCATGTTGCTGGTCTTGACCTTTACCAGCGTGTGCGCCGTGGTGTACTGGCTGAACAGGTCGTCAAACAGGTCCTCGTAGTCCAGATTTTCGGGGATGGTGATCTTCAGGCTCCGTTCCCCGGCGGGTCTGCCGCCCAGATGCACCGCTGTCAGCAGCATCAGCGCGGCGGAGACGATGACGAATGTCAGCACTGCCAGCCCCACATAGCCCATGCCGGTGGCCAGGCCGATGGCCATGCCCAGGAACAGCACGCCGATCTCCCGGGCCGTGCCCGGTACGGAACGGAACCGCACCAGACTGAAGGCACCGGCCACCGCCACGCCGGCGCCGATGTTGCCGTTGACCAGCATGATGACCACCTGCACCACTGCGGGCAGAATGGCCAGCGTCACGGCGAAGCTCTGGCTGGAGCGGGCACGGAACTGGGACACCAGCGCCAGGCCCACGCCCAGCGCCAGCGACACCGCGGTGCAAATGAGGAATGCGGACAGTGTCAGCTCTGTCCCGATGATCGAACTAAGCACAGAAACGTCCCTCCTTACTGAGAATGTGCTGCTGATAGCAGGCACCGTATTTGGAAAATGAAGCGGGATACACCCCCGCCTGCGACAGCAGGCGGCTGAGCCACAGCGGGCAGACGCCGGGGATCTTGACCTCCATGAGGATCATGTCCGGATCGCCGATGGGCGCGCCGTGGTCCCCCAGACGCAGGTCCAGCCGGGTGTCGCGCCAGCGCAGGCCGGTGTCGAAGGTGATGCGCAGCGCCGGGTCCTCTGTCCCGGCGAAGGCGAGGCGGTCGTAGGCGATGAACACCCGGGGCCGGGCGTGGTAGAACTGCTGGAACCACGCGATCTCACGGCCGATCTGCCCGAAGGTGTCCTCCGGCAGCGTGCCGTCCAGAAAGGGTGCGGCCTGCTGTGCCGCCGTGGTGATGCGGCGCTTGTATACCACGCCGTCGTACTTCTTTTTCAGCTCCACGAACACCTTGTCCCCATCAGCCGGCACGCCGTAGCTGCGGACGCGGAGCTTCTCCTTGTACACCGGCTTTTCCAGCGAGGTACGGATGAGCCGCCAGTCCTCCGTGTCGTAGTAGATATTGCAGATGGTGTATGCGCCGTAGGCATCCTTTTTCATATAAGGAGCCATTCCCGCCAGCAGGAAGCGCTGCTGTGCCGCGGTCAGGCGGTATTTCTTCTCATAGCGCCGGAAGCAGCTCTGGATCTGGTTTGCCATGGTGGGCACCTCCTTTTGTGGCTCCATCCTACACGGGCAGGCTAAAATGTACCTAAAGAAATTTTTCCTTTTTTCTTTAGTCTGCCTTTAGGCGTCCGCCGTATGATGGGGGCACAAAAGCAAAAGGAGGTCACACCCCATGAAAAAATTCGTATCGTTCCTGTGTGCCGGGGTCATGCTGCTCTCGCTGGCGGCCTGCGGCAGCACCGGCGGCGGAGAGGCCGCCGCAGATACCAATATCACCGCTGACAGCGTGGTCAGCACCGGCAATACCGGCAGCACCGTCACCGACGCGGGCATCGCCACGCAGCTGGCGGACGCGGTGACGCTGACGTTCTCCGACAGCGGCATCACCGCCGACGGCAGCGGCGGCTTCGAGACGGAGGGCACGGCGCTGACCATCACCGACGCGGGCACCTATGTGCTGACCGGCAGCTGCGCCGACGGCTCCGTAAAGGTGAAGAAGGGCGTCAGCGGCGTCACGCTGGTGCTCAGCGGGCTGACGCTCACCAGCGCCGATACCGCGCCCATCACCTGCGGCAAGTCCAGTCAGGTGGTGCTGTATGCGGCGGCGGGCACGGAGAACCGTCTGGCCGACACGGCGCAGAACAACGATGAGACGTACAGCGAAAACACCGATGCCGAGAACGCCGTGATCAAATGCAAGGACGGCTCCCAGTGACGCTGTGCGGCAGCGGCACTGTGGTCATCGAGGCCAACGGCAAAAACGGCATCAAGTCCGGCGCCGCCACCGCCGAGGAGGGCGAGGCGTCCCTGACCATCCGGGATATCGCGCTGACCATCACCGCGCCGGTGAACGACGCCATCAACGCCGAGCAGCTGCTGGTCATCGAGAGCGGCACGCTGACCATCTCCGCCGGGGACGACGCCATCCACTGCGACCTGCTGCTGGACATCGGCGCGGAGGGCACGGACGGCCCCGCCATCACCATCACCGACTGCTATGAGGCCATTGAGGCCGCCACGCTGAACATCCGCTCCGGCAACATCGACATCACGTCCTCCGACGACTGCCTGAACGCCGCCAACTCCGATCTCAGCGGCTACGACTTCTCCATGACCATCTCCGGCGGCACCATCACCGCCTATTCCTCCCGCGGCGACGGCTTCGACTCCAATGGCAGCCTGACCATTTCCGGTGGTACTGTGGCGGTCTGGACGGCCAACACGGCGGACAACCAGCCGCTGGATGCCGACGGCACCATCACCATCTCCGGCGGCACGGTGCTGGCAGCAGGCGGCAGCAGCGGCATGGGCATGAATCTCAGCGCCTCCCAGGCCTGCGTCACCTTCGGCGCGTCCGGTATGGGCGGCTTCGGCGGCTCCGCCATCGCCAAGGGCAGCACCGTCACCATCCAGGACGCCGACGGCAATGCCGTGTACAGCGGTACGGCCCTGTGCAATGCCGGGTTCGTGTTCTTCTCCTCTCCCGCGCTGACCGACGGCGGCACCTATACGCTGGCCGGCGGCAGCAGCACCCTCACTGCCGACGCACAGACCGGCAGCATCTCCTCCGGCATGGGCGGTATGGGCGGCCCCGGCGGTCAGATGCCGGGCGGCCAGTTCCCCGGCGGGAGCGGGCAGCGGCCTGACGATGCCGAAAGCGGACAGCGGCCCTCAATGCCCAGCGGCGGACAGCCTCCCGCCGCCCCCGGCAGCGGCTCCTGAAGCAGCAAAAACGCCACCCTGACGGGTGGCGTTTTTCTGTTTCCGCGGCGGTCAATGGCCGCTGTGCAGCAGTGTCATCATGGCCTGGAACTCCGTGGTCAGCATCTGTCCCAGCTTCTCCGGGGAAAAGCGGCAGGCGTTGGTGGCGCACAGCGTGCCCACGCCGAAGGTGTAGATCCACACGTTCTCAAACAGCATGCGGGCTTCGTCCCGTGTCAGGCCATAGTCCTGTTGGATGGCCGCCATGCAGGCGTCCGCTGTGCTGCCCAGCATGCCCACCATATCGTCGAAGCCGGCGGCACCGGAGTTCTCCTGCATGAACAGGAGCTGGTAGAGCTTCGGCTCCTCCATGGCGAAGCGCACCATCTGCATGCTCACCTGCTTGAATACCGGCATGCCCGGCACCGGCCGGCGCACAAACTGCTCGAACCGGCGCATGGCGGCCTCCCGCACGGCCTGCTGCAGCTCGTCCATGCTGCGGAACACCGTGAATACCGGGCGGACGGAGCTGCCCAGCACCGCGCCCAGCTCCCGGGCTGTCAGCGCCTCCGTACCACGGCGGGCCACCAGCTCCAGCGCGGCCTGTACCATCTCATCCTTTGTGAATTTCGGCTTTGGGGGCATAGACGCCCTCCCTTCCCGCGGCTGCGTGCTTTCTTACCGCAATTATAGGCATCGCGCCGCCGGTTGTCAAGCATGCAAGGCTTGACAGACCGGCCCGTTATCCTGTACAGTTAAAGGATAGATCATCTTTGGGAGAGGGACACTGACATATGACACTGAGAGAACTGGAGACCGGCAAAAGCGCCGTCATCCGCCGGGTGGGCGGCGAGGGCGCACTGCGCCAGCATTTTCTGGATATGGGCATGATCCCCGGCGCGGAGGTGACGGTGGTGAAGCTGGCCCCCATGGGCGACCCCATGGAGGTACAGGTCCACGGCTACGAGCTGACGCTGCGCCTGGCGGAGGCCGACCGGATCGACATAGAGCCCATCCGGCAGCGCAGCCGCAGCCATATCGGCGTGGACCGCGCCCGCGACCCCGACCATCCCGGTCTGGGCGAGAGCGGCAGATACCACAGCAAGGCGGGGGAGCATCCGCTGCCGGAGGACACCGTTCTGACCTATGCACTGGTGGGCAATCAGAACTGCGGCAAGACCACGCTGTTCAACCAGCTCACCGGCTCGAAGCAGCATGTGGGCAACTTCCCCGGCGTCACGGTGGACCGCAAGACCGGCGTGATCCGGGGGTATCCCAACACGGAGGTCACAGACCTGCCGGGCATCTACTCCATGTCGCCCTTCAGCAGCGAGGAGATCGTGTCCCGGAATTTCGTGCTGCAGGACAGGCCCAAGGCCATCATCAACATCGTGGACGCCACCAATATCGAGCGGAACCTGTACCTGACCATGCAACTGCTGGAGATGGGCGTGCCCATGGTGGTGGCGCTGAACATGATGGACGAGCTGGTGGGCAATCAGGGCTCCATCGATGTCAACGCCATGGAGGCCATGCTGGGCGTGCCGGTGATCCCCATTTCCGCCGCCAAAAACGAGGGTGTGGACGAGCTGGTGCGCCACGCCATCCACATTGCAAAATATCAGGAGCCGCCGCTGAAGCAGGATTTCTGCGGCAGGGACGACCACGGCGGCGCGGTACACCGCTGCATCCACGCGGTGGTACACCTCATCGAGGATCACGCCCAGAAGGCCGGCCTGCCGGTGCGCTTCGCCGCCACCAAGGCCATTGAGGGCGACAGCCTCATTCTGGCGCAGCTGGCGCTGGATGCGAACGAGCGGGAGATGCTGGAGCACATCGTGGTGCAGATGGAGACGGAGCGCGGTCTGGACCGCAGCGCCGCCATCGCGGACATGCGGTTCGACTTTATCGAGCGGCTGTGCGAGCAGACGGTCATCAAGCCCCGGGAGAGCCGGGAGCGTATCCGCAGCGAGAAGATCGACCGCGTCCTCACCGGGCGGCACACCGCTATTCCCTGCTTTATCGGCATTATGGTGCTGGTGTTCTATCTGACGTTCAACGTCATCGGCGCGTGGCTCCAGTCCCTGCTGGAAACGGGCATCGACAGGCTGTCCGCCCTGACGGACAGCGCCCTGACGCGGCTGGACGTGAACCCCGCCATACACAGTCTGGTCATCGACGGCATTTTCACCGGTGTGGGCAGCGTGCTGAGCTTCCTGCCCATCATCGTGACGCTGTTTTTCTTCCTGTCTCTGATGGAGGACAGCGGCTACATTGCCCGCGTGGCCTTCGTCATGGACAAGCTGCTGCGGAAGATCGGCCTGTCCGGCAAGAGCATCGTGCCCATGCTCATCGGCTTCGGCTGCACCGTACCGGCGGTGATGGCCACCCGCACCCTGACCAGCGAGCGGGACCGGAAAATGACCATCCTGCTGACGCCGTTCATGAGCTGCACGGCCAAGCTGCCCATCTACTCGTTCTTCGTCAGTGTGTTCTTCCCCGGCAGGGGCGGCCTCATCATGGCGGGGCTGTATCTGCTGGGCATTCTGGTGGGCATTCTGGCGGCATTCCTCTACAAGGACACACTGTTCCGCGGCGAGCCGATCCCCTTTGTGATGGAGCTGCCCAACTACCGGCTGCCCAGCGTCAAGAACGTGGCGCAGCTGCTGTGGGAAAAGGCCAAGGACTTTTTGCAGCGGGCCTTTTCCGTCATCCTCATCGCCACGGTGGTGGTGTGGTTCCTCCAGAGCTTCGACCTGCACCTGAACATGGTATCCGATTCGGCGGACAGCATGCTGGCCATGGCGGCGGGCGTGCTGGCGCCGCTGTTCGCGCCGCTGGGGCTGGGCGACTGGCGCATCTGCACCGCCCTTATCAGCGGCTTCATGGCCAAGGAGAGCGTGGTGTCCACGCTGGAGGTGCTGTTCGGCGGCAGCATCGGCAGCATCCTCTCGCCGCTGTCGGCGGCGTCCCTGCTGGTGTTCAGCCTGCTGTACACCCCGTGCATCGCGGCGGTGGCCTCCGTCCGGCGGGAGCTGGGCGGCAAATGGGCGGCGGGACTGGCGGTGTGGCAGTGTCTCATCGCGTGGGTCGCGGCCTTTGTGACCCACGGCATCGGGAGCCTGCTGCTATGAATATCTGGGATATCCTCATTCTGGCGGCGGTGGCGGCTGCGCTGTTCTTCGCGTTCCGCGCCGCCGCGGGAAACCGGAAGAACTGCTGCGGCGGCTGCCGAAAAAATGACCGGGCCTGCCCGTCGTGCCGGTCAGAGAAACAGGAGAATGCACATGAAAAAACACCGTAAGCCCTTTCCCCATCCCCGTGACCTGAAGGGCACCATCCGCCGCCAGCCGGTGGTGTTCGCCGTCTACCTTGTGCTGCGGCTTATCGTGCTGGGCACGCTGGTGTCCTCCGTCATCCGGGGCGAGTACGAGAGCGCGTTCATCTGCCTGCTGGTGCTGGTGCTGTTCGTGCTGCCGTTTTTCATCCAGCAGAACTTCGGCATCGAGCTGCCGTCCACGCTGGAGATCATCATTCTGCTGTTCATCTTCGCGGCGGAGATCCTGGGTGAGCTGGAGTGCTATTTCATCACCTACCCCCATTGGGACTCCATGCTCCACACCACCACGGGTTTCCTCTGCGCCGCTACGGGCTTCGCCCTCATCGACATCCTCAACCGCAACAGCCGCATCAAGTTTGAGCTGTCCCCCATCTATGTGGCGCTGGCGGCGTTCTGCTTTTCCATGACGGTGGGCGTGCTGTGGGAGTTCTTTGAGTTCGGCATGGACCGGCTGTTCCACATGGACATGCAGAAGGACACGGTGGTGCAGTCCATCACCTCCGTCATGCTGGATCCCACCAACAGCAACATCCCCGTCACCATCGACGGCATCCGCTCCGTCACCGTCAACGGGCAGGAGCTGGGCTTCGACGGTTATCTGGATATCGGGCTGTACGACACCATGGAGGATCTGTTCGTCAACTTCATCGGCGCGGTGGTGTTCAGCACCATCGGCTACTTCTATATCAAGCACCGCGGCAAAGGCCGGCTGGCCCGCGCCTTTATCCCCACCATCACGGAGGAGGCACCGCAGGATGTGCCAGACCCGTCCGCCGAGACGCCGCAGGACACGCCGGACGCCCCGTAAAAGCAGAAAAAAGAGTACCCGCGCACCAAGGGTGTGCGGGTACTCTTTTTCTTTCAGAACAGGCTCACCTGGCTGGTATCCGCCATGCCGGCGAAGGCGCCCAGCGCCTTGAGCTGCTCGATATGGGTCTTACTCAGCTTGCTGCAGGTGTTGGCGAACTCCTCCACGGAGATGAAGGTCTTGCCCCTGCGCTTTTCCACAGTGTCCAGCGCCGCCGCCTCACCCAGGCCGTGGACGGTCACAAAGGGCGGCAGCAGGCCGTTGTCCGTGATCACGAATTTGGTGGCGTCGGACTTGTAGATGTCGATGGTGTCGAAGTGGAAGCCGCGCAGGTAGAACTCGTAGCACACCTCCAGCGTCACCATCAGGTTCTGCTCCACATCGGTGGCGTCCTTGTTGTTCTCGATCTCCTTGATCTTCCGCTTCACCGCGTCCAGTCCGGCGCAGCAGTACTCCGCGTCAAAGGCTTTGGCCCGGATGGAGAAGAACGTGGCGTAGAACGCCAGCGGACGGTGTACCTTGAACCACGCGATGCGGAACGCCATCATAACGTAGGCCACGGCGTGGGCCTTGGGGAACAGGTAGCCGATCTTGGCCAGTGAGCCGATGTACCAGTCCGGCACCTCGTGCTCCCGCATGGTCTCCTCCCAGCCCTCCTCAAAGCCCTTCTTTTTCACCTTGCCCTTGCGGACGGCCTCCATGATCTTGAAGGACATTTTGGGGTCCAGCCCCATGGAGATGAGGTAGAGCATGATGTCGTCGCGGCAGCCCACCGTCTCCAGAACGGAGGCGGTGCCGCTGACGATCAGCTCCCGGGCGTTGCCCAGCCACACATCAGTGCCGTGGGAGAAACCGGACAGCCGCACCAGCGTGTTGAAATCCTTGGGCATGGTGTCCATCAGCATGCCGCGGGTGAACCGGGTGTTGAACTCCGGGATGGCCACGGCGCCGGTGGGGCCGAGGATCTCGTCGTTCTCGAAGCCCAGCACCTTAGAGGACGTGAAGATGCTCATGGTGTCCGGGTCGTCCAGCGGGATGGCCCGGGCGTTGACGCCGGTGAGGTCCTCCAGCATCTTGATCATGGTGGGGTCATCGTGCCCCAGCATGTCCAGCTTCAGGAGGTTGTCCTCCATGCAGTGATATTCAAAATGGGTGGTGATGGTGTCGCTGCCCGCGTCGTCGGCAGGGTGCTGCACGGCGGTGAAATCCTCCACATCCATGTCGTCGGGCACCACCACCAGACCGCCGGGGTGCTGGCCGGTGGTGCGCCGCACGCCCACACAGCCCTGGGTCAATCGGTTCATCTCGGCGTTGGACGCCGTCTGTCCCCGCTCCTCCAGATACTTCTTCACCATGCCGAAGGCGGTTTTTTCCGCCAGCGTGCCGATGGTGCCGGCCCGGAACACCTGTGTCTTGCCGAACATCTCGATGGCGTGCTGATGGGCGCGGGCCTGATACTCGCCGGAGAAATTCAGGTCGATATCGGGCACCTTGCCGCCGCCGTAGCCCAGAAACGTCTCAAAGGGGATGTCGAAGCCGTCCTTGATGTATTTCTCGCCGCACACGGGGCACACCTTGTCCGGCATGTCCGCGCCACAGCCGTAGCTGCCGTCGGTGATGAACTCCGTGTTCTTGCACTTGGGGCAGCGGTAGTGGGGCGGCAGGGAGTTCACCTCCGTGATGCCCGACATATATGCCACCAGGCTGGAGCCGACGGAGCCTCGTGAGCCGACCAGATAGCCGTTTTCCAGACTGCGCTGCACCAGCTTCTGGGCGGACATGTACACCACGTCGTACTTGCCCAGGATGCTTTTCAGCTCCACGTCCAGACGGTCCACGATGAGCTGGGGCGGCTGGTCGCCGTACAGCGCGTGGCACTTGTCCCACACCATGTCGTGCAGCTCCTGCTCGGAGTTTTCCAGGCGGGGCGGGAACAGCTGGCCCGGCGGCAGCAGCTCGATGTCCTCGATGCGGTCGGCGATGCGCCGGGGATCGTCGATGACTACCTTATGGGCCGTCTCCGGCCCCAGATAGGCAAACTCCTCCAGCATCTCGTCGGTGGTCTTGAAGTAGATGGGCAGCGGCGCGTCGGCATCCGGGAACTTCTTGCTGGCCAGCAGGATGTGGCGGTACACCTCGTCCTCCGGTTCCTGAAAATGCACGTCGCCGGTGGCGCACACTGGCTTGCCCAGCTCCTCACCCAGCCGGACGATGGTACGGTTGAACTCCCGCAGCTCCTCCTCCGACTGGACATCGCCGTTGCGCAGCATAAACATGTTGTTGCAGATGGGCTGTATCTCCAGATAGTCGTAGAACGACGCGATGCGCTTCAGCTCCGCCCAGTCCTTGTGGTCGGCCACGGCGCGGAACAGCTCGCCCGCCTCGCAGGCCGAGCCGATGATCAGTCCCTCCCGGTGGGCCGCCAGTTCCGTCTTGGGGATGGTGGGCACGCGCTTGAAATATTGCAGGTTGGACGCCGAGATCAGCTGGTACAGGTGCTTCAGGCCCAGCTTGTTTTTGGCCAGAATGATGATGTGCTTCGGGAACCGGGACTTGATGCCCCTGGGCCTCAGCTTCAGCATCTCACCGTTGATCTGCTGCAGGCTGTGGATGCCCAGTTCCCTTTCCATCTTCTGGAAAAATGGGATGAGCATATAGCCCACCATGGCCGCGTCGTCAGAGGCGCGGTGGTGATTGAAGGCGGGCAGGTCCAGATGCTCCGCCACGATGTCCAGCTTGTATTTGCCCAGTTCCGGCAGCAGGTTCTGCGCCAGAATGAGGGAGTCCACATAGGTGGGGTCGAAGTCCAGTCCCACCTTGCGGCAGCCCGCCCGGATGAAGCTGATGTCGAACTCCGCGTTGTGGGCCGCCAGCGGGCGGCCGTTCACGAATTGCAGGAATGAGGTCAGCGCTTCCTTCAGCTGGGGCGCGTCCGCCAGCATGGCGTCAGTGATGCCGGTGAGGCCGATGATCTCCGGCGTCAGCCGCCGGTTGGGGTTCACAAAGGTCTGGAACCGCTCGGTGATCTCGCCGTTTTTCAGCACCACCGCGCCGATCTCGGTGATGGCCTCCCGCTCCACCTTCAGGCCGGTGGTCTCAATGTCGAAGCACACGATCTCGTCGGCGAAGTCCTGCTCCTGCGGGCCGTGGACGGCGATACGGTCGTCCAGGTTGTTGACGAAGTAGCCCTCCACGCCGTAGAGGATCTTGATCTTCCCCTTGCCCGCGTCCCGTGCCTTGGGGAACGCCTGTACCGTGCCGTGGTCGGTGATGGCGATGGCGGGATGGCCCCACGCCGCCGCCTGCTTCACCACCTTGCCCACATCGGTGAGGGCGTCCATGGTGCTCATCTGGGTATGGAGGTGCAGCTCCACCCGTTTTTCCGGGGCCGTGTCCTGCCGCCCCTGGTGCTGGATGCGCTGGATGCTCACCGGCTGGAGCTGTACGTCCTTGCCGTCGAAGGTCAGCGTCAGCTTGCCCTGCACCCGCAGCCACATACCGTCGCTGACGGCGCCGCCCAGCACCTTGGCCTCTTTTTCATCCATGTATTTCCGCACGGACACGGAGCCGTGCTCATCGGTCATGTCGAAGTTCAGGCACCACTGGCCGGGCCGCCGCGTCTCGTAGCACTCCATGCCGAAGACACGGCCCTCCACCACGGCCATGCCCATTTTCAGGTTCAGCTCCGCGATGGGGATGACCCTACCCTTGATCTCCTTGCCGTACAGCAGGTCGCTGCCGCCCTTGCCCACGGCCTGGGGCGCGGAAAAGCGCAGCTGCACCCGGCGCAGGTCGTACTGCTCCGCCAGCAGATGCTCCAGCGCCTTCACCGCCGCGTCCGGCACCGTCTCGCTGCTGACGGCCTGCACCTCGATGGTGCGGGCCTCCCGGTCCAGCACGCCGCCGGTCACATAGGCATCGTGCAGCAGCAGGCGCAGCTGGCGCGGCGCCTGAAAGCTCTCGAATAATGTAAAAAACGGTAATTTCTCCGCCATTTTCTCACCTTACAGCTTGTCTATTTCCTGAAACAGCGCGTCCACCAGCTGCTCCTGCGGCACCTTGCGCAGGATCCTGCCCCTGGCGAACAGCAACCCCTCGCCGACGCCGCCGGCGATGCCCACGTCCGCGCCGGACGCCTCGCCCGGGCCGTTGACCACGCACCCCATCACCGCCACAGTGATGGGCTTGGTGCAGCCCTGCAGCCGGCGCTCCACCTCCCGGGCGATGGGGATCATGTCGTACTTCGTCCTGCCGCAGGTGGGGCAGGAGATGAGATCCGGGCCGCTGCGGCGGATGCCTGCCGCCTGTAGGATGCGCCTGGCGGCCACGATCTCCTCCGCCGGGTCCGCCGTCAGGCTCACCCGCAGCGTGTCGCCCACGCCCATGCACAGAAGGCCGCCGATGCCGATGGCGGATTTCAGCACCCCCATCTCCGGCGTGCCGGCCTCCGTGACCCCCAGATGCAGGGGGTAGTCCGTCTGCTCATGGAGCATCCGGTAGGCCGCCATGTTCACCGGTACCCGGGAGCACTTCACGGAGATGCAGATGTCGTCGAATCCGCAGTCGTTCAGCAGGTGCACATGGCCCATGGCGCTGTCCACCAGCGCCTGGGCGGTGACGCCGCCGTATCGGGCCAGCAGGTCCTTTTCCAGCGACCCGCCGTTGACGCCGATGCGGATGGGGATACCCCGCTCCCGGCAGGCGTCGGCCACGGCCCGCACCCGCTCCCTGGCGCCGATGTTGCCGGGGTTGATGCGGATCTTGTCGATGCCGCCCTCCGCGCACAGCAGCGCCAGCTTATAGTCGAAATGGATGTCCGCCACCAGCGGGATGTGGATGCGGGCCTTGATGGCCGGGATGGCCCGGGCCGCCTCCTCCGTGGGCACGGCCACGCGGATGATCTCGCACCCCGCCTGCTCCAGCCGGAGGATCTGCTGCACCGTGGCGTCCACGTTCTCCGTGGCGGTATTGCACATGGACTGGATGCTCACCGGCGCGCCGCCGCCCACGGCCACGCCGCCCACCATGATCTGTCTGCTCATCGTATCCCCTCTCAGTGTACCAGCTTCCACACGTCGCTGAACGTGATGACGGCCATCAGCGCCAGCAGCAGCACAAGCCCCGCAAAATGGATATAATTCTCGTATTTGGCCGGGATCTGCTTTTTGAACAGCAGCATGCCGACGGCGTTGATGACAAGGAAGAATATCTTGCCGCCGTCCAGCGCCGGCAGAGGCAGCAGATTCATCACCGCCAGGTTCACGGCGATGAGCGCCGCCAGATAGGCGATGTTCTCCACCGCCGCCCGGGCGCTGCCGGACTGCTCGCCCACCTGGGTCATGGTGGACACGATGCCCACCGGCCCGCTGAGATCCTTCACACCGGCCTCGCCGGTCACCAGCATCTGCAGGCTCAGCCGCACCATCCGCACGAAATCCACGGCGTTGTTCCATGTGTAGGACAGCTTCCGCCCCAGCGTGGCCTCCTCCGCGCCGAAGTACAGCCCGTAGCTGGTGTAGGACTCGCCGTTCTGGTCGGTGTAGGTCTGCGGCGACATGGGAAAGTCCGTCAGTGTGACCTTCTCCCCGTTCCGCTCCACCACCAGGTCAAAAACGCCGGTCTTGTTCAGACCCAGCAGCAGCCTGACATCGCTGTACATGTACACCCGCTCGCCGTCGATGCGCAGCAGGCGGTCGCCGGTCTGCAGGCCCTCCGCACTCTCCAGCGGGCAGCCGTCGGCAAAGCCGGTGATCACCGGCTCGTAGAAGGCCTTCGCCCCGGCGTACAGCGCCAGAATGATGAGAAGGCCCGCGATGAAGTTCATGGCCGCGCCCGCCGCGAAGATCAGGAGCTTGGCCCAGAAGCCCTGGTTGTTCAGAGCCGCCGGGTCGTCGGAGTCCTCCTCCTCGCCCTCCATGGCGCAGAAGCCGCCCACCGGGAACAGCCGCAGGGAGTACTGCGTCTCCCCCTTCTGCTTCTTCCACAGGGCCAGCCCCATGCCGATGGAAAACTCGTTGACCCGCACGCCGCAGGCCTTGGCCGCCATGAAATGGCCCAGCTCGTGAACGGCGATGAGCACGCCGAACACAAGGATGGCCGCTAAGATATATACCATTGCTACAACTCCTTTATGGCGCCCCGCGCCTTACAGGACAGCCTCCCGGGCCATCCTGTCTGCTTCCAGTATATCCGCAAGGCCTGGCCGATATTGCAGCGGTATGCGGGAAAGCGCCTGCTCCACCAGCCGCGGGATGTCGTTGAACCCGATGGCGCCCTGCAAAAAACGCTGCACCGCCGCCTCGTTGGCGCCGTTCATCACGGCGCAGGCCGTGCCGCCCTCCGCCGCGCACTGCCGGGCGATGCGCAGGCATGGGAACGCCTCCATGTCCGGCGCGCTGAACGTCAGCGCGCCGCAGGTCAGCAGATCCAGCGTCCTGTCCGGTGTCTGTACCCGATGGGGGTACGTCAGCGCGTAGCGGATGGGCAGCTTCATGTCCGGTGTGCCCAGCTGGGCCAGCATGGCCCCGTCCCGGAACTCCACCAGCGAGTGGACGATGCTCTGGCGGTGGATCACCGCCTCCACCTGCTCCACCGGCAGGTCGTACAGCCGCATGGCCTCGATGATCTCCAGCCCCTTGTTCATCAGGGTGGCCGAGTCGACGGTGATCTTGGCGCCCATGGTCCAGTTGGGATTCTTCAGGGCGTCCGCCGCCGTCACATGCTCCAGCTCCGCAAAGGAGCGGCCGAAAAACGGCCCGCCGGAGCAGGTCAGCAGCAGGCGTCTGACCTCCCCTCTGTCCCGGCAGCCCTGCAAACACTGGAAAATGGCGCTGTGCTCCGAATCCACCGGTACGATCTCCGCCCCCGTCTCCCGGGCGGCGGCCATCACCAGCTCACCGGCGCACACCAGCGTCTCCTTATTGGCCAGGGCGATGCGCTTTTTGGCCATGATGGCCGCCAGCGTCGGGGCCAGCCCCACGCTGCCCATCACCGCCGTTACCACCGTGTCCGCCTCCGGCAGCGTGGCGGCGGCGGTCAGGCCCTCCGGTCCCTCCATCACCTCGATGCCGGTGCCCCGCAGGCGCCCGCGCAGCTCTTTGGCCGCGGCGGGGTCATACAGCACGGCAAGGCGCGGCCTGAATCGCCGCGCCTGCTGTTCCAACAGATCCACCTGTCGATTGGCGGTCAGCGCCGCCACGGAAAGTCCCAGCTCCTGCGCCACGGACAGCGTCTGCCGTCCGATAGAGCCTGTGGCGCCCAGCAGGGATATGGTCTTTGTCATAGATGTACCCTCAATACAGCGTTACCGCGTCCACGATCATCCAAATCACCGGCGCGGCAAAGATCACGCTGTCAAACCGATCCAGCACGCCGCCGTGCCCCGGCAGCAGCCGCCCGTAGTCCTTGATGCCGTACTGCCGCTTGATGCAGGAGAAGCTGAGGTCGCCCAGCTGGCCCAGCACCGCGCCCACAAGGCCCAGCAGCACACACCAGCCGATGTGCAGCGGCACCTCCGTACAAAGGAAGAAGAAGATGCGGAACAGGATCATGCCCGCCATGCCGCCCACAAGGCCGCTGACCGCGCCCTCCCGGGTCTTTTTGGGGCTGACCAGCGGCGCCAGCTTCGTCCTGCCGAACATCATGCCGCCGAACAGGGCCATGGCATCGCTCATGAAGGCCGCCACCAGCGGGATGAGCACCAGCCCCGCCCCGT
>ENA-OOZY01000602-OOZY01000602.1-human-gut-metagenome-genome-assembly--contig:-NODE-602-length-25236-cov-2.364561_pt1 | contig 25236 bp, 20 predicted proteins | sample MGYA00241047_ERZ501410 | MGnify/ENA primary metagenome ERZ501410 (study PRJEB25962, sample SAMEA2042621) | human gut metagenome | biome: human gut; feature: human-associated habitat; material: faeces... | reverse complement strand
AAATAAATCTTTTCTTTCATATCTGTAAATGGTATTCCCCATTCAGGTCCATCTTTTTTCTTTGGTACGATGTGTACATGAAAATGTGAAACAAGATCACCGTATATCGCATAATTAATCTTATCTGCATGGAAAATTTTCTTCAAAACAGAAGCAACTTCTGAGAGTGATTTAAAAAATACTTTTTGTTCTTCTTCTGAAAGTTCAAAAAGTTCTTCTCGATGATCGTGAAAAGCAAGGACACATCGACCTGGATAACGTTGATCTTTGAAAAGATACAAAGTACTATTCTCAAAATCACAGATTTTAATCATTAAATCAGATAATTCATGGTTTTTTGTACAGTAAAAACAATTTTCTTTTTTCATAGATGATCTCCTTTATGGTATTTAAAATTTGATTATTAGAGTGCTCAAAATGATTTTGCCACTTACATCAAACTATAACATGAAAAATAAAAAAGTAAATAGGTACGACAAGAAAAAGTAAAGTTGTATGACTAATAATAGAAGAAAAATGAATTAGTATTGTATAAAATACACAAAAATAAAATGAAATAATGTATATAATAACGAAAATATCAAAAATAATTGACAAATCATCGGACAAATGAGAAGATAAATACAACAAATACATCGGATGAATTTGATGAAACGAGTATGACAAACAAAATGTGAGAATGGAGGAAGAAATTATGGCAAGACAAAGAGCGGGAAAAATAAAGCAAGTAATAGCATTGATGCTTGTATCAATACTGCTGGTATTTTCCGCAACAGGGTGTGGAAAAACGAGTTCGGCAAAAAAAGAAGAGCAGATTGTTTTTCGAATGGCAATTGTAGATGGAGAGTCATCTCCAATTTACAAAGGTGCTAAGAAAATGGCAGATGAGGTTCTAAAGAAAACCAATGGACGAATCAAGATCGTAGTAGTAACAGGTGGAGCACTTGGTGATGAAAGAGGTTCTGTAGAACTTTGTTCACAAGGAGATCTGGATATTGCATCTGCTGCGAACTCAGTGTTAACAAACTGGATTCCTGAAATGAATATCCTTGACCAAGCCTATCTTTGGGAGAATGAAGAACAGGCACATGCAGCGGTTGATGGACCGGTAGGTGATCTGATCGAGAAAGCAGCATATGACAAATTGAATGTACATGTGATCGGATATCTTGAGTCAGGATTCAGAGATACATTCTCTAAAAAGCCAATCAAAACAATGTCAGATTATAAGGGAATTAAGATCAGAACAATGCAGAATCAGTATCATATGGCGGCATTCCAGTCATTTGGTGCAATGCCAACAGCAATGGCATATAACGAAGTATTTACTGCATTGCAGCAAGGAACGATCGATGCATGTGAAAATGCAGTAAGTAACTGTTTATCTAACGGATATTATGAAGTTACAAAAAACGTAACTTATTCACATCATGCATTTACTTATGTTCCAGTAATGATTTCAGATAAAGCATGGAAGAAGATTCCAAAAGACCTGCAAGATGAATTTATGGAAGGATGCAAAGAAGGATATGTGGCAGAACGTCAATATCTGAAAGAAGAGAATGATAAGGCCGTAACAGAACTTAAGAAAAAAGGCGTAAAATTCTGGAATATTGATATGGATCAGCTAAGAAAAGCTTATAAACAGGAAGCGAAAGAAAAGAATTTTACATTTGATCCTAAATGGCAGGCAGCAGTTGATCAAACGATCAAGGAACATCCAACGAAAGGAGAATAAAGATGAAAAAAGTACTTGGTACACTTACAAAAGTAGAACAAGTCATTATGGTTGCAACATTTGCGATCATGGTTGCAAGCTCTTTTGCTCAGGTTGTCAATCGAAATATTTTTAAATTACCAATCGCGTGGTTTGATGAAGCATCTACTTATTGCATGATCTATATGGCATTGATCGGAACGGAAATAGGATTAAGAGATGGAACACAGATTGCGGTAACAGCAGTTGTAGACAAACTGCATGGAGCAGGCAAGAAAATAGTACAGATCGCATCTAAGATTGTTGTTTTGATATTCTCAGTATCTGTACTGATCGCAGCAGTTAATATGGTAAATCAACAGATCGTTACAGGACAGACATCAGCAGCATTACATCTTCCAATGGCAGTTCCATATGCAGCATTAGTTATCAGTTTTGCAATGATCGTGATCGTGCAAGGTTTGTTGATGATCGGTATGATCATAGATTTTGTCAAAGGAAAAAATGAAGAGGAGGAAGCATAATGGGAACAGGATTACTATTATTTGGTTCAATGGCATTGTTTCTGATCATCGGTGTTCCGATTGCATTTGCTTTAGGAGCAGCCGTCTGGACAACAATTGTATTTAGCCCTGACTTTCTTGTAACAACAGGAATTATCGGACAGAGAATTTTTGGAGGATTGGAATCCACATCGATCATGGCAATTCCATTCTTCATTCTAGCAGGAAACCTAATGACAAAAGGTGGTATTTCAAAAAGACTGGTTGACTTTGCAAACAGTATTGTAGGTGGTGTAAGAGGTGGAATGGCATTAGCCCTTGTACTTGCATGTGCTTTCTTCGCAGCATTATCTGGTTCAGCACCAGCGACAGTTATTGCCATCGGATCTATGCTTTATCCAGAAATGACGAAGATGGGATATCCAAAGGATCGTACAGCCGGGCTGTTGGTAGTATCTGGAGGATTAGGACCTATTATCCCACCAAGTATCATCATGGTTGTTTATGCGACAATCACAGGAGCATCGATCAGTGAAATGTTTACATCAGGAATGTGTATTGGAATTATGATCATGATCACACTGATGGTTGTAGTACTCTTATTAGCCCGTAAAGAGAAATGGCCAAAAGCAGAAAAAAGACCAACTTTAAAAGAATTTGGAGAGACTTTCGTAAAAGCAATTCCGGCAATTTTACTTCCAGTTATTATTTTGGGTGGTATTTATTCAGGATTACTGACACCAACAGAATCTGCAGCGGTAGCAGTTGTATGGGCGTTTATTGCAGGAATGTTTATCTATAAAGAAGTATCAGTAAAAGACCTTGTTCCAATTTTCCTTGATAGTGCAAAAGGGTCAGCAATGATCTTATTCATCATAGCTACATCAACAGCTTTCTCATGGATCTTTGCTTACTCAGGAATTTCAGGACACTTAGTACACTTTATTGTGGGAATGAATTTAAATAAAACATTATTCTGTTTGGTAGTCGCAGTAATTCTTCTGATATTTGGTACTTTCCTTGAAGGAATTGCAACTTGCGTACTTATGGTACCGATCTTATGGCCAATCGCAGCAGGACTTGGAATTGATGCAGTTCATTTTGGAATGATCGTTGCTATTTCAAACGTTGTTGGAACGATGACACCACCAGTAGCGGTAAATATTTTCTCGGCAGCTTCGGTATCAAAATTAAAGATGGGAGAGATCGTAAAAGGTCAGATACCATTCTTCATCGGATACATAGCGGTATTCCTGTTGGTAGTATTAGTCCCAGGATTTAGCCACATATTTGGATAGATATATTTTAGATTAAGAGATAAATAAGGAGGATATCATGCAAAATCTAGAAAATAAGAAAAGAATGGAGACTTGGAAAGTTCAGTCTTCAGATGAAAAAGGATTTCATAAAGTGATCACACCAGATACTTGTGAGTGTCAGGAAGCACAAATGTTTCGATTAAATCTTCCAGCAGGAGAGTCATATACATTAGAATCTAAAGAGTTGGAATTACATCCGGTTCTTTTGGCAGGAAAGGCAAAATTAAGCGGACATGCAAGCCTTGATCAGGACATGGAGAAATTTGACTCTTGCTATATTCCAGGAAATGATAAGTTAACGATCACTGCAAAAGAGGACTGTATCTTCTATATTGCAGGAGCTAAATACGAAGGAATCGGAGAACCACATTTTAGAAAATTTGATATCACACTTCCTATTGGAGATGTGCATCAGATCCATGGTGAAGGAGTAGGACAGAGAGAAGTTATGTTTACTTTGGCACCACAGGATTCAGCTTCAAAGCTGATCTGTGGACTAACTTGGTCAGGAGAAGGTGCATGGACAAGCTGGCCACCACATCAGCATGAAAAAGATTTGGAAGAAGTTTATTGCTATTTTGATATGCCACTTCCAAAATTCGGATTCCACATCAGCTATTTAAAGAGTGGCGAAGTGGAAGACATTGTAACACATACTGTACATTCTGGAACAATGGTACAGGCACCATGTGGATATCATCCAACAGTTGCAGGTTTTCCCGCTGCGCCTCCTGGAAGCCGCAACGCATATCTGTGGGTATTAGCAGCATTTCGTCCAGAAAGCAGAAGATATGATCTAGCGATCAATGACCCAGTTTTTGATAAATAGAATAGAAAATCGATAGAAAGGAAAATGAGATATGAAATTAAATGATCTGACAGGAAAAACAGCAATCGTAACAGGAGCAGCACAGGGATTGAGCTGTGGAATGGCAGAAGGGCTTATGGAAGCTGGAGCAAAAGTATGTATCATGGATATTAATCCAAAAGCAGAAGAAACAGCAAAACAATTTGTAGAGAAAGGTTATGAATGTGAGGCGGTCATTACAGATCTTGGAAATGATGAAACAAGAGAAGCAGCTTTTTCACAGGCAGTTGAAAAATTAGGTGGACATCTTGACATTTTAGTTAATGGAGCTGGTGTACAGAGAAGATATCCAAGTGAAGAATTCCCTTTAAAAGAATGGGACTTTGTAATCAATGTTAACTTAAGAAGTGTATTTGCGTTATGTCAGCTCGCAGGAAAGACATTTATGAAACAGGATAGTAAAGGAAAGATCATTAATATTGCATCAATGCTTTCTTTCTTTGGTGGATATACAGTTCCAGCATATGCAGCATCAAAAGGTGGTGTAGCACAGGTAACAAAAGCATTATGTAATGAATGGGCTGAAAAAGGAATTAATGTAAATGCTTTAGCACCAGGATATATGGCAACAGAAATGAATACAGCACTGTTAGATCCTTCAAATCCTAGAAATGCAGCAATTACAAACCGTATTCCTAAAAAAGAATGGGGTACACCAGATGATATGAAAGGACCAGTTGTATGGTTAGCATCTGATGCATCTGATTATATCAACGGAGCAGTTATTCCAGTTGATGGTGGATATTTAGTACGTTAATGAATGAAGAAATAGATTTGGTGAATATAGAAAGGATAGACATGAAAGTTATTATTACAGACTGCGATCATGACAGTATTGATATTGAGAAAAAAGTATTTAAAGATGCAGGAATGGAAGTTGAATTAAAACAGGCGATCACGGAAGATGAAGTGATCGCACAATGCCAGGATGCAGAAATTTTTATAGTACAGTATGCAAAAATTACAGAAAAAGTAATGGATAATTGTCCAAAATTAAAATATGTTGTTCGTTATGGTGTAGGTGTAGATACGATTGATGTACCAGCTGCAACAAAACATGGTATTCAGATTGGAAATGTACCAGATTATGGAATGAACGAAGTAGCAGATCATGCGATCTCACTAGCACTTGCAATGGTAAGAAAAATCGTAAAAATGAATGCATTTACAAAAGCAGAAAAATGGGATTATACAAATTCAATTCCTGTACATCGTTTTAATCAGATGACAGTTGGAGTCATTGGATTAGGTCGTATTGGAAGAAATTTTGCGAAGAAAATGAATGCATTAGGATTTAAAGTCATTGGAACAGACCCATATTTTAAGCCAACACCAGAGACAGATGAATACGTTACACCAGTGACAATGGAAGAAGTGATTGAAAAATCTGATGTGATTTCTCTTCACTGCCCAGCAGATGGAAATATTGATCTGTTTAATAAGGAAACATTTAAAAAGATGAAAAATAACGCAGTACTCATTAATGTGGCAAGAGGCGGAATCATCAACGAAGAAGATTTAGACCAGGCGTTAACAGATGGCGAAATTGCAGGAGCAGCTCTTGACTGTATGCTTGGTGAACCAGTATCAAAAGATTCTCCTTTATTTAAACATGAGAATGTTATCGTTACACCTCATATGGCATGGTATTCTGAGGAAGCTGCACAGGAATTAAAGAGAAAAGTAGCAGAAGAATCTGTACGTTTTGCAAATGGTGAGGAAATTCACTATCCGATCAACCATCTTTCTTAGGAGGCACATTATGGAACAAGAAATATTATTTGATAAAATCAAAAAAATAGGAATCGTGCCAGTCGTGAAATTAGAAGATGCACAGGATGCAAAACCTCTTGCAAAAGCATTATGTGATGGGGGATTACCATGTGCAGAAGTTACATTTCGTACAGAACAGGCAGCAGATGCTATTAAAAATATGAAAGAAGCATACCCAGAAATGCTTGTTGGAGCAGGAACAGTACTTACAACTTCACAGGTGGATGAAGCGGTCAATGCAGGTGCAGAGTTTATTGTAAGTCCAGGACTTAATCCTGAAGTTGTAGAATACTGTATAGAAAAAAATATTCCAATTTTACCAGGATGTGCTAATCCAAGCGACGTTGAACAGGCAATAAAATATGGATTGAAAGTTGTAAAATTTTTCCCAGCGGAAGCAGCAGGAGGAATTAAAACAATCAAAGCGATGGCAGCACCATATCATCAGATGAAATTCATGCCAACAGGTGGGGTTAATCCTGACAATATAAATGAATATCTGAATTTTGATAAGATCATTGCCTGTGGTGGTACGTGGATGGTGAAAGATAATTTGATCAAAGAGAAAAAATTTGATGAAATTCAAAACCTTACAACACAGGCAGTACACAAAATGCTAGGGTTTAAACTGGCACATATAGGAATTAACTGTGACAATGAAGAACAGGCGCACAAAGTAGCAGAAGCATTTGATTTTATGTTTGGATTTGCACCAAAAGAAAATCCAAGTTCCATTTTCTCTGATACTTATGTAGAAACAATGAAAACTCCATTTTTAGGAACAAAAGGACATATTGCAATTGCTGTAAATTCAGTAGAACGTGCGAAAGTTTATCTGGAACAAAAGAATATTGCATTTAATGAAGACAGTGCAGTATATCGCCCAGATGGAAAGATGCAGGCTGTTTACATGGCACAGGAAGTTGGTGGATTTGCAATTCATCTTGTGAGAAACCCAGCATTATCATAGAAGAAAGGGGGCAAGATCATGGGGAAAACAATACTGTTTGGAGAACCAATGGCACTTTTGATCGCAGATACAACAGGACCATTAGAAAATGTAGAGCATTTTACAAGAGCACTTTCAGGAGCAGAAGTCAATGTATCGATCGGATTGACCAGATTAGGTCACAGTGTGGAATATCTTACCAGATTAGGAGATGATCCATTTGGTCATTACATTGCTAAGACATTAGGAGAGAATCAGATCGGTATTTCACTTCTTAGTTATGATCCTGTTTATCGAACAGGAATTCAGCTGAAAAACAGAGTTACTGATGGAAGTGATCCATATGCACCATATTATAGAAAAGGATCAGCAGCATCACATATTTCAGAAAAAGAAATTGATGCGATTGATCTTACAGATGTGAATCTGGTACATATTACAGGAATTCCACCTGCATTATCACAAAGCGCCAGAAAAGCGACATTTCGTCTGATGCAACGTGCAAAAGATAAAGGCATTTTTATCACATTTGATCCAAACCTGCGACCTGCATTATGGGAAAATGAAGAAACAATGTGCTCAGTGATCAACGAATTAGCTTCTATGGCAGATGTAGTTCTTCCAGGAATTGAAGAATGTAAGATTCTTCTCGGAACAACAGATATGGAAGAAGCAGCTCAGATGTATCAAAAATCTGGTGCCAAGATCGTCATCATTAAAGATGGATCAAAGGGAGCATTCGTAAAAGAAAATGAAAACACTTATACAGTTCCAGGATTCCATGTTGATAAAGTCGTTGATACAGTAGGAGCCGGTGATGGATTCGCAGTTGGAGTCATCAGTGGAATCCTTGAAGGAAGAACGATTAAAGAAAGTGTAAGACGAGGAAATGCCATTGGAGCGATCCAGGTAATGAACATCAGTGATAATGAAGGACTTCCAACAAAAGAAGAACTTGATAAGTTTATAGAAACAAATAAATAAAGATGGCGTAATGTCATACAAATTCCTAACATATAAATATCCTTTATAAAACAATAAAAAAATAAAACTCCAAAAACACAGAAAGCTGTCGCTAGTTTAGATGCGACAGCTTTTTTAACTATTCTTTCAAATATTTTATTTCTGTCACAACTCCGTCAATGGAATTCGTGTTGCACACATACTATCTTTCATTTTTTCTCTAAATACTCGACAGACCTTCAACTCATACAATAAAAAAATTTTACAAAAACTTATCATTTCCATGTACCTTCCCTTAATCTTCCAAGTTTATAGTTAAACACAACAGAGAATGATTGACTATATTAAAGGAGGATCTTATTGTGAGAACAATTCGCAGAAACATAGCAAGAAATGCAAAAAAATATGCAGCAAAAGCAACTGTATCAGCCATGATGTTAGCAGGCGGAGTTATGATGGCATCTCCAATTCTTTCATCAACAGTCAGCGCAGCGACAGAACACTGGAATGATGCATCTGCTTCTAAAACAGAAAGCTGGTCCACATGGAAAGCAAACTGGGATAAATACAGCACAAACTATGAAAATGTATCCCTAACACCAGGAGCGACAGAATCACAGCTTAATTTTGCATACTACAGCAAAACACAAGAAACACCAAAAGTTAAGATCGCAACAAAAGCAGATATGTCTGATGCAAAAGAAGTCGAAGGAAAACAGACACAGGCAGTAGCGATCGAAGGTGTTCAGTACTATTCTAACAAAGCATCTGTAAATGACCTGAAAGAAAATACAACTTACTACTATCAGGTATTCCAGAATGGAAAATATCAGGATGTACAGAAATATTCCACAAAATCATTTAAAAACTATTCTTTCTTATATGTAGGAGATCCTCAGATCGGAGCTTCTTCAGGACAGACAAGTACTGAAGGAGATGTGATGAAAGATAATAACTATGCAGCAAGAAATGATAGTTATAACTGGAATAACGTATTAAATAATGCAGTAAAACAGAATCCAAATCTAAGTTTTGTTGCATCCGCAGGAGATCAGGTAAATAACAATGAAAAACAGTATGCAGGTTACCTTGGAGCAGATGCTTTAAGATCTCTTCCAGTAGCAACAACGATCGGAAACCACGATTCAGGATCAGCACAGTATAGTATGCATTACAACAATCCAAATGCATTTGATACAGGTGGATATAGAAACACAGCAAAGTATACAGAAGGAAAGACAGCAGCAGGAACAGACTATTATTACACATATGGAAATACATTGTTTATCGTATTAGACACAAACAATTACAACTGTGCAACTCACGAAAATGTTATGCGTAAAGCGATCAAAGAAAATCCAAATGTAAAATGGAAAGTTGTAATGTTCCACCAGGACATTTATGGATCAGGATATGATCATTCAGATTCTGACGGAATGGTTTTAAGAACACAGTTAACACCATTAATGGATAAATATGATATTGATGTTGTACTTCAGGGACATGACCATACATACTCCAGAACATATCAGTTACAGAGTGATGGGCAGGCACATGATAAATTCACAAAAACAGAAAATACAGCAAATTATGCAAAAGAAAATAACTGCTACGAAATCGTTGATACAACAAAAGGCGGAACAGTTGTAAATCCAAAAGGAACTGTATATTTAGAAGCAAACTCAGCAACAGGATCTAAATTCTACAATCTGATCACAGCAAAACAGGATTTCATTTCTGAGAGAAGCCAGACATGGACACCAAGTTATTCTGTAGTCAATGTAACAGATGACTCCTTTGAAGTTACAACATACGATGCGGAAACAGGAAAAGTATTAGATGGATCATCTTCATACAAGATCGTCAAGAAAGCAGAAGATACCAAAAAAGATGATGCGAACTCAAATACAACAAAGAAAGATGATACAAAAGTACAGGCAAAAGACCAGACGATCACAGCAACTGCATCTTATAAGAAGAGCGAAACATCCAAAGCATTCAAATTAAATGCAAAAACAAATGGAAATGGTAAACTCACTTACACAACATCAAACAAATCCGTTGCAACAGTAGATGCTAACGGAAAAGTAACAGTGAAAGCACCAGGAGTTGCAACAATCACAGTGAAAGCAGCAGCAACTACAGACTACAAAGCAGCTTCCAAAACAGTTACAGTGACTGTAGCACCAAAGAAACAGAGTATCTCTTTAATAAATAAGATCAAAAAACAGCTAACGATCAAATGGAAAAAGAATACGAAAGCATCAGGATATCAAGTTGTATATTCTACAAACAAGAAATTTACAGGTAAAAAGACAGTAAGAAAAGCGAAAACAACAACATCTTACAAGATCAAAGGTCTGAAAAAAGGGAAAAAATATTACGTAAAAGTCCGTTCTTACAAAACAGTAAATGGAAAACGTATTTATGGAGCCTACAGCACAGCCAAAAAAGCAACAATCAAATAGAGATGATAAAGAATTAGTGTCGTAACTTAATTTATCAGACAGAGCAAAAGCCTGCGCCCGGAATGATAGATCCGGACACAGGCATTCTCTGATTTTTCTTTATAAATAAAAGGCTACGATTTATAGAAAGAAGACAACTTATGGAAAAAGTAGTATCGTGGAAAAAAATCTTGATTCTCGCAATAGCAGTGTGTTTATTTGCAGGGATCATCTTCAAATGCAATCAGTTTCAGAAAACGCCATTGGCATCTTATAAAGGACAAAAATATGAAAAAGCAGTTGTAACAAAGATCATCAAAGATAATCTTGCAGAAGACGGAAGTCGTTATGGAACGCAGAAAGTTCTGGTCAAAATGACAACGGGAACCTACAAAGGAAAAGAAAAACAGGCGATCAATCCAAGCGGAACTTTATTTGGAGCTGACTGTAAAGTAGGAGCAAGGATCATCGTGATCGTAAATAAAAGTGGAACAAATGCAGGATTTACCGTATATAGTCAGGACCGTACCATGGCGATCTATGGATTTGTGTTGATCTTTGCAGCAGTGGTATGTGCGATCGGTGGGAAGAAAGGTGTTTATGCCATTTTAAGTCTTGTATTTGCGTTTGCATGTATTATCGGTATTATGTTCCCAATGATGTATCGGGGAATTTCACCGATCGTGTTGACGATCATTGTGGCAGTGTTGACAACGATCGTAACATTAGGACTTCTTGGTGGATATTCGAGCAAAACAGTGTCTGCGATCCTTGGAACAGCGATCGGAGTCGTGATCGCAGCAGTGGCAGCGATGGCATTTGGAAAAGCAGCAGGGATCACAGGATATAATGTATCGGATATCGAAGCATTGAACTATGTCGGACAAAATACAAAGATAAAGATCGGAGAATTGCTTTTTGCCGGAATCATCATTTCAGCATTAGGAGCCGTCATGGACGTTGGTATGTCCATTGCATCTACGATTCAGGAAATTTATGAAACAGACAAAACACTGTCCATGAAACGACTTTTTGTATCAGGAATCAATGTTGGAAGAGATATGATGGGAACGATGACGAATACACTGATCTTTGCTTATGTAGGCGGTGCAATGACAACATTAGTGATCAATTACGCATATGATCTAAGCTACAGACAGTTAGCGAACTCTTATGTGATCGGAATTGAGATCATGCAAGGATTATCTGGAAGTCTTGGTGTTGTATTAACAGTACCGATCACAGCATTGATCGCATCATTTCTTGCAGTGCGCAAAAAATAAATTTTATAATTCATAAAATAAATCATAAATACGATCTATGGATTTTATAAAAAACATCTATAAATCTATTGACACAGAAAAAAATTTCATGTATCGTAAAAACATCAAAACAAGGAGAAACTAAGATGACAACAAGTAAGATGAATAATTGCACATTTTATTACTTTAGCTTTCAGGGTTATTATTTTTATCCTGACTATTTTTGTTGCAATGAATCATCGCCAAAACTTATGTCACTTTAAACCGACAGAGTAAAACATTTAAGGCATGCATTCTTGCAACAGAGTGCATGCCTTTTCTTTTTACTCAAAGAAGCAAAGGCCGCACCAGAGAAGCAGGATAGAAACGACTTGCCAGGAAAGGACGAACATCATGATTATTATTTTAAAGAAACAGGCAGAAGAAGCAAAGATCAACGCATTAAAGAAAGAGATGGAAGAGCAGGGACTGGGAATCCACGAATCCGAAGGTATTAACACAAGGATCCTTGGATTAGTGGGAGATACATCTGTTGTAGATATGCGTCATATCATGGCAAACAGCATCGTTGAAAATGTACAGCGTATTCAGGAGCCATACAAGAAGGCCAACAGAAAATTCCATCCAAACGATACAGTTGTTGATGTAAACGGAGTAAAGATCGGTGGTGGAAACTTCCAGGTGATCGCAGGACCATGTTCTATTGAGACAAAAGAACAGATCACAGAAGTCGCAAACGATGTGAAGAATTCTGGTGCAGGATTATTAAGAGGAGGAGCTTTCAAACCAAGAACTTCCCCATACTCTTTCCAGGGACTTCATGGAGAAGGATTAGAATTATTATTAGAAGCTAAGAAAGCAACAGGACTTCCAGTTGTTACAGAGATCATGGATGCAAGTCATCTTCCATTATTCGAAGATGTGGATCTGATTCAGGTTGGAGCAAGAAATATGCAGAACTTTGAATTATTAAAAGAATTAGGAAAGATCAACAAACCAATCTTATTAAAGCGAGGACTTGCAGCAACGATTGAAGAATGGTTAATGAGTGCAGAATACATTATGGCAGGTGGAAATGAAAATGTAATCCTTTGTGAGAGAGGAATCCGAACATACGAAACAGCCATGAGAAATACATTAGATCTTTCTGCAATTCCTATGATCAAGAAGAAATCCCATCTTCCAGTCATGGTAGATCCATCTCATGCAACAGGAATCAGAGATATGGTAGAGCCAATGGCATTAGCAGCGATCGCAGCTGGGGCCGATGGATTAATGGTAGAAGTTCATAATGATCCAGCCAAAGCATTATGTGATGGACCACAGTCACTGACACCAGAACAGTTTGATACATTGATGAAGAAGGTAAATAAGACAAGAGAATTCTTTCAGGCATTATAACTAGAAAAAATCTTGCTGAGAATTGTAAATTGGGATATACTATAACTAAAGAAAGAAAAAGACAACCCGGGAATCCATTGATTTCCGGGTGTTTGTCAGTTTTATAGATTCTAGGGAAAAAGGAGAGATATCTTATGAAAGTAATCGTCGGACTGGGGAATCCGGGAAAGAAATATGACAACACAAGACACAATATTGGATTTGAAGCCCTTGATTATATTGCAGACAAAGAAGGCATAAGTATAAATACAGGGAAACACAAAGCATTGATCGGAACTGGTTATATGGGAGGAGAAAAAGTCCTTCTTGTGAAACCACAGACATTTATGAACTTAAGCGGGGAAAGTCTTCGTCCAATCATGGATTTCTATAAATTAGAGCCAGAAGATTTTATCATTATTCATGATGATATCGACCTTGATGTTGGAAGACTGCGTATCCGAAGAAAGGGAAGTGCAGGGGGACATAATGGACTGAAAAGTATCATCAGTCATTTAGGAAGTATGGATTTCCCAAGGGTGAAGATCGGTGTTGGAGAGAAACCAAAAGGATATGATCTGGCAGATTATGTATTAGGACATTTTACAAAAGAAGAACAGGCAATCTTTGCGGAACGTTTTGATGAAGTGTACGATGCAGTACAGCTGATCGTTATGGGCGACATCACAGAAGCGATGAACCGCCACAATAAGAAAAAGTAGGGATAGAAAGTGTTAGAACATATATTAAAAGACGATCCGGTATACAGACAATTAAAGGATGAGGTCGAAGATTACTGTGGCCCGGTTCTTGTATCAGGATGCACCGATACAGCCAAATGGCATCTGACCAGTCTGATCGGAAATCATAAGAAAAAGCAATTTAAGATCATCATCGTACCAGACGAGAACAAAGCAAGACAATGGGTCGAGGCAAGTCATTTCTTTGGAGAAAAGGTTCAGTATATTCCAGCAAAAGATCCATTATTCTATACAGCCGATGTTCATGGAAATGCAATCGCAAGAGACCGTATGCTGGCGATCAAGAAGATCGTGGATGACAAATGTGGAACCTTTGTGATGACGATCGATGCTGTGATGGATCAGGTTGTTCCATTAAGTGATATCAAGAATCATAAGATGACGTTTAAAATGGGAGAGACACTGGAAGAGGCAACGATCGCAGAAGAATTTGTTGCCAGAGGCTATGAAAAAGCACCATTTGTTGAGGCTCCAGGCGAGTTTGCTGTGCGAGGAGGAATCATTGATATTTTCCCATACACGCAGGAAAGCCCATATCGTATCGAACTATGGGGAGATGAAATTGATTCGATCCGAAGTTTTGATAAAGAAAGCCAAAGATCCATCGAAGAAGTCGATGCTCTGACCATTTATCCGGCATCAGAGATCATTTTAAATCAGCCAAGGATTGAACATGGTCTTCGAAATATGGAAGAAGATTATGAGAAGTTATCACAGAAGTTTAAAAAAGAAAAAAAATATGATCAGGAAGCCCGCCTAAGAAAAGAAATGGACCGTGTTCGTGAGGAATTAAGGGAACTTCATATGTTGATCGGAGTAGAAGGTTATCTCCCATATTTTTATGAAAATACAGAATGCATCTTAGATTATTTTCCAGAAGAAAGCATGATCTATATGGATGAACCAAAACATATCAGAGAACGTGCAGATGCATTTTATCTGGAATTCTCAGAGAGTATGAAAAGCCGTCTGGAAGGTGGGTATCTTCTGCCTAAACAGGCAAATACGGTGACAGATTATGAGAGTATTTTATATCAGATCGAGAAACATAAGATGCTATGTTATTCGATTTTATCTGCTGAGATCAATGATTTTAGAGTTGCTAGAACCTTATTTATGGATACAAAATCCATTCAGTCTTATAACAACAGTTTTGAGCAGTTAGTCAAAGATCTTACCAAATATCAAAGTAAGGACTACAGGATCGTTGTTGCTTCTCCATCTGTTACAAGAGCGAAACGTCTAAGCAGTGATCTGAGAGAAAATGGTTTGGTTGTGACATATGATAAGGACTTGAAATATGGAGTGGAAGCAGGGCAGATCGTTGTCACAGCAGGAAAGCTTCTGACAGGAATTGAATATCCGGCAGCCAAATGGGTATTGATCTCAGAAGGAGACATTTTCAAAGGAAGAGAAGAAAAAAAGCGCCGAAAGAAAGAGAAGAAAAAACAAGGAGAAAAGATCCGAAGTTTTGCAGATATCAATATCGGTGATTACGTTGTTCATGAAAAACATGGAGTCGGTATTTACCGCGGAATCGAAAAGATCACAACAGATGGGGTTGAAAAGGACTACATCAGTATTGAATATCAGGGCGGTGATAATTTATTTATTTTAGCATCAGCTCTAGACCAGATCGCAAAATACGCAAGTGCAAATGCAAGAAAGCCAAAACTTCATAAATTAGGTGGAAATGAATGGAAGAAGACGAAAACACGTGTCAAAGGTCAGGTCAAAGATATTGCGGAAGAACTCGTGCAGTTATATGCACTAAGACAGGCAAAAGAAGGATATGTCTATGACAAGGACACTGTATGGCAGAAAGAGTTTGAAGAATTATTTCCATACGATGAAACGCAGGATCAGTTAAATGCGATCGATGATACGAAAAGGGATATGGAAAGCAAGAAGATCATGGACCGACTGATCTGTGGAGATGTTGGGTATGGCAAGACAGAAGTAGCGATCCGTGCAGCATTTAAGGCAGTAGACAATGGAAAACAGGTGGCGTATCTCGTACCAACCACAATCCTTGCACAGCAGCATTACAATACATTTGCACAGAGATTTCATGATTACCCGATCACCGTACGCATGATGTCCAGATTCTGCACAGCAAAAGAGCAGAAAGAGACGATCGAAGGACTCAAAAATGGAACGGTAGATGTCGTGATCGGAACGCATCGCTTATTGTCCAAAGACATGCAGTATAAGAATCTGGGACTGCTCGTAATTGATGAAGAACAGCGTTTTGGAGTGACACATAAAGAAAAGATCAAGACAATGAAAAAAGATGTCGATGTCTTATCATTATCTGCTACACCAATTCCAAGAACCCTGCATATGAGTCTGATCGGAATCCGTGACATGAGTGTATTAGAAGAACCACCGCATGACCGAAGAGCGATCCAGACATATGTTATGGAATATAATGAAGAACTGGTCAAAGAAGCGGTCTACCGCGAAATGACACGTGGCGGGCAGGTATATTATGTGTATAACCGCGTCAATAATATCGCAGAAGTGACAGCCGAATTACAGAGATTGCTTCCAGATGCGAAAGTTGCATTTGCACATGGACAGATGAAAGAACGCGAACTGGAAGAGATCATGATGGGATTTATGAACCATGAGATCGATGTCCTGGTATCTACAACAATCATCGAGACAGGACTAGATATTCCGAATGTAAATACAATGATCATTCACGATGCCAACCAGCTTGGGTTGTCCCAGTTGTATCAGTTAAGAGGACGTGTCGGAAGATCGAATCGAAATGCATTTGCATTTTTGATGTACAAAAAAAACACACTGTTAAAAGAAACCGCAGAAAAACGATTACAGGCGATCCGGGAATTTACAGATCTTGGATCCGGTTATAAGATCGCAATGCGAGATCTGGAGATCCGCGGAGCAGGAAATCTTTTGGGACAGGCACAATCCGGTCATATGGAAGCAGTTGGATACGATCTGTATTGCAAGATGCTGAATGAAGCAGTCTTGAGATTAAAAGGCGAATTAAAAGACGAGGATGAATTTGACACAACACTCGATCTCGACATCAATGCATTTATTCCATCAACGTATGTGTATAATGAATATCAAAAACTGGAATTATACAAACGTATTTCATCCATTGAATCCAAAGATGAAATGGAAGATATGACAGATGAGTTGATCGACCGCTTTGGGGAAATGCCGAAAGCAGTCTACAATCTGTTATATGTTGCATATTTGAAATCATTAGCACACCACGCTTATATGACAGATGTGAAACAAAAAGGAGAAAAAGTCTCATTTGAAATGAAACCAGATGCAGCTGTGGACGTAGAAAAAATTCCAGTGGTATTAGAAGAATACAAACGTGAATTATCCTTCCAGGCAGGCAAGAATCCGACATTTGTACTGGATCTGTCAAAGACAAAGAAAGTGAAGCAGTTAGAAAAGATTGAACATTGTGTGAACTCGCTCAATTCATTGATAATCCGATAAGTTTGTGCTATAATATCGCCAGACATTAGCCTAATATAATCATAATATGAAGGAGAAAATGAAATGAAGAAATTAGCAAAGAAGTTGCTATGTTTAACTGCAGTTCTTGCGTTAACTCTTTCTTTATTTACAGGATGTAAAAGCAAGAATGAGAAGACATTATTTGAATATGCAGGACAAGAAGTAACATTCCAGGAAGCACATGTATATGCAAGAATCATGCAGTATCAGGCAGAAGCTCAGTACGGAGCATACTTCGGAGACAGCATGTGGTCTATGCAGGTCGGAACAGACAGCAAAGGAAAGAAGATCACAATGCAGCAGTCTGTCAAAGACAGCGTTATCAACCAGTTAAAACAGATCAAAGTTTTAGCAGCACACGCAGACGACTACAACGTGAAGTTAACAAAATCTGAGAAGAAGCAGATCAAAGAAAGCGTAACTGCCTTCGCAAAAGACTCAACAGGTAAGAAAGTCATGAAGAAGACAGAAGCAGATAAAGATATGATCCAGAAACTGTACGAAGAAAGCACGATCGCAAGTAAAGTTATGCAGGCGATCATCAAGAAAGCAAACGTTACAGTAACAGATGACGAAGCCAAAACTGTTAAAGTTTACAAACTTGTCTTCACAACAAAGACAACAGACAGCAAGACAGGAAAAGAAAAAGACATGACAGCCGCTGAGAAGAAAGATCAGCTAAAGAAAGCAAAATCCGCATTAAAGATGATCAAGAAAGGTCAGAGTATCAGCTCTGTAGCTAAGAAGTTCAGCGTAAACTCTGACAACGAAGAATCCTATACAAAAGGAAAAGCCACATTAGGAACAAAATTCGAAACAGCAGCAGCAAAACTTAAGAAGAACCAGGTAAGCGGAGTCGTAGAATTAGACGATGCATACGTGATCATCAAGATGTTAAATCCAAACGACACAACAGCAGCTGCATCAAACAAATCCACACTGCTTCAGGAAAAACAGCAGGCAGCATACGAGAAAGTCTACAAGAAGTGGACAAAAGATGCAGACAAGAAGTGGGATGACAAGAAGTCTGTAGATCAGGATCTGTGGAAAGAAGTTAAGTTTAAATATAAAGCTACAACAGCATCTACAGCAGCAACAACTACTACAACAACAGCGGCGAAGAACGCAACAACAGCTGCAAAGAGTAAATAATTATAAGAAATGAAAAGACCGGAGATAACGGGAATAGTTATCTCCGGTCTTTTTGACTTTCTGTGATCACGCAGGCACCGAGTTGTTCATATGTATGAATGCATTTTTCTGAGATTGAAGAATTCGTAATAAGATTGCGACCTTTTCCAAGTTGACAGATGTAGATAAAATCTTTCTTCATAAGTTTGGTTTCATCTGCGAGAAAATAGATTTCAGGAACCATGTGACAGAGCAGGCGTACAATTGATGCCTCAGCCATACTTCCTAAAAAGATATTTCCTTCTTCATCAACAGCATTAACTCCAATAAAAGCACAGTCAAGCTGGAATGAATTCAGATTCGATTCGGCAATCTGACCAGTTGTAGTAAGTGAATTATGACGTATTTCTCCACCCAGAGAAATTATCTTCTTAAGGTCTCGTAGAAATTAAGTTAAAAATTTTTTCAAACATCTCGCCAAATAGGTGTCTAAGAGTTCCTTTCATCTTCCGTCAACGAATACAAAACTTATTGACCAATACCGTTTAACATACACACTGTGTAGTGGTTTGAATAGTCTTCAGTTTTATGTGACAGAAATAAGATAAGAACAAATATTTATAAAAAACCGATGGTAACGATTAGCAGATTTTAAGTGCGTTTTTTACAAATTCGCAGCGCCCTGTGGTTGAATGTCTGACCGTAGCTGCGGGCATTTCGCTCGCAGCGAGGGAGACAATATGTAATGACCCCCAAGTTTGTAGGATCGTGGATTTACCTGTATACTATGAATTGGAAACTAACAATGGTAACAGGGATTACCGCATACAAATTGGAGGTCATTATATGAATTATAACACAGTTTACGTAGGAATGGACGTTCATAAGGAAAGTTTTACTCTTTGTTCTTGCAAATATGAAGATGAAAAGGCATCTCATTACCAGAGAACACCAGCCAGTTACAAGAATGTATTAAGATATCTTGCATTTCTTCGCACTATATATGGAGAGGATACAAGATTTGTGTGTGGCTACGAAGCAGGATGCCTTGGGTATTCTTTGTATCATCAATTGGAAAATTTTAATGTGGAATGTGTGATCCTTGCACCAACTACAATGCTCGAACAACGAAGCAAAAGACGGATCAAAACAGACAAAAGAGATGCGGAGATCATTGCCAGATCCTTGGCACAGCACAATTACAGTCCGGTACATATTCCAACGGAAACAGATAATCAGACAAAAGAATTCATCCGTATGCGTGATGATCATAAAGCGGAATTGAAAAAGATCAAACAACAGATCCTTTCTTTCTGTTTACGTCAGGGTTATCAGTATGATGGAAGTGGTAACTGGACAGCAAAACATGTGAAATGGCTGAGATCATTAAAACCAGCAGGGCTTTACAAAGAGATCCTGGATGAATATCTGCTGACTTATACAATTCTGACAGATAAACTGAACCGTCTGGATCAGAGGATTGAAGAACTAGCATCCAAAGAAGAGTATACAGAATCTGTCAGTAAGTTAACCTGTTTTCTAGGAATCAAGACACATACTGCGTTATCTGTAATTGTTGAAGTTGGAGACTTTCAGCGTTTTGTATCTGCACGAAAGTTTGCAGGGTATCTTGGATTGGTACCTGGACAGCATTCCAGTGGCGATGACAGAAACGGACTTGGCATTACAAAAGCAGGGAACACCCATGTACGCAGACTGTTGGTAGAATCCGCACAAAGTTATACCCGTGGAAAGATCGGATATAAATCAAGAGTCTTAAGATCACGACAGGCGGGAAATTCACCGCAGGTAATCAATTATGCAGACAGGGCAAATGAGCGTCTGAGACGGCGCTATTATAAGATGGTTCTGAAAGATGGCAAGAAATATAATATTGCAAAAACAGCAATTGCAAGAGAGCTTGCTTGTTTCATATGGGGAATGATGACAGATAATATTTACTAATATAAATATAACACATCGATCACCATATCAAGACCAAGCCGCCAAAGGCGGTACTGTGTAGTCTTGACATACTGATCGATGTGCTATAAATGATAATCAAGATGATGTAAGCCGGTCTCTGCCGCATACATCATCCAGCCTGTAATTAAAGTTGCAACTGAAGGCATCCCGAAAGAGTTTCGAACATGTTTAGGTTTGAACTATCTACGAGGAAACTCTGTTGGCACAGTAATATCTGTGATCCACGTGAGGGAGACAGCTAGAGTTCGCGGCGGACCATTGACCTGTTGGTAACCAATCCACGTATATCAGAGTGGCCAATGCCGGGAACTGATACATCGGAACTCTTTCTGGATATCTTCAGAAACAATAAAATAAAAATTTGTTGTGATTTCTGTTAATTTACTATTGACAAAGGTCATTACATATCAGTTTCCAAAGGAACAGGCACGGATCAGCGATTTGTAAAAAACGCTCTCAAAAATGCGGAGTTGCCACCTGATTCTTTTAAATATTTGTTTTTCTTTTATTTCTGTCACATACACGTAAGCCTACCTACAAATCAAAATTTTCGAAATCTCTGATATCTCTGTTCCACCAGTTCTTCTGGTGTCATCTTATCATATTTCTCAATAAATCCAAGGATCATTGCTTTCATTTGCTCAGAAATATCCAAAATATTGTCAATGCTTGCAGGCTCTGGCTCTTCGATCACCTGCTCAATCACACCTAATTCTTTTAGATCGTTCGCGGTGATCTTCATAACTTTAGCAGCTTCGGAAGCCCTATTCCCATCTTTCCAAAGAATCGCTGCAAATCCTTCTGGAGACAGTACAGAATATGTAGAATTTTCCATACTCCATACTTCATTTCCAACAGCCATAGCCAAGGCTCCACCACTTCCTCCTTCTCCGATCATGATAGAAAGAATTGGTACTTTGATGTTTGACATCTCAAATAAGTTTCTTGCGATTGCCTCTCCGACTCCACCTTCTTCTGCCTCTAATCCGCAGAATGCTCCTGGTGTGTCTACAAAGAGAATGATCGGACGATGAAATTTCTCTGCCTGTTTCATCAGTCTTAGGGATTTTCTGTATCCTTCTGGTGATGGCATTCCAAAATTTCGTTTGATATTTTCTTTGGTTGAGCGTCCTTTTTGCTGTCCGATGACTGTCACTGGTCTTCCTCCAATAGAGGCTAATCCACCAACGATCGCTTTGTCATCTCCAAAATAACGGTCTCCGTGTAAGGACATATATCGTTCAAAAATCGTAGAAATATAATCAAGACTTGTTGGGCGTTCTGCGGATCTTGAGATCTGCACTCTCTCCCATGGTGTATAATTACTGCTCATATTCACAACTCCTTATGATCGTTACCAGCACTTTTCTTAATTTTTTGCGCTCTACGATCTTATCTACAAATCCATGTTCTAACAAAAATTCTGCTCTCTGAAATCCTTCTGGTAACTTCTGTCCGATCGTCTGTTCAATAACTCTCGGTCCCGCAAATCCGATCAATGCTCCTGGTTCTGCTAAGATAACATCTCCAAGCATTGCAAAACTTGCTGTAACACCTCCAGTTGTAGGATCTGTTAATACTGTGATATATAATAATCCTGCTTCATCATGGCGTTTCAATGCTGCGGATATTTTTGCCATCTGCATCAGAGATACGATTCCTTCCTGCATTCTAGCTCCACCAGAGCATGTAAAAATGATGATCGGTAATCTCATCTGTGTTGCACGTTCAACTGCTCGTGTGATCTTCTCACCAACAACTTCTCCCATGCTTCCCATCATGAAATCTGCTCCCATGACTGCGATCACAACATCTTTTCCAAGAATCTTTCCTTTTCCTGTGATGACCGCTTCGTCAAGATTCGTTACGGAGCGCTGGCGTTCCAATTTATTCTTATATCCTGGGAAGTTCAGTGGATCACTTGTATCCATCTTTGCATCCCATTCTTCAAAAGTATCTTTATCTAATACCATGGCAATTCTTGTCTTTGGACGGATTCTAAAGTAATTGCCACAGACTGGACATACATAATCATTTTCGATCAAATCCTCATTGTATACAGGCTTTCCGCAACAGTTACACTTCTGGAATAATCCTTCTGGTGCCTGAAATTCAAGGAGCGTGTCCTTTGCTTTTCGTACACGCTCTGCCTGTTTGATCTCCTGAGGTGATAATGTCCTTTTCTTAAACATATCTTTTAATGACATGATACTCACCTTAACTTTCTTTATTCAGTTTCATTTTCAGACTGATGTTTCTTCTGAAAACGTTCAATAAATCCTGTATCAACATTGCCTTCGATAAAATCTTCATCATTGATGATCTCATACTGATAGTCAATGTTCGTCTTCACGCCTTCTAATACAAGTTCTCCCAATGCATTACGGAGTTTGCGAAGTGCCAACTTACGATTTTTATCATATACGATCAGTTTTGCGATCATAGAATCATAGTATGGTGGAATCTGATATCCTGCGAATAATGCAGAATCAATTCTCACTCCTTTTCCTCCTGGACAATGTACATTTGTTACAGTTCCTGGACTTGGACGGAAGTCATGTTCTGTGTCTTCCGCATTGATTCTCACTTCGATTGCATGTCCATGAACATGTACATCTTCCTGTGTATAAGTCAGATGTTTTCCTGCGGCGATACGGATCTGTTCACGGATCAGATCGATTCCTGTAACCCATTCAGTCACTGGATGCTCTACCTGAATTCTTGTGTTCATCTCAATAAAATAGAAATCTCCATGTTTGTCACGTAAGAATTCAATCGTTCCTGCACTGTAGTATTCTGCTGCTTTTGCTGCTTTGACTGCGATCTCACCCATCTTCTTTCGCTGTTCGTCACTGATCGCAGGGGATGGTGATTCTTCGATCAGTTTCTGATGTCTTCTCTGAATAGAACAGTCTCTTTCTCCAAGATGAATCGTATTTCCGTATTTATCAGCAAGAATCTGGAATTCGATATGGCGTGGATCTTCGATATATTTTTCAATATACATCGTTCCGTCGCCAAATGCATTCTCTGCCTCTAACTTCGCTGTCTCAAAAGTATGTACGAAGTCTTCAGAGTCATAGCAGACACGCATTCCCTTTCCACCACCTCCTGCGGAAGCTTTGATCATAACTGGGTATCCCATGTCATCTGCGATCTTCTGCCCTGCTTCTGCCTCATAAACGGCATCTTTTGTACCAGGAACTACTGGAACTCCAGCATCCATCATTGTCTTTCTTGCTGCGGATTTGTTACCCATGCGGTCAATGATTTCTGCGGATGGTCCAATAAATGTGATATTGCATTTTTCACACATTCTTACAAATTTGCTATTCTCAGACAAAAATCCGAATCCCGGATGAATTGCATCCGCTCCGACTGCCATTGCAGCCCCAAGTACACGTTCCATGTCAAGATAACTGTCTTTGGCAGGTGCTGGTCCGATACAGATCGTCTGGTCTGCCAGCTGGGCATGGAGTGCATCTTTATCCGCTTCAGAACAGATTGCTACGGACATGATATCCATCTCACGGCACGCACGGATGATACGCACTGCGATCTCTCCTCTGTTTGCAATTAAAATCTTCTTAAACATTTAAGAAACCCTCTCTTATCCAATCATAAATGTAATCTCTGCAGATGCCACTTTCTTACCATCTACAGTTGCTGTTCCCTGTGCAACACCGACTGGTCCTTTGACTTTGATCATCTCAACTTCTAATGTCAGCACATCTCCTGGAACAACCTTTCCTCTGAATTTTGCTTTGTTGACTCCACCTAAGAATGCAATCTTTCCTTTGTACTCATCTGCAGAAAGTGCACATACAGCTCCAGTCTGTGCTAATGCTTCAATGATCAGTACCCCAGGCATCACTGGTTCCTGTGGAAAATGTCCTGCAAAAAATGGTTCATTATATGTCACACATTTTTTACCAACGATACGTTTTCCTTCTTCCATCTCCTCAATACGGTCCACTAATAAAAATGGACTTCTGTGAGGGATCGTATTCATAATATCTTTAATATCCATTACCATAATAAATATTCTGCCTTTCTTACTGGATGACCATTAATGGTTGTCCATATTCAACCATCTCACCATTCTCAACTAAAATAGCTGCAACTGTTCCATCATATTCACTTTCCACTTCATTCATCAGTTTCATTGCTTCAACGATTCCGATTACCTGTCCTTTTTTGACTTTGTCACCGACAGATACAAATGGCTCAGCTCCTTCTGATGGTGCTACATAAAATGTACCAACAAGTGGGGCTTTGATCTCATCTCCATAGAGAAGCTCTTCTGGCTGTTCTTCATTCTGTTCTGGCATGATCGCGGCACTCTGTACTGGTACTCCTGCAACAGATGCATCAACTGTTGCGATCTTTGCCTTTTTCTTAGCGATTCTGATTGAAAATTCTTCGTTATTATATTCAAATTCATCGACATTTGCAGAAGATACTGCAGCGATCAATTCTTTCATTTCTTTAACTTCCATGTCAGTCTCCTTCTAAATTAATCCTCAAATTTCTTCACAAGAAGTGTTGCGTTATGTCCTCCAAATCCAAGAGAATTGCTCATAACGTAATTTACCTTGCGATCTGTTACTGGTTCTAATGTATAATCAAACTTCATATGAAATATCCCCCATTCTCTAAGTACT
>ENA-OOZY01000589-OOZY01000589.1-human-gut-metagenome-genome-assembly--contig:-NODE-589-length-25656-cov-10.009570_pt1 | contig 25656 bp, 28 predicted proteins | sample MGYA00241047_ERZ501410 | MGnify/ENA primary metagenome ERZ501410 (study PRJEB25962, sample SAMEA2042621) | human gut metagenome | biome: human gut; feature: human-associated habitat; material: faeces... | reverse complement strand
TATATGTGATTTCGGCGCAGATTTTTTCCTGTATTTTATTGGTGTTTAGTATTAGTATTACCAATAAATATTGTAGTTGACGGGTTGCCCGTCCGATTTTCGGCAACAATTATCCACAAAGAAAACACCCCTGTTTTTAACAGATAAAACCGTTGAAAACAGGGGTGTTCGTTTATTGTGAAACACATTGCGGTGCAGGACGGAAAACCCGTCCCCTACAGAAAATTGCTGTAAATATAGGGTCTGCATCGGGCGGATATAGAATCCGCCCCTACGGAAATGCTGTTTTTCCATAAATTTGCGGAGCAAAATAATTCCGCATTCCGAATTCCTAATTCCGAATTATTCAACAATGCCGCCTTCAACAACAAGGTTTTCCTTGTCTACTGCCGGACCGTAAACATCTGCGAGAGTTGCATCATAGTCGTTGTGGAAGAAGTTTTCGCCTGCAAGAGAGGTGATCTCATCGTTGATGTAGGTGAGAAGTGTTTCGTTGCCCTTTGTAACTGCAGGTGCGATCGTATCAAGGCTGCCGAGGGACTCGATGCCTACTGTAAAGCCGGGGTTCTGCATTGCCCATGCGAGGACTTCTGTGTTGTCTGTGGAGAATGCGTCGCCTCTGCCGTCCTGAAGTGCGGAGTAAGCTTCGTTGTATTCATCGAACTTTACGAGTTCAAGACCGTTGTACTGGTTTTCTGTGAAGAACTGCTCTGCTGTTGTGCCCTTTACAACGATGAGCTTCTTGTTTTCGAGGTCTGCTTCGGTGTTGATAGGTGCGCTTTCGGGGGAAACTACGCCGAGTGCGACCTTCATATAAGGAAGTGCGAAGTCAACCTTTTCTGCTCTTTCCTCCGTTACTGTAAAGTTTGCGAGGATAATGTCTACCTTGCCTGTGATGAGGTATTCCGCTCTGTTTGCGGCTTCAACGGAAACGAGTTCAAGCTCTGTTCCGAGATCCTGCGCAAGTCTTTTTGCGAAGTAAACATCGTAGCCCTGATATTCGCCGTTGTTGTCAACATAACCGAATGGGTTCTTGTCGGAGAATACTCCGATCTTGAGTGTGCCGCTTTTCTTGATCTCGTCAACTGTGCGGTAAACCTTTGTGTTTGCATCTGTTGATGCTGAGTCTGTGTTTGTGTCTGCTGCCTTGTTTCCGCAAGCTGTAAAGGAAACTGCGATAGCTGCTGCGGATAAAGCTGCAAGAATTTTCCTGAAACCAAACTTTTTCATAAATTTCTTCCTTTCTGTATCTAAACCTTTTATTCCGAATATGTGAATGTTTTAAGGAACTGCTTTGCACGTTCCGTTTTCGGAGCGTCAAAGAACTGTTCGGGCGTTCCCTCTTCGACTATCTCACCGCCGTCAAGGAAGATTATCCTGTCTGCGACTGCCTTTGCGAACGCCATTTCGTGGGTAACTATCATCATCGTTGTTCCGCTCTTTGCAAGGTCAAGAACAACTTTGAGTACTTCATGCACCATTTCGGGGTCAAGAGCCGCCGTTATCTCGTCAAGAAGAATGATATCGGGGTGGATTATAAGACTGCGGACGATAGCCGCACGCTGTTTCTGTCCGCCCGAAAGCTCATTCGGGTAAGAATCCGCTTTTCCTGCAAGACCTACTCTGTCGAGGAGCTTAAGTGTCTCTTCCTCGACCTCCTTTTTGTCACGCTTCTGGACTTTGAGCGGTGCGAGTGCAATATTCTGTGCGATCGTCATATGTGGGAAAAGGTCGTAGCTCTGAAAGACCATTCCGATATGCTGACGAATTTTTGTAAGGCTTTTTTTGCCGTAAAGTACAGGTTCACCGTGGAGCGCAACGCTTCCGCCCTGTATAGGTTCAAGTCCGTTCAGACAGCGCAGAAATGTACTCTTTCCGCAGCCTGACGGTCCGATAAGTACGATGACCTCGCCCTTTTCTACCGAGATCGAAATATCTTTGAGGATAACGTTGTCACCGAACTGCTTATGCAGGTTTTTTACCTCGATTATTGTTTCCGCCATTATACAAACTCCTTATGCCGAAAGCTTTTTCTGCTTCTTATCGATAGCTGTCGAAAGCATCGAGAGAGGGAAGCAGACTGCAAAATACATTACGAATATCGTTCCGTAGACCCAAAGCGCAGCGTTTGGTGCTTCAAAGCGGTTCGCATCGATTATCTGCTTGCCGACTTTGAGGACTTCCGTAACGCCGATGAGTGAAACGAGCGCAGTGGTCTTTATCATTCTTGTTGAAAGATTGATAATGTTCGGGATAAGCAGGCGTATTGCCTGCGGAAAAATAACGTAGATATAAGCCTGAAACTTGGTAAGTCCGAGCGATGTTGAGGATTCATACTGATGAACGGGGACGCTTTCAAAGCCGCCTCGGATAAGGTCGCCCATTTCAGCCGCTCCCCATATCGTGAATACGATTATTGCCGAGGTCTCGCCCGAAAGATTGATTCCGAGTGTTCGGACGATACCGAAAAATACGATGAAAAGCCAGACGAGCTGCGGCATTATGCGGACGATCTCAAGGTAAGCTCTGCAAACCGCTCTGACTGCCTTGTTCTTCATTCTCATAGCAGCGCCAAGCAGCGAGCCGAGGATAAGCGAGAAGCCTATCGATATGAGAGCGATACGTATCGTGACCCAAAGTCCGCCGAGCAGTCTTAAAAAATTGTTGCCCTCGAATACTATTTTAAGCCCCTCCACGGCGAAGCCTCCTTTCAAGCACCGAACACAGCAGCGATATCGGCAAAATGATGATAAGGTATGCTATGACGAGCATAAAGAGCGACTCCGTTGTGCTGGAGTACATTCCGATAAGATCCTTTGCTACGTACATAAGGTCGGCGAGTGCGACTGCGCTGAAAACGCTCGTTTCTTTCAGAAGAAAGATCATATTTGCGCTCACGGCAGGCATTGCAGCCGCCGCTGCCCTTGGAAAAACGACATAGCGCATTACCTGACCTCTTGTAAGTCCGAGGCTTTCCGCAGATTCTATCTGGGCTTTTTTTATGCTTTGGAAACCGCTTAAAAATGATTCTGACATATAGCTTCCGCCGAGGAAAGTAAGTCCGATTATGCCGCAGGCTTCGGAGGAGAGAACTATTCCTGCCTTCGGAAGTCCGAAATAAAGGAAAAACAGCTGCACGATGAGCGGCGTGTTTCTCGAAAGCTCGGTGTAAATGACTGTGACAGTGCGCAGAACGGGTATCTTGTAGTACCTTGTCAGTGCGCATATCAGTCCGACGATCGTTGAAAGCACAATACCTATAGCGCCCGTTACGACCGTCAGCACCGCTGCTTTGACATAAAGCGGATAATGCTGCGAAATAAATGTCAGATCCATGGTTTCCTCCGTTTTTATCAATTTTTTGTGCTTTTAGCGTTCCGCAGGAAACAATATATAAGTAATTCCCTATGTATTAAGAACAGCCACAAACAGCAATTCTTAATTATACAACTAAAACGCTGAAAAGTCCAGCGTTTTAGTTAGGTTTTTAATGAATTTTCAGAAAATTGCTACAACTGCGCCGTTGTAGTTTTCAGCGATGAAGTCCTTAACTTCGTCAGTTTCGAGTGCGGAAACGAGAGCCTGGATCTTAGGAAGGTTTTCATTGCCGCTCTTTACTGCAATAATGTTTGCGTAAGTCTGAGCTGCATCACCGGAAGCATCTTCGGAAGCGATAGCGTCTGCGATCTTAAGACCTGCTGCAAGAGCGTAGTTGCCGTTGATAACTGCGAGAGAACCGTCGCCTGCGTTAGCGAACTGAGCTGCGACTGTGTCAGCCTGAACGGTTGTGATATTGAAGCCGTGATCGTCAACAATGTCGAGTGTCTTTACGCCGTCAAGAGCGTTTGCACCCTCGGGGAGAGTGATAAGACCTTCCTGTGCGAGGAGGAGGAGAGCTCTTGTTTCGTTGCTGTCGTCAGCAGGGATCACAATTGTTGCACCCTCGGGGATATCGGCAACGCTTGCAATGCCGTTGGCATAAAGTCCGAATGGTTCATAGTGAATGGAAGCTGCGGAAACAAGGTCAGTACCGTTGGCTTCGTTGAAGCTGTTGAGGTAAGGAGTGTGCTGGTAGTAGTTAGCGTCAAGCTCACCGTCAGCAACAGCCTTGTCGGGGAGTACATAGTCATCATAAATTGTGATCTGGAGGTCATAGCCCTGCTCTGCGAGTTTATCCTTAACGAATTCAAGTATCTCACCGTGAGGTGTGGAGGTTGCACCGATCTTGATAACGTTGTCGCCGTCAGCAGTTGTTGTGTCAGCAGCCTCTGTTTCTGCTTCTGTTTCAGCGTTTGCGTCAGCAGCTTCTGTATCTGCTGCTGCGTTGTCAGCTGCGGAGGTATCGGCAGTTGTATCCGATGCTGTGTCGGCTGTGCTTGAAGAGCAGCCTGTGAGTGCGAGTGCTGCGATAGAGAATGCAGCGATGATGCTTGTTAATACAGTATTCTTTTTCATAATAGTTTTTCTCCTTCATTATACGGCGGGGATGCCCCGCGGCAGATTCGCAGGTAAAATATACAGTAATTTATAATATTCTACCCGGTAACAAAACATCATCTATTCAATAGATTATGCTTTGTTTCAGTTTTCGGTGAATGATTATCGGCAACATCGTGACATAAACATTCGCCCGTTCCTGAAATTTTCGCGCAGAAGGCGATCAAAAAGCTTTTCCATTTTTTCACTTTCTCCTTAATATTGTAAAGCCGTTCCTTATGCGGCGTTACTTATTAATACGTTTGTCCGTCCTGTGAGCGATCATCATTCCAAGCTCCTGAATTAGCTGTACAATAATGATCGTCAGCACTACGCACACCCATATTATGTCATTGTTAAAGCGCTGGTAGCCATAGTTGATAGCTATCGTACCAAGTCCGCCGCCTCCGATAGTTCCTGCCATTGCGGAATATCCAAGGATAGTTACGAGTGATATGACTGCGCCTACGATAAGCGAAGGCTTTGATTCGGGGATAAGTACCTTTCGGATTATCTTGAAGTTGGAAGTTCCCATTGACTGTGCGGCTTCGATAACGCCCTTGTCAACTTCCTTTATAGAGCTTTCCACCATACGAGCCACATAGGGTGCAGCTGCGATGATGAGCGTTACTATCATTGCCTTGTTTCCGAGGCTCGTTCCGACAATGAACTTCGCAACGGGGAGCATCGCAACCATAAGGATAACGAACGGAATGCTTCGGAAGATGTTTACGATAAATCCGAGGATCCTGTTGAGCCACGGGATAGGCTTTATGCCGTCCGAGCTTGTGACGCTCAAAAGCACTCCGACCGGAAGTCCGATAATATATGAGAAAAATGCGGAAATGAACGTTAAATAAACGGTTTCCCATATTCCTTTCTGCAAAACGCCCTTTTCAATGAGCTGTGAAAGAAGATCTGACATTATTTTCACCCCTTATCCTTAGTTGAGCTCCGAATATTCAATGCTGTTCGCATCGAGGTAAGCTTTTACACGGTCGTATGATTCAAACGGCACTTGGATTATGAGCTGACCGTAAGCCTTGCCGTCAATGTCCTTTGTGTCGGCGTGGAGAATGTTCACAGCCGCACCGCATTCAAGGACTATAGCCGCAAGAACAGGCTTGCCCGAGCTTTCGCCGTTGAAAACGATACGAACCTTTTTGCCCTCGGTTATCTCGGCGGCTGCCTTTATCTCGGGGAGAACGAGCTTTTTTGCGATGTCCGACTGAGGATTTGCAAAAACGGTCTTTACATCGCCCATTTCCGCAACAACGCTCTTGTCAAGAACTGCAACACGGTCACAAATGCTGTCGATGATGCTCATTTCGTGAGTGATAACAACTATCGTGATGCCAAGCTCTTTGTTTATCTTTTTCATAAGCTCCAGAATGGAACGTGTGGTGTCGGGGTCGAGTGCGCTCGTTGCTTCATCGCAGAGCAGATATTTCGGGTTTGCGGCAAGCGCTCTTGCGATCGCAACACGCTGTTTCTGACCGCCCGAAAGCTGTGAGGGGTAGCTTTTTTCCTTTTCGGCGAGCGAAACAAGCTGTAAAAGCTCTCTTGCCCTCTTCTCGGCATCGGCTTTCTTCACGCCTGCAATTTCAAGCGGAAAACAGACATTTTTGAGAACAGTCCTCTGTTCGAGCAGGTTGAAGCCCTGAAATATCATTCCGATGTTTCGTCTTGCTTCGAGAAGCTCCTTTGTCGAAAGCTGACCGAGGTTCTTTCCGTCGATGACAACATCGCCCGTAGTCGGACGTTCGAGGAAGTTTATACAGCGGACGAGGGTGCTTTTTCCTGCGCCCGAAAGACCGATGATACCGAATATCTCGCCGTCGTTGATCGTGATGTTGACTTCCTTTATTGCTGTGACGGCTTTTTCACCCTTGCCGTAGGTCTTGGATATATTTTTGAGTTCTATCATTCGTTTCACCCCATTACAAAACAAAAAGCAGGCGAACCTGCTTCATACGGATATATGAAAAAATCGTTAAAAGCAGCTTTTATGATATTCTTTTTTGCAGGACATTATGCACATGTACATTGAGATGCAGGACATCATATCAGCTTCGCTCCTTTCGATCGTTTTGTTTTTGACTATGGCTCTATTATACACTTTAAATCATAGCTTGTCAATAGGTTTTCTAATGATTAATTGCTCAAACATTACCCTGTGTTTTGCAGGATTTTTTACACATCGTACAAATTAGGTATAAAATGTTAAGAAACAGGCGAAAATAATGTACTTTTGACCGCATTTGTGCAGCTTTGAGAGTTGGAAACGTCATTTTGAGCAGATTTTTCCCTGTATTTTATCGGTGTTTAGTATTATATGGTGTATTCAAGGCTGCGGTATTTTTGTAGGGGACGGGTTGCCCGTCCCGCACCGCAAGGTGTTTTATAGTAAAAATCAGACCTGCTTTCAAAGAATGTGATTCCTTTAAAAGCAGGCTTCTTTCGCGTATCCCAAAATTGCCGGCGCAATTTGGGACGGGTAACCCGTCATCTGCAATAAATCATCGTATATTGGCGGAATAAAACAAAAAACCACTTATCAAAGATAAGTGGTTGATTGGTGCGGTAAATGGGACTTGAACCCATACGTCAAAGACACACGCCCCTCAAACGTGCCTGTCTGCCTATTCCAGCACTACCGCATTTATTAAGTTGTTGTCGCTTCGGAGCGTTTTGTTCTCTCCCTGACGACGATATTTATTATAGCATACAGCAATACATTTGTCAAGCGTTTTTTCAAATTTTTTTGAGATTTTTTCAACTTTTTTTCAAAGGCCCGAAAAATGACGTACCTGCGAGGGGGGTTGAAAATTCGGAATTCGGAATTCGGAATGCGGAATTAGAAAATTCCAAAAAATTTTTGAAAATTGGTCTTGGACAAAAATAAAAGGTGCAAATCCATTTGGGAGTTGCACCTTGATTTGTTTTATACTAAACACCAATTAAAAACTATACAAAAAATCAAGCAAAAACTCTAATATATGGATTTTGCGCAAATTTTTTGTCTATAGTTTTATTGGTGTTTAGTATTAATAAGCATCTGCGAAATATAATAATTCCGAATTCTGAATTCTTAATTCCGCATTAAATTCTTATGCCTTAGCAGCGTTGAGCTTCTTAGCGAGCTGGGACTTCTTTCTTGCTGCACAGTTCTTGTGCATAAGACCCTTAGCGCAAGCCTGATCAACAGCCTTGATAGCAGCTCTTACAGCAGCCTCGGACTCGGGAGCCTTTACAGCTGTAGCAGCGTCAGCCTTCTTAAGAGTTGTCTTGAGAGCAGACTTAACAGCCTTGTTTCTCATTGTCTTGGTGTTGATGACCTTTACTCTCTTCTTAGCGGATTTAATATTTGGCATTTTGTTTTCCTCCAAAATCTCTGATAATTTAAATTTTTCTGCAAATAATATTGACAGCTTGCATATCGTTTATTCGGAACAAAGCGGTGACACGGTTCGCTTTTTGCTCCCGCGGGTGTAATGACTCACCCATTTTTACAAAGATAAACACGCGATATAGCAGTACGGCTGCCCTTATCGAATACATATCTGCACAAGCTTAAATAACATTCTATCATTATTTGTCTGATTTTTCAATAGGCAATTTAAAAAAACTTGTAGAAATATAACGGCTTGGTTTATGCAGATTATCTAATTAAGCTTTAAAGGGGAAATATTGTATGTCAGCACGAACTGATCTTGCGGTGGAAATGATCGACGAGGACGCACGTTCGCTCCCGAGGGGCATCGGCAGAAAGCTTCGCAAAAGCTCCGCCTGCAGCATAACCGAGATCGAAGTCACCTCCGAGCTTGCAGGCTTGAAGATAGGCAAATCCAAGGGCAGGTATATCACGGTCGAAACGGACAGGCTCTCCTATGCGCCGTCCGACTTCGAGGAGCAGGCGCAGAACATCGCCGATGAGATAACCGCCCTGCTGAAAAGCCATAACTGCGGCACGGAGAACGGTCTTGTAGTCGGTCTCGGCAACTCGGACATCACCCCCGATGCGCTCGGACCTATGGTGATATCGCAGATAATCGCGACCCGTCACCTTAAAGGTTCACTGCCGAAGGATCACGAACTGGCTTCACTGAAAGTCGTTTCCGCACTTGCACCGGGTGTTCTCGGTCAGACGGGGATCGAAGCCGCCGAGATAGTCGATTCGGTCTGCTCGGGGATAAAGCCTGCGTTCGTTATCGCGGTGGACGCGCTCGCCTGTTCGGACGTTTCGCGCCTCGGTACAACGATACAGATAACCGACACGGGCATTTCTCCGGGCTCGGGCGTGCAGAACCGCCGCAAGGAGCTGACCGAAACGACGCTCGCTATTCCCGTTATCGCAGTGGGAGTTCCGACCGTTGTTGATATGCACACCATTGTCGAAAATATCACGGGCAGCGCCCCCGACAAGCATCTGCCGAATATGATGGTAACTCCGCGTGATGTTGACAAGCTTATCGAGCGCGCCGCCCGTCTTATAGCCTGCGCCGTGAACAAGGCTCTCCAGCCGCATCTCAGCTTTGCCGATATTTCGGCACTCTCATAATGGTCACCTCTAAAAACCACCGGCTAAAGCCTTATACTAAACACCATTTAAAATTTGGAAAAAATCAAGCCGACAATCTTGTAGCTGTTTTTAACAGGTTTATATGGGATTTCGGCGCAGATTTTTTCCTGTATTTTATTGGTGTTTAGTATTAGCATTAGAAAAACATTCACAACAATATCCATTCAATATTGAAAGAGAGATAACAGCGAATGAATATAATATACTATCCCGATGAAAACAACGTTTCAACCGCTATAAAGCAGGACGAACCACTGCTTGTCCTTGTATCCTTTGACGGTGAACAGCTTATAGTCAGCCAGATAGATGAAGCTGTCGAACATCACATACTTTTGCGCAAGTCAGGGTTCTCCGATACGGACATAGACAAATATTTTCGTCTTGTGGTCGATCACGAGGGCGCAGACTGGACTTTTGTTTGTCCGTCAACATATAACAGTATTATTCGCAAGGAAAAGCAAATAGAAAGTTTTTTAAAAGACGGTATGATCGTTATTCCCAAGGCACTCAAACAGCTTGGCTATGATGTTCCGATAGAGATACCCAAGCGATACAGACGTCATTTTGAATAGAACGATCGGGAATTAGTATAAAAAACGTGCAGGTCAGTTTTTGCTTGACCTGCACGTTTTATTTTGGTGCATCTGACGGGATTCGAACCCACGGCCTTCAGAGTCGGAGTCTGACGCTCTATCCAGCTGAGCTACAGATGCGTATGCTCCCATACAAATGGGAGCTTTTTTATATAATTTTATGCTTTTTAATTGGAAATATTCAGCTTTCTTCCCTTGCTGACATCTGCCGCGTTGGAAGATGAACAGTAATCTGCGACCTGCTTGCTCTTTGCGGCTTCATCAAGCTTCTGCTTTATCTCGTCGCGCTGCTTTGCAAGGCGGTCGTATGCTTTTTTGTCGTTGTTCTTTATCTCCTCGCGAAGCTCCTGAATGCGCTTTATCTTATCCTGAAGCTGCATAAGATCGCCGTTGAGATCGTCTATCTGCTCGAAGCGGAGCAGAGCGTTTATCTTATCCATACGCTCGATAGACTGCTCGCTGACATACTGCTTGACTGCGACCGAGATACCGTCCATATTGGTGAGTATCTGCTGGCGCTCTTCGATAAGATCGCCCACGCCGTCGATGCTGTCCTCGGTGATGATACGGGAAGTTATTTCATTGTAATGTTCAAGCTGGTGGATCTTATCGTCCATCAGTTCGATAATGGTTCTGTTCAAGCGAACGCCCCCTTAATGCAGGAAAGCTGTGCGTCGAGTCCACGCCGAGCCTCACTTCGTTTGAGTAAAATAGGTTCAGAGGTTTCCTTTATTTGTTACCTGCGGAAAATTTAAGATACAGCTTTCTTGGATCAGATCTTTTTGCTCGCCTCAAAAAAGGCATCACGTAGTTCCTGGAAAAACGGGATAAGTCCTTCAAGGATCTCCTTGTCCTTTTTCATATTTGCCTGAATGATCTGTTCACGGAAATACTGATAGAGTGATACAAGGTTATCTGTGATCTCATAGTTTTCCTTTAAGCTTGCATCGAGCGCATCAACGATATCTCCGACCCTTGTTATCGAATTATGAGCTTTTGGGATATCCTTGTCCTCGATATAGATTATTGCTTTTTTCAGTTCGGTTATAGCCTTGTCATAAAGAGCAATGAGGAGCTGTGCAGGGGTCATTGTCGTAACGACATTGTTCATGTATTTCTGATATGGATTTGGTACCATGAAAACACCGCCCATTAGTTATTTAAAAATGCGCTCCGCTCTTATACGGAGCGCACCGTTTGGCTTTTATACCAAACACCGATCAAAAACTATACGAAAATTCAGGCAAATGCTCTGATATATGGATTTTGCACAGATTTTGTCTATAGTTTTATTGGTGTTTAGCATTATTATAAATCCGAGCCAAAGATAGAGGACTGGCTCTGCATATTGCTCATATATGTTTCGAGCGTTGTGAACTGCTTCCAGTAACGCTCCATTTCGTTCTCATATCTTGTCTGGAGGTTATTGATAAGGGTCTGCATATTGTTGATCTGCGAATAGAGGGCATTGTCTTTTTCGGTCGTTGTGTTCTCGATGCCTGCAATTCCCGAAAGATAGCCGACCTTTTTATCTCTTGTGGAGATAGCTCTGTCGATCTTATTGTTGAGCGTTGCCGCAAGTCCCTTGTCGGAATCGACGAAAAAGTTTGTTACCTTGTCGCCGTAGGTGTTGATAGCGTTTTCGAGCTTATCCTCATCAACAACGAGCTTGCCGTTGCTCTTCCAGTCGGTAGCAAGGCTTATGCCGAGGTCATAGAGCGTAAAGCCGTCCACCTTGGAGGAGGACATTGCTCCTCTGATGCTCGAAACGAAGGTGGAAAGGTAGTTATCCTGATAGAGAAGACCCTTCTTGGCTTCGTTGTTCCACTTTTCGATCTCGTCCGACTTCATTTCTTCTTCCTGCTCATCGGTAAGAGGATCGTAGTAAGAGCCGTTCTTTTTCGGACGTGAGGTCTGGATCTCGCCGTAAACATCATCGAGGAGCTGATTGTAAGCGTCGATGAACTTTATAACGGTATCTTTTATAGAGGAAGTGTCCTTTTCTGTAGTTACGGTTATCTCGTCAACGCCCTCAACGGAGGAATCGAAGTTGCCGAGCTTGGCAATGTTGAAAGTCGTGCCGTCAAAGCTGTACTCGTTGCTTGCACTTGTGTAGGTGGTATAGTTTTCACCGTCGGTGCTGATAGTAATAGTACCGTTCTTGCCGTAAGCGTCCTTTTTGGTGAAATCATCACTGCTGTTGAACAGGGAGTTGAGAAGATTTCCGCTTGTCTGTTCAATGTTAAGCTTTCCTGCCGTACCCGTTTCGGTCGATTCGAGCTTAAAGCTCTGCGTCATTGTGCTGAACGAAGCTTTTACGCCGATATCAGCCTTGTTTATGGCATTTATGACATCGCCGACAGTGCTGCTCTTTTCAAAGGTGAATTTTTCGCCGTTTATGGAGAATTCAAACTTATCACCGTTGAGTGCGGTATTGAAAGCCGCTTCGCCGAGCTTTGTCGTTGTACCCATCGTGCTGCCGACAGTGTTTGAAAGACCAACAGCTTCGCTGTTGTACTTGATGCTGAATGTATGTCTTATGCCGTCATTTGCATTGTTGAAAACGAGGGTCGAAGTGCCGTCCTTGAACTCAAAGCCCTGAGCATCGGTCTTGATATCCTTGAAAGTATTGTTTGCGGCTTCGAGGAAGTTTGCCTTTGCGGTGTCTGCATCGGTGCTTCCCTTAAATGTAACATCTCTCGTTGTGCCGTTGTAGGTCATCTGTACGGTGTATTCCTTGCCGTCAACGTTCTTGCTGAAATCAAGATTGATACGGTCGGTCGATATCGAACCTGCGGACTTTACCTGAGCAGCCGAAGCCGCTGTTGATGCGCTGATGTAATAAGTAGCAGGCGTTGCCGAAGAGTTTGCGGAAACCGCAAGCTTGTCATTCGTGGATTCAGCCTTGTACTTGTTCATAACGGAGTTTGCCTTTATCGAGGTATCACTGCCCCAGTCAAGGAACTTCTTCTGAAAATCGGAAATTTTGGAAATGCTTGAACGATAAGCTTCCTGCTTCCACTGTAAGGTCTGAAGCTTCTGCTTTTTCGTGTTAAGTCTGTTCTTTGTGTTTGCAGCCATTGATTTAACAAGGCTTTCGGTGTCAAGTCCCGACATAAGACCCGACATTCTGTTATTGCTCCATAAGCTGGAGGTCGATGATGTTGAAGATGTGCTGCTTGCCATATCCATTCGTCCTTTCACTTAGTGTTTTTGTCAAGCAAAGCTGCGAGAATGTCGATGGAAGGCTTATTTATCGCAGCCTGCATATTGAATTTTTCCGTATCGTAAAGCTCGCTTCGCGCGATCTTGACATTTTCGGGAGCGTCAACGCCTATCCTTATGCGGTCTTTCGATATTTCAACGACCGTGACTTTGATATTGTCGCCGATGATGATGCTCTCGTCCTTTTTTCTCGAAACGACCAGCATTTAAGCACCCTCCTTTTTAAAAGCAGGGAACTTCAGCGGATAATTTTCCGCAGCGATGACCTGAACGCCTTTTTTCGTTTCGGAATTTATCACGATCGGACTTTTGAGGTTGAGCGTCGTGTTGATATATTCATCGGGAACGACCGCCATACAGAGAAGATCAAGCTCTGCTCCGTCTGCTTTAAGAAGCTCTTTCGTTTCCTTGTCAAGCTCTACCGAATAATCGGAAACGAACTCCCTCGGGTCGAAAACGATGAAGCAAAGATTCGGATTGTCCACGCTTTGCAGCCACATCGGATATTTATCCTCTCCGCATGGCGAAAGCAGCACGAACCGCTTGTTTTCTTCAAATGCGTAAACTCCGTTCGGGAAATCTATGATAACTTCCTCGGAAATTTCCTCTTCGCCGAAATCTCTTGTTTTAATAATCATATAAAGATCCTCATTTTAGATTTTAGGCTATAACGTCAACTTCACCCTTATAGTTCGGGTCTGCGCTTCTCGGGAAATAGAGCGGATCGCCGAGATATTCTATTTCAAGGTCAGGCATCTGGCTGACTATGAACTCGATATCGCCCGGAATAAACTCAAAGCCGTTTTTAAGATCGGATATCGAGCCGATATCGGAGCTGCTGTCGCTGCCGATCATACTGTAATTGATGCTGAGTGTTCCGTCATTGTAGCTGATGCTGCTCTCCTTTGATTTCGGGAGCCTGCTGAGAATGGCTTCGATGCTCTGAGAGGAGCTGCGTGAAACGGCTGTTGTGTTTGCAGCCGAAGCCGTACCGTCCGTGCCGCCCATTTTTGCAACCGCATCATAAGTGAGCGTAAGCTTGCTCGGCTGAACGTTCGTCGGAACATAGCTGTCGAGCTTCGGTGACGAGATATCGACCTTGTAAGGCTGCGCCGCAACCTTTACTCCGTCCGAACCCCTTGAGATCTTTACAGACGGCTCGAGCGGATCTGCCTCTCTCGGCTTGAGCTGTGCATTGGTCACATTGACTTCGATTTTAATAGGAATATGCTTGATACTTAGAAGCTGATCCATAATTTATCCCCTGCTTTCCGTCAGATCTTATCAGATGAAATCGAATATGCTTCTCGGAAGAACATTGGCGCTGAGCTGGAGCATAGCGTTGTATGCAGCCTGCATAGCGTTCATATTCGTTATTTCCTCATTCATATCGCAGCCCTCAACGTCGTTCTGACGCTCGAGGAGGCTTGATTTGTATTCTTCGTCCTTGTCAAGATAGAATTCCGTGCTCTTATACTTTGAGCCGAGCGTTGTGATCTCGGTAAGAACTCCCGTGTTTGCGCGGTCAAGAAGATCTATCGTTGCATTTGCACGGGAAACATCACCCGAACGGAGTGCGTCAGCCGCATCATATATAAGCTGAACAAAGTTGTTGCTGAACTGCATATCATAAGTAGCCTTGGAGAACGGATCATCCTTGTTATAGCTTGAATTTACGGCAGAATCAACGGTCGTTGAACCCGTGCCTGTGATCTTAGCACCGTTCATGCTTACATCAATTGCAGTTCCTTCCTGAACTTCGCCCTTGTCATTGTACTTTATGCCAAGACCGATATCAACATAAATCGGCTTGCAGCCGCCTACATCGCCCGTGTAGATCTTGAAGTAGTTGGTTCCTTCCTTTACAACAGTGCCGTCGCCCTTGGAAGCGTTGTAGTCAGCCTCGGTAGCGGCTTCTTTTGTATAATAGCGGAAACCTTTTTCATAATATTTTGTGACCGTTTCGGTCTTGTAGAACTTTCCGTCCTTTGTGCTGTAAGCAGGGTCTTTGGGGTCGTATTCGCCTGCGGAAACTTCCTTTGTGATATCGTGCGACTCTTTTCTTACTGCATCGGGGTCAGCGGCATTTGCACCCGTTCCGTTGACGATATCGTTATACTCCGTTTCGGTGATCTCCTTGTCATAGCCCTCATCATAAGCTATTCTCATAACTGTATCGTTATTGCCCGCATTTACAGCAGCGTAATAATCGTCCTTGGAGATACGGTTCATATAATGAGTGCCGTCTGCACTGATATCATCGATCGGGATACCGTTGTATGTAACGATTTTGTGTCCCGTTACTGGGTCAAGAGCATCTGTGATGCCGTCAGCTTCTTTCTTTACACCGAATGCAGGCGAGGAGTTGTTCGTGCCGCCGAAAAGTCTTCTTTCCGCATAATCGGTGTTGAGGGTTTTTATAGCACTGTCAGCATACTGGTCAAGCTCGTGCGCGATGATGTCAAGCTGTGTCTGATCGTAAGTGCCGTTGCACGCCTGATCAAGCTTTGTGGATACATCGATATAGACCTTGTTTGCGACTGTGTAAAGATTCTGCTCGGCAGCCTCGTAAAGACCCTTCGTGAGCTTGAGGTTGGAATCATACATTGAAAGATCCTGAAGATTCTTGCGGACTGTCATTGCCTTGCTCGCATTTATCGCATTGTCGGAAGCTCTGAAATAGTCCATCTGCGATTCGATCTTGAGCATACTTTTTGTATAGCCGCTAAGAAGCCTGCTGCTGTTTTTAAGATATTTTCTGTCTGAAAAGTTCTGGGTTATTCTCATTTTATATCAACCTCCGTTATCTGCCAACAACGCCCATATCATTTATCAACTTGTCAAGTGCTTCGTCAAGAGTTGTTACCATTCTTGCGATCGCGTTGTACCATTTCTGATAGTTGAGCATATTGATGCCCTCTTCGTTGACGGAAACGCCCATTACCTCATCTCTTGCATCGCTGACGGATTCAAGCATGATGTCCGTTGTTTTGAGTATCTTGGCATTGCCCTCGATCTGTGTTCCGAGGTTGTCGGAGATGTGCGAAACGAACTTTTCGAGCGTCATTTTGAGCGGATCTTTCTTACCCGTTTCATCATCGCCGTATTCGAGCGAAACATTCTCGAATATTGCAAGGCACTTGTGGATATAGTCGTTGTTGAGTTCGTCCATATCCTCTTCCTTGCCGTTAACATACTGTTCGGGCTGTGCAAGGAGGCTCGGGAGCTTTCTCCATGTGTCCGTTACCTTGATATCGGCTGCGGCTGTGCGGAAGCTCTTGCTGCCATCGTCCTTTGTGTATGTGAAAAGTTCGAGCGGCTCGCCGTTTGCGTCCTTGAAATCCTTGTAGATATCGTTGAACGATTTTGTGAGTGTTGCCGTAAATGCATTGAGCATATCACGATAGTATTCAATGCCCTGAAAATCGTTTGCATACTGTGACTGGAGAGGAACATTCACGTTCATCTGTGTGAGAGCCTCCCCGAGCTTGCTGCCCTCGGGATAATCGGCAGCATCGGTCGAAAGATCGGTTCCGTTCGCTCTGACATCTGCCGCAATGGCATCTGCATCGCCTACAGCCGTCCAGTCAGCATCGGACTTTGTTCCCGAAACAACGAAAGCAAGCTTTCCCGGAGTTGTATTTTCATCTTTTATAGCTATCTGAGCATAGCCGTTTGCATCAACGACCGTTTCACCGCTGAATTTTACAGTGCCGTTTGCGGCATCATACTCAACTTCGCCATATTCTTTGAGCTTTTCAACAGCTTCATTTACCTTATCAGCATCGCCTGCCGCGATATTTGCGCTGATATCCTTTAAAAGGCTGTTTATCTCATCGGGATAATTCTTTATCTGCGAGTTGAACGCCGTCATATCGGTGCTGTTGAAAACGCCCTCGCCGTTGTAAACGTCGAGATATCCGCGGAGCGCACCGCCCTGAAGCTTATCCTTGCCCGTGATATCAACGGTTTCCTTTGTCTGCTGAACATACTCCCTGTTAGTCATGCCCTTGTTTGTGGCAAGCTTTTTCCAGAGGTCAGCGTTCATAAGTCCGTCATATCGATCGTCTTTCGGGATATATTTTCCTGCGCTTGTCATTTTGAAGCCCATATAAAGCGGATCGGGGTCTTCGATAGTCATTGTCATCTGCGCGTATTCATCATTATGTACAGCGACCTGACCTGCGAATGTGATAGTGAACGAGCCGTTTTTCTCCTCGTTGAATGAAACATCGCCGAACGATGCAAGCTCATCGATGAGGAGGTTCATCTGGTCTTTGAGTTCAAGAGGACCGTAGTCGTTATCGACCTGATAGCTGTTTGCGGTCATCTCCATATAGTTCATCTGAACATAGCTGTTTGTGATCTGCTTGTTGAGGTTAGCCATGCTCTCAAAGATCCTGTTCACACGGTCAACGGAGATATTCGCGTCGCTTTTCGTCTGTTCTGATATATCGTCAAGACGGGAGTTCATATAGCGGATCTGCTGTGTAACGGATTCAGCCGCACGGAATGTAACGTTCGCAAGCTCTTTTCTGTTTGCCTCGTCTGTAGCAAAGCTCTGAAGAGCTGACTTGAAGTTAGCAAGGTTAGCGGCGAAACCGTATTCTTTGGATTCAATGTTGTCGAGAGCGGTCTCGACATCCTTCATAACAACGTCTTTGATATTGTAGTTGTTGTCAAGGGTTGTATAGCTTCTTACCTTTTCGTCGATAAGAGCATCTCTGTACTGACCGACGCCGACGTTGTCAACGCCCTGACCTGCAAGGCTCACGCCCGTATTGTATAAAAGGTTGTAGCCCGTGTTCGCTATGGAGCAAACGTCAAGTCTCTGGCGGGAATAGCCTGCCGTTTTAACGTTGCTGATGTTGTTTCCTGTTATATCAAGAGCCTTCTGCGCAGAATTGAGTGCTTCTCTCTGCACATACAGTCCCATAAAGCTCGAAGCCATTGTTTTTCCTCCTCAGACTTTATTCATTATCGCCGAACGTGTGGCGTGTTCGGTCTTAACTCCGCCCTTGCCGTCGTAAGTGTCCAGCTCGGCGGTCTTTCGTTCCACCCTTTTGAGCCTGCCCGTGATGATGACATTTGCAAGATCGTTGAGTTCCTTTATCTTCATAACGCAGGCGGAAAGCTCCTCATACTGTACCTCCAGCCTTTTCTTGCAGGAGATCGGAGCTTTTTCGATTATTTCCTTAAAAGTGAGATCCTTGTCCTCTCCGAGGATCTCGATGCGCTTTTTCTCCATTGAATTGGACTTCATTATAAGCGCCTGCTCCTTGGAAAGGCTTCGGCTCAGTTCTTCGATCTTATCATTGTTTATCATATCGAGCTTGCTGTATTCAAAATCGAGAAGCTCCTTGTAATGAACGATATATTCATTAAAAAAACGAACAAGCTTAAAGTAATCCGCAGCCAAATCAATTCACCCTTTCCAAAGTATTCGGGAAAATTTATCCCTCAAATATCGATGCCGCAACGCTCTCGGGGGAAACATTGTAGCTTCCGTCAGCTATCCTGCTCCTGAGCGAAGCGATCCTGTCTGCCGAAGCCTCGCTGTCGGCGAACTTCTTTGCGGAAGCCTTTGCAGCTCCTACGCCTGCCGCTCTTGCGCCTGCGGACATTTCAAACGTATCGACCCTCTTTGCGGAGGAAACGGATACCTTTTTGCCGTCCTTGACACCCGACTTGTAGCTGTTTTCCATCTTTCTGTATATGCCCATTGCATTACCGAGTTTACCAACTTCCATAAAACAGCCTCCCATCATAATTTACTCGATCATCTGCACCTTATCGAAGGCGCTTTTTATCTCTATTATTTTTATCGGCAGCAACTTTAAAAACTTTAGCGTCTTTTCTCTCATTTAAAATAAATTTAACATTTTACCGCCTGAAAAAAGCCTATACTGCCCCTTACGTAGATATTTTCAAGCAAAATTTGTTCAAACAGCACAAAACAGCAGCTGTACAGCTGCGATTTTTCTGTATCAAAGCAAACGCATTTCGGGCTTTCTTTTCTTGTAGACGGCGTAATATTTAAAACCGCAGTTTTTGAGCAGTTCACCGCAGTAATCGAATCTGTCGCCGAGCGTTTCGGGAGTGTGAGCGTCCGAACCGAGCGTTATAAGCTCGCCGCCAAGCTCCTTAAATCGCCTTAAAACGTCCGTGTTCGGGTTAGGCTCGTCCATACCGCGCGAAAAAGCGCCGCTGTTGCATTCAAGAGCCTTTCCGTCCGAAACAAGCACACGGAGTATCTCATCGATATAGTCCGAATATTCGCGATAAGAGTAGCTAAGACCGTGCTTCTGACCGTAGCGGACGATGTAGTCGAGGTGTCCGAGGCTGTCATAGCATTTTATCCGCTTTATGCGTTCGAGCGTGACTTTGAAATAGCGTTCGTAGGAATCAGCGCCGTGCTTTTCAAAAAATTCGGGGAAATAAGGGTCAATGCCATCGATAACATGGTGTGAACCGATGATAAAATCGAGCCAGCCGTGCTTTTGTACAAGTTCATCAAGATATTCGGCAATATGAAGCTGCAGGCCAAGCTCAACGCCTATCGAAATATCGATAATGCCGCTGTATTTTTGTTTAAGTTCGCTCATTTTCGCATAATAAGCGTCAAAATCAAGGTTGAAATCAACGTCCGAGACCATATCGTAATCGTGGTGGTCGGTAACGCATATCTCCGTCATTCCGAGTGAGACCGCGCGCTCTGTCTGCTCCTCGGGCGGAGTGTCGCTGTCGCCCGAAAAGCTTGTATGAAAATGCTGATCGGCATAATATCTATCCATTGAAAAGACCCTTTCGCAGTTGAAATTTTCTTTATTATACCATATTTATATTGGTTTGGCAAATAAAAACTTGCATTTGCTCCCAAAATATGATATACTTATTAATAATTTCAATCAAAAAGGAGCTGCTGTATTATGAGCAAAGTGAAAATTATGACCGACTCCGCAAGCGACATTTCGCTTGAGCAGGCAGAAAAATATGATATTGCCCTCGTTAATTTCTGGATAATCGTAGGCGAACGCAGCCTTCGTGAACACGTTGAATATTCGACCAAGGAATTCTATAAGCTTATGGACGAAGTGGACGAAATGCCGCACACCTCGCAGATACGCGTTGAAGACTATATCGGCGAGTATGAGAAACAGTATAACGACGGCGTTACCGACCTCATCAATGTCGTTATCGCTTCTATCGGTTCGAATTCGTTCAACAACGCCAATGCCGCAAAGGAGAAGTTCTATGAGCTTCACCCCGAAGCAAAGGATAAAATGAACATCACCGTTATGGACAGCAAGGGTTATACGGGCGTTTACGGACTTCCCGTTATGCAGGCGGCAAAGAAGATACAGAAGGGTGCGTCCGCCGATGAGATCATCGCATACCTCACCGACTGGTTCGACAGCGGCATAATCATCTGCACGGCATATACCCTTAAATATGCGAAGAAATCGGGTCGAGTAGGCTGTGCGACCGCATTCGTAGGCGAAATGCTCGGACTGAAGCCTATCATCACATTCACGGACGCAGTTTCTGAGACCGTTGCAAAGATAAGAGGTGAAAAAGCCGTTCTCCCGAAAATGGTAGAGTATGCGACCGAGCATATGATCCCCGGAACAGCTTATGCTATCCTCGACGGCAGCCGCCCCGAGCTTACGGAAGAACTTACAAAGCTTATGAAGAAAGCAGTCGGCTATGACCCCGAGGAGGTATGCGAAGTCGGAGCGACAATCTCCTGCCACCTCGGACACGAAGTATCGGGAATCATTGTCAAATGCCCGAACAGAAAGGCGTAAGAAAAATTCGGAATGCGGAATTCGGAATTCGGAATTATTTATATTCTGCATATTTGTCACGAAAACCTTAATTCCGTAGGGGAGGATTCCATATCCGCCGGTTGCAAGCTCTTTGTTTTAGGCAAAGTTTCTGTAAAGAACGGCTTTCCCGCCCCGAATAACGACAGCGATTTTCGGTGTACAAAAACGCCATAAAAATAGCAACACAGACCTGTTTTCAAAGGGAATTCCGATGAAAACAGGTCTGTTTGTTTAATAACGCTTTGCGGCACAGAACGAAAACCCGTCCCCAACAAAAATTTACCGTAATTTTGCGGTTCGTCAACGTTCGGATATAGAATCCGACCCTACGAAATATAGTGTTTTGCATTTGATATACGGAACAAAACAATTCCGAATTCCGCATTCCTAATTCCGAATTAAATAAATTACGCATTAATATTCCACTTTCCGAATAGAATTATAGCAAAGCCCTAAACCGCTTTTATGAAAGGAAAGATGAATATGAATGATGTAAACGAAAAAGCACACAGCATTATTGCCGAAAACCGCAGCCGTATCTCTGTTTCGGGTGTTACCGACATTGACAGCTTTGACGAAAATTCCGTTCTCCTTTACACGACTATGGGCGAACTGACGATACGGGGGAGTGATCTCCACGTCAACGATCTGTCCGTGACGAACGGCGAGATGAACATTGAGGGAAACATTGACGCTATAATTTACGGCGACAGGGATCTGCGCTCTCCGCTCTCTTTTCTCGGCAAGCTTTTCAGATAGTATTTGATCGAAGGTGTATTTTTGGATCTTGAAACATTTTTCACCGTTTCCGAGCAATGCTCTTTATTTCTGCTCTCGGTCGTCCTCGGACTTGGCATCGGTGTTTTTTATGACGTTTTTCGGGTGCTTCGCATTGTTTTTCCTCCTGCCGCAAAGAGAAACGCCGTATTCGCGGAGGACATTATTTTTATGGCAGCTTCGGGTGCGGCGATTTTTCTTTACGCTGCCGTTTTATGCAGAGGGCAGGTACGCTTTTTCTGCGTTATCGGGACATTCCTCGGCTTTTTGTTATACATTGCAACGGTCGGAAGTCTTATTGTGGGCATACTGCGCTCCATTGCGTCGGCAATTGCAAAATTCTTCCGCAAATTTAAGAAAAAAAGCGAAAATACCGTCTGATATCATAAATACAAAAAGTATATTCAAAGCGGATTGAACTTGCTGTAAATTTCGATAATAGAATTTATCTAAAATAATTTAACAATTTTGTGCATACCTATAAAAATTTCGGAATGTGGGAAAAAAGCCTTGAAAAATTGTTCCCCTATGTAGTATAATGTTATCATCTGGAAGTGACGGTAAATTTTTATTTCGGAATTGTAAAGGAACGGAGGTGCAGCAAAATGGGAAAGACCTACAAGGCTTATGTCAAGGAAAAAGAAAAACAGCAGCGTTCTGAAAACCGCAAAAAAAACGGCGGCCCTTTTATGCGCAGCCTGGCTTCCATCGCAGGAGCGGCGGTCATCGTTTATTCTGTATGCTCATTTGTTGCAACTCAGGCTGACATTGCCGAAAAGAAGAAAAAGCTTTCCCAGCTTGAGGAAAAGGCTGCACAGCTTGAAGCGGAAAACGATGAGTACGCTTCTATCCTCGCCGAAGACGATGAGCGGGCTTATATGGAAAAGATCGCTATCGAGGTTCTCGGCTTTGCTTATCCGAATGAGCGCCGCTTCTACGATACAACAAGGAACTAAAGCGGCATCGCTTGACGAAAACGCTTTTGGAATATAAAAATCAGAGAGGTTAAAAATCTTTTTATGCAGCTTGAAGTTGGAAACATTTACGAAGGAAAAGTTACGGGCATCACAAAATTCGGCGCATTCGTCGAGCTTGAACCCGGAACGACAGGAATGGTACATATCAGCGAGGTCGCTAACAGTTTCGTAAACGAAATAAGAGATCATCTCACCGAGGGACAGACCGTTAAGGTAAAGGTGCTTGCCATCGGCGATAACGGCAAGATCTCTCTTTCGATAAAAAAGGCTGTTGATAATCCTCCACCGCAGCACCGCGACAACGGCGGCAGAAGACCATACAACGGCGGACGCGGCAATGACCGCAGACCAGCGCAGCAGGACAAGACCCCAATGACACCCGAAGCAGCATTTGAGGATATGATGAACCGCTTCAAGCAGAGCTCTGAAGAGCGTATGAGCGACATCAAAAAGAATGTTGACAACAAGCGCAGGAGCCAGTCACGCAGAAAGTAGAATAGTATAGATATGACCGCAGACTTTATGGGATTGCGGTCATTTTTGTCGGTTTACTGCCTGAGAGATCTCTGCCTTTGGAGTACACATTCCGCCGCACGGTCGGATATTATTCCTCTTTCGCGCTCGGGATAGAATTCGATGATTTTTAAAATCTTGATTATTCGTACCGAATAGTCAAGATTCTGCGATTAATGTTTCAGATGTTATATGAAACGAATGGATATGGTATACGTCACGACCGAATTTTTGGGGTTTATATTCATATCCGGTCGCCGTTCATTTTACGTTATACTAATTCTCGATCGTTCTATAGACAAAATCGACAGATAGAATAAGTTCAGTCAAGAAAAGCGACCGCAGACAGGCTGTCGCCTGACAAGGGAGCTTGACGCAGAATGAACTTATTATAGCCGAGAGTTTGTCTATAGGTTGATCGAGAATTAGTATTAAAGCACAAATGCACTCACTTCGTTCGTGTATTTGTGCTTCAAGGATAGATCTTTGAGAAAAACAGAATAGGCGCAATTCACATTTTGGGGGTTTACGGAACTGATTTATCACGTTCCGCTTTTCCCTTTTGTGTGAATTGCGCCTTTTGGATTTGTTATTGATTACGCTGTTGTAACAATGCTGTTAGCTATAGTTTAGGGTATTTCGCTCTCTGCGGAGAGCGACCAAGGGCTTCCGTCCTCCGGACACCTGACGAGCTGTGCTCAGCGTGCTAAATTTAGCATGACCAGCTAATTGGCTTCGCTTTGCCGAACAAATGTCAGCTATGCAAAATTCCGCATTCCGCATTACGAATTACGCATTAATTATATTGTTTTCTTTTCTTATTCTGTGAGCCGTCAAATTTTCTTGCTCTGCCTGTATTTTTTCTGCGGAGGCTGCGGTAGTCCTTTTCACCGCCCGAACGTCTGCGGTCGGAGCTGCCGTTTTGTCTGCCCTCGCTCTGCTTGCCCTCATAGCGCTTGATCTTTATCTTCTGACCGTTTATCTTCGTTCCCGTCATGGAATCGATGATATGGTCGAGGTCAGCTTCTGGGACTTCCACTGTTGTATAGCGGTCGTAAATGTCGATCTTGCCAAAGTTTTTGCCTGCCATTCCCGTTGCGTCAACGAGTGCGCCGAGGATAAAGTTCGGTGCGATGCGGTTCTGTCTGCCGAGTGAGATCTCGATCTTGCAGGAGCTGCCCTTTGATCTGCCCTTTTCGTCGCGCGGACGGAAAACGGGTTTGATGAACTCGGGGACGGTGCGTGTTTCCTTGGAAATTCTCATTCCGAGGAGTGTTGCGGCGATCTGCTCTGCCGAATATCCGCGCTCGGTAAGGCGTTCGAGAAGCTCTGCACCGTTCGGATATTTTTCCGTTGTGATATAGTCGCAGACTTTATCGAGAACCCGCTGTGTTTTCTTTTCGATAACATCATCTCTTGTCGGGAGGTCGCAGCGGATAATATCAGCCTTTGTGAAGCGCGCGATATCTTTAAGCTCGTAGACCTGCTTTCTGCCGCTCACTATCGTATAAGCCGAACCCGAACGACCTGCTCTGCCTGTTCTGCCGATACGGTGGATATAGTATTCATTATCCTGCGGAATATCATAGTTGAAAACTGCATCAACATCGTCAACGTCGATGCCTCTTGCGGCAACGTCGGTCGCAATGAGGATATTTATTCTGCCGCTCTTGAAAGCGTTAAGCACCTGAGTTCTGCTCTGCTGTTTCATATCGCCGTGAAGACCCGCCGCCTTGAAACCTTTAGCAACGAGGTTTTCGGTAAGCTCATCGACCATTGCTTTTGTGTTGCAGAATATCATCGAAAGCTTGGGTTCAAATGCGATAAGGAGCATCTGGAGCGCATCGGTCTTTCTTCCCATAGGAACTTCGTAATAGAACTGCGCAACGCTCTCAACTGTGCGGCTCTTCTGCTCAACGCCGACAACGATCGGGTCGCGCTGATATTCGCCCGTGATAGCCATTATCTGCGGCGGCATTGTTGCCGAGAAAAGCACAGTCTGACGCTCTTCGGGGATATACTGCAAAATTTCTTCGATATCTTCGCGGAAACCCATATTGAGCATTTCATCAGCTTCGTCAAGAATTACCGAGCGGAGTTCTTCAAGGTGAAGCGTATGACGGCGGATATGATCCATTACACGTCCGGGAGTTCCGACAACGATATTTGCGCCCTTTTTGAGCTGAACTATCTGGCGTTCGATGTCTGCGCCGCCGTAGATAGCGCAGGACTTAACATACGGAAGATATTTCGAGAATTTTTCGATCTCCTGCGAAGCCTGCATTGCAAGCTCTCTTGTCGGGCAGAGTATGAGTGTCTGCACGCGGCGGTAGCCCTCAGGGTCTATCATTGCAACTGCGGGAAGTCCGAAAGCGGCGGTCTTTCCCGTACCCGTCTGTGAACGTCCCACAACGTCTTTTCCTTCGAGAAGAAGCGGAATGGCCTTCGCCTGGATTTCCGTAGCCTCCTCATATCCCATTTCTTCGACCGCACGGACGATCTCCTGCGGCAGTCCGAGTTCACTAAAAAGCATAATTTTTTCCTTTCCATAACATGGCATTGGACAAAACACGCTCTCTGACAAAACTCTCCTGTCCTATGCCGACACATAATTATAATTTTTATACTGAACACCATTTAAAATTTGGAAAAAATCAAGCCGATAATCTCGCATATATAGGATT
>ENA-OOZY01000585-OOZY01000585.1-human-gut-metagenome-genome-assembly--contig:-NODE-585-length-25692-cov-4.198229_pt1 | contig 25692 bp, 25 predicted proteins | sample MGYA00241047_ERZ501410 | MGnify/ENA primary metagenome ERZ501410 (study PRJEB25962, sample SAMEA2042621) | human gut metagenome | biome: human gut; feature: human-associated habitat; material: faeces... | reverse complement strand
TGCTCCGCGGAGTCGCCCTTCTGCCATGTGACCCGCCATACGCTGAGCCACGGCTTTTCCGGTTCCTGTACCGGTTCCTGTACCGGCTGCGGCGCAGGCGTCGGCTCCTCCACGGCGGGCGGCGTGTCCGGCACAGGGGTCTGCCCCCCGTCCGCCGCGGGATCGGCGCCGCAGGCGGCGATCACCGCCGCGCACACCAGCGCCGCCAGCGCAGTCACCCAGACGCGGGGCCTGCGCCACCGCAGCAGGTTCCGTATCCTGCCGCCGGTGTCGCCCTCGTCGAAGGCCAGCGGCAGGGATGGCAGATGCTGTCCCCTAGCCAGCCGCAGCAGCGACGCGGCGTAATCCGCCCGGATATTCTCCCCCGCCTGCCGCAGCACCGCCTCGTCACAGCGCATCTCCATGTCCCGCCCCGCCAGCGCGAAAGCCAGCCACACAAACGGGTCAAACCAGTGTATGCAGAGTGCCGTAAAGTACAGAAACTTTACAACATGGTCCCATCTTTTTATGTGATACCGCTCGTGGAGCAGGATGTAGGGCCGCTCCTCCTCCGTCAGGGAGGCGGGCAGGAATATCCTGGGCCGCACCAGCCCCAGCACAAAGGGCGTGGGCACCCGGTGGGTGATGTAGACGTTCTCCTCGTACCACACCGCACCGATGAGCCGCCTGCGCAGCCGCAGCAGCGACACAACGCCGTACCCGGCCATCACCGCCGCACCGGCCAGCCAGACCAGCGCCGCCCACTCCCTTGCGGTCAGCCTCCGCGTCTCCTCTGCCGGCGCGGGAGCCGTATTCGCCGACGAGCCGCCGTCTGCCGTGTCGTGAGCCGTACCGGCCAGCCACGCCCGGCCCTCCGCCGGGATAAGGCGCACCGCCGTCTCCTCCGCCGGCTGCTCCACCGCGCCCCACAGGGAAAACGGCGCCTGCACCGTCACCGGGCACAGCAGCCGGAACAGCACCACCAGCCACAGCGCATAGGAGAACACCTTGGGCGCCCGGCGCAGCAGCAGCCGCACCAGCAGCACCACGATCACGGCCGCAGCGCCGTACAGGCTCATCCGCAGCACCGCGGGAAACACGCTGTCAGAAAGAACATGCAGCATCCCGTCACCCCCTGCTCTCGTCGATGAGCCGCTGCAGCTCATCCAGCTCCTGCCGGGACAGCTTCTCCCGTGCGGTGAACGCTGCCAGAAAAGCCGGCAGCGACCCGGAGAATTTCTCCTCCACGAACTGCCGGCTCTGTGCCGCGTAAAACGCCTCCCGGGACACCAGCGACGTCACAACACCGTCCTGGTTCCGGAACAGCCCCCGCTGGCACAGCCGCTTGAGCACCGTGTAGGTGGTGGATTTCTTCCACGCCAGCTCCTGTGCCGCCTGCTGTACCAGCTCCGCCGATGTCACCGGCTCTGTGCGCCAGATCATGTCCGCGAACCGGGACTCCACCGCGCCCATGCTGTACTCGCCCATTGCGCGCCCTCCTTTTGGTCTACATGGTGTAGTCTAACAAAAGACTACACCATGTAGACCAACCTGTCAAGGGCTTTTGGGGGTCATATCACCCGATAATCCCCGTGTACCGGCGGGATGTCGCCACCGTACAGCTTGAAATAGTCCAGGATCAGCTCGGACATCTCCGTGCCGATCTCCCGCACAACCGGGCAGCCCACATAACAGTCGTAGCCGCCGGTACCGCTGGCGCGGTAGCTGTTGAGGCAGATGGTGAATACATCGTCGTCCGCCACCGGCTTCCCGGCCACGGTCAGCGCTGTGACCCGCTGCCCCACCGGGCGTGAGATGTCGTAGACATACGCCGCCCCGGCGTAGTAGTCGTAGTTGTAGTGCTCCACCTTCGGCTCCAGGAAGCAGTCCGACACCCGCAGGGAGCCATCGCCGTTCCGGGTAAAGTACTCCGCGCTGCGCTCCATGGCCTGCCGCAGAACGGCGCCGGTGATCTCCAGCACAGACAGCGTGTTGGTGTAGGGGTAAGCGATGAGCAGATCCCGCCGCCGCACCACCTGCGGCAGCCCCGCCACATCGTTGGCCAGGCTGGATGCCGACAGCTGGGCACCGCTGGCCCACAGCTGCACCGCGTTGAACAGATCGGCAAGGCCGCTGCCCTCCACCGCCATACGCAGCGGCGTATCCGGCAGCAGCGGGTCGCGGAGGTGCCCCACCACCTGATCCAGCCAGTTCTGGGCGCCGTGCTCCATACCGGCGAACTCCTCCAGCCAGTCCCGGCGGCACACGCCGCCGGCGGACACGGTTTCGCTTGCGAAGTGTTTTTCCTTGTCAGTAATTGCCGCATCAATACGCAGGAACTCCTGTCCCCTGTCTGTGGGCTGCACCACAAATGTACCGCACACGGACTGTCCGTGAACGGTCATGTGCTGGTGCCCCGTCAGCAGCAGATCGAAATCCAGCTCCTGACACAGCCGGTACGCCACATTTTCGTGGGTGGTGGACAGCACCCGGCCCGTGGCCAGATCCCGCTCGAAGCCGCCGTGATAGATGCACAGCGTCACATCCACCTGCCCCTTCAGCCGCTCCAGCGCAGCCCGGGCGGCGGGGATGGGATCGCTGATGGTGACGCCGGTCAGATGCTCCGGCTTTTCCCAGATGTTCACATAGTCGGTGACGATGCCCACGATACCGATGCGCAGTCCGTTCTCCAGCGTGTGGATGCGCGCCGGGAACCGCACGCCCGCGCCGTCCCACCGGACGTTTTCGCAGACGCAGCGGGCGCGCAGCTCGTCCAGATAGCTGTCCAGATACGCCATGCCGTAGTTGAAATCGTGGTTGCCCAGCGTCACATAGTCGTAGCCGCAGCGGTTCATGATCTGGGCGAACCGCCCAGCGTCACCCAGCGTGTCATGGCAGAATGCCCCCAGCGGCGAGCCCTGCAAAAGGTCGCCGCCGTCGATGATGAGGGTGTTTCCGTCCTTTTCAAAGCGGTTGGCGCATTTGAAAAGGCCGATATCCCGCTCCTCCCGGCTGCGGTAATCCGTGGGATAGATGTAGCCGTGGAGGTCGGAGGTGAAATAGATGGTAAATGTTCTCTCCATAGCTTACCCCCGCGCCAGCTTGACCCGGATCCTGGCGGAGATCCACTCGATGATGAGCACCAGCACGATCAGGCCCAGCAGGATGGCGCCCACCTCGTTCCAGCGGTAGGAGCTCATGGCGAAGATCAGCGGCGCACCGATACCGCCGGCCCCCACCAGACCCAGCACCGTGGCATCGCGCAGGTTCATATCGAAGCGGTAGATGATGGTGGACGTAAAATCTGCCGTCAGCTGCGGCAGGATGCCGTACCGGATCTTCTGGAACGTGGTGCAGCCCGCGGCGTCCAGCGACTCCAGAATACGCTTGTCCAGATCCTCGATGCTCTCGATGAACATCTTGGACACCATGCCGATGGAGCACAGCGACATGGTCAGCAGGCCCGCGAAGGGGCCGGGACCGGTGACGCGGATAAACATCAGGCCGTACACGAATGCCGGAATGGTGCGGATGGCGGCGATAAGCACGCGGCCGATCAGGGCCAGCGGCTTCGGCACCAGATTGCTGGCGCTGATGAACGACAGCGGCAGCGAGATCACTGCGCCCACGATGGTACCCAGAAACGCGATGCAGAACGTCTCCAGCAGCAGATAGGGCACACCGTTGGTGCCCAGCGTGAACAGCAGCTTGCCGGAGGGATGGAAGATGCCGGAGATGATGTTGCCCGCCACCTCCAGCCCGTTGCTGGTGGGATTGCTGACCCGCACCGCCGTACCGGACCATGCCAGCAGGCAGGCTACGATGAACGCCGCCAGCAGCTGCCACAGCCACGTTTTCGGCGCGGCGTTGTAGGCTTTGAGAATTTTCTGATCCATAGCGGCCCCCTCCTTACGTCAAGCGCTTGCGCAGCCAGTGGCTGATGCCCTCGATGACCATGACCGCCGCGAACAGGACGATCAGGATCATACCCAGGCTGTCATACTCACGCCAGCCGATCTTCTCGTTCATGATGAGGCCCAGACCGCCGGCGCCCACATAGCCCAGAATGGACGCATAGCGCACATTGCCCTCCAGACAGAACAGAGACACGGACAGATACGTCGGCAGCACCTGCGGGAACACGGCGGTGGTAAACGCCTGCAGCCGCGTGGCGCCCAGCGCCTCCATGGCCTCGTAGGGGCCCATGTCCACCGTCTCGATGATCTCAAACAGCTGCTTGCCCACATAGGCGAAGGTGAACACCGCGATGGCGCAGGTGCCCGCCATGGTGCCCAGACCGAAGATGTATGTGGCGATGAGGGCGCAGACCAGCGTGGGCAGCGTCCGCACCAGGCTGAGGAACAGCCGCACGATGAACACCACCACCCGGTTTGTGACGATGTTGCTGGCAGCGGCCACCGCAAAGGGAACGGCCAGCACCGCGCCCACGAAGGAGCCCAGGAAGGACATCTTGATGGTGTCCCACAGGGGCTGCCAGATCTTGGACAGATAGCCGGTGTTGGGCGGGATCATGGCCTTGAGGATGTCGAAGAACTTGCTGCCCTTTTTTACCAGCACCGCGAAGTCGAAGCCGGTGATATGCACGGACAGCGCACCCAGCGCCAGCACGATCAGAATGACCAGCGGCGCGCGGCTGCGCTTCTCCTCCACCACCGCGCCATTGGGCAGCGTATAGTGGCGTGGTTTGAACAGGCGGTCGTACAGGCTCATACGCTTGCCTCCGCCTGACTGTCGTCTCCGTAAATGGCGTCCAGCACGGCCTGATCCACATTGGCGGAGGGGCCGTCATAGACGATCTTGCCAGCCCGGATGCCGATGATGCGGTCGGCGTACTCGATGGCCAGCTCTACATGGTGGATGTTCAGCAGAATGGAGATGCCCATCTCCTTGTTGATGCGCACGAAGTCCTGCATCACCTGCTTGGCGGTGACGGGGTCCAGCGCGGCCACCGGCTCATCAGCCAGAATGATCTGCGGGTCCTGCGTCAGTGTGCGGGCCAGCGCCACGCGCTGCTGCTGTCCGCCGGACAGCTGGTCGGCCCGCATGTAGGCCTTGTCCAGGATCCCCACCTTGTCCAGCGACTCCAGCGCCTTGATCTTGTCCTCCCTCCGGAACGCGCCCAGCAGCACCCGCCAGAAGGGCATATCCGGTACGCAGGCGGACAGCACGTTCTTGATAACGGTGGTGCGGGTCACCAGATTGAAGGACTGGAACACCATGCCGATGCCCCGGCGGAACCGGCGCAGGCTCTTGCCGGACAGCGTGCTGACATCCGTCCCGTTCACCGTCAGCGTGCCGGAGGTGATCTGGTGCATCCTGTTCACGGAGCGCAGCAGCGTGGATTTACCGGCGCCGGAGCGGCCGATGATGGCCACGAACTCGCCGTCCTGAATAGTCAGGTTCACGTCATCCAGGCCCACCGTGCCATTGGGGTATACCTTGGATACATGGTCAAAAACGATCATACGGTCTCCTCTTTTCCTGAAATAGCACACGGGGAGGGCTGCACAGCGGAAGGTCTTGGCTGTGCAGCCCTCCCCGCGTTTGGGAAAGTGCTTAGTTGGCGGCAGTCAGCTCCTGGATGAGCTTCTGTGCGGCGCGCTCGTTGTCGTAGTCGGAGGACTGTGCCACCTGATAGCCCTTGTGGCTGTAGATGGCGATGACTTCCTTACCGGCATCGGTGTTGCCGATGTTGATGAACGCCTGCTGCAGGGCGGCGATCAGGTCGGCATCCATAATCTCGGAGTTCTTGCTGACGGAGATGGTGTCGTTGTAGATGGGGGCAGTGACGCCGATGACACCGGTCTCGGTCCAGATGCTGCCCTCGCGGCCGAACTCGGTGTTCCAGCGCTCGGCATAGTCGCGGCGGGCGTCAGCGTAGGTCACCAGCACGTCCACCTGGCCGGAGGCCAGACGGGCAAAGGCGCTGGCGTAGGAATCGGACTGCACGGCGCTCTTAAGATCGGAGATGCCCTTGCCGTAGTGATCCTGCAGCCACAGGGCGGGATAGATGTAGCCGGCGGGAGAGGACGTGCCCATGATGCTCCAGTTGGCGCTGTCCAGATCCTCCCAGGTCAGCCCCTCGCCGTTGTTGACCTTGGCCACCAGCTCCTGACCCTTGTCAGAGGGGCCGGCGATCATCAGGGCGCGGTAGGAAACGGCCTGCTTGTCGGAAGCCTCGGTGGGCTGACCGTCGTTCCAGTCCTTGGCATTGTCGGAATCCTTGCTCAGGCCGTCACGGGTGGCGGTCAGGATGACCTCGGCGCCGTCATCGTACAGCACATAGGTGCCGCCGGGGATCAGACCCACGTCGATGGTACCGGCCTCCAGACCCTCGCCGACAGCCTCGTAGGTAGTGCCGACGGTGATCTCCACGTCGCCCACCTCGTAGCCCTGGTTGGCCAGCTCGTCCTTCAGCATCTGCTTCAGGGGCTCGGTAACGGTGATGATCTCCTCGGGCTCGCGGGAGGGCACGAAGGCGACCTTCAGCGTCTCGATCTTCTTGGCGCCGTCGGTATCGCCGTTGGTGCCGTTGTCGCCGGTGTTGGCCTTGTCGCCGCAGCCTGCCAGCAGGCCCAGCGCCATGACCAGCGCCAGGAGAAGTGAAATGATCTTTTTCATCTTTTTTCCTCCATAATCAGTGGTGTTGTTCCTGTGCCCCGGCCCTTCCGGCCGGACGCACCTGCCGCATGACATGCAAAAGGCATGCCATACCGTCACTCAGTATAGCACACCTTCTGCGGGAAAATTTTTCTGATTTGGTAAAAAAAGTAACATCTTGTCAGCTGCGGTCCCCGGCGAAGTAAAACGCCACCAGTTCCTCAAACGTCAGGATCACATGGCCGAAGAACGTGTTGGGCAGGCTGCCCGCCAGCGTCTGCTTGGAGCCGTCCACCACGAACACGATGTCCGACATCTGCGCCAGCGCGGAGTCGCTCCGCTTGGTGAACGTCACGATACGGTGGCCATTCTGCCGGGCGTGCCGCACGTCGTTGAGCACCGGCTCCGTCTCGCCGCTTTGGCTGACGGCGAACATCACCGGCGCCGGCTCCTCCCCGCCCCCCAGATTGTGGGCGTCGCGGAACAGCATATAGTCGTAAAAATGCACGTTGTTGAACACCATGAACCCGCAGATGGACAGCCGCTGGGCGATGTAGGCGCCCACGATGTTGGAAAAGCCCTCGCCTGTGGTGAACAGCTTGGCCTGCCGCGACTGGTCCATCAGACGGCAGAACCGCACCGCCAGCTCCTCGGAGTAGTTGTCGATGAGGCTCTTGAGGCTTTCGGTGCTGCGCTCCTCCCCATGGGAGTCGAACTGGCGGCTGAGATAGTAGTACAGCTCACTGTATCCGTCGAAGCCCAGCCGCTTGCACATTTTCATGATGCTGGTGGTGGACAGGAAGTTCTCCCCCGCGATCTGCTGGATGCCCACCCGCTTTTCGCCCCGTTTGATATGGTTCGTGATGCTGGTGATCACCTTTTTCTCGTCCTCAGACAGCAGGTTTGTCAATAGAAAATAACCGTCTCCCATACAATGATCCTTTCCCGCGCCGGTCTCGCCTTCTCTGTGCCGTATCATTATACCGCATATCCGCGGGATTTGCAAGAAACCCCTTAAGCCCGGCGGAGCAAGCTTCAATTCAGGGTCATTTCCTTCGTTTGCAGCAAGGCAGCGGATCGATCCTGGCGGCATTTGATCTGTGAAATACCGGATTTAAGATATCCTCGACCGCAGCAAAAACACAGGACGGCTGACGCCGTCCTGTGTTTTCCTCATTTCTTCTTCCGCGGCTTTGGCAGCGGCGTGGCGGCCTCGGCGAGCCGCAGCACCTGCTCCGTCAGCTCGCGGTCCTCCACGTCCAGGATGTAGTGCTCCTTCGCGCCCTCATAGGGGCAGCCGCAGGATGCATCCCGCATCAGATCGTCCAAAACCGGCAGTTTTTTCACGAAAACCGTGTTATCGCACACCAAAAGCGCCGGTTTTTCGTTGAGATACACCATGTATTCCCCGAACATTTTCCGGCTGCGCACGTCCCACAGCGGCGGGATCTGCTCCAGCACAAATGCCAGATAATCGGCGGATGTCGCCATACGTTACGCCTTCAGGCAGCGCAGCACCGCCATCAGAATGGAGTAATACTTGCTGTCCGGCGTGTCGGCGCGGCTGGTGATGATCACCGGGCAGGACGCACCGCAGATGGTGCTGGCCATGGTCTTGCCCGCAATGTAGGTGCAGGCCTTGTACAGCACGTTGCCGATCTCGATGAAGGGCACCAGCAGGATGTCCGCCTGACCGGCCACGGGATCGTGGATGGCCTTGTGCTTCACGGACTCCATGGAGATCGCGCCGTCCAGCGCCAGCGGGCCGGAGATGACGCAGCCCTCCACGCCCCGCTCTGCGATGGCCTTGGCGGACACGGTAGACGGCATCTTGTCGGTGACGTTCTCCACGGCGGACAGCACGGCCACCTTGGGGCAGTCGATGCCCAGCGCACGGGCCACGGGCAGCGCGTTCTCCACGATGCCGATCTGCGTCTCCACATCGGGCGCGATGTTGATGGCGGCATCGGTGATCATAACGAAGCGGCCCTCATACTCAAAAATACCGCACTGGCTGACAAGACGGCGGCCGCCGGTGGGGATCAGGCCCGTCTCCTTGTTCAGGATGGCGCGGGCGAAATTGGAGGTCTGCAGGATGCCCTTCATGGGGATGTCGGCCTTCCCTTCCCGCACCAGCTGCACGGCGATCTTGGCGGCCTCCAGCTCCTCGCCGTCGAAGTCCACGATCTCATAGTCCTTCTCGTCCTCGCCCATCTCATGCAGCATGGCGATGATCTCGTCCTTCTTGCCCACCAGCGTGCCCTCGACAACGCCCTTGCGGCGCGCATTCACCACGGCGGACAGAGCCGGCTCGTCATGGGCATTGGCCAGCGCGATGCGCTTTTTCATATTCTGGCTCAGCACATAGTTTTCCAGTTCCTTGAAATTGGTCAGCATATCGGTATACCTCCACGAAATTTGTTCCGGTTATCGCTGTACATGCTTTGATGCGGCCTATTATACGCTTTTCCCCGGCAAAAGACAACCATGCCGGAAACATTTTCTTGCAAACCGCACTGTTTTAGGGTATACTGATGAAAATATGTGCAGGAGGTCCTCCAATGTTCTGGAATATTCTTTTCTACGGCATCATCATCGTGGGCGCCGTTCTGATGATCGCGCTGACGGCCTATCGCATCGACTGGGCCAGACATCCCGAGAAGTACAAGGACATCGCCGAGGACCCGGAAAAGCTGGCCTACCGACAGAAGAAGGAGGCGGACAAAAAGGCCGCCGCCAAGAAGGCCAAGGAGAAGGAAAAGGCCCTGAAGCGCCAGAAGCGGGTGGACAAGGTCAACCACTACCGCGCCATCAACGGCAAAGGCCCCATCGGTCTGGACGGCAGGCCCAAGGACGCAAAAAAGAAAAAGTGACGCAAAAGCACCGCGGCGTATGCCGCGGTGCTTTTTTCAGTCGTTCTTTTCATCGCACAGCAGCGCCGTCAGCTGCGCGTACAACCGCTCCGGCTCCCGCTGGAACCGCCGGGCCAGCCCGTCCGCCGTGGAGCGGTCCGCCACCATCAGCTGCAGCTCCATCAGCTGATCCACATCGTCGTGCAGCGCCAGCGTCACCGTGTACGTCCCGTTTTCCCGCTCCGTCACGCGGCTCTGCACCTGGGCGCGCCGCAGCGCCGCCCTGTTGTACGCGGCGATGTTCTTATCCGACCGCTGCCGCACGGAGTACGGCAGGCTGGACTCGCAGATCTGGCTGTTCTTCAGCCCCTTCTCCGTGATGACGTACCGTCCGTCCTCCGTCAGACGCAGGTGCTCCGTTTTCACCAGATCATTCAGGCACTCGGCGTAGTCGAAATAGTCGATGCCGTCGTCGCACATGGTCAGATCCTGCATTTCCGCCGGTGCCAGCGGCTCCGTGACCCGGGCGGCGATATATAAGATGAGGAACTTGATCTCCAGCTTGTCCTGGATGAAGCCGATACCCATGGTGGCTCCCCTCCCCTGCGGTTTTTCTCTATTATACGCAAAACCGCCGGATTTGTAAAGAGCGGGAGCCGCGCCGATCGGCGCGGCTCCTTTGTGCTCAATGGCAGGCGCAGTAATTGCGCGTACTGTTGTAGTCGTTGGGCGTCTCCACCGTGTTGGGCGGGAAGAACTCGTTGACCGGGAACGCCACGCTGCGGAACAGGCCGCAGGGATCCTCCTGCGCGTCGCAGGGGCACTCGGACTGCGGCACGCAGTAGTCGTACACCGGGATCAGCAGCTGCGTATCTCGCTCCAGCCGCACCAGCGTGAACTGGCCCAGCGTCACATAGAAGCGGCGGCTGGCGCTGTCATCGAACACCAGCTCCTGTCCGAAGCTCTGGGCGATGAAGGACGGGATCTCCGTCAGCCGTCCGCAGTCGCAGGTCGGTGCCGGCGGGCAGTCCGTCACCTTGGTGTCCAGCACGATGGGATCCACCGCCTCCACCACGGCGATGGGCAGATTCGTCCGCATCCGGCCGGGAATGTCCAGTTCATCGAACGCCGTGTCGGAGGAGAAGATCTTGGCGTTCCCCTCGCTGCCGAACAGGATGCAGCGCTTGTCGAACACGCACAGGCCCTCGGCCTCGGTGTAGCGGGGCGTGCCGGTGCAGACCTGCAGCGTCACCCGGTAGAAAAACCGCATGTCGATGGAGTAAAACCCCCGGTTGAACGTCACCGGCTCCACGTCCGTGTAGATATACAGCAGCTCCGCCGTGCCGCCCTTGATCATCTGGGAGGTGCTCAGCACTCCCTGTGCCGTCACCGTGGGATAGAACCGCAGATCCTCCACACAGTCCTTGTCGCGGCAGGAATCGAAGATCTTCCGTGTATGGACGCAAACGGACTCGCGCACGCTGCTCAGATCGCAGACCGGGCCCGGCATCAGATTCTCAGGCATGGTATGACCTCCTAATAAGTACTGAAAGAAACTTCTTTCAATACAGTGTATGCCTGAGACGTGCAAAGGTGCGGCGCTGACGCGCCGCACCTTTATTTCTGCCGTACCACTACATTCTCGTCGCCCAGCCACTCCCGGCACTCCTTCAAAAATGCCGGATGGTTCAGGCACGTCGTTCCCAGCATCTTTCCCGTGTCCGCCAGCCGCACCTTCAGCGGTGTGTCGCCCTCGAACATGGTCATCACAAGGCTGATGTGCCGGAACTCCCGGCTGTCCATGCCGGGCATCTTCAGGTAGATGACGGCCTTCTCCTTCGGCGGCTCCCGCCGCGTCTCCGGTATGGCCGCGCCCTGCTCCAGCGGATAGATGCTGTCGCACATGATCTGGGGCGGCTTCTCGTCCCGGACGGACAGCCGTCCCTTTACCAGCACCGGCGTGTTCACCGCCATATAGCTGCCGCACTGGTCAATGGTGCGGCTGAAGCACAGCAACTCAATGGCCGCCGTCTCATCCTCCACCATGACGTAGGCCATGAGGGAGTTGTTCTTAGTGGTGCGTGTCTTGCTGGACACCACGATGCCCGCCGCAGTGATGCTCTGCCCGTCGGCAAACCGCACCGGCCCGTCCTCCCCGGCAAAATCGTCCAGTATCTCGTGGATGGGCACAGCGCCCAGCTGCCGTGCCAGGGGCCGCCGGTCCGTCATGGGATGGCCCGACAGATACAGGCCTGTCGTCTCCTTCTCCATGTGCATCCGCTCCGTGGCGGAGTATTCCGGGATGTCCGGCAGCTGGATCTGGGAGCTGTCCTCTCCGCCGGAGGCGGCGGCCATGCCGAAGAAGTCCAGCTGACCCTCCACATTCTGCCGCCGTGTGCTGCCGATGCTGTCCAGCACCGTCTCATACACGGCGATGAGCTGGGAGCGCCTGTCCCCCAGACTGTCGAAGGCGCCGCTGCGGATCAGGTTCTCCACCGCCCGCTTGTTCATGTCGCCGCAGTCGTACATCCGCTGGCAGAAGTCCTGGAAGGACCTGAACAGTCCCCCCTGCTCCCGCTCCCTCACCACCGACAGGATGAAGCCCCGTCCGATGTTCTTGATGGCCACCAGTCCGAACCGGATGCCCTCCGGCTCCACGGTGAACCGGTCATAGGAGCGGTTCACGTCCGGCGGCAGCAGCGCAATGCCGCAGTCGCGGCACTCGCCGATGTACCCCGCCACCTTGTCGGAGTTGTCCAGCACGCTGGTCAGCAGCGCCGCCATGTACTCCTTGGTGTAGTGGCACTTGAAATACGCCGTCTGATAGGCCACCACCGCGTAGCTGACGGCGTGGGCCTTGTTGAAAGCGTAGTTGGCAAAGTCGAAGATCTCATCGTAGATGGCCTGCGCCGTGGCCTCGCTGATGCCGTTTGCAATACAGCCGGTGATGCCCCGCTCCTTGTCGCCGTAGACGAAAGCCTGCCGCTCCTTTTCGATCTCCTTGGCTTTCTTTTTGCTGATGGCCCGGCGCACCATGTCCGCCTGCCCCAGCGAGAAGCCGCCCAGTTCCTGAAAAATGCGGATGACCTGCTCCTGATACACGATGCACCCGTAGGTCACAGACAGGATAGGGATGAGCTTGGGGTGCTTGTACGTCACCAGCTTGGGGTCGTGCTTGCAGGCGATGAACCGTGGAATGGATTCCATAGGCCCCGGCCGGTACAGGGCGATGACGGCGGTGATATCCTCAATATTCTGGGGCTTCAGCCCCACGCACACGCCGGTCATGCCGGTGGATTCGATCTGGAACACCCCCGCCGTCCGGCCCTGTGAGATCATCTCGTATGTCTCCGGGTCGTCGTCGGGGATATCCGCCAGCGTAAAGTCCGGCTTGTACCGCTGCACCATCTTCACCGCGTCGTCCAGCACCGTCAGGTTCCTCAGACCCAGGAAGTCCATTTTCAGCAGGCCCAGCTCCTCCAGCGTGGTCATGACGTACTGGCACACCACGGCGTCGTCGTTCCGCGCCAGCGGCACATATTCATATACCGGCCTCTTGGTGATGACCACGCCTGCCGCGTGGGTGGAGGCGTGGCGGGGCATGCCCTCCAGCGCCATGGCCGTGTCGATGAGCTTTTTCACCCGCGGGTCGTCCCGGTACAGATCGGCCAGCTGCCTGCTGAGCTTCAGGGCGTCCTGCAGCGTGATGTGCAGCGCCCCCGGCCCTGCCGGCACCAGCTTGGCCACCACGTCCACCTCGGCGTAGGTCATATTCAGGGCGCGTCCCACGTCCCGGATGGCGGCGCGGGCAGCCATGGTGCCGAAGGTGACGATCTGCGCCACATGGTCGTCTCCGTATTTGCGGCGGACGTAGTCCACCACCTCGCCCCGGCGTGTGTCGCCGAAGTCCATGTCGATATCGGGCATGGACACCCGCTCCGGATTCAGGAACCGCTCGAAGTACAGGTCGTACTTCATGGGGTCGATATCCGTGATCTCCAGGCAGTAGGACACCATGGAGCCTGCGGCGGAACCGCGCCCCGGCCCTACCGGGATGTCCACGCTCTTGGCGTAGCGCACGAAGTCGGACACGATGAGGAAGTAGTCGGTGAACCCCATCTTCTCGATCATGTCCAGCTCGTAATCCAGCTGCTTCCGGTAGTCCGGCCTGCTGCCGCCGTACCGCTTGGCGAACCCCTCGTCGCACAGCTTCCGCAGATAGGTGGGCGAATCGTAGCCCTCCGGCAGCTGGAACTCCGGCAGGTGGTACTTGCCGAAGGTAAACTCCAGCTGGCACATATCCGCAATGCGCTGGGTGTTGGCCACCGCGTCGGGATACCCCGCAAACAGCGCCTCCATCTCCTCTGTGGAGCGCAGGTAGAAGTTCCGCGGCTCATAGCGCATCCGGTTGGCGTCGTCCACGGTCTTGCCCGTCTGGATGCACAGCAGCACGTCGTGGCTCTCGGCGTCCTCCCGCCGCAAGTAGTGGGCGTCGTTGGTACACACCAGCGGGATGCCCGTCTCGCTGTGGAGGCGCAGAAGCTGCCGGTTCACCTCGGTCTGGTCGGCAATGCCGTGATCCTGCAGCTCCAGATAGAAGCTGTCCTCCCCGAAGATGTCCCGCATGGTCAGGGCATATTCCTTCGCCCCGTCATAGTCGCCGTTCATTAGCCTGCGGGGTATCTCGCCGGCCAGACACGCCGACAGGGCGATCAGCCCCTCGGAATGCTGGCGCAGCAGCTCCATATCGATGCGGGGCTTGATGTAAAAGCCCTCGGTGAACGCCTGGCTCACCATATAGGACAGGTTCCGATAGCCCGTCTCGTTTTTGCACAGCAGCACCAGATGCCGTGACTCGGCGTCGAACTCATGCTGCTTGTCGAAGCGTGTCCGCCGCGCCACATAGACCTCGCACCCGATGATGGGGTGGATGCCCTCCTTTTTGCAGGCACGGTAGAAGTCGATGGCGCCGTACATCACGCCGTGGTCCGTAATGGCCACCGCGTTCTGCCCCATCTCCTTCACCAGCGCCGGCAGGTCCCGTATCCGGCACGCGCCGTCCAGCAGACTGTACTCCGTATGGACGTGCAGATGTACAAATCCCATGCTCTCCCCTGTTCCTCTCTGTTACTTGCCCAGCTCCTCCAGCATATCGCACAGCAGCTCCACGCCGGACACCACCAGCGTCCGGCAGTGATGGGTCACGCCCAGCTCCCCGGCCATGTCCGTGGCATCCAGCTCCTTCTCCGCCAGCAGATCGCGGCAGTCCAGCTTGTGGAACCGCTCCGTAAACCGCCGCTGGAACCCCTGGGTCAGCTCCGTGGAGCGCTTCTTTCCCGCCGCGCCGTTTTCCAGCGTAGCCGGACAGACCATGCCCAGCACCACCGCCGCGGCGTTCACCACACCGCATACGCCGCCGCAGCGCAGTCCGGCGCCGAAGCCGCTGGCCAGCGCCATGCTCTGCTCCTCCGTAAGGCCGGTGACATCCGTAAATGCCAGCAGCACGCTCTGTCCGCAGTTCAGCCCCTTCTCGTGATATTCCTTGGCCCGCAGACACCGTTCTCTCTTTGTCATAGCTCGCTTGCCTCCTCCATCAGCTTGCGCATCCGGTGATTGATGCACGATTTCGTCACCGGCGGGTCGCACCGCTCCGCCAGCTGCGTCAGTGACAGCTCCGGGTATTCCAGCCGCAGCGCCGCCGTCTGCTGCAATTTTTCCGGCAGCCGTTTCCACCGCGGGCTGCCCCTTAGCTTTTCGATGGCCGCCACCTGCTCCTGCGCCGCGTCCAGCGTCTTGTTGACGTTGGCCATATCGCAGTTCATGGCCCGGTTGGCGCCGTTGCGGATCTCCTTGTCCACCTTGGCGGTCATGATGTCCATAGCCGCCGCCGGCGCGCCGATCTTTGTCAGCAGGTCCTCGATGTGCTCCGACTGCTTGAAATAGATAAGGGAGTCCGCCCCCCGCTGCACCGAGCGGGGCAGGAACCCCATTTCCTCCAGCAGCGTGGACACCTCCCGGCTGGCCTGCATGTGACTGGTGGCCAGCTCCAGATGATACCGCTTTTCCGGGTCTGTAACGCTGCCGCCGGCCAGAAACGCCCCCCGCAGGAACGCCGTCCGGCAGCAGTCCTCCTCCAGCAGCCCGAAGTTCACATGCAGCGCCATGATCTGCTGGGGATCGTACCCCAGCGTATTGATGACCCGCGCCAGCTTGTCCCGGTCCGTGATGCGGAAGATCAGCTTCCCCCGCCCGTCATGCTCCGGCAGCTGGTCGAATTTCAGGGAGAACGCCTTGTGAAACAGCTTGGGCAGCCGCCCGGCGAACTCCGGATTCTCCGTGATGATCCGCACCTCCGACGGCGTGAACGTGCTGCAGTACAGCAGCACGCCGTAGGCCTCCGCCCGGGCGCAGCACTGGCGGGACAGCTGTGTGCGGCACATCTCGCTTTTCGCCTTGAACGCAAAGGACTGCATACCGCCGCCCTCCTCTCACCGTGAAATGTCCCGGTGGCTCTCGGACACCGGATAGCCAAGGCACCCGATATAGGTGGCTAGATGGTGCGCCATCGCCGTGGAGCGGTGCCGTCCGCCGGTGCAGCCCACCGCGATGACCAGCTCCGTCCGCCCCTCCTGCAGATACTGGGGCAGCAGAAACGCCAGCAGCGGCTCCAGCCGCTCCAGAAACCGCCCCGCCGCCTCGGAGGCAAACACATACTCCCGCACCGGCTCGTCCAGCCCCGTCAGGTGCTTCAGCTCCGGCACATAGTAGGGGTTGGGCAGAAACCGCACGTCAAACACCAGATCGGCCTCCAGCGGCAGGCCGTTCTTGAAGCCGAAGGACATGACGCTGACGTTCAGCGTCTGTCGGGCGTCTCCGCCGCCGAAAATGCTCAGCAGCTCACTGCGCAGCTTGGCGGTGGAAAACGCCGTGGTGTCCAGCACAAAGTCCGCCCGCTCCCGCACCGGTGCCAGCAGCGCCCGCTCCCGCCGGACGGCCTCCTCGATGGAAAGCCCCTCCGCGCACAGCGGGTGGCTGCGCCGCGTCTCCTTGTAGCGGCTGATGATGACCCGTGTGTCCGCCTCCAGAAACAGCATCCGGCACCGGACGCCGTCCTTCCGGTGCAGCTTGTCCACCACGTCCACCAGCCGCTGGAACGGCTCCCCGGCCCGGACATCGTACACCAGCGCCACCCGGTCGTACCGTCCGCCGGAGGCCGTGCAGAAGTTGGCAAACTTCAGCATCATCTCCGCCGGCAGGTTATCCACGATATAGTAGCCGATGTCCTCCAGATAGGTGGCTGCGCGGGATTTTCCGCTGCCGGAAAGTCCCGAAATAATGAGTATCTCCACGTCTTGCTCCTCAGTGTATCACCCTGACCTCCGGCTCCAGCCGGACGCCCGTTTTCTCCCATACGCGCTTTTGTATCTCCGCCATCAGCGCCGTCACATCGGCGCAGGTGGCGCCGCCCCGGTTGATGACGAAGCCCGCGTGCTTCTCCGACACCTGCGCGCCGCCCACCGTCAGGCCCTTCAGCCCGCACTGGTCGATGAGCGCGGCGGCATAATAGCCCTCCGGCCGCTTGAATGTGCTGCCAGCACTGGGATATTCCAACGGCTGTGAAGCCTTTCTCCTTGCCATCAAATCATCCATTTTTTCCCGGATGGCGGCAGGCTCTCCCGCCTCCAGCGCGAACACGGCCCGCAGCACCACCGCGTCGGGCCGGTCGGTCAGCAGGCTGTGCCGGTAGGAAAAGACCAGCTCCTCCCCGGTCAGCGTCCGGATGCCCTCCTCCGGGAACAGCACCACGGCGCTGTGCACCACCTGCCGCATCTCGCCGCCGTAGGCGCCTGCGTTCATGCACACCGCACCGCCCACGCTGCCGGGGATGCCGTGGGCAAATTCCAGCCCCGTCAGGCCGTGCTGCTGGGCAAATACCGCCGTCCGGGCCAGAAACGCGCCGGCCTCCGCCGTCACGCGCCCCGCCGCATCCAGCGCCATGCCGGACATGTCGCGGGTGTTCACCACCAGCCGCTCCACCCCCTCGTCGGGGAACAGCAGGTTCGTGCCGTTGCCGATGACCAGCGGCGCGGCCCCGCAGGCGCGGGCCTCCCCGATCAGCAGCACCATCTGGCTGCCGTCCTTGGGAAATGCCATGCGCCGCGCCGGGCCGCCGATGCGGAACGATGTGTGCCTCGCCAGCGGCACATCGTGCTCATATGTCATGTCCGGCAGATAGTCCGCCGTCCATCGGTCCAATTCCTCATACCAGCTCATAAACCCTCCTGCGCGGCCCTTATATCCGCTTGTTCTTCCCCAGCAGCGCCGCACCGATGATGCCCGCCTGATTGCCCAGCTCCGCCTTGACGATGCGGGTGCGCCGGTTTTTGCCGCAGGGGATGCTCTCCCGCTCCACGCACCGCTGCACCGGCAGCAGCAGCTGCTCATTCGCCTCGTTGCTGACGCCGCCGCCGATGGCCAGCGTGTCCGGCTGGAACACATTGACCACGTTGACCACGCCGCAGGCCAGATAGCTGACATAATCGTCGCATACCTTCTGCCCCACGGGGTCGCCCTGCCGCGCCGCGATAAAGGCGGACTGCCCGGACACATGGCCGTCGTTCTCCTCCACCACCCGGGCCAGGATACTGTCCGGATGGGCCGCCAGCGCCTCCGTTGTCATGCGCTTGAGCGCCGTGGCCGAGGCGTACTGCTCCCAGCAGCCGTGCCGCCCGCAGGGGCACGGCAGGCCATCCTTGACGATGACGGTGTGCCCCACCTCGCCGGCCATGCCGTTGGCGCCGTGGTACACCTTGCCGTTGTGGATGATGCCCGCGCCCACGCCGGTGCCCAGCGTGATGGTCACAAAGCGCTTGCTCTCCCGCCCGGCCCCTGCATAGTATTCCGCCAGAGCCGCGCAGTTTGCATCGTTTTCGATATACAGCGGGATGGACAGATAGTGGTGGAACAGCTTCCGCAGCGGCACGTTCCTGAGCGGCAGGTTGCAGGTATAGCCGATAGAGCCGGAGCGGATCTCCACGGTGCCCGGTACGCCTACGCCCACCGACGCAATCTCGTCCAGCGGCACGCCCGCGCACTTCCCCAGCTCCTGCGTCAGCGACACGATGGTCCACGCCAGCGACTGCTGGTCGGTGATGGAGGCCACCTTCATTTTCTGCACGGCCAGCAGCTGGCCGCTCTCGTCCGTCAGTCCCGCCTTCAGGTTCGTTCCGCCGATGTCCACACCTACATACTTCATTACTTTGCCTTGTTCTCCTTTACCATGGCGTCCATTTTGCTGTCAAACTGCGTCACAAAATCCCGTGCCGCGTTGTAGCCGTACTTCATCTGCCGGTTCTTCATGGTGGCGATCTCCACGATGCCCGCCAGGTTCCGCCCCGGCCGCACCGGAATGGTGACGATGGGCAGCGCCACGCCCAGCATGGCGTATTTCTCCTCACCCAGCCCCAGCCGGTCGTAGAACTTGCCGTCCACCCACTGCTCCAGCTGGATGACCAGATCGATCTCCGTGTCGAACTGCACGGCGCCCATGCCGAACAGCTGCTGCACGTCGATGACGCCCACGCCCCGGATCTCGATGTAGTGCCGGATGATCTCCGGTGCCGTGCCGAACAGGCTGTTGGAAATGCGCCGTATCTCCACGGCGTCGTCGGCCACCAGCCGGTGTCCGCGCTTGAGCAGCTCGATGGCCGTCTCGCTCTTGCCAATGCCGGAGTCGCCCAGGATCAGCACGCCCTGGCCGTAAATGTTCATCAGCACGCCGTGCCGGGCGATCTGCGGCGCCATGGCGCGGTTCAGATAGTCGATGAGCTTGCTGGTGACATCCACCGTGGACTCCGCCGAGCGCAGCAGCGTGCGGTCGTGCTTTTCGGCCATCTGCACCAGCTCTGCCGGTGCCTCCATGTCCCGGGCAATGATCAGCGCCGGGAACGGATAGCTCAGCAGCTTGTTGAACACGCGGGTGCGCTCCGCCTCCGTCATCCGGTCCAGATAGCGCATCTCGCCCCGGCCCAGGATCTGCAGGCGCTTGTCGTCAAAATAATCGTAAAAGCCCACCAGCTGCAGGGCCGGCCGGTTCACGTCAGAAATGGTCACAACGGTGTTGTCAAAATCCCGGCCCTTGTGGAGGATCTCCATACCGAATATCTCCACCATTTTTTTCAGGCTGGCCGGTGTGCGCTTGACTTTTTCCATACAGCTGCCTCCCGTGAGCCGCCCGCCGGAAACCCCGGCAGGGGCGCCAAATATTTACCTTATATTATATCTTGTATCCCTCTGTTTCGCAACACTTTCCCCTTTCAAAAAAATTTCGTTTTTTTGTCAAATAGTGCTTGCAATTCATAGCGTTATCTGTTATTATATCAACTGCTTGCGATGCAAGCGACCGTATGTTACAACAGCAAGGAGGTGCAACGGATGGCTAAGTGCGAATTTTGCGACAAGGGCGTGACCTTCGGTATCAAGGTCTCTCACTCCCACCGGCGTTCCAATCGTCCCTGGAAGCCCAATGTCAAGCGCGTGAAGGCAGTGATCAACGGCACGCCTCGCCATGTATATGTTTGTACCCGGTGCCTGCGTTCCGGCAAAGTTACCCGCGCGATCTGAGTTGACCAGCGCCTGAACTGTACAGACAAAAGCCCTGCGGATCATTCCGCGGGGCTTTCTTCATGCTGCCGCCAGTCCGGCAAAGACGGCCATACCGGCGGACAGACCATATAATTTCATGATACGCTGCATGATGTACTTCATGATGTACGTTTTTATCTGCATGATGCATGCATCATGCAGATAAAAAAACAGGCGTCCGCGCCCCCGGCAAGGGGTGCGGACGCCTGTTTTTCTCTGTCAGCTCTCCCGGCTGTACAGCCCCGCCACATCGTCCAGCTTCACGGAGAACACCACGGACTGGGCCTCCGACTGGGCGCCGGCCTTCTCCATGATGGCCTGCATGATGGCCGCCCGCTTGTCCGCCGGCGTCACCAGCAGGATCATCTCCCGCTCCTCGGTGATGGCCATGCCGAAGAACTTGCTGGCGTTGTCCGCGTCAGTGGCGCGGGTATGCAGCACCGTGCCGCCCTGCGCCCCGGCGGCGGAGGCCGCCTCCATCACCATATCGGAATAGCCGCCGTTGGCGATGGCCACCACCAGCTCGTACCCGGAATCATGCATCAGTTCTTCCTCCTTTACAGTCAGATCCGGCTGGACATCCGCGCCGCCGGAGATGAGATAGTTCATGGCGGACTGCCCGCCCACGCTGCTCAGATGCAGGCACACGGCGATGCCGCTGCCGGGCCGGTCGATGTGCATGGTGTCCACCAGCTCCCGCATCAGCACGTCCTTCACCTGCGGCGTTACCACGGAGAACAGCACGGTTTTCTCCGTGGCCTCCAGACCCAGATAGCTGAGCATATCGTCGCTGGCGGTGCCGCGCCCCAGCGCCGAGAATACCACCGGCGCACCGAACGCCCGGTAGAAATCCAGAAAATGCTTGCTGCCCATCACCCGATTGGTGATGGTGATGATGTAATACAATCTGCTGCTCATACCGTCACCTCCGTCAGCACAGCTCGATGATCGGCTCCACCGCCACGGGAGCCGCCGCAGGCGCCTTGGCGTGCTTCAGCTTCCGCTGATAGCTCAGACCCAGCAGCTGGATGGTCACCAGCGGCGTCATAGCCACCATCGCCACCACGCCGAAGGCGTCCGTCACCAGATTGCCGCCCACCGCCTCGCACGCGCCCAGCGCAAAGGGCAGCAGGAACGTTGCCGTCATAGGGCCGGAGGCCACGCCGCCGGAGTCGAAGGCCACCGATGTGAAGATATCCGGTACCACGAAGCTCAGCGCCAGGCTGATGGTGTAGCCGGGGATGAGGAACCACATGATGGACACGCCGGTGAGCACCCGGATCATGGCCATGCCCAGAGACACCGCCACGCCCACGGACAGGGCGATGTTCATGGCGTGGGCCGGGATGGCGCCCGCCGTGATCTCCTCCACCTGTTTGTTCAGCACATGCACCGCCGGCTCCGCCTGCACGATGAAATAGCCGATGACCATGGCGATGGGGATAAGAATCCAGTTATAGGTGTGCCCGGCAATGCTGCCGCCCAAGAAGCTGCCAACGGGCATAAAGCCCACGTTGACACCGGTGAGGAACAGCGCAAGACCCACATACACATAGGCAAGACCCACTGCCATACTCAGCAGCGCACGCCGCTTCAGCCGCTTGGTAATCAGCTGGAACAGCACCAGAAATACCGCAATAGGCGCCAGCGCCTTGGCCGTCTCCGCAAAGTACTCCGGCAGGGCGTCCACATAGGCGCGGAACATCTCCACCGTGTCCTTGGCGTCCGGCATGACGGTGTTGGTATAGGTGCTGCCGTCCGGCTGGTACAGAAGACCCAGCAGCAGCACCGTGATGATAGGGCCGATGGAGCAAAGCGCCACCAGACCGAAGCTGTCGCCTCCCGCCTGCTTATCGCTGCGGACGGCGCTGACGCCCACGCCCAGCGCCATAATGAACGGCACGGTCATGGGGCCGGTGGTGACGCCGCCGGAGTCGAAGGCCACCGCCCAGAAGTCCGGTGACACGAACATGGCAAGACCGAACACCAGTACATAGAACCCGATCAGCAGCCACCGCAGCTGGATGCCCAGCAGGATACGCAGCAGCGCGATGACCAGAAAGACGCCGACGCCCACAGCCACCGACCAGATGATGACGCGATTCTGGATGGCAGGCACCTGATTGGCCAGCACCTGCAGATCCGGCTCCGCCACGGTGATGATAATACCGATAAGGAAGCTGATGCCCACGATGATCCAGACCTTCTTGGAGCGGGTGATCTCGCTGCCCACCGCCTGTCCCAAGGGGATCATGGACATCTCCGATCCCAGTGTGAAAAGTCCCATGCCGCCGATCAGCAGCACACCGCCCAGCAGAAACGCCATCATGGCGTTGTTGGGTACCGGCGCGATGGTAAAGCCCAGCGCCAGCACGATCAGCATAATGGGCAGCACCGATGTCAGCGACTCGTGCATGGGCTTTTTGAAGATGGAGAAAAAGCCCTGTGCCTTCTTCCGCTGCTTCCGCAGGCGCGCCTGCTCCTCCTGTACCGTTCTTCTCGTCAAATTACCATTCCTTTCCCTGAAAAAAATGGCGTATCTGTCCATTTTCGGGCAGATACGCACTGGTATCTTATGTAGATAGTATAGCAGATTTTTCCATGCGGCACAAGAGAAAAGCTGTAAACAAGCTGTTAAGTTTTACAAATTTCTCCCATACAGTCTGTGTGAAATGCTCAAAGCTCCTGCCGCGGACCGGGCCGGAACTCCGCCGACCGCACCGCCATATGGATGCCGCCCGCCGACAGCTCCGTGAGCCGCGCCTGCAGGGTCTCCGCGCGCTCCGCCGGCAGCGACACCGTCAGCCGGATGTCCGCGCCGTACTCGATGTCGTCCACCGTACCGCCCTGCGCCGCCGCCTCCAGCTTCACGCGCTCCAGCATGGCGTAGGAGCACGGGATGTCCGCCACGGCCCACTGTCCCATCACCGCGTATCCCGCGGCGCACAGAGCGTCCCGCGCCCCCTTGGAATAGGCCCGCGTCAGTCCCCCGGCCCCCAGCAGGATGCCGCCGAAATACCGGGTCACCACGCACACCACATTGGTCACACCCTCCCGCTGGAACACATTGAGCATGGGCTGCCCCGCCGTACCCTGCGGCTCTCCGTCATCACTGTACCGCACGGTGTTTTCTCCGATGAGATAGCACCAGCAGTTGTGCCGTGCGTCGTAGTACTGCTTTTTGATCTGCGCGATGAACGCCCGTGCGTCCTCCTCCGACTCCACCGGCAGCAGATGGCTGATGAAGCGGGAGCGCTTCTCCACGAACTCGCTGTCCGATGCCTGAAACGGCACGCGAAACTCACCTGTCCGCGTCATTCCCAGTCCTCCTTCGGCTCCGCCCAGCCCTCGATGTAATCCTTCAGGCGCCCCATGACCCGAGGCGTACACACCGCCGTCACGTCCACCGTCTCGCCGTAGGCCACGTTCTCCACCTTGGCCTCCCGGTACAGGCCGTCCAGCAGCCCCGCCTTGTCGTAGGGCAGGTGGATGACCACCCGCTTTGTGCCCTTGTCCAGCTTTTTGTCCACGGCCTCCAGCAGCGCCGGGATACCCTCGCCGGTCCTGGCGGAGATGTACACGGCGTCGCTCTCCCGCTCCTGCTGGGCGGTGAAGGCCACATCACACTTGTTGTACACCCGGATGCAGGGGATGCGCTCCGCCCCCAGCTCCCGGATCAGCTCATCCACGATGCGGGCCTGCTCCCGCCACTCCGGGTTGGACACGTCGATGACGTGCAGCAGCAGGTCGGCGTACTCCAGCTCCTCCAGCGTGGCCTTGAATGCCTCCACCAGCTGATGGGGCAGCTTGCGGATAAAGCCCACCGTGTCGGAGATCACCACGTCCAGCGTATCGCTGACCGTCAGCAGCCGGGTGGTGGTGTCCAGCGTATCGAACAGCCGGTCGTTGGCGGGGATATCCGCGCCGGTGATGGCGTTGAGCAGCGTGGACTTGCCTGCGTTGGTGTAGCCCACGATGGCCACCACCGGGATCTCGTTCTTCATCCGGCGCTGCCGCTGGGTGCCCCGCACCCGGCGCACCTCCTCCAGCTCCTCCTTCAGTTTGTCGATCTTCCGGTGGATGTGCCGCCGGTCCGTCTCCAGCTGCGTCTCGCCGGGGCCTTTGGTGCCGATGGGGGAGCCGCCGGTGCCGCCCTGCCGCTCCAGATGGGACCACATGCCGATCAGCCGCGGCAGCAGGTACTGGTACTGCGCCAGCTCCACCTGCAGGCAGCCCTCCTTCGTCTTGGCCCGCTGGGCAAAGATGTCCAAAATCAGGCCGCTGCGGTCCAGCACCTGCACGCCGCACAGCTCCGTCAGCACCCGTATCTGGGAGGGCGACAGGTCGTTGTCGAAGATGACCATGGTGGCGTCGCTGTTCTCCACCATGCGCTTGACCTCCTCCACCTTGCCCTCGCCGATAAAGCTGTGGGGATCCGGCTTCTCCCGGCTCTGGAGGATGGTGCCCACCGGCTCGCCGCCGGCGGTCTCCACCAGTGCGCCCAGCTCCGCCAGACTCTCCTCGTCGGCGCTGTCCGCGCCCAGCACCGGGGAGCGCAGCCCCACCAGCACCGCGTAATCCCGCTTGTTCTCCTGATTTTCCTCGATGGTCTTTCGTTCCATAGGCACTCCCCTGTCTGTGTTTGCGTATAGTATAGCGTATTTTCCGCCGCTTGTAAACAAACAGGGCCCGTACCAAACGGTACGGGTCCTGTGATGTGACGTGTCTCGTTTACTTGTCCAGGCCGAAACGCTTGTTGAACTTGGCAACACGTCCGCCGGTATCCACCAGCTTCTGCTTGCCGGTGAAGAAGGGGTGACACTTAGAGCAGACTTCCACGCGAATATCCTTCTTCGTAGAACCTGTCTCAATCACATTACCGCAGGCGCATTTGATAGTAGTCTGCTGATAATTGGGATGGATTCCTTCCTTCATTGCTCATGTTCACCCCTTTCTGGTTCACTCGTCGCTGTGGCTTCGCCACAAACGCAACTGTGATGATAGCACATATTTCCCGCAAATGCAAGCATTTTTCGCAGCATTTACAAAGAAATTTCCGCACCGCAGGCGAAGAAGTACAGCACCCGCCGGGCCACCGGCTTTTCCATGATGCGGCTCAGGGCGTCGCTGTACGCCTGCAGCTGCCCCCGGTACACCTCCGCCCGCCGGGGCGCCTCCTGCGCCGTCACCCGGTCGGTCTTGAAGTCCACCACCGTCAGGGCGTCATTTTCCTCGAATACGCAGTCCGCCACGCCCTGCAGCAGCATCTCCTCACCCTCCGCGCCCCGTGCATAGCGCTCCGCCGGCATCAGCAGGGCGAAGCGGTACTCCCGCCACACCCGTTCCGCGCCTTGGATGCGCGCCGCCAGCGGGGAACGCAGGAACGCCGCGATGGCCTCTGCGTCCACCGCCTCCGCCTGAGCCGCCGTCAGCAGCCGCCGCTGTTCCAGCGTCTGTACCTGTGCCTTCACCGCCTCCGCCGCAGGCGCGGTGTCCAGCGGCAGGTACTGCATCACCAGATGGATGGCCGTGCCCCGCTCCGCGGCGGACAGTCCCCGCTTTTCCTGTAAGAACAGGGGCTTTTCCGGTGCGGCGG
>ENA-OOZY01000577-OOZY01000577.1-human-gut-metagenome-genome-assembly--contig:-NODE-577-length-26022-cov-2.811761_pt1 | contig 26022 bp, 20 predicted proteins | sample MGYA00241047_ERZ501410 | MGnify/ENA primary metagenome ERZ501410 (study PRJEB25962, sample SAMEA2042621) | human gut metagenome | biome: human gut; feature: human-associated habitat; material: faeces... | reverse complement strand
CACTTATGCAGGAAATTAATCCGGCAGCAAAAGAACATATTATCGATACCAGTAATTATCTGAACGATGTAGTGCGTATATATAATAAAGGTATAGATGAAGGGAAACAACGGATAATGGAAAAAGGCAATATCCGTATCACTGCATTGCTAAACGAACCCGCCCCGGAAACACTGCTATTCGAAATACTCTATCCGTTGGGATTCAACCCGGCACAAACTAAAAACATTCTGACTGCATTAAATAAACAAGCAGGCAAACAATTTATAAGTAAAGAAGGTTGGAGAATAACGAAAGACAGAGAATATCTGCTGATAGACAAAAAGGAAGAAAAAGAATACCCTCCTTTCAAACTAATCAGAGAAGAAAGAGAATACACAAGGGATTTTATTATTTCCCGCGACAAACACATTGCCTACTTTGATGCTGACAAATTAGTCGAAAAACTCAGCTTAAGAAAATGGCAGACGGGAGATACCTTTATCCCTTTTGGAATGAAAGGAAAGAAAAAAGTAAGCGACTACCTGACAGACAGAAAATTCTCCGTCATCCGGAAAGAACAACAATGGATTCTATGCTGCGGGGACAAAATAGCTTGGGTAATAGGAGAACGGACCGACAATCGTTTTCGAATAGACGGGAACACAAAAAGAGTAATCATCCTAAAGATTAACGAGGAATAATGTGCCAATTCCTCTTCCGCTTGCTTTCCGTTATTCGGTTTCAGCGTGCGAAAGAGGATTTTTATTGATAGACTATAAGATTGTTTTCGGATCTTTCTGCCGGGTAAAACACTGCGAAAGCAACACAGCAAACGGAGTATCATACACTCTCGCCTGTTGCGTACATGATTTAACACAAGCACAACACTTAATACACTTTTCTGCATCCGTTTGTGTTTCATTACCTTTCAATATGGCACCTGTCGGACAATGACGTACACATGCACCACAATGCGTACAAAGACTTTCGTCTTCCAACCACGGTGTACGCGGCAAAGGCACACCGCTCTTACGTAGTTTTATCACCTTACGCAAAAAGCGAAATAACGGAAAAAAAGGTTGTCGCGGCCGGGGAATAGCCCGGACATCAATCGGATAAAGAGTTTCCAGGCTGGAAGCTGCTTCTACTTTGGCTTTCAATTTCTTGCCGAATTCCACTGCTAATTCCAAATCATTAGAGTCAGGACGCCCTGCCGCAATCGGATATTTCGCACTGCTATAAGAGTGTTCACCTATAAAAGTCGCCCCGGCAATTACTTTAAATCCATTCAGTAAAACAAAGGCATCCAGTTCCATCAAAGCTTTCTCATAAGCACGATTACCATAAACCACCACCAATGCTATCGGAGTATCGTTACCCCGGATACTTTCCAGACGCTCCATTGCCAACGGAGCTACATGTCCGCCATATACAGGAACTACCACAACAGCCAATGCAGAAGTCGGAAGCTCCATTTCTTCAACCGGTTTTAAGGTTAAATCGGTCGTTGAAAAATTAGTTATTCCTATTCCGTGAACAATTGCTTCACCTACTTGTTTAGATGTGTGGGTAGGCGAAAAATAAATAAGATGAGCTTCAGTAACTATCATAATGTTCAATTTTAAGTAACAAAGATACACTTTTAAATGAAAAAAATGATGATTTATTTATGAAACCAGAATTATTTATTATCTTTGCGCCGTTGAAACACTCTGCTATTTCTCACCAGAGGGAAACAACCAGATATCCAATTCAACAGAAATATCCCAGATTCATAATTTAAAGCATATGTTCACATGACCAATGACAAGTGAAGTCCTGTTGTGTTGTTCATATTTCAGCTGAACAGAAAAATATTAATAACTTACTATACTGTATGTATAACATTATCCAATTGAACGACAAAAATTTGTCGGAACTACAAACTATTGCCCACGAACTGGGTATAAAAAAGACAGACTCACTAAAAAAAGAAGAACTTGTTTACAAAATCCTTGATGAACAAGCTATCGCCGGCGCTACTAAGAAAGTTGCGGCAGATAAATTGAAAGAGGAAAGAAACGAAGACAAGAAAAAACGGTCACGCGTAGCAGTGAAGAAAGAAAACAAAGTATTTTCTGCTACCAAAAACGGTGAGATAACCAAGGCAGAAACAACTGCACCGGCTCCGGCAACTAAAGCACAAGCACAAGAAGCCGCTACTGTAAAACAAGAAATCGCTACTCCCGCAGCAGAGACTCCTGCAGCCGCTCCGAAAAAGAAAGTAGGACGTCCACGCAAAAATCCGGTAGTAAACAAACCGGTAGAAGAACAGCCTGCCGCTAAAGAAGAAAAAGAAGTGGTGGTAACGGAAACCAAGAAAGCGGAAGAAGAAAAGAAAACGGAAGCGAAACCGGCTTCCAAACCAATCTCTAAGCCTGCTTCTAAACCGATTTCCAAACCGATTATCAAGCCCAAAGCTCCGGCCGTTGTTGATGAAGAAAGTAAAATCCTGTCGGAAAGCTCTGATGACGACTTCATTCCTATAGAAGATCTTCCATCTGAAAAAGTAGAATTACCAACTGAATTATTCGGTAAATTCGAATCGACCAAGGCTGAAACAGTCACCCTTCCTGCCCCTGAACAAGCGCAAAACCAACCGCGCCCCCGTGTTATACGTCCACGTGACAATAATAATAACAGCAATAATAACGCTCCAAGAAATAACAACAATCCCCGTCTGCCTATGCAAAGACCTGCGCAACAACAAAATGCAGGTGAAAATGTACCGGCACCGGAACGTAAAATCATAGAGCGTGAAAAGCCTTATGAATTCGATGACATCCTGACCGGTACAGGCGTATTGGAAATCATGCAGGATGGTTATGGATTCCTACGTTCTTCGGACTATAATTACCTTTCATCTCCGGATGATATTTATGTATCCCAATCACAAATCAAGCTATTTGGTCTGAAAACAGGAGATGTAGTAGAAGGTGTAATTCGTCCGCCCAAAGAAGGCGAAAAATATTTTCCATTAGTAAAGGTATCGAAAATAGACGGACGTGATGCAGCATTTGTACGCGACCGCGTTCCTTTCGATCACCTGACTCCCCTTTTCCCGGACGAAAAGTTCAGACTTTGCAAAGGGGGATATTCCGATTCTATGTCTGCACGTGTAGTAGACCTGTTTTCTCCGATCGGTAAAGGCCAACGTGCACTGATCGTAGCACAGCCTAAAACAGGTAAGACATTACTTATGAAAGATATTGCCAACGCAATCGCCGCCAACCATCCGGAAGTATACATGATAATGTTGCTTATCGATGAGCGCCCGGAAGAAGTAACGGACATGGCACGTAGCGTAAACGCAGAAGTTATTGCATCGACTTTCGACGAACCTGCAGAGCGCCACGTAAAAATTGCAGGCATCGTACTTGAAAAAGCCAAAAGACTGGTAGAGTGCGGACACGATGTTGTCATCTTCTTAGACTCCATCACTCGCCTTGCACGCGCTTACAATACTGTTTCACCGGCATCCGGAAAAGTACTTTCGGGTGGTGTGGATGCCAATGCACTGCATAAACCCAAACGTTTCTTCGGTGCGGCCCGTAATATCGAAAACGGAGGTTCGCTGACCATTATCGCAACCGCATTGATCGATACCGGTTCGAAAATGGATGAGGTTATCTTTGAAGAATTTAAAGGTACCGGTAATATGGAACTTCAACTCGACCGTAACTTATCTAACAAACGTATCTTCCCGGCTGTTAATATTGTGGCTTCAAGTACACGTCGTGATGATTTGCTGCTTGATAAGACTACACTCGACCGTATGTGGATATTACGTAAGTATCTGGCGGACATGAACCCGATAGAAGCGATGGATTTCGTAAAAGACCGTCTTGAAAAGACTAAAGACAATGACGAATTCCTGATGAGCATGAACAGCTAAAAGATGATTATCATAACTTCAGAGCAGACACGGATAAACACCGGAAAAAACATACCCCCGGATATCCCAATCATAAAGACACCGGAGTACGGAATACCGTCAATAGAAAATAAATAAATAAAAAGAGCGGAGATTTATAAAATCTTCGCTCTTTTTATTTATTTTTGCAGCAATACATCACAAACAGTATACCAGGTAGTGAGAAGTCATATCTATTACTATATATTAGGAATGCTGGCCGGACTTCTATGTTCCCTGCCGGCATATCCTGTTGATAACACTTCCAAACACCTGGAAAAGTTACAGGTTCTTATCGATCATAACCTGCCTTATGATAGGGAAATGTCTTCCGACAGTATTATTTTATTGGAAAAAGAACTCGAACCGAAACTGGAAGCCGACAAACGATATGATCTTCTTTTTTATCTGAAGCAACTGGTAGCAAGGGCATATGCGAATCGTGGCGATATTACCGTAGCTGTAGATAAAGCCCACATCATGTATCAAAAGGCCAAAGAGATGGAATATGACAAAGGGATAGCTCTTTCACTCCGCGCCATAGGCGATGTTTACCTGGCATCCAACATACAGCAACAAGCCATCGACTCATACGAAGAAGCCATACGGATATTGGATAAATCAGATGATGAGGATTTGATAAAAATACATATCCTGCCTAATCTTATCTTAAGTCTGCTTAAAATAGAAAAAATCGACGAAGCCCATGCATATCTAAAGCAACTCGAAAGCCTGTTCGACAAGTTTCCAACATCATCCAATCTGTTTTATACCTCCATATGCCGTGCATATTATCTGATAATGACCCATCAGCCCGACAAAGCCCAAGCATACCTCACCGAAGCAACACGTGCAAATGCAGAAAACAATTTCTTTCATATGAACTTTATGCTGGATTATATGCATGCCAGCTATTACGAACTGACAGAACAATATGACCGGGCATTGGAGCAATACGGTAAAATCATCAGCGAACTCCGTCCGTCTTATGCCCCGTATCAACACGTACAACTGAATATCCAATGCGCACGGCTTCTGGCGAAACAAGGGCAAACCGACAAAGCTTGTTTTATCTATCAGAGGACAAGTGCATTACAAGACTCATTGGACAACCTCAGCTATGTCCGCCAAATTAATGAATTACGTACCATTTACCAAATAGACCAACTGGAAATTAAAAACCAGCAAGAACGTAACAGAACAATCTTATGGGGAATTCTTGCAGTACTCTCCATGTTAGGCCTCATCCTCCTCCTCATTTTCCTTATTAAAAAAGGGAACAAACGCCTATTCCTGTCAAAAGAGAAATTGGAAAAAGCCCAGCAATATGCAGAGAACTCAACAAGAACCAAAAGTCTCTTTCTATCGAACATGAGCCATGAAATACGCACTCCCCTGAACGCTCTTTCGGGTTTCTCCGCCATTCTCACGGATGACTCCATCGACAATGACACACGCCAGCAATGCAACGAGATTATACAACAAAACTCAGAACTTCTCCTTAAACTTATCAATGACGTTATCGACCTTTCAAGTGTAGATGTAGGAAAACTGACATTCAATTTGAAAGAAAGCGATGCAGTGGTCATCTGCCGTAACGTGGTAGAAACTGTAGAGAAAGTGAAACAGACACAAGCCGAAGTACGTTTTGTTACCACATTAGAGTCACTTCCTCTTGTAACAGACGACTCCCGTTTGCAGCAACTGCTCATCAATTTACTTATCAACGCCACCAAATTCACGACAGAGGGTGTTATCACTCTCGAGGTCGAGAAAGAATCGGATACGGTCGCGCTCTTTTCCGTCACCGACACCGGCTGCGGTATCCCGTTGGAAAAACAAAAGCAGATATTCAACCGCTTTGAAAAATTAAATGAAGGTGCACAGGGCACAGGATTGGGACTTTCCATCTGCCAACTTATCATCGAACAAGTCGGTGGCCGGATATGGATAGATCATGAATATACCGAGGGGGCCCGTTTTATGTTCACCCACCCCATAATCCCGGTAGTCAACAGAAAGGAGAATACCCAATGAAACAATTGATATTTACCCTTATTCTGAGTTGCCATTTTTTAACAGGTATGCCTACGGCTACTCCATCCTCGGCAAAAAGAGACAGTCTGGAAAGACTGCTGACAAGCATGCCGCACGACTCTGCACGCCTGCAAATGATACAGGATATCACGCGGATGGAGCAAACCAATCCCAACTGTATCCGCTACTCGGATATGCTGTTGCAAGAAGCTATCGCACAGAATAATCCCAAATATGCCGGAACCGCCCTTTATTTCCAGATTATCTATTACTACAACCAGAACGAACTGGACAGCGTAATACAAAAGATCGAAAAGATGGAGCCTTTTGTCCGCGAAGGCAATCTGTGGGATTATTATTTCGACGCACAAAGATGCCAGATAGATCTTTATTCTTATAGAGAGCAGATCGAATTTGCCATCAATAAATCACTCGAGATGTACCAAAAGGCACAGGAAGCCAACAATGTGCGCGGATTAATCGGTGCCAAACAATGTCTGGCAAATGCTTACATGGGTACCGGACGTTGGGAAGAAGGGAAAAAAGCATTGGAAGAGGCCCATATGCTACTCCCCAAACTGGATAACGTAATTGTACACAACTCCGTACTTTGCCAACTCGTTTCACTCAGTAAAGCCAAAGATGACTTTGAAAACCTGAAGAAATATCTCGATGAACAGAAAAGTATCCTTGAAGACTACATAAGAAAGAATCCCACCATGGAAGAGGCTTTTCAGGATCCGTTGATCTTCAATGAACTCTATTATGCTTATTATTATTTAGAGATGAATCAGCCTCACCCTGCTTTTGAACATTTACAAAAAGGAGCCAAGTATCTCACACCACATACCTATTTTATGTATCGCGTGCTCTATTACGATGCATACGCTTTGTACTACCGGCGCTGTAAAGAGTATGACAAGGCCCTTAGCCAGTTGGATTCCACAATCGTCTTATTACAGGAAGCGTTCAGTTCCGACTACGTCAACCAATTGTCTGCCAAAGCGGACATACTCGTGGAAGCCGGCCGCAGCCAGGAAGCGCTGCCCATCTATGAAAAGGTACTGCAAATGAAAGACTCACTGGTCACCGAGCTTTCCGACAAACAAATGAAACTGATACAAAGCAACTATCACATCAATAAAATAGCCCTCGAAGAGGAACAATTGAAAAACAAAATACAACTTATTGTACTTATCGTTATCGGCACGACATTAATCGTATTGGTATTTTTCATGTTACGCATCTTCCGGGTACGTAAAGCCCTGAAAATAGCAGAAAGCGAAACCCGCAAAGCTACCCGGATAGCCGAAAAAGCCAATGAGACTAAGAATCATTTCCTTGCCAACATGAGCTATAATATTCGCATTCCACTGAACGGAGTCGTAGGATTTTCCCAACTGATAGCATCAGAACCGAATATGGACGAGGACACAAGAAAAGAATTCTCTGCCATCATCCAGAAAAATACCGAAGAATTGATGCAACTGGTTAATGACGTACTGGACTTGTCGCGTCTGGAAGCCAACATGATGAAGTTCCAAATACAGGAATATGATGCTGTGGCACTCTGTAATGACGCTATCTATATGGCCCGCATGCGCAATGAAGAAACCATAGAAATATATTTCGATACCCATATCGAGACGCAACCCATCACAACCGATACCGGAAGGCTCATTCAAGCATTGGTCAGCACTCTGACTTATCCGCAGAAAAACACGGCACACAGAGAAATCACTTTCACTCTGACTCGTGACGATTCCGGCAAACAGATATGTTTCCGCATCAGCAACAGCCCGCTGGCCGATCCGGAATTCAATTCCCAGGAAGTAAGCATACGTCATGATATCAATCGCCTTTTGTTGCAGCATTTCGGAGGCAGCTACAACATAACGGCCGATGAACAGGAACGACCTGTCATTAATTTTACTTATCCTCTCGATATTATATCCGAATAAAAGAGCTATCTTTGCAAATTGCAAACCTAAACGCCGATTTATGTATACCAACAAACAGATTTGGAGTGTCAGCTACCCGATACTCCTCAGTTTATTAGCACAAAATGTCATTAATGTCACTGATACGGCCTTTCTCGGAAGAGTCGGAGAAGTAGCCCTCGGAGGCTCTGCGATGGGCGGGCTTTTCTATATATGCGTCTTTACGATCGCTTTCGGATTTAGTACCGGTTCACAAATCGTCATAGCCCGCCGCAATGGAGAAGGACGCTATGCGGACGTGGGTCCCGTAATGATGCAGGGCGTTATGTTCCTGTTGGTCATGGCCCTGTTACTGTTTGGCTTCACCAAAGCTTTCGGAAGCAACATCATGCGCATGCTGGTATCCTCCGAATCGATATTCGATGCCACGATGGAGTTTCTGGACTGGCGTACCTACGGTTTCTTCTTCTCATTTGTCAATGTAATGTTCCGCGCATTATACATCGGCATTACCCGTACCAAAGTGCTAACGATTAATGCCATTGTCATGGCCATTGTCAACGTGATCCTGGATTACGCCATGATATTCGGACACTTCGGATTTCCGGAAATGGGCATCAAGGGAGCCGCTATCGCTTCTGTGATAGCCGAAGCCAGTTCCATCCTGTTTTTCCTTATTTACACGTACATTACTGTCGATCTGAAAAAATACGGCTTGAACCGGTTCCGTTCCTTCGATCCCCAGTTGCTGATGCGCATACTCAGCATCTCATGCTTCACCATGTTACAGTACTTCCTGTCAATGGCTACGTGGTTCGTATTCTTCATTGCCGTAGAGAGGTTAGGACAACGCGAACTTGCCATTGCCAATATCGTACGTAGCATCTATATCGTGATGCTGATTCCGGTCAATGCACTGGCCACGACAACCAACAGTCTGGTAAGTAATGCAATCGGTGCAGGCGGCATACAACACGTCATGCCGCTCATCAATAAGATAGCCCGTTTTTCATTCTTCATTATGCTGGCACTGGTCATTGTCACCGCAATATTTCCGCAGGCGATGCTTTCGATCTATACCAACGAAGCCGCACTGATAACGGAGTCTGTCCCTTCAGTGTACGTCATCTGCTGTGCCATGCTGATCGCTTCGGTTGCCAATGTCGTATTCAACGGAATATCGGGAACAGGCAATACACAAGCCGCCCTCCTGCTGGAAACCATTACGATCCTCATCTACGGTTCGTATATAATCTTTATCGGAATGTGGCTGAAAGCGCCTATCGAATGGTGTTTTACCATTGAGATAGTGTATTATACATTATTGTTCATAACAAGCTATATTTATCTCAAAAAAGCAAAATGGCAGAATAAAAAGATATAAATACAAGAGATTTTAGTACATTTGCACCCTAATTCGTAATTAATATAACCATGTTCGATAATTTAAGCGAGAGACTGGAGAGGTCGTTTAAGATTTTGAAAGGTGAAGGTAAGATCACCGAAATCAATGTAGCAGAAACACTGAAAGACGTACGCAAAGCCTTGTTGGACGCCGACGTTAACTATAAAGTGGCAAAAACCTTTACTGACACGGTAAAAGAAAAGGCATTAGGACAGAACGTTCTTACCGCCGTAAAACCGAGTCAGTTGATGGTGAAAATCGTTCACGACGAACTGACCCAATTGATGGGTGGAGAAACCGTTGAAATCGACACCAAAGGCCAGCCTGCCATTATCCTGATGTCCGGTCTGCAGGGTTCGGGTAAAACTACTTTCTCCGGGAAACTGGCCCGGATGCTCAAAACAAAGAAAAACCGTAAACCGTTACTCGTAGCCTGTGACGTATATCGTCCCGCTGCCATCGAACAGCTCCGCGTACTGGCCGAACAGATCGATGTTCCGATGTATTCCGAACCGGATAGCAAGAATCCTGTGGAGATTGCCCAGAACGCTATCAAAGAGGCCAGGGCCAAAGGTTATGATCTCGTCATCGTCGATACAGCCGGACGTCTGGCCGTAGACGAAGAAATGATGAAGGAGATTGCAACGATCAAAGAAGCCATCCAGCCGAATGAAATTCTCTTTGTAGTCGACTCCATGACCGGACAGGATGCTGTAAATACAGCCAAAGAGTTCAACGACCGTCTCGACTTCAACGGTGTAGTGCTGACTAAACTCGACGGTGATACCCGTGGCGGTGCAGCCCTTTCTATCCGTTCGGTTGTAAATAAACCTATCAAATTCGTAGGAACAGGTGAAAAGTTAGATGCTATCGACCAGTTCCATCCGGCACGTATGGCAGACCGTATCCTCGGTATGGGTGATATCGTTTCGCTGGTAGAACGCGCCCAGGAACAATACGATGAAGAAGAAGCCAAACGTTTACAGAAAAAGATTGCCAAGAATCAATTTGACTTCAACGACTTCCTCAGCCAGATTGCACAAATCAAGAAGATGGGTAACCTTAAGGAACTCGCATCCATGATTCCGGGTGTAGGCAAAGCCATCAAAGACATCGATATCGACGATAACGCATTCAAAAGCATTGAAGCCATCATCTACTCCATGACACCGGAAGAACGTTCCAATCCCGAAATACTTAATGGCTCACGCCGCACACGTATTGCCAAAGGTAGCGGAACGACTATTCAGGAAGTAAATCGCCTGCTGAAACAATTCGACCAGACCCGTAAGATGATGAAGATGGTAACAGGCAGCAAGATGGGTAAGATGATGCCTAAAATGAAACGCTGATAATTTCCGGCTAAAAACTTGATTATTGTATTCTGATTTCGTATCTTTACAGACGTAATCATAAAGTATATTCAGTTAAAACACCTATAAAGGAGAGAGTTTCGGCTTTCTCCTTTTCTTTTTTAAATCACTTGCCAAAAACTCCGGGATGGGTGCTTACGGCACTTCCGAACAATACTTATACAAAATAACAAGGCATGTCACGGTACATAACAAGTAATGTCACGATGTATAACAAGTAATGTCACGATGCATTTCATTATTAGTTGCGATACAAATGTAACCGGATTACAATGCGGCACACATTTTCTTGCGAAGCGCCGGCTATTTTGTTAAGAATACGTAAATCAGCTCTTGACAAAAACAAGCTCCTTTCTTTCTTTTCCTTTGACTTGGAGAGTTCGGCAAATTATTCTACTTTTGCCCATCACCAAAATACTATTGAACATGACCCTTATAGATGGAAAAGCCATTTCCGAACAAGTAAAGCAAGAAATTGCCGATGAAGTGGCAGAAATTGTGGCTAATGGAGGTAAACGTCCCCACTTGGCCGCTATCCTTGTAGGACACGACGGAGGTAGCGAAACATATGTAGCTGCAAAAGTAAAAGCCTGTGAAGTATGCGGTTTCAAATCGTCCCTTATCCGTTATGAAAGCGATGTGACCGAAGACGAACTGCTGGCCAAAGTACGCGAACTTAACGAAGATACCGACGTGGACGGCTTCATCGTACAGCTCCCGTTGCCCAAGCACATCTCCGAACAGAAAGTAATCGAAACCATCGACTATCGCAAAGACGTAGACGGTTTCCATCCCATTAACGTAGGACGCATGTCTATCGGACTGCCCTGTTACGTATCTGCCACTCCGAACGGCATACTCGAACTGCTGAAGCGTTATAAAATCGAAACATCGGGTAAAAAGTGCGTAGTATTGGGACGCAGTAACATTGTCGGTAAACCGATGGCTGCCCTCATGATGCAGAAAGCCTACCCGGGAGACGCAACAGTCACCGTTTGCCATAGCCGCTCACGTGACCTGGTAAAAGAATGTCAGGAAGCCGATATCATTATCGCTGCCTTAGGACAGCCTAATTTCGTGAAAGCCGATATGGTGAAAGAAGGTGCGGTTATTATCGATGTAGGTACCACCCGCGTACCCGATGCCAGCAAAAAATCCGGTTTCAAACTGACGGGCGACGTAAAGTTTGATGAGGTTGCTCCCAAGTGTTCATACATCACCCCCGTGCCGGGAGGTGTAGGCCCTATGACCATTGTTTCGTTGATGAAGAACACGCTGTTGGCCGGTAAAAAAGCCATTTATAAATGAGATATTTCTCATTCATAATTCTCTTACTTCTCTCCTTTTCCTGCACATCTGTGTCGCAGGAAAAGGGAGATACAGTCAAGGCTGTTTCAGATACGATCATATCCAATGCGAATGACAGCCTTCTTCCCCACCGCATCACACTCCTTTTTGCCGGTGACCTGATGCAACACCAAGGACAAATCAATGCCGCCCGTACTCCTGCCGGATACGATTACTCCGATTGTTTCAAATTCGTCAAAGAAGAAATCAGCCGGGCGGATATTGCCGTCGCCAATCTGGAAGTAACCCTCGGCGGAAAACCATATCGTGGTTATCCTGCTTTCAGTGCACCGGACGAATATCTTTCCGCCATCCGTGAAGCGGGTTTCAACGTATTGATAACAGCCAACAACCATTGTCTGGATCGGGGTAAAAAAGGTCTGGAACGAACCATTCTCATGCTCGACTCCCTCCGCATCCCATATGCAGGTACATACACCAATGCTGAAACACGCGAACAGCGATATCCGCTCATGATAGAAAAGAACGGTTTCCGCATCGTACTTCTCAACTATACGTATGGTACAAACGGTCTCAAAGCAACTTCTCCCAACATTGTGAATTACATTGACAAAGAGACGATGGCACTGGACATCCGGAAAGCGAAAGCACTCCAACCCGATGTTCTCATTGCCTGTATACATTGGGGTGAAGAATACCAATCGCTCCCTAACCGGGAACAGACCTCTCTCGCAAATTGGTTATTGCAGCAAGGTGTAACTCATATCATCGGTTCTCATCCCCATGTAGTACAGCCAATGGAACTCCGTACGGACAGCACGGCAGGTAGCCGACATGCGGTAGTCTATTCATTAGGAAATTTCATTTCCAATATGTCTGCCCGCCGGACAGACGGAGGAATTTTGTTTAAATTAGAACTTGAAAAGGACAGCATTACCCGCGTCACCAATTGCGAATACGGTTTAGTATGGACTTCTCGGCCGGTATTATCGCGAAAGAAGAATTACATATTATATCCGATCAATTATCCGACAGACTCACTATCCGTTACAGAACGTAACCACTTGAAAATCTTTACTAAGGATACCCGCTCCCTATTCAACAAACATAATAAGGGAATAAAAGAGTACATTTTTTATTAAAAAAATTCCTCCTAATATTTGCAGATTAAAAGATTATATCTATCTTTGCACCGCGTTAGAGAAACGCAAACATGGTGGATGTAGTTCAGTTGGTTAGAGCGTCAGATTGTGGTTCTGAATGTCGCCGGTTCGAGTCCGGTCTTCCACCCTTAGGTAAGTCCTTGTAAGTTAGATACTTATGAGGACTTTTTCTTTGGTAGTGGGGTATCATTCAGGTGCTAAATCTTGCATAAAATAACCTGTTTAAGTCCAATTGTTGGCTAATTGTTGGTGGAAAAATACAATACCTAACATGCTGACATTCAAGGTAGAAATCAGAAAGAATGAGATGAAAGTTGGTGGAACTTTCAATGTGAAGATTAGAGTAACCTATAACAGAGAGGTTAAGAGGTTGGCTACTCATATCTTTGTAAGAACAGAAGACCTGACTAAGGACTTCAAGTTAAAGAATCCAAAGTACATCAAGGAAGCTGACAAATTGGTCAGATACTATGAAGAGTTATGCATGGGGCTTCCATTAGAGGCTTCCAATTTAACCTTAAGTGATGTACTTGATTATATCCAGAAAGAGAAGGAGAAGAATACTCCTATTGACTTTATCCAGTTCTGCAAAGACTGGTTAACAACTACAGAGGTCAAAGGTAAGAGGAATTATCAAACTACCCTTAATACCTTCATTGCCTTCTTAGGAAAGGATAAACTGAATACCAATCAAGTTACCAAGTTGTTAATGATGGAGTTCATGGAATACCTTCACAAGAAAAGGGCTAAACAGGTGGCAGAACTCCAGAGGAAAGGCAAGAGAATACCTTCCAATAGAATGGTATCTTTATACATGGGGAGTATCAGGCATCTATTCAATGAAGCCAAGAAGAAGTATAATGACTATGACAGGAATGTCATTAGAATACCTAATTCACCTTTTGAGAATTTGGAGATACCAAAGCAAGAAGCAACTAGGAAGAGAGCATTATCAGTAGAGTTAATCAAAAAGATATGGGAACTGCCTTATATCATCAATACCAATGGCAGGGAAAGGTTGTGTCCTTTTAACTTAGCCAAGGATTGTTTCATTCTCTCCTTCTGCCTAATAGGGATGAACTCTGCTGACTTGTACAACTGTACTGAAATGGAAGGTGGTTCAATTACTTATTACAGGACTAAGACTACAGACAGGAGACTTGACAAGGCTAAGATGAAAGTAGATGTTCTTCCTATCCTGTTACCTTTAATGAAGAAATATGAAGATTACACCCAGAAGAAGGTGTTCTGCTTCTATCACCTCTATTCTACTTTCAAGAACTTCAACAGAGCCATCAATCTTGGGCTAAAGCAGATTGGCAAGATACTAAAAATTGATGATTTGGAGTACTATGCTGCAAGGCACTCATGGGCTACATTAGCTGTTAACAAGGTAGGCATTGATAAGTACACTGTTCATGCTGCATTGAATCATATTGATGAGGCTATGAGAGTTACTGACATATACATTGAAAGGGACTTCAAGATAGAGAATGAAGCTAACAAGAAGGTGGTTGAGTATGTATTTAGCAACCATAATGAGTAGTCTTGTCCAAAAGTGAAATAAGTTTAACATAAAAGAACCTCTGTAATTGATTGAATTATGGAGGCTCTTTAGTATATTTGTTCACTTACAATCTATATACTAACTACAAACTAAGTGAGATATGAGCAAAGAAGATGAACTGGCAAAAGAACAAGCAGAAGTAGTACCTAATACCTATGGTGACTTACATGATGCACCTGTAGAATATATTGGAGAAGGAGCAGGCATTAAAACCATACCTCAAGACACAGTAATAACTAGTTTGGATAACTTACTATTTGGCAGACCACCAGAAGTAATAAGAGAAGAAGTTGGTGACTCCTTCTGGAATCTGGCTGACTTCATAGATAAAATGCCTCATGGCATTGTAGACAAACAGATACCCGGCATTGGAGCTACTACACTTGAGATAAACTCAAAGAGAAACTCAATCATAGTCTTTCCTACTAAGGCTCTGGCTTATGGCAAACACTCAAAGCATCCTAATACATTATATGTAGGTAGTGAGATTAAAGGTGAAAAGGTCACTAATCAGCAGATTGAGGAATACTTGGCTAAAGATGGATACAAGAAACTTCTAGTAGTTGCAGACAGTCTAGGTAGACTATTAGGTATCATAGGAAAAAACTACAAGGACTACTTCCTTATGATTGATGAGGTTGATGTTCTCCAGACTGACAACAACTTTAGACCTCAATTGGAGAATGTGATTGACTACTACCTTATGTTCCCATCAAAGAACAGATGTATGGTAACAGCTACTATGAAGGAGTTCAGCAATCCACACTTAAAGACTGAATGTAGATTTCCTATAACATGGCAATACAATACCCATAGAAATATAGACTTACTACATACAGACAATATCACACAGGCTGTCATAGAAAAGGTTATCTCTCATCCTACAGAGAAGATATTCATTGCCTATAACTCCATACTCCAGATAAGGAATATTATAGCATCACTAGATGAAGAAACCAGAAAGGAATGTGCTATCCTATGTAGTGAGGCATCCATAAAGGAAGCAGGAGAATACTTTGCACCCAAATTAGGAGACAATGATATCTTACCTGCTAGGATTAACTTTGCCACCTGTTGCTACTTCACTGGTATAGATATAGAGGATAGTTACCATCTAATCACTGTATCAGATGTAAGAAGAAGCCACTCAATGTTAACCTTAGATAGGATGACACAAATACATGGTAGATGCAGAAAGGTCAATGGGATACTTAGTGAAACTATCATATATAATACCTTAGGATATGTATCAGTAATGGAAAGTATGGATAGCTATACAGTCACCCTCTTAAATAAAGCTAAGAAGGTGCTCAAAGTAATAGAATCAGCAGATAATATCATGCAAGGTGACCATACCCTAACTGATCTGTTTGCAATGGTCAAAGAAGCCATAAGAGAGAAAGCACAAGAAAGAATTGCGGGAAATGAGTTAATTAACTTGACTAGAAAGGATGTATATGGAAAGGATGTACCTGCCTACCTCAACATAGACTACATCATTGAAAGAACCGAGTTATATGCCTCATACTTCATGCCTGAAACACTGAAAGAAGTACTAAGTAAACAGGTTAAAATCATTAGCTACAACTCCCTGAACTATGATGTATCTCCAGAGCAAAACATCATAGAGAAAACCAATAAGGATGCACAGAATAAACTAACAGACAGCAATATCCAAGATGCCATAAAATACATCAAAACATTATCAACCACAGGACAGTTGAATGATAATACCTTGTACTCATATACTAGACATTGCAGAAGTAAAACTAAGATATTCTTAGAGAGATTCATCAAGCTATATAGGTATGTTGACCTTGATAGTCTGCTACATCAACTATGGGAAAGTAGAACAAGTAACAGTGTAGTCTTCAAGAACCTCAATAATACAGTCATGTACTGGGCACTAGATGAAGAGCATCCTTTCAAAGTTACTATAAGAAGAAGTCTCACCTTAAATAAGAGCTATTCAGCAAGTGAGATACAAGAGATATTAGCTCCTATAGTTCAGTATCATCTACATAAGGTACTGAAACCAAGAAAGTATGTAGTCTTATTGAAAAGTATGTATGCTACTGATAGAACATCTAGGAATAAATACACCATCAGAGAAGAGAATCCAAGAGGTTTTAAAGAACATACTGGCAGGATAGCTACCAAGGAGAATAATTTGTTAAAGCTATTTATGTTATAGAAAGTTAATAAACGACCAAATAAATGATAAGGATGTTGGTGTTACTGATATTATTTGCTATATTTACACCTGATAATCAGGTAGTTATAGAGTGATTCACCTCTAATATGACATTAACTATCAACAGAACCAACCTTAGGGTCAAATATCACCCTATACTAATTACCTTTAGTCCTTTATTACTGTAGGTAATTAGTATGGAGTGGATTTTGACCCCTCTAAAACAAGAATTAATGACAACAGCAAAACCATACACTATCATCCCCATTGAAGCTTGCAGGTACTTCAATCCAAAGCAGCTCTACCTGTTAGCAGGTCTGTATATCAATGCCCACTACCAAAGAGGAAGTAACTACATGACAACAGATACTACTTTCAGCCAGTTGTCAGAGCTTACAGGAGTAAACACAGATTATATCAAGGATTCCTTTATCCCCAAACTAAAGGAGCTAGAAGATAAAGGATATAGAGTAGAGACTATACAGCAGCAAAGAGAGATTAGAAGGAATATTTATTATCTACCCAATCCTACTAAGAATTTCAGGATTATATGGGCAGAGTTATTCAGTGACAGTTCTTTAACTCCTGAAGAAAAAGGAGTTATGATAGGGTTATACTGCCTTTGTGTTAACAATGAGTTCAGGATAGACCTATCAGATAAACTCATTTATAGTCACTTGGATATGGCAAAGAACACATATAAAAAGTATAGAGACTTATTGATTGAGAAGAAAGTAATCTGGTCTTCCTATGATGTTCCAATGAAACTAGTATGGACTGAACACATGGAAGCTAAAGTCCTTCTGTACTCTCACTTGGGTTACAATACTTGGATAGACAAAGTTATATCACATGTACCAGATGATGATGAAATCAAGCATTACCTTGATACTATAAATGATGAATGAATGATACATACCCCAATACCCCCTGTTTTCACACCAGAAGACAGGGGCTTTCTATATCTGTACATAACTAATATATAGCACTCCCTACTGTCATCTGATATACTGTCTCCCTGATATTTTTAATTTTTATTTTCAATTTCTGTAAACTTGATACCTACAAGTGCACTCTAAGTCACCTTTTCACCCACCCCAGACCTTAAGAGTGGGATATCCCCCCTATGCATATTGGGGATTACTGGATTCATATAGTTAGCTCATTACAGTTAGCTCATTACCCCACCATAGTAACTGAATCAACAGCAGCAGAATGGTCTGTCTGCACAACAATAAAATTACAAGATTATGGAAAAGTTGAAGTTCTTAGAGACAGTGACAGTGAATGAGTTCAAGGCTCAAAAGGGTGTAAACAAGATTGAGGTTAAGCAGAATCCTCATACAGGTAAGTGCTTCTTTGTTTATGGCTGTGAAACTGGTGCAGTTAGTGACAAGTTCCTTAATGGAAAGGTTACCAATCCTGTTATCTCCCAAGTATGTTCACCTGATACAGGTGACATGTTTTATATGCTGCATCAGAGAGGTGAAGGTGGAGCTATGACACTGGCAACTCTATGATGGGTATCAATGTTGACCTCAAGGAGGCAAGTTTATTAGGACTTGCTTCCTTTTTTCTTTATAGACTGTGTATAACAATTAACCCTATTCAGATATGTTGAACTTAAGAGTTTCATCCAAGAAGCAGGCTAAGATTAAGCTTGCTCTACAAGGCTGTGCAGGTTCAGGTAAGACCTATTCAGCATTACTTTTAGCTTATGGTTTATGCAATGACTGGACTAAGATAGCCATCATTGACAGTGAACATGGAAGTGCAGACCTTTATGCTCACTTAGGTGCTTATAATGTATTAAGTCTAAGTGATAATTTTACACCTGAAACATACATGGAAGCCATTGGTATATGTGAAGGTGCAGGCATGGAAGTTATCATCATTGATAGCATTTCCCAGTGTTGGGATAACTTGCTTGAATACCATGCAGGATTACAAGGTAACAGCTTCACCAATTGGCAGAAGGTGACACCCAGAATCAATGCTTTTATGCAGAAAGTATTGCAGTCTGGAAGCCATATTATATGCACTATGAGATGTAAACAAGACTATGTTTTAAGTGAGAAGAATGGCAAGATGATACCGGAGAAAGTAGGACTTAAAGCAGTCATGAGGGATGGTATTGATTATGAGTTCACCATAGTCTTTGACATCAACATGAAGCACCAAACTATTGCATCTAAAGACAGGACAAACTTGTTTATTGGTAAGCCTGATTTTACCATTACACCTGCTACAGGACAAATCATATTAGATTGGTGTAATGATGGTGTCAATCTGGAGATGATAAGAAGTAAGATTAACAGCAGCAAGACCATTGAAGAACTGACTGCTATTTACCATCAATATCCTGAATGGTATCAACAGTTAACATCAGACTTCATGCAGAAGAAAGCAGCACTTCAGGTACAAAAGAATCAACCAACTATTAACTATACCCCTAATTACATTAGATATGGAAACAATGCAGTTGCAGCCAGTCAGAGCTAATCTGATATACCCTAATAGAAATAAGGTAGATAATCCTTATATCCAAACAGTTGAGCCAATAGAAATCATTAACACAGGCATTATATCAACAAATCCTGTGGAAGCTGATTCCATAAGCACCAGAGAAGGCAATAAGTTACCTTTTATTGAAGCTAATACAAAGGAAGTCACTATGCAGTACCTCAAGGAAGAATGTATTACACCTGTGTTCTCTAAAGATAATGAGGTTACTATATCACACTCCAGTTTCATTGAAACAGTATGGGAAGCAGCCAATAAGGTGTTCTCCAATGAGAGAATAGAAGAACCTGCCATTAGGGTAAGCCATGTTATCAAAGGTAGAATACCGGAAGCTATTCATAAACCTGTGAATCAACTGTTGGAGTCTGATAAAACCATCTACTTTGAGAGAATGATGTTCTGTTTTGAGATACCTACCATATATGAGGATATTGCAGGTAACAGACTGAATTTAACCATAGGTGGAGTTAGAGCATACAATCATGAGAACCTCTACAGCAAGAAAGGTGCAGAGAAGTTCAAGGTATTCATTGGCTTTAAAAATCTTGTATGTTGTAACATGTGTGTCTCAACAGATGGTTACAGGTCAGAATTAAAGGTTATGAGTACAACTGAACTATTCAATGCAGTGATGAGGCTGTTGCAGGAATATAATATAGCTAAGCATCTGTACTATATGACAGCCTATAAGGATACTTATATGAGAGAGTCCCAATTTGCCCAATTCTTAGGTAGATGTAGATTATATCAGTTCTTGCCTGTAGACCAGAAGAAGAAGTTACCACAGATGTTAATGACTGATACCCAGATAGGATTAGTTGCCAAAGCATATTACAATGACGATAACTTTAGCACTCTTCTGGACAGCAGGGAAATCAGTATGTGGAATGTGTACAACTTATTAACTGGAGCTAATAAAAGTAGCTACATTGATAACTTCTTGGACAGGTCACTTAATGCCACTCAATTGGCTGAAGGACTTAATAGGGCTTTATATGGTGAAAATGAATATAGTTGGTTCATTAATTAGTGTATCTTATGGACAGTATAATGAATGTAGCAGAGGTTCAATTGAGCTATAAAAGCAATGTCAAATCATCAACTAGATACAAGATAAATAGCTCACAGGATGCCTATGAACTGTTGATAAAGTACTTCCCTGATGACACAATAGAATACAAGGAAAGCTTTAAAGTAGTGCTACTTAATCAGTCTAACAAAGTACTGGGTATAGTACCTATTTCAGAAGGTGGAATATCTGCAACTTATGTAGATGTAAGATTGATATTACAAGCTGCATTGCTGGCTAATGCAACACAGGTAATATTGGCACATAATCACCCTTCTGGAAGCATGAAACCTAGTACTCTGGATGATGCTTTGACTGAAAAAGTAAGGAAGGTGGCTGAACTCATGGAGATTCATATAGCAGATCATGTAATCTTAAGCCCAGAGAAGGAATACTACTCCTATCATGATGAAGGAAAACTGTAAACATTTAACCTACTAAAGTCTACATTACCCTACCTTCTATTAAATCCATCCCCCTCTGCTGTTATTATACCATTATGATGGGAAATTTTGAAAATCTCACTTTCTTGCATATTATATATACAAAGTAAGTGATGCAGAATGGCAAATCAGGGGATAGTTTAATAGAGGTTGACTGCCTCTTCTAATATAGGTTGAGGGTATTTGATTACAGGGTAAAGAGATGTACTGCTATAATAACTTAACCACTTGAGGTTCGGTGAAGTATGTAAACATGAATTGCATTAGTAGTTAGTAAGTTGGATTAAATAAAATATTGATTGAATTATGTGTGAGATTATCTTGATTCTAGTGGGATTTATCCTCACCAGTATGATACTTAAGGATTAAGAGGTTATATACCTCTTACTATGTGATTTTATTGTTGTTGATAGCCCTAGTTCTGTAATGGACTGGGGCTTTAACTAGTGTATATATGACAGCATTAGATATGATATTACAGTGGCTATTATTGATAGTAACTGGTGCTCTATTTATCAGTTTTGCATATAGAAAGTGAATAATTAAGTCTACCTTTGTGCAATAAGGATATAAGCCTACACCTATGGTACTAATATGACTTGAAACCTATCAAATTATGATAGTCAGATGATGAAGTATGACTAGAAAGTTCTATCTTTGTAGCTGTATCAACTAAATGACAACTAATGAAATAGAAGTTTAACAAGACATATTAGATAAAGAAGTGTCAGCTTCTTACTTGTGACAGTCCTAAAATTACCACCTTGAAGACTAACAATCACAGCAGTAAGTAGTGGATACTCATACCATTAGGTGTGGGCTTCCCTTATATTGTGTGATTGTAGGTATGTGGTAATACCTTGGACTCCCAATAAGGTTAGGCTCACATCTTCTTTTTGTAGTATGGCTACAAAAGGAAATACCATGAAATATTATTATGTATTATTACTAACATTAGTTATTGTATCTTGTAACAGCAACCAACAGAAATCCTCCTCATCTAATAAGGAGACACCTCAACTTAGCACTGCCCAAGATTCAGTACCAGAAGGTTGGTACAATGAAACACTCACCCCTTATACAGGTAAAGATAAAGCTGAAAAGAATATGATCAGCCAAATGAATACCTACAATCAAGCCTTGTTGAGAGGAGATATAAATAATGCTTCCCTATACATATATCCTGATGTTATTAAATATTGTAAGAAGTACTATCCAGAATTATCTGATAGAGCTATTATACAAACCTTATATAAGGATATGTCAGAAATGTATCACACTTTAAAGACCACCTATGATGAGAAAGGCATTGATTACAACATCATAGTTAGTAACATAACTAACAGGGTAGCAGACAAGGAGTATATCATTATCACATTTGAAGTGGTAGGTGTACTTACACAAGGAGAGAAGTGCATTCACGACAACCCAGAAACTAATATAGGTGTATCACATAATAAAGGTAAGAATTGGACATTCCTTGCCCTTACTGATGATGTTCCTAATATATTAAGGATGAGGTTTGATGAAGAGATAATTAACAAAATAATGAATTACTAGAATTTAAAATTATGGAAATTAGGAATTTAAGCCAGGAGGAAGAGCAGAAGCTCTGTAGATTAAGGGATATGATAGTTTTAGCTTTGTCTGGAGATGGAATTTTATCAGCAGAAGAAGAGCTATGTATCAAAACTGTAATGACTATGAAATCTATAAAGTTAGACTATGTTGAATTGGTACTATCAGACCCTTTTGCTATCAAGGATAGTTATCCAACTACACATAAAGAGAAGCTAGAATACTTAGCAGACATAGTACAACTTATGATGTCTGATAATAAATGCCCCATTAAAGAAATAAAATACTGTGAAGCCATTTCAGATAAACTTGGTCTTAGCAGAGATGATTTGAGCACATGTGTAGAAGCTTGGTCTTTTGACTACCCCAAAGCAGCAGATGATTATGTTGCTAATGGTGGAATAATAGTGAGATGATTATGTGGTGGATAATAGTTATAGGAATAATAGTCATTATGCTAATTAGATTTGCCAGTGACTACAATAAGCAAGCAAATACAGTTATCAAGCAAGGTGGAATGAGAGGCAAATACAAAACTTTAATCAACCACATTTTAAGGCAAGATTCCAGTGCAAGAATAATTCAAGAAACTAATACTTTTATATCTGTTGGTCTCACGGGAATAAGTGGCTCTACTATATTCTTCATACATCAAACTTTTGGTACTGTAACAATACAATATAAGGTGGATAGTAAGGTATTTGGGAAACATCAACTAGAATGGAAGTTCAATGAGTTTGCTGACCAAGAGAAAATGATAGAAAAGATAACTAATGATATTAGTGCTTACAACAACAATATGATACAAAAATTCATGTAATATGGGATTCTTCAAGAAGCTAGTTAATGAAGGTAAAGATTATACCAAAATGGCAAATGCTGTTGGGAATGTAAAAGCTATTTTAGATGATATTGAACAAAGTTATACTACAATAGATAAAGAAACTTTTCTTATTGCAGCATGGATTTGTAGAGTAGGTATTATAGATATTATTGAAAGGAACAACTGGACAATGAATCATAAGTTACTCATACCAATCAATGGTCATTATATCAATCTAACCTTTCATGAAGTATACTTAATGACTATTGGTAGGCTTTCTATTAAGGCAGAGGAACATGGTGATAATATTAAAGAGATGGTTTTAGATGTATTTGAGAAAGGAGATTGGTTCAATCAAATAGATGCCATAGTCCCCTATGAACAAAGGAAGCTATTTCAATAATATAATGAAATATTCATTATCACATGGATTGACCTCAATAGGTCTACCTACAATCCCCGCTAAAGTAAAAGATAAATATCTTTGCTTCATCTTAGATAGTGGAAGCACCTGTAGTCTGATAGACAGTACTGTAGTAGAATATTTCAAGGATATAGTAGAGCCAGTTGGTGACTATTGTATCAGTGGAATTGAAGGAACTAAGCACAAGGTAGATATAGTTACTCTACCTTTTAACTTTGAAGGTCAGATATATAAGCCCAAGTTCTGTGTAAGACCCTTACTGGATGCTTTTAAAAGTATTGAAGAAGAAAATGGCATACAGGTACATGGGCTAATTGGGACTGACTTTCTACTAGAGAACAAGTGGGTTATTAACTTTGAGAAATTAGAGCTTATATATTAAGAATCAACAAAGCATTATGAAAAAAGTATTTTTAGTGTTAGCTGTAGTTCTACTATGTGTAGGATGCAGCAAAAGTGATGAAAATGAACCTTTAACAGGGTATCCAGAGATGTCTGACCCTGATGATGTATGTACTGCTATGGATGATATAGAGTTTATGAAGTACTGCTATGAACACTTTGATGTAAACAAAGATGGCAAGGTATCTCCTGTTGAGGCTCAAGCAGTCACAACTATTGGTTTTGGTAATTCAACCACCAGTATAAGTGGTATATTAACTAAAGTAAAGTCATTAAAAGGAATACAACATTTCACAAATTTAACATCTCTAGAATGTAACTGTTGTTTCATACAATCATTAGATGTGTCTAAGAACCTAAAATTAACCTCATTAAAATGCAATAACTGTGGATTAAAAGATTTAGATGTATCTAAGAATAAAAACCTAACTCATCTAGAATGTGGTAACTTACTCATTATTGATGGTAATAATAATGATATAATTGATGAGGAGGATCTTGAATATATGAACACAATTAGGGAGTTAAATCTGTCTAATAACAAAAGTTTACAGCAACTAATATTTAAAAATTTATGGTTTATTTCTAGCATTGATTTATCAAATAACCAAGAATTAAAGAAATTAGATTGTGAGCAAGCATCAATTTCAACATTAAATATATCTAAGTGTCCCAAATTAGTTGAATTAAACTGTGGACTAACAGACATACATATATTAGATATATCGAATAATTTTGAGTTGGAAAACATAAATTGTAATTATAGCAAAATTACAAGCTTAGATATATCTAACAATCAAAAGCTTAAATCACTGAGTTGCAGCTATACGGCAATTAGTACTTTGGATATATCTAATTGTCTCCAAATAGAAAAAGTATATTGCTATGACTGTTCTTTATCTAGTATAACTATGAAAAGAAGCCAAGATAGATACAAAATATTTGGATATGTAAGTGTAGGCAATGTCTACTATATTGACTAGAAGGTATCTAAAGTTAAATCATATAGGGATAATTGCAGTCTCTTATTAATTTCATTACTAACCATAGTCAGTTCTCATATGTAAGAAGAGAAAGGCAAATGAAGTATTTTATGAATACTTGCAACCCTGACCTTATTAAAGCTCTGATAGGGTATTTACACTCATGCCTACTTATACCAAATGGACATCTATTGAATGACACTTTAAACTAATTAAGTTATGAAACAGAAGCAAGTAACTTAGCACATCTAAGTGCTATTGGTAGCATGATATTAGCATAGTAGTAATGCAAGAAAAGCTCAACTACAACATAAAGCCAGAGATTGTTTGGAGAACCAAACATATTCACTATATTTGCATCAATCATTAAAATCAAAAGTAATGAAGAAAGCACCTTAGAGTTTAACAGTGATTAGCAGGTAAACCTGTTACACTGACACCATATAAAATGGTGGAGAAGCTAGCCAAATTAGTAGCAATACTATCATGTTGACTAATAGTTGACTAATGAGCTAGCAAGGAGATATTTAACTTGCTGACAGTTGAGACCACTATAAGGCTACTCGTTAAAGATTGTGGTTCTGAATGTCGCCGGTTCGAGTCCGGTCTTCCACCCCAAAAGAGAATCCTTGATAATCAGTAGATTATTGAGGATTTCTTCGTTTAAGGCGGTTCGTTTTCAAGTACTACATTGGGGATCAACGTAAAAACGGATCAACGTAAAAATCTGAGGGGTAAATTTTAAAATTAGTATCTTTGCCTTCAAATTTATTTAGTATGGATTCCAATGGTTATCGCCTTCTGCTTCCTGAAGGTACTTTAGATTACTTTGATCTTGTAGATGTGCAGGAAACCT